>Ga0137412_10003683_pt1 | contig 12222 bp, 7 predicted proteins | sample CZODoug2_1_16fun_FD_122160 | JGI IMG/M metagenome (GOLD analysis project Ga0137412, IMG submission 122160) | Vadose zone soil fungal communities from Angelo Coast Range Reserve, California, USA - CZODoug2_1_16fungal (Hybrid Assembly) | ecosystem: Environmental > Terrestrial > Soil > Vadose zone...
ATCCTGCGAGGTAACGACAGCGGCGTCCTCGGTTCCGGCGCCTTCACCCTGGGGACGTGGACAGTCGCCCTCGGGGCGGCGCTGCACTTTTTCATTGCCGTGTGTGCGGCCTTCGTCTTCTATTTCGCGAGCCGCCGGCTTGCCGTGCTGACGCGCCGCCCGCTGCTGTGCGGCGCGGCGTTTGGCGTGGCGATGTATGCCGCCATGCATTTCATCGTCCTGCCGCTATCGCGCATACACTTTCGGTTGCCGACGCTGCACAACGTGATCGGCGAGCTGTTCTCTCACGTCTTCCTGTTCGGCATGGTGATTGCGCTGGGCGTCGCGCGCGCGAGCAGCGCGCGCGAGGTCGGCGCGACCTGAGCTTCCGGCCGCAGCGCAGCTGAGGACAGATACGGGGAGCGGGCCCACTCAGCGTGCCGCCGCCGCACCCGGGACTACGCAGATCAACGCCGCGACTGAGTTGCTGGGCCGCTAACGGGAGAAGTTGGAATGAGGCGATGTCACCTGTCCAAATGCGCTCTGCCGTGCGGCCATGGCGCGGCTCGTCGATCATCCGGCCTCTGGCTGCTCGCCGCACTCGCTGTGGCCACCGGAGCGCCTCTCGCCCAAGGCGCTCCCGAGCGCAGTTACATCGAGCACGTCGGCCCGCATGGCAGCAAGCCATTGCCGTTCAGTGACGCGGTGTTGACGCAGGACACGCTCTACGTCGCCGGGCACCTCGGCATCGATCCGCGTACCGGCAACGCCGCCGCCGATGCCGCGGCCGAAGCCCGCGCGGTGCTGGAGGATCAGACGTACTTTCACGGGCACTATCCGGCGCGCGCGTTCGTCGGCGCCGACAAGCTGGTTCGGGGAGCACACTTCGAAGTGCTGGGAGTAGCGGTGAAGACGCCGCGCAAGCTTCCGTGAACCGCCGCGAATTCTCTGCTGCGCTGGCGGGAGCCGCTGCGAGCGCCGCGCTCGCAGCGCGCGCGCAGGCGGCGGCGCCGACGCGCCGGCAATCAGCCAACGGGCCAAGACCCTGTACCGGCGGGCGCTGATCCTGGACTGCAACTCCTCGCCACCGTCGCAGCAGCGTCTGCCCCTGCCGCAGGCCGCCCTCGAGCGCGTGCGCGACAGCGGCATCAACGTCATCAAGCTGACAGTCGGCGGGATCAACGGCGACTCTGCCGACACCGTCGCCGAGATCGCCCAGGTGCAGCAGCTTTGCGAGGTCCATCCCGCCTACTTCACCCAGGTGCGGATCGCGGCCGACTTCGAACGCGCCCGGCGGGAGCGCAAGCTGGGAATCATTCTCTCCTTCGAGAGCGCCGAGATGCTCGGCGGGCGGCTGGATTCGCTCGAGCTGTTCCGTAATCTCGGCGTGCGTGTGATGCAGCTGTCGTACAACCGCAAGTCGGCGTTCGCGGCGGGAGTCATGGAGCCGGGCGCCGGGGGACTCACGTCCCTCCGGCGGGATGCAGTCAGACGGATGAACCAACTGGGCATTGCCGTGGACCTGAGCCACGCCAACCCGCAGACCACGGCGGATGCCTCAGGCGCTCGTGCTCGGCAGGGCATCGAGCAGCAGGCGGGCGAACTGCGGTCCTATGCCGGCTTCCTCGTGCTTGAAGTATACGAACACGTCGCCGCATCCGGCAGCCTGGGTCCGGATGGTCTGCGCCCAGCGCGCAAGGTCCTCGGGCGTGTAACCCTCGTCACGCAGGCGGAAATAGCCGTAGTCGGCGGTGAGCTCGACGGGGGTGGAGAATTTCTCGCTGTCGGCGATGCACAGGGCGAGATTCCTCGCCCGCAGCCGAGCGAACACTTCCGGGTCCATCCACGAGGCATGGCGGAACTCGAACGCCGCGCAGGTGCCGGCGGGGAGCAGCTGCAGAAACTGATCGAGCACCGCGAGGTCGCGGCGAAAGTAGGGCGGCAGCTGGAAGAGGATCGCGCCGAGCTTCGGCCCCAGGGTGGCCGCGGTTCTGAGAAAGTACTGCAGCAGGTCTGCGCAGTCCTTGAGTCTCGCGATGTGCGTGATGCGCTTGGGAGCCTTGAGGGTCAGCCGGAACCCCGGCGGGGTTTCGCGATCCCAGCCGGCGAGGATCTTCTCGTTCGGTATGCGATAGAAGGTGTAGTTGATCTCGACGGTTGTGAAGCGCTCGGCGTAGTAGGGCAACATCTTGGCCGCCGGGAACTTGTGCGGATAGAAGCTGCCCTTCCATTCGGGGTAGTTGTATCCGGAGGTGCCGACCCACATCCTCATGCGCGCCGGCCCGACCTCATCAGCGGCTGTCGCCACTCAGCAGGCGCCGGTATTGACCCAGGTGGCGGATGGCGTGCTGCGGTTTGCCCAGCGCTTCGTACAGGCGGGCGAGGTTGTAGTGACAGTCCGCCAGATCGGGATCCTCTTCCAGTGCCGTCTGATACGCCGCGAGCGCCGCCGCGGATTCCCCCAGATCCTCGAGCAACACGCCCTGGTTGAAAAGCAGCAGCGGGTCCGGACCGATCTGCGCCAGCGCCCGCCGATACACGGTATCGGCTTCGTCGGTCCGGCCCCGCTCGTGGAGCAGGCGTCCCCAGTTGGTCCAGGCCGCGGCGTTGTGCGGGTCGCTGTCCACGGCGTACCGGTAGGCGCTGAGCGCAGCGTCCGGATCGCTGCTTTCGAGGTCCAATGCCTGCGCAAACCAGTCCTGTACCGGCGCGGGCGCGGCGGGCGCCGCCTGTCTGTGCTCCACTACATGCAGCACGCCGTTTTGCAGACTCACGTCCAGACCCAGCAGGTACTGGCCGCTGTCGGCCTGCCAGCGCGCATCCCCGTCGCGCACCACGACGTGGTCGCCGACCGCGCTGATCGCAAGGCCCGATAGCGGCATGGATTCGGGCAGGTTGCGCCGCAGGCTCTCGAGCGAGCGGCGGATGCGCTTTTTGGGAATCCTCGCGTCAAGGAGCGCCCGCGCGGTACGCAGCACGATCAGATCCTGGAAGGAGAAGCGGTACTCGCGCCGCGGACCGCGCGCGGGATGGACGAACCCGGCCCGGATGAGACTGCGGGTGGTGTCGGGGGCAAGCTGCAGGACCCGCTGCACGTCCCGCACACTGTAGGAACGCATCCCGATCCCTCGTCGGCGTCGCGCTGCTTCAGCCGTCGCGCTTGCCCGCCTTGCGAGTCACCTTGGCGGGCTCCTCGACGCGCTTGGGAGCCTTGCGGGGACCCAGGCGCGTGACCTGCGAGCGGGCGCTCTCGGATTTCGCCAGACTGGCACGCAGTGCCTCCATGAGATCGATGACTTTGCCTTCGCCCTCCGGGGCGACTTCGGTGACCGAGATTTCCTTGCCCTCGACTTTCTTCTGGATGGCCGCTTCGATGCGCCCGCGCAGCTCATCCTTGTAGGAGTCGGCATCGAACTTCTCGGCCGTCTGCTGATCGATGAGCTGCTGGGCGAGCTTCAGCTCCGCGGGCTTCACCTCCGGCTTCGGGATGTCGACTTCGCTCGCGCGCCGCACGTCGGCCGCATAGTGCAGCTGCTGCATGGCGAGCACGTCGCCGATCGGGCGCAGGATCACGAGATAGCCCTTGCCGCGCGCGGCCCAGCGGCCGACGCCGCAGCGCCCGGCCTGCTTGAGCGCCTCGGTGAGCAGCGCGTAGGGCTTGGCCGCGCCTTTGTCGGGTGCCAGATAGTAGGTCTTGTCGAAGTACACCGGGTCGATCGACTCGATCGGCACGAACTCGGAGATCTCCACTGCATGCGTTCCAACTTCCTCCAGCGCCTTGATCTCCTCGGGTGAAAACAGCACGTACTGGTCCTTGGCGAACTCGTAGCCCTTGACCATCTCCTCGCGTTCCACGACCACGCCTTCTTTCTGGCATAGGTACTGCTGCTTGAGACGCGAGCCGTCGGTCTTGTGCAGCAGATTGAAGGAGATCGCATTCGCCGACTGGGTGGCGGTGTACAGCTTCACCGGGATGGCGACCAGCCCGAACGACACCGTTAGAGATCCTATGGAACGTGGAGCCATGAGTGCACCTTGAGCCTGCCTTCGCGTTAGGTCTCACGCCCAACCTTACGGTCAACACCGAAAGCCTGCGTAAGACTCTGTTTTCTCTCGAGTACATCATGCCACCGGTCGCCGTTCTTTTCCAACCGGGCCGGTACGTTGTTGATTGTGAAGTCCATCGGCTCGGCGGCCTCGAGCTCCTCCCAGCTGAGGGGCATGGAAACCGGGGCTCCCGGAACACCGCGTGGTGAATATGCCACATTCAGGGTCTTGCCGCGCACGTTCATGTTGTAATCGATGAAGATTTTGCCGGTGCGCTTCTCGACCGCCCACTCCATGGTGATGTCCTTCGGATGTGCGCGCATGACGTGCCGTCCGACCGTCTCGCAGATGTGGCGCGCCTCATCGAAGGTCACGGTACGCTCGATCGGCACGAACACGTGCAGACCGGTCTTGCCGGAGGTCTTCACGATCGCTTCCAGGGACATCTGTTTCAGCAGCTCGCGCAGCCAGAATGCGACGCGCTTGCCGATCGCGAAACCGCGCTTGTTGAGTTCCGGCTCCGCGCCCTTCGCCTCCTTGCCGGAGTAGATGTAAGGGTCGATGTCGAACACCAGGTAGTCGGGGTAGTTGAGGATCGAGGACTCCAGCGCCGCCAGCGAGCTCGCGTAATCGGTCTGGGCCCCGGCGGCCTCGGGCGCCAGCTGCGCGCGCGAATGCCACACGTGGAATTCCAGTGTGCCTACCTGCCCCAGCCACAGGAGTGTGGGCAGATTGTTGGCGAGCAGATAGCGGTGCTTCTCGTCCTTGTGATCGGAAAAAACCGTGACCGACTCGACGAACTCCGGCAACGCCTGCGCCCAGTGCTTCTGAAAGAAGCGCTCGCCATCGATCCCCTCGGGCATGCGGATCATGGTCAGCGGTCGATCCGCAAGGTGCGGTAGCATGAAGCGCGCGACCCTCGCCAGATAGCGGATGAGATCGCGCTTTGTGGTGGCCGGGTGCCGCGCGCGCGGCGCGGCGGGCCAGTAGACGCGATCGAGGTTGGTCAGCTTGATGCGCGCGCCGCCGACCGCCAGCTCCAGGCTGTTGACGGGGTTCTCGAGCTGCTGCAGCACCGCGGCCGCCTCGTTGGCGGCGGTGTGTGTCACGGGCGCGAGCGCGCCCGCCCGCGCCGCACGGGTGTTCGCCGTCGCCGGCGCGACCCGCGATGCCGCAGCCCCGGAGCGCTTGCGGACGCTGCGTGGCGCGATGTCTTCGCGCAGCCGCACGAACACCGGAGCCCGCAGCGCCCCGCCTGGCGTCCACTCGCTGAAGCTCACCTCGGCCACCAGCTGCGGCTTTAGCCAGCGCGTGGGCCGATGCAACGGCGGCGGATCGGCGAACGGCGAGGTAGGGCGCCCGAGTTTCTCAGCGCGCTTCACCAGCACGCCGATGACTTCATCGTCCAGACCCGAGCCGACGTGTCCGGCGTAGCGCAGCGACTTGCCCTCCCAGAAGCCGAGCAGCAGCGCCCCCAACGGTTCGCGCGCGCCCCGACCGCGTGTGTAGCCGCCGATCACAAACTCGGCCGACTGCGCCGCCTTGATTTTGAGCCAGGCGCGCGAGCGCCGGCCCGCCTGGTAGGGGCTGTCGAGGCGCTTGGCCATGATGCCCTCGAATCCGTGACTCAGGGCCGCGGCGAACAGCGGCTCGGCGTCTTCCGAGGCATGCACCAGCTGCAGGTGCTTCGCGGGCAGCAGGCACTGCGCCAGGTAGCGGTGCCGATCGCGGTAGGGCGCGGCGCGCAGGTTGAGGCCCGCAAAATGCAGCAGATCGAAGCATAGCAACACTACCGGCGCGTCACGCTGCGCGGCGGCGATTTCCGCGGGCGTCTTGAGCTGCGCCCGGTTCTGCAGCGCGTTGAACGACGGGCGTCCGGCGCCATCGAGGGCCACGATCTCTCCATCGAGAATCATCTGCCCCGCGGGTTGGGCGGCGAGCTCCGCCGTGATTTCCGGGAAAAAGGGCGTGAGGTCAAGACCGCGGCGCGACTGCAGGCGTACGCCGGAAGCAGCGACGAACGCGATGACACGATAGCCGTCGAGCTTCGGTTCGTAACGCCACCGCGGATCGGAGCGCGGCGCGTCGCCGGTTTCCGCCAGCATCGGCTGCAGCTGCTTCGGCAGCGCCTCCGCCGGGCCGGTCGGCGCGAGTACGGCCGCGTCGAGCCGGGCGGGGACCTTGAGCGGCGACATCTCATCGAGAGTCAGGCCCGAGAGCACGGAAGCATGGCGCGCCAACACGTCGTTCGGCTGTGCGAAGCGGTCCCGGTGCTTGATCAGGAGCCACTGGTTGCCGGTCCTGGTCTTCACCAGCGCAAACGAGCCCTTGAGCTTCTCGCCGCACAGCAGCACGCTCAGCTTCCCCGCGGCCAGCTCGGCACGGACGCGCGTTTCGGCCGCGGCGCGATCCGCGAACGAGTACTTCTGCCCCTCGTCCGGGGAGTACACGCCGCAATCCCACACGATCACCTTGCCGGCGCCGTATTGCTTGGCCGGAATCACGCCTTCGAACGAGGCGTAGTCGAACGGGTGGTCCTCGACCTCGACCGCCATGCGCTTGTCGCTGACATCGAGCGAGGGACCCTTGGGTACGGCCCAGGACTTGAGCACGCCGTCGAGTTCCAGGCGAAAGTCGTAATGCAGCTGGCGCGCCGCGTGCTTCTGCACCACGAACAGCAGCGGCCCGTGCCGGGCGTGCGCGGCCTGCGCCGGCGGTTCGGGCGTGCGGGTGAAGGTGCGCTTGGCGGCGTAGCGCTCGAGGGCGCGCCTGCTCACAGCAACGACTCCATCCAGCGCGCCACCGCGCGCAGCAGCTCGCTGCGGACTTGCGAGTCCTTGCCGGTGCGGGCGGGCACGTGGAAGGAGTGGTCCGCGTCCTCGATCAGACTCGAGGAAGCGCGCGCGCCGAGCCGCACCATGAGCGCCTCCAGCAGCCCGCGCTCGGCGAGCGCATCGCGCGTACCCTGCACGAACAACATCGGGATGCGCACGTCCGCAAGATGCTGGGCACGCGAATCCCCGGGTTTGCCGGCGGGGTGCAGCGGGAAGCCGAGGAAGGCGAGGCCGCGAACCCCCGGCAATGGATCAAGCGCCTGCGCCTGCGAGGTCATACGGCCGCCGAAGGAGCGACCGCCGGCGAACAGCGGCAGCGCGGGAGCAAGGCGCGCGGCTTGCGCGACCGCGGCGCGCACGGTCGCATGACACAGCGCCGGAGGATCGGGGCGGCGGGAGCGGCGCTCCATGTATGGGAACTGATAGCGCAGCGTGGCGATGCCGAGTGCCCCGAGCTCGCGCGCGGCCGCGCTCATGAACGGGTGCTCCATGCCCACTCCGGCGCCGTGTGCCAGCACATAGCAGGCGCGCGCACCGGCGGGCAGCTCGAGCCGGGCCGAAACACGCAGCCCGCCCTGCACCTCGAACGTGAGAGGATCATGATTGGCTGCCTCGACTGTTCCGCGATCAGCTGGCACGCACGCCTCACCGGCAACCGCGCCAGAGGACCGGCGCTACTCGAGGGCCGCGACCCACGCGCCAAAGGCAGGCAGCGCGATGGGCTGCGATGCGGCGGCATCGACAATCGCTCCCGGGCTCGACAACAGGGTCCGGTAACGCGTCCCCGACAGCCCGGCCGCGGGCGCATCGAGCGTAATGCTCCGGGGCCGCGGCGACATGTTCAGCGACACGATGATCGTCCCGCCGTGCGCATCCACGCGCGCGTAGGTCAGCACGCTGGCGTTGGTAGGATCCAGCATGACCGTGCGGCCGCTGCGCAATGCGGAACTGCTTCGGCGCAGCGCGATCAGGCGCTTATGCCAGTTGAGCATTGAATGCGGGTCGGCCGACTCGGTCTGCACGTTGACGGTGCGGTAGTCCGGTGGCACCGGCAGCCAGGTCCTCGGGTTGGTGCTGAAGCCGGCCTGGGCGTTGGATGTGTCCCACTGCATCGGCGTGCGTTCACCGTCGCGACCCTTCTCCTTCGGCCAGCCGGTGATGCCGATCGGATCGCGCACGTCCTCGACCCGCGTGGGCGTCGCGGTCCGCTGTCCGATCTCCTCACCCTGGTACAGCAACGCGGTGGCGCGCGAAGTCAACAGCAGCGCGGCGACGATGCGGGCGATCGCGTCGTTGTGAACCCCGTCGCCGAAGCGGTCCCAGCTCCGGAGGTTGTCATGGTTGTCAAACACCAGCAGCGGCTGCGAATCGTGGAGCTGGGTCGCGGCCTCGATGAGATGCTGGCGGAAGCTGCTGGCATCGAGCTTGCTCCCCAGGCCGACGAGGGTATCCATCGGCAGCTGCAGCTCGTTGTGCAGCGCACCCCCGTACCACGGATCGAGGTCGGCGGTCTTCGGCACGTAGGTCTCACCGATCAGTAGCCGCTCGCCCGGGTAAGTGTCGATCATGGCTCGCATGCGCCCGATGACGTCGTGAACCTCGGGAAGGTTGTTGGTGTAGATGTCGCTGAGGATGGGGTCGCCCTGGGAATTGGTGCCGCCGAGTGCCGGCTCATCGCGCAGTTTCACATCCTCGAACAGTGTGGTGATGGCGTCGAGACGGAAACCGGCGACGCCGCGATCCAGCCAGAAGCGCATTGCGGCGAACATGGCGCGCTCGACCTTTGGATTACGCCAGTCAAGATCCGGCTGCTGCCGGTAGAACATGTGGTAGTAGAACTGATGCACCGCCGGCAGGTACTGCCAGGCCGAGCCGCCGAACAGACTCACCCAGTTGTTGGGCGGCAGGGGCTGGCCGGCGGGGCCGGCCTTGCCGTCGTTCCAGCAGTAGAAGTCATGGTGCGCCGAGTCGCGCGAGCGCGCCGCCTCCAGGAACCAGGGGTGTTGGTCGGAGGTGTGGTTGAGCACCATGTCGAGCAATACGCGGATGTGATGTTTGCCGGCCTCCGCGAGCAGGTGGTCGAAGTCCGCCAGCGAGCCGTACTTCGGATCCACGTTCTGGTAGTCGGAGATGTCATAGCCGAAATCGACCTGGGGCGAGGGATACATCGGTGCGATCCAGATGGCATCGACGCCAAGCGCCTCGAGGTAATCGAGCCGCTGCGTGACGCCGTTGAGATCGCCGACACCGTCGCCGTCGGAATCCTGAAAGCTGCGCGGATAGATCTCGTAGATCACCGCGTGCTTCCACCAGGGATCCGGGTTCGCCGCGGTGCGCGCGCGCGCAGCGCTGCGCGGCGCCTCGGTACCCGCGCCGGCCCAGCCGGCCACCAGGCAGGAACCCACACATAACAGCGTGCAGCCGAGCTTGCGCAGTGAGGCCGTCGACCGGGTCCGGGCGGTATGCATAAATCGCGCTCGTCGATTGCCTGGCATGGCTCGCAATATTACGCGCAATTGGCAGACGCGCCCTCAGGGCGGTGTCGGCCCTTCGCTGACGCGCACCAGGTCCTGAGGACGCAGCCATTTGCGAAACGCGCTCTGCACCGCCGCGGCGTCCAGAGCGATGTAACGCTGCGCCGCGGCGGTCGGCTCATCGAGCGCCAGACCCAGGTCGCTGCGCGCCAGCAGTCCATGGGCGATCTGCTCCACGCCCGATTCGCTCAGGGGGAGCTGGCGCAACAGGCAGGCCTTGACGCGGGTGAGCTCGTCGGCGCCTGCCGGGGTGTTTTGCATTGTGGTGACCTCGCGCACCACCATGTTGGCGGCCTTGACGACATTCTCGGGGTCACTCGCGTACTCAACCAGGTACACGCTGCGCGTTCTGCCGGCCTGCAACAGCGACTGCACCGAGTACACCAGGCCGGAATTCTTGCGCAGATCGACGCTCAGCCGCGTTGAATAGAAGCTTCCGCCCAGCACGGCGTTGCCCAACTGCAAGGGGTAGTAGTCGGGATCGGAGCGCGTGAGCGCGAGGTTGTGCGCCAGCACAACGCGATCCTGCACACGGCTCGCATCCGGCACCACGACGCTGCCCGGTCCGTTGGGAGGCGCGGGCGGCAGGTCGATGATGGGTGCGGGGCCGGTGGCGCTCCAGGCGCCGAAATACCTGTCGATGGCAGAGCGCGCGGCGGCGAGAGTGACCTTCCCGATGACGACGATGGTGGTGAGATCGGGCCGGAACACCCTGGCGTAGTAGCTGCGTACCACAGCCGGGGTGAGGGAGCGCACCGTCTCGGGCGTGGCCATGCGCAGACTGGGATCATCCGGCGGAAACAATGCCGCGCGCAGCGAGCGCTGTGTCAGGAAGCCGGGGCTCGCGTTGCGCGCGGCGACACCCAGAGCCACCTGGCCGCGGAGCACTTCCAGGGCTGCATCGGGCAGGGCCGGGTGCAGTTCATTGTCGGCCAGCAGTGCCACAGCGCGCTCGAAATGCTCCCCCAGAGACTGCACCGAGAAGTCCGTTCCGGCATGCTCGCGGGCGCCGATCGCATCGAGCGCCTGCTGGAACGCGACCCGGTCGAGCCGTTCACTGCCGTAGCTCAGGAGCCGCTCGAGCAGCTGCGCGACTCCCTCCTGGCCCCCGAGCTCTTCGGTCTCGGGGCGATTGCGGATGTGGCCGTACACGCTCACCGTGTCGCTGACATCCTCGCTCTGCACGATCAGGGTGAGGCCGTTCGGCAGGGTGGTGACGATTGGATGCAGGGTCGAGGGCGGCACCTCCAGTCGCTGCAGAGCCTTTTGCGCCCAGGCGGGCAATGCTGTCGGGTGGGCCTCGCCCAGGGAGATCGCCTCCTGTCCGCCGAAGCCGCCGCGCGCGGCCATCGGCTGACCCGAGCCGCGCGGCAGCATGACGCCGGTGATGGCGTGATCGAGGTCGAGATACTGGCGCGCCACCCGATTGACGTCCGCGACCGTGACCTGCTCGATACGCGCCAGATCCTCGTCCGGGGAGCCCAGCCCGTACAGCGCCAGCGCCTCCGACCACACCGCGGCGAGCTCGGCGATGTTGTTGCGCTGGAACTGCGCCGCGCTGCGCTCCTGCAGTTTGGCCGCCTCGACGAGTTCCGGCGGTACGCCCTCGCGCGCGACGTGCGCCAGTATCGTGCGCACCTCGCGCTCGAGCGCCTTGGGATCATCTCCGGTGGTAAAGGAGAGAATCGCGTAGGCAAGGGCTGCCTGCGGCAGCGGATCAAGCGCGAACTCCGCGGCCACTGCCTTGCCCCGCGGCACCAGGCCGTACAGATCGAAGCGCCGGCTGCTGAGCACATCCGCGAGCACCTCCAGTGCGGCGAAGTCGGCAGCGCGTGGACCGGCGGTGCGCAGCGCAATCATGAGCGTGCCGCTGGGCCGGTCGGTGTCCAGCGTGAAGGATATGGGTCGCACGGGGCGCAGGCGCACCTGCGGCTTGGGAGGCAGTTTCTTCGCCGCGATGTCCCCGAACAGCAGTTTCACCTCGCTCAGGGTCGCCTCCGGGTCGAGGTCCCCGGCGATCACCAGGATGGCGTTGTTGGGCGCGTACCAGGTGTCGTGGAAGCTCTTCAGCATGCGCGCCGTGGTCTTCTCGAACGATGGTCGGGTGCCGAGCGCATCGTGGGCGTAGGGGGTGCCTGCGAACATCCTGGCGCGCAACTTCTCAAACAGCACGTAGGACGGCTCGGACAGGTCTTGCGCGACCTCCTGCTCGATCGCGCCGCGTTCATGGCTCCACTCCTTCGGTGAGTAGAGCACGGCGCGCATGCGCAGCGCCTCGATGTGCAGCGCCACGTCGAGATCCTCGGCCGGCACCGTGAACAGGTATTGGGTCATGCCCTCGCGCGTGTTGGCGTTGAAATCACCGCCGACGACACTGCCGATATCGGCGAGCTGGTCGGCGCTGAGGCCTGGGCTGCCGCGGAACATCATGTGCTCCTCGGCGTGCGCCGTTCCGGGGAACCCCGCGGGCGCCTCGTCCGAGCCCACCAGGTAATTCACCGCGGTCGCGACCACCGGCGCCAGCGCATTGCGCACGATGACCACACGCAGGCCGTTGGGGAGCGTAGCGCGCAACACCCCGGTGTTCTGCGCGGCGCTCTCGCCCGCACGTGCGCCGCTGAGCGCAGCCGCCGTGCAGCACCAGAGCGCAATCAGGGCGGCGAACGACGCCCACCGTGGTCGGCGCCGGTAAGCGTGATGCGGCATGACGGATCCTGCGTGTTTGGAAGAGCGCCAGTATATGCGATCACCTCACGCCGCCATGTTCCGCCACAAATCATCCCCGCAGTGTCGCTTTTGCATCACCACGGGCGCCGCCTCGCGCGCTG
>Ga0137412_10003684_pt1 | contig 12222 bp, 8 predicted proteins | sample CZODoug2_1_16fun_FD_122160 | JGI IMG/M metagenome (GOLD analysis project Ga0137412, IMG submission 122160) | Vadose zone soil fungal communities from Angelo Coast Range Reserve, California, USA - CZODoug2_1_16fungal (Hybrid Assembly) | ecosystem: Environmental > Terrestrial > Soil > Vadose zone...
GGACTGTATGCGAGCGGCATGACGGCGCATGACATCGACGCCACCATGCGCTCGCTCGATTGGCAGGAAGCGTTTCACGATGCGCCGCCGCGCCGCGACCTCGCCTTCAGGCGCAAACAAGACGACCGCAATTTTCTGGTGCGCCTGCCATTGGGCCTGAAGCACGGACAAATCCTGCTGCCGAAGGGCTTCATTCAAGGACAAAAACTGCAGGAGACGCTGCGTCAACTGACTCTGCCGTTCAGCAACAGCACGGATTTCGATTTGCTGCCCACTCCATTTCGCGCGGTGTCCACCGATCTGGAGACCGGCAATGCCGTGCTGATGGACAAGGGCGATCTCGCGATCGCGATGCGCGCGAGCATGTCCGCCCCCGGCGTGTTCGCGCCGGTCGAATTGAACGGTCGCCTGCTGGTCGATGGCGGATTGGCGGAGAATCTGCCCGTCAACGTGGCGCGCGCGATGCATGCGGACATTCTCATCGTGTCCGACGTGAGTTTTCCTTTGCAGCCGCGGGCCGCGCTCGATTCCGCGCTGTCGATTTCCAACCAGATGCTGGCGATTCTGGTGCGCAAGGACTCCGACCGCCAGCGGGCCAGCTTGAGCCCGCAGGATATATTGATCGAACCCGATCTGGGCTCGACGCCCGCGACGGATTTCACCCAGCCAAGCGCCGTCATCGCCCGCGGCGAGGACGCGGCGCGCGCCGCCATTGCCAAACTCTCCGGGTACGGCGTCGGCGACGGCGCATATCGCGATTACGTGGCGCGCCGGGCCGCGCGCCAACCGGGGCCGCCTCCGATCCAGTTCGTGCGCGTGGACGAACAATCCAAACGCTATGAAAAGACCATCATGGCGGAGATGCAGCCGCTGGTGGGCAAGCCGCTCGACCTCGATCAAGTGGGCAAGCGCATCACCGAGCTGTACGGCCTGGGAAATTTCGAGACCCTGGACTACACGCTGGTCGACCAAGGCCAGGGCGCCGACGAGGAATCCGGTCTCGAAGTGCGGGCGCGGCGCAAATCCTGGGGACCCAATTACCTGCGTTTCGGGCTGAATCTGGAGGATGATTTCCAGGGCAATAGCCGCTACAACGCCGCGGCGCGTTTCGTATTGAGCGAAATCAACGAACTGGGCGCGGAATTCCTCACCGACGTGCAGATCGGCAGCGACCCCAAGATCATCGGCGAGTTCTATCAGCCGCTCGATGCGTCGCGGACTTGGTTCGTGGCGCCGAGCGCGCGCGTCGAGGCGCGCGATCTGCGGATCTATGACAAGAATATCGAGGTCGCCGATTTTCGCGACCGCGAAGCGGAAGCCGATATCGATTTCGGACGCAACCTCGGCAATTGGGGCGAAATCCGCGCGGGAATCCATAGAGCCAACGGCCTGACACGGGTGCGCTTCGGCGACCCGACACTGGTGGAACAGCAATACAACATCGGCGAGTACTTCTTCAAGTTCAGCTACGATCGCCTCGACAACGTGCATTTCCCGCGCGATGGCCAGACATTCAATGTGTCCTGGGACGCCAATCGCAGCAATCTGGGGGCTGACGTGGTGTCCGATCGAGTGCAGGCCGATTGGCTGATGGCTCGCTCGCGCGGCCGCAACACCGTGTTGCTCTGGACCTCGGCCGGCAGCACCCTGGACGGCAATTTCAGGCCGAACGCATTGCCCGAGTTCTACTCCTTGGGCGGATTCTTCAATTTATCGGGCATCGCGCCGGCGTCGTTGATCGGCCCGCATTATGCGATCGCCCGCGCGATCTATTTTCGCAAGATCGGCCGAGGCGGCGAAGGATTCTTCGAGTTTCCCGCCTACATCGGTATGTCGTTGGAGCTCGGCAATACCTGGGAGCATCGCGGCGATTTCAGCGTTGCATCGGCGCACAAGGATGCGTCGCTGTTCCTGGCGTTCGACACCTTTCTTGGTCCGGTTTATGTCGGATCGGGGTACGACACGGGCGGGACGGCCGCGTTTTATTTATTCCTCGGCCGCACTTTCTAGGCGCTGCGCGCCGAATCTACGGGGTCGAAGCGACCCCGACCTTGATGATTAAAAATTACGGCTCTCGGCGAGCTTTTCGACTTTCTCGAACACCAGCGCGGGTTGGTCGCCGATCCGCGAGTATTCATGTTTGCGCGACATGTCCTCCATGACTCGGTCGCGTTCCGCCGCCGTGAAAAACCAATGGGTCTTCTGCCAGTCGGTGCCGAGCAGTTTCGCGAACGGGTCTCCCGGCTTGAGGCGTACGCGAATACCGTAGGGACGCGGCAGCACGGGCAGAGTGCGCACCAGATTCTGAATGTTCGCGATTCCCATGCTCCGAAGATAGCCGAATCGCGGGGGGGCCGCCAGCTGATCAGCCGTGGATGCGCATGGTAGACTCCGCCGCCTTTGTCAGCGAGCATGGCATGGCTTTAAACAACCAAGGGCGGGGTCGCTTCGACCCTGTAGATTCCGCGTAGCGCTTGAAAAGCGCGCAGCGCCTAAGGAAACACTGATGGCAGCGTCTTATACGGCCTCGGACATCGAGGTATTGAGCGGCTTGGACCCGGTTCGCCGGCGTCCGGGCATGTATACCGACACGACGCGGCCGAATCATCTCGCGCACGAGGTCATCGACAACAGCGTCGACGAAGCGCTCGCGGGCTATTGCGAAAACATCAACGTGACCGTGTTCAAGGACGGCTCGTTGCAAGTCGAAGATGACGGCCGCGGCATGCCGGTCGATATTCACCCCAAGGAAAAGATCAGCGGGGTTGAATTGATTTTGACGCGCCTGCATGCGGGCGGAAAATTCAACGACAAGACCTACCAACATTCCGGCGGATTGCATGGAGTGGGCGTGTCCGTGGTCAATGCACTGTCGAAGCACCTGGAGTGCTGGGTGCGCCGCGGCGGCAAGGAATACAACATCAGTTTCGCGGGCGGACGCTTGAAGTCCAAGCTCGAGGTGGTGGGTGACGTGCCGAAGTCGAAAACCGGCACCACCATTCGATTCTGGCCCGATCCGCAATACTTCGATACGGATAAATTCGCGATCCCGAGGCTCAAACAGGTACTGCGGGCGAAAGCGGTGCTGTGCCCCAACTTGCGCGTCACGCTCGCCAACGAATTCACGGGCGAACGCGATGAATGGTTCTACACGGGCGGCTTGCATCAGTACCTGGCGGAGGAGCTGGGCAAGGGCGAATGGCTGCCGGCCGAAACGTTCTACGGCAAGCGCGACATCGAGGGCGGATCCCTGGAATGGGCGTTCGCCTGGGTGCTCGAGTCCGAGCACGGCATTACCGAGAGCTACGTCAATCTGATCCCCACGGTGGAGGGCGGCACGCATGTGAACGGCTTGCGGATCGGCGCCGCGGACGCTGTGCGGGAATTTTGCGAGTTCAGAAACCTGGTGCCGCGGGGCCTGAAGCTGACTCCCGAGGACGTCTGGGACGGCGTGAGCTTCGTGCTGTCGATGAAAATGCGCGAACCCGCTTTCGCGGGACAAACGAAAGAGAAGCTCTCCTCGCGCGAGTCGGCCGGAATCGTGCAGGGCGTGATCAAGGACGCCTTTGCCCTCTGGCTCAATCAGCATCCCGATCAAGGCGAGAAAATCGCCATGCTGGCGATCGCCAATGCGCAGCAGCGGTTCAAGGACAGCCAGAAAATCGCGCGCAAACGCATCGTTGCCGGTCCCGCACTGCCGGGAAAACTCGCCGACTGCGTGAGCCAGGATCCGGCCCGAGGAGAGCTGTTCCTGGTCGAAGGGGACTCGGCCGGCGGATCGGCCAAGCAGGCGCGCGATCGCGTGACCCAGGCCATCATGCCGCTGCGCGGCAAAATCTTGAATACCTGGGAAGCGGATGCCGGCGAGGTTCTGCAATCCCAGGAGGTTCACAACATCAGTATCGCGATCGGAGTCGATCCCTCCGCGACCGATCTGTCGGGTTTGCGTTATCACAAGATCTGCATCCTGGCGGATGCGGACAGCGACGGGCAGCACATCGCCACGCTCCTGTGCGCCTTGTTCCTGCGCCACTACCGGCCGCTGGTGATGGCCGGGCACGTATACGTCTGCATGCCGCCGTTGTTTCGGATCGATGTCGGCAAGGAAGTGCACTATGCCCTCGATGAAGCAGAACGCGAGAGGACGCTGAAGCGCATCGCCGCGGAAAATCCCCGCGCCAAACCGGTCGTGATGCGCTTCAAGGGACTGGGTGAAATGAGCCCGCTGCAATTGCGCGAAACCACCATGGCGCCGCAGACGCGCCGGCTGGTACAGATGACCATCGATGCGAACGACAGCCCGGACCAGATGCTCGACATGCTGCTCGCCAAGAAGCGCGCCGGCGATCGGCGCGAATGGCTCGAGACCAAGGGCAATCTGGCGCAGATTTAGCGCCGTGAAGACCACGCCATGAAAGACCAGGAACTCAATTTCGAGGGGACTCCGGCGAGGCTGCAGCCATGAAGGATCAAGAACTCAATTTCGAAGGGATCGAGAAGGAGCCGCTCAAGTCGTTTGCGGAGCGCGCCTACCTCGATTATTCGATGTACGTCATTTTAGACCGGGCGCTGCCTCACCTGGGCGACGGCCTGAAGCCCGTGCAGCGCCGCATCGTCTATGCGATGAGCGAGCTCGGCCTCGCTGCCGGCGCCAAGCCCAAGAAATCGGCGCGCACGGTGGGCGACGTGATCGGCAAGTTCCATCCGCACGGCGATTCCGCCTGCTACGAAGCCATGGTGCACATGGCGCAGGATTTCGCGTACCGCTACAACATCGTCGACGGGCAGGGCAATTGGGGTTCGACCGACGATCCAAAATCGTTCGCTGCCATGCGCTACACCGAGTCGCGGTTGACGCGCTATGCCACCCTGCTGCTTCAGGAACTGGGGTCGAGCACGGTGGACTGGGCGCCGAATTTCGACGGGTCGCTGGATGAGCCGACCATGCTGCCGGCGCGGGTGCCGAATCTCCTGCTCAACGGCGGTTCCGGAATCGCGGTCGGCATGGCCACCGACATCCCGCCGCACAATTTGCGTGAAGTGGTCAAAGCCTGCGTGGCCTTGCTCGACGACCCGGAGCTGAGCACGCGCAAGATCATGGCGCATATCAAGGGCCCGGATCTGCCGACCGGCGCGGAAATCGTGTCGCCGCGCGACGAGCTGGTGCAGATGTACGAGACGGGGTCCGGCAGCTTCAAGGCGCGAGCGACCTATGAGATCGAGGACGGCGAGATCGTGATCGACGCGCTGCCGTTCCAGGTATCGGGCAGCAAGATACAGGAGCAGATCGCCGCCCAGATGCAGCAAAAGAAGCTGCCGATGGTCGAGGATCTGCGCGACGAGTCAGACCACGAGAATCCGACGCGCCTGGTCATCGTGCCGAAATCCAATCGCGTGGATACGGCGGCGCTGATGGCGCATCTGTTCGCCACCACCGATCTCGAGCGCAATTACCGGGTGAATCTCAACGTCATCGCCCTGGACGGCCGGCCGCGGGTGATGTCCCTGAAGGCATTGCTGCTGGAATGGCTGCAGTTCCGCAAGACCACGGTCACCCGGCGGCTGAACCACCGGCTCGCGAAGCTGAATGCCCGGCTGCACATCCTCGACGGCTTGCTGATCGCGTACCTGAATCTCGATGAAGTGATTCGCATCGTGCGCACCGAGGATCAGCCTAAACCCAAGCTCATCAAGCGCTTCAAGCTGTCGGACGAACAGGCGGAGGCCATTCTCGAGACCAAGCTGCGGCACCTCGCGCGCCTCGAAGAGATGAAGATCCGCGACGAGCAAAAGGAACTCGCGGAGGAACGCGACGGAATCGAAGCCATACTGAAGAGCAAGGCGAAGCTCACCAAGCTGGTGCGCGACGAACTCTTGAGCGACGCGGAAGAATACGGCGACGAGCGGCGCACTAAGCTGGTGGAGCGCGAGGCCGCCCAGGCCATTTCCGAAACCGAGCTTCTCACCAGCGAGCCGACCACCGTCGTGTTGTCGCGCTTGGGCTGGGTGCGCGCCGCGAAGGGGCACGACATCGACGTGCGCTCCTTGAGCTACAAGAGCGGGGATGAATTCCAGGCGGCCGCCCGCGGCCGCAATCTGCAGCAAGCCGTTTTCATCGACTCGACGGGCCGGGCCTACAGCCTGGACGCCCACCAGCTGCCGGCCGCGCGCGGTCACGGCGAGCCGCTGTCCGGCACCGTCGATCCTCCGGACGGCGCCACCTTTGCCGGGGTGCTGATCGGCGAGCCGGACGACCTGTGGCTGCTCGCGAGCGATGCGGGCTACGGATTTGCGGTGAAATTGCGCGAGCTGTACGCGCGCAACAAGAAAGGCAAGTCGGTACTCAAGGTCCCGGAGAACGCGCGGGTTCTGCCGGCGCAGCCGATCGCGCAAAAAGCGGCTCTCGCCATATTCGTCAACAACGACGGCGAAGTACTGGCGCTGCCGACCGCGCAAATCGAAGAGATGAGCGCCGGCAAGGGACAGAATCTATTCGGCATTCCCGGAAAGAAATCCGCGGATCGCGACGAGTACCTGGTGGCCATGGCAGTGGTGGCCCCCGGCGAGCTGTTGACGATCTACAGCGGCAACAGTGCGCCGATGAAGCTCAAGTTCGACGACCTCAAGCAGTTTCAGGACAAGAAGGGTCAGCGCCGCCAGCGATTCTCGCGCGCCTACAAGCAGGTCGACCGGCTCGAAGTCTCTGCAGCCTAGCCGGGCGGTTAGCGCTTGTCGGTCGACGACATGGTCACATCCTCGGGCGCGTTCACGAAATAACCCTGGATGAATTCGATGCCGAGCTGCCACAGTACGGCCATGGTATTGGCGTCTTCCACGCGTTCGGCCACGGTTTCGATGCCTCTGCGCTTCGAGGCCTCGACCAGGCCCTTGACGCGTTGCTGCTGAAGCTGATTCGTCGACAGGCCCTGCATCAGCGAACCGTCGATCTTGATGAAATCCATGTCGATATCCGCGAGCAATTTCAACGGATCCCGGCCGGTGCCGAAATGCTCCAACGCGAATCGAAAGCCGAGTTTGCGTAAATTCTCCGCCAGATCCTTGGTCTGCCGCACGTACTGATTCGCGAGGTCCTCGGTCACCTGGATGCATATGCGCTTCGCTTCGATCTTGAGCGATTTCAGCTGGGTGTCGAGCCACCCGAGCAAGCTCTTGTCGAGCACCGTGTCCTTCGATACGCGCACGAAGATGCAGCTGGCCTTGCGGTTGGCGGCGAACGACATGGACGCGCCGATCACCCAGCGATCGATGTTCTTCATCAAGTCGTTGCGCTCGGCGGCGGCGATGAATTCCGCAGGCAGCACTTCAGAGCCCTGTTCGTCCAGCATGCGCACCAGGACGTCGAACATGCCCTTGTCTTCGCCGAGCAGGCTGGCGATGGGTTGCTGCACCAGACGGAAGCGGTTCTCCATCAACGCGCTCTTGATGTGCTTGACCCAGATCTTGTCGTAGGCCTGTACGCGAGTGTCGGTGTCGGACTTGTCCACCACGTACATCTGATTGCCGCCGAGTTCGCGGCCGCGGCGCGTGGCGCTGATCGCATCGGTGATCGTCGCCCCGACGTCGGGGTTGGCCGACGGCAAGAGTCCGAGACCCACGGTCACCGTGGCCGACAAGGTCTTGTCTTCGATCGCGAACACGTGCTCGTTCACTCGCTTGACGACGTTCTCGGCCCACGTCTCGACGTCGCGAGCGGTACCGCGCTCCAGCAAGATCAGCAGCCCGTTGCCGCCGAAGCGGCCGCACAAATCGGTGGCCGTCAGCTGCGCGCGCAGCAATTCGGCGAGCTGCGCCATGAAATCCTCGCTCGCGAGTACGCCGATGGAATTCTGGATTTCGATGAAGCGGTCCGGCTTGACATGCGCGAACAGGCGCACGCCGCCCTTCATGCCGAGTGCGCAACGCTCGCGTACCGCGGCGACTAGATAGCGCTGCTGCAAAAAGCGCGTCGAGGCGTCGTTCTTGACGGCATCGGCGAGCTGAACTTCAAGATCATGATCCTTCTTGTGCATTGCCGATATCGCAATGCGAATGGCGGGTTCGTTCTCGTAGTCTGCTTTGGTGAGGAGCAGTTCGAGCGCCAAACTCGAGCCGTCCGACAACGACGCCTGCACCTTGAGGCCGTGACCCGACCACTTGCCCTGCAGACATGCCACCAGGGCCCCTTTGAGCGCGGGATGCGTCTCTTGCTCGAACAGATCCATGAGCGGCGTGCCCGTGAGGGCGTCGTCGCCGGAATAGCCGAACAGCTCGAGCCACGCGCGATTCGCGTCGACGATGATGCCTTCCTGCACGTGCGTGATCGCGTCGGCCGAGCCTTCGAGAAAATGTTGCAGCTGCTCGCGATACTCGCGAGCCGACGACAGCGTGGTCGAGAGCGCGCGCTCCAGGCGATAGGCTCGAAGTTCGCGGGTCGCCACCGATTGCAGACGGCTGCGGTTGGCCAGAGTCACCACGTCCTGGGCGCCCAGGCTCATGGCGTCGGCGATGGCGGCCTCATCCACGTGTTCGCGCATGATCAGCACCGGCATCCCCGGCGCGCTCTGCTGTTTGACCTTCATGAGCGACGCCAGATCGACACCGAGCTCCTCGATGAACGCGATCAGCATCTCGGGGTTGAGCTGCGTCAGGGCGTCTCCGAGGTCGCGGGCATCCGGCAGCCACGTGCAATGCACCGGATGGCCGGCCTTGCGCAGCGTGCTGTTGATCGCCTCGACGTGGTCCTGCGACCGCGTCATGACGATCATCGGTACGGCCCCTTGTTCGCTCACGGGTCAAAATCCTCTCAAATTGGGCGCAAAGTGTAACACCTGGGTCCCATCTATTCTGGGACCGGCGTCAACCCCCTGGAGGCTGGAGGGGTATATCCCAAGGCCGCGAATTGACCCGAAATTGGCCAAGGTGGGGGGTTGCGGCTATCATACGCGCCCTTCAAGTCCGAGGCCTTCGATGGCGAACTACAGCACGAACGAATTCAAATCCGGTCTCAAGATCCTGATCGACGGCGACCCTTACGCGATCGTCGAGAATGAGATGGTCAAGCCGGGTAAAGGTCAGGCCTTCAATCGCGTTCGGGTGCGCAATCTGAAGACCGGCCGGACCATCGAGCGCACGTGGAAATCCGGAGATACCGTGGAAGCCGCGGACGTTGTCGACACGGACATGCAGTACTTGTACAGGGACGGCGATTTCTTCAACTTCATGGCCCCCGAGACCTTCGAACAACTCACCGCCTCCAAAGAAGCGGTGGGCGAGGGCGCGCAGTGGCTGAAAGACGGCACGGTGTGCGTCGTTACCTTGTGGAACGGCGTGCCGCTGCAGGTGACGCCGCCTGCGCACATGGAACTCAAGGTCGTCGAGACGGACCCGGGAGTTCGCGGCGACACCGCCACCGGCGGCTCCAAGCCTGCGAAGCTGGAAACCGGCGCCGTCGTGCGGGTGCCGCTGTTCATCAACGAAGGCGAGATCTTGCGCATCGACACGCGCACCGGCGAATACCTGTCGCGGGGCAAGGGTTAGGCCCATCCCGGCACGGACGCGAGGCCATTCCGGCACCGGCGCGAGGCCAGGACGTCCCGGCATCGGCCTCAGGCATTGTCGATGGTGAAGGCCATGGCGTCGGCGAGTTGCGCCGCGCCCAGCGCAATCGCGACCAGTCGATCGAAGCCGAGCGCTACTCCGGCGCAATCCGGCATGCCCGCCTCCAGTGCCGCCAATAAATGTTCATCCAGAGGCGATTCCATCCGGCCGCGCGCGCGGCGGAGCGCCAGATCTTGGCCAAACCGCGCGCGTTGCTCGCCGGCATTCACCAGCTCGTGAAAGCCGTTCGCCATTTCGACGCCGTTGAGGTACAGCTCGAAGCGTGCCGCGACCGGCGGCAGACCCGGTTTCAAGCGAGCGAGCGCCGCCTGCGAGGCGGGGTAGTCGCAGATGAAGCACGGCCGGTCCAGCCCCAAGCGGGGACCCACGACGAGACCCATCAAGAGGTCGAGCTTGGCATCGCGGTCGAGCTCGGCGTCGCAAACGACGCCATGGCGCCGCGCCGATTCGGTCAGATCACCATCGCTGGCGGCATGCGAGTCGACTCCGGCGTGGCGCTGCAGCGCAGCCGAGTAGCTCAGCCGCTCCGCGGGTTCTAGTCGACGGGGTGCCAAGAGACAACCGACCAGCGCTTCGACCTCGGTCATCAGAGCCGCGTCGTCATACCCGAGACGATACCACTCGATGAGCGTGAACTCGGGGTTGTGCCAGCGGCCGCGCTCGGCGTCGCGGAACACCTTGCAGATTTGGTAGATATCGCCGCTGCCCGCCGCCAGCAGCCGCTTCATGGCGTACTCGGGCGAGGTGCAGAGATATGAACGCGCCGCCATTCCGGCGACTCGGGTCGCCAGCGATTCGATCTGCGGATCGCTCACGGCGGCACTGCTCAATATCGGGGTTTCCACTTCGAGCACGCCGCGGCCGGCGAAGAATTCGCGCGCGGCCGCCAGCATCGCCGCGCGACGCTGCAGGGCATTCAAGGTTGCCGTCGGGCGCCAGCTCATGCGATGACGCCGAGCGACTGCCCCAGGCGCACCACGCTGCCCGCGTGCAAGAAGGGATGCCAGCGCACGCGGTTCGGCTCGAACAAGAGGATCACCGTCGAGCCCATGTTGAACCGGCCGAGCTCCGCGCCTTTCTCCAGTGTCGCCGGTGGGCTGGATATCCGGCTCACCACGCGGCGCGCCGCGGGCGTGATATCGCCCGCCCACACCGTTGCTATGCTGCCCACATTCAGCGCCCCCACCAGCAGCAACGCGAACTGACCTGCGTCCGAGTCGAACAGCGTCAACACGCGTTCGTTGCGCGCGAACAACGCGGGGACATGCTGCGCCGTCGCGGCATTGACGCTGAACAGGCGGCCGGGCACGTACACGGTCTCCTTGAGTTGGCCGCGCAACGGCATGTGCACGCGATGATAGTTAAAAGGCGCGAGATAAATCGTGGCGAAGGAACCGCCTTCAAAACGGCTCGCCCAGGGCTGCGCGGCGAGCAACTCCGCGAGTCCGTAGTCGCGGCCCTTGGCCTGCAGCAGCCGGTTGCGGTCGATCGTGCCCGCTTCGCTGATGCAGCCGTCGACGGGGCTCGCGATCGCGGCATGGTCGTCCGCAACCCTGCGTGCGCCGTCCTTGAGGGCGCGGGTAAAGAACTCGTTGAAGCTGCCGTAGCGGTAGGGATCGGTTTCGGCGGCTTCGGTCATGTCGACGCGGTAGAGCGTGAGAAAGCTGCGTATGCACCAATTCTTGAACCACGCGGCGCGCACTCGGGTCGCCGCCAGCATCAGCCGAGAGAGTCCGTGCTGCGGCAGCAGGTATTGAAACCAGGCAAACAGCCGGCCGCGAATGGCGCCGCGGCTCGTGCCGCCTGCGTCGTTCATGCGGGGCCGGCCGGCGTGCCGCGGGCGGCGACGATGCGCCGGAAATCACCCTGCAAGGCATCCACGCTGAAGGGGCCGCTCAGGATCGCGCTCAGCCGTCCGTCGGGGTCGAGCACGAAAATGGCTCCGGAGTGATCAACGGTATAGGTGCCGTCGGATGCCGGCTGAATGATCACGCTCACGCCGAACTGCTTCGCGACAGCTTCGATGGCCGGCTGATCGGAGGCGGTCAGGCCGATGAATTCGGGATCGAAATACGGCACGTACTTTGCCATTTGCGCCGGGGTGTCCCTTTTGGCGTCGACCGACACGAAGATCACCTGCGGAAGCACCGATGCCTTGGCTGCACGCAGGCGCTTTTGCATGGCGGCCAGGGTGGTGAGGGTCGTCGGGCAAAAATCCGGACAATTCGTATAGCCGAAAAACAGCAAGGACCAGCGACCGCGTAGATTGGGGGAGCCAAAGACCCTTCCTTGCTGGTCGATCAGGCTAAAATCCGGCAGCGTGCGCCCGGGCGCGAAGTAGGTTCCCGTGATCAAATCGACCGGGCGCGCGTGGTGACGCCATAGCGCCGAGGCGGCGACGCCCGCAATGCCGACGATGCAGAAAAGTGCCAGGGACAAGAATTTGGACCGAGATGACATGCGCCGATTATCCCACACAGCCGCCGACACCGTGACAGCCCCAGACACCGTGACAGCCCCCGACACAGTGGGCGCCGTCATCGACCGTGTTGCGCGGGCGCTCAAGACGGCGCGCGTGCACTTCGGTCACGGCACCGACAATGC
>Ga0137412_10003685_pt1 | contig 12221 bp, 13 predicted proteins | sample CZODoug2_1_16fun_FD_122160 | JGI IMG/M metagenome (GOLD analysis project Ga0137412, IMG submission 122160) | Vadose zone soil fungal communities from Angelo Coast Range Reserve, California, USA - CZODoug2_1_16fungal (Hybrid Assembly) | ecosystem: Environmental > Terrestrial > Soil > Vadose zone...
GCCCGGTTCGACCCCGTCTATCACGGCCACTTCAAGTGCAACCGGTCCAAGCTCGACGAGATGCCGGTGCTGTGGGCCTACGCGCGCGACCTGTTCCAGACGCCCGGCTTCGGCGACACCGTCGACTTCGTCCAGATCAAGCGGCACTACTACGTCGTGCACGCCGACATCAACCCGACGCAGATCGTGCCGAAGGGGCCCGACTTGTCCAACTGGTTGACCGCGCACGGCCGGGAAGCGTTGGGCGGCAGACCCTTCGGTGACGGCACACCGCCGGGACCAACGCTGGACGCCGAGCGGGTACCGCCGGGACACTCGGCCGGCTAGGGCCAGACCGTCCGCACCGACCATTCGGCGTGCGGCCACGGAAACACGTTGCCCTGCTCGTCACGCACCAACGTCGGAAGCTGCACCGCGATGCCGGTCAACCTGCCTCGGCGCGGGTCGACGGTCGGGATGGTCACCGCGAGCCTGGTGTTTGGCCGGAACTCCTCGACCACGCTGTCGCCGGAATCCTCGTAGGCGCGCAGCAGCACCCATGGCGCCCGCGAGATCGACGGCGGCACCGACAACTGCACCGGGTCGCGGGACGTGACGACGAGCTCGCCGATGGTCTCCGCGACGTCGCACTTGGTGATCTCGAAGACGTCGCAGAACCGGTACGGCCCGACCCGAACCAACTGGCCGTGGGTGTACGCGCTGATCTCCGGGTGCAGCGGAGCCGGGTCGCGGGTCAGCCGCCAGATCAGCACGCCGGTCGCCGCCGATGCCAGCACGGCGACCGTAATCAGTACCGCCAGAACCTTCTTCACTGCCGCGGCACTGCCGCTGGGTCGGGAAGACCACCCTCTTGCTCGGCGAACACCGGGCGGTTGCCGCCGAAGCCCGGGATCAGCGAGTCGCCGTTGTAGCTGACCAATGTCTGGGCAAGTCCGACGATGAGCGCGGCGCTGATCGCCGTGAAACCGACCCACAGGTCGGTGTAGATCAGCACGCCCGTCGCGCCGCCCGCGACCCAGCCCAACTGCAACAGCGACTCCGACCGGCCGAACGCCGACGCACGCGACTCCTCCGGCAGGTCGTCCTGAAGCGACGCGTCCAGTGATGCCTTGGCGATCGCGCTGGACCCGGACGCGACGAGGGTGGCGAACGCGGCCATGAACAGGTTGCCGGTGATCGCGGTGGCCAGAGCGACGGCGGTGACCGCGGTCGTGGCCCGCACCACCAACTTCGCGGGATGTCCGAGTGAGAGCCGGGCGCTGGTGAAGTTGCCTGCGAAGTTGCCGATGGCTGCGGCGGCGCCGATCAGGCCGAGGATGCGCAGCTGCTCCCAGCCGCTCGCATCGTGCGACTTCGCCACGAACGCCGGATACAGGAACAGGAAACCTGTCATGACCTTGATGGTGCAGTTGCCCCACAACGAGGTGATGATGTTGCGCCCCAACGGTTGTCGTGCCGCCTTCTCGGGCTTCCTGCGGAGTTGCTCGGTGGGGGCGTGATACGTCAGCGTGGTCGGCACCTCACCCTCGGTGACCTCGACCCATTTCGGAATGCGCATCGACAGCACCGCGCCGCAGACCGAGACGGCGACGACCACGTACAGCGCGCCGGGCATGTGGAACATGTTGAACAGATACTCCACCCCAGCGGCGATGGCGCCGCCGAGCATGGTCCCGCCGAGCAAGCCGAACACCGTCAGCCGTGAATTGACTCGGACCAGGTCGATCGTCGGCGGCAGCACGCGCGGTGTCATGGCGCTGCGCAGCACGCTGAATGACTTGGACAACACCATCATTCCGAGAGCGCAGGGATAGAGCACCCACGACGGGAAGCCGCCCGTCGCGGTGTCGTAGTTGGCGATCAGCACCACCGCCAGCGCGGTGCGCGCCACGAATGACATGGCAAGCGCCACCCGGCGACCGTGCTGAAACCGGTCGAGCGCAGGGCCGATCAGCGGGGCGATCACGGCGAACGGCGCGATGGTGATCAAGAGGTACAACGCGACCTTGCTCTTGCTCTCGCCGGATGCGGCGGCGAAGAAGAGCGTGTTGGCCAGCGCGACGGCCATCGCGGCGTCGACGGCGAAGTTGGCCATCACCGGCCAGGTGAGTGCGGTCAGCCCGGACTTGTCGGCACCGTCGGCGGTGGCCGCGCGGTGGAACAGCCCGTACATCTTCGAGCCCATTTCGCGGCTGCGCTGCGCCGCGGCTCTTGTCACCGTGACCCGTTGGCCGGCGGCCTGCCCGGCGCCACGCGGCGGAGTGTCGGCGCGCGGGGCCCGACCCTCAGTGGACTGCGTCTCGTCCAGCGGAGGCAGCCACCGGTTGGCGCTCGGGCCCTGCGGGTTGTGCTGCGCACGTCGCCGGTAACCGGCGTCGCCGCTGGGGTAGTTGGCCATGCCAGGGTGCTCGGCGCTGTCGGCGGGCGGCCGCGGCGGGTAGTAGCGGGGATCCCTCGGGTCACCGGCGCTGCCGGGGTCACGACGCGATCCGCTCACGCCTCCGATTCTTCCCCATCGCCACCACAGCCGCCCGTAGGGCGACCGGTGTGGCCTTGCTCCTTGGTTATCAGGCAGTATTGATGCCGATGGACAGCATGATCGAAGCCGCCGAGCACGACGCCGCGGTCCCCCCGACGGATCACCGGGCGGATCTCGCGACGGTGCTGACGAGTGCCGTTGACCTGGCTCGCACGGCGATCACCGAGTTCAACGGGTCCGACGCCGTCGGCGAGTACCTCGGCGCCAGCTTCGACGATCCGACCGCCGCAACCCATCGCTTCCTGGCCAGCATGCCCGGTTACCAGGGCTGGCAGTGGGCGGTGGTGGTGGCGGCCTACCCCGGCGCAGACCGTGCCACGATCAGTGAAGTGGTCCTGGTGCCTGGACCGACGGCGCTGCTGGCGCCGCAGTGGGTGCCGTGGGAGAACCGCCTCCAGCCGGGCGATCTGAGCCCCGGCGATTTGCTGTCCCCACCCACCAACGACCCACGGCTGGTACCCGGCTACGTGTCGTCGGGTGATCCGGACCTCGACGAACTCGCAGGCGAGCTCGGTTTGGGCCGCCGCCAGGTGCTCAGCGCGTGGGGCCGCATCGAAGCCGCGCAGCGCTGGCAGGACAGCGATTTCGGACCGGATTCGACGATGGCGCGCTCGACGCGCCGGGTCTGCAGGGACTGCGGCTTCTATCTGCCACTGACCGGATCGCTGGGAACGTCCTTCGGGGTGTGCGCCAACGAGATGTCGGCCGACGGCCGTGTGGTGGCCGACGAGTACGGCTGCGGGGCGCACTCGGAGACCCCGGCGCCACCGGGAATCGGATCGCCTGCGTTCGATCCGTTCGACGACGGCGTCATCGAGGTCACCGAGGTGCTTCCGGTGGCACCCGTCGAGGACGCAGCCGAACCGGCAGATCCCGCAGAGCCCGTGGAGGTCGCGGAAGCGGCTGAACCCCAGGAGCCCGAGCAGCCCGCGGAGGCCTTGGAGCCGATCGAGTCTGCGGAGGTCGTGGAGCCGGCGGACGTGACTGAGCCTGCGGAACCGACCGAGCCTGCGGAAGCGGCTGAACCGGCGAACTAACCGGTCTCGGCGGCAGCCTTGATGCGCGCTAGCGAATCGTTCATGCCATCGACCAGTTCGCGCTCGAAGCTGGGCACGCCACCGAACAACGCGCCGACCATGAAGTTCGACGTCGGCTTCACGCCGTTCTCGGCGTGCCGGCTCTCGACGACGCGGGTGCCCGTAGCGGTGGGCTCCAGTTCATAGCTCCAGATCGTGTTGTTCTCGGTCACCCGGAAGGCCAGCTTCTGCTCCGGGATCAGCTCGGTGACTTGGGCCGTGGTGGGCCAGTACATGAACTTGCGCCGGTTGATGTTGATCGTCTTGGTGCCCTGCCGCAGCGGGCCGCGCGCCTTCATCAGTCGGCACTGAGGACTCCAGCGCGGCATGAGGCGGAAGTCGGAGATCAGCGCCCACACCTTCGCGGGCGGTGCATCGATGTCGATCTGGGCCTGCAACAACGGTTCCGCCATGGCCCCTCCTTCGGTCAGCTGAGTCCGGACTGCGCACCGCGGGAGCCACGCCGTACCGCGCGGCGCTGCCACAGAAAGATCGACGTGCCAAGCACTCCCACGCCGAGCCCGGCGATGGTCACCGGTCGCCAGGCGTGCAGGGCGGGGACCGTGAAGGCCAGTACGACGGCGATCAGCCAGCCCGCGGCGATCGCGACGATGACCGGCCACGGCTGCAACAGCGCAGCGGGCAACGCGGGCGGTACCTGCGCATCAGCGCCGGGCTCGGGTGTCGTCTCGGCCATCGCGGACAAACCTAGTCGATTGGGCACGACCGGGATACGCGCCCGAAATGGTCGTCTGCAGCGGATCTGCTAACGGTGTCGGTACTCTTTGGCACGTGACCGACGCCGACGCGCGACTGGCCAGCGACTTATCGCTCGCGGTCCTGCGCTTGGCACGGCAATTGCGCTTCCGTCGGCCCGACTCGCCGGTGTCACTATCGCAATTGTCGGCGCTGGCGACGCTCGGCAAGGAGGGCCCGATGACCCCGGGCGCACTCGCCTTCCGCGAACGCGTCCGGCCGCCGTCGATGACCCGGGTGATCGCGTCGCTGTGCGAGATCGGCTTCGTCGACAGGGGCCCGCACCCCGACGACGGCCGCCAGGTACTGGTGTCGGTGTCGGACAAGGGCGCCGAGCTCCTCGAAGTGGAGCGCCGCGCCAGCCGGGAATGGCTGCAACAGCGGCTGGCCGAACTCGAGCCCGACCAGCGCAAGACGCTGCTCGTCGCGGCAGATCTGATGCTGGCCATCGTCGACGAAAGCACGTGAGCGCCCAACTGATAGTGGTCGACGACCCCGCCGATCCGCGGCTCGACGACTTCCGAGATCTCAACAGCATCGATCGACGACCCGACCTGCCCACCGGCAAGGGCCTGGTGATCGCCGAGGGCGTCCTGGTGGTGCAGCGCATGCTGGCGTCGCGGTTCGTCGCCCGCGCGTTCCTCGGCACCGAGCGCCGACTCGGCGAGCTGACCGCCGATCTGCATCGCACCGACGCCCCGTTCTACATCGCGAGCGCCGAGGTGATGGCCGACGTCGTCGGCTTCCACCTCAACCGGGGAGTGCTGGCCGCGGCGCCGCGGCCAGCGGAGCTATCGGTCGCCGAGGTCCTCGAGCATGCGCGGACGGTCGCAGTGCTCGAGGGCGTGAACGATCACGAGAACCTTGGCTCCATCTTCCGCAACGCCGCCGGCCTCAGCGTCGATGCGGTGGTGTTCGGCAGCGGCTGCGCCGACCCGCTGTACCGGCGTGCCGTCCGGGTCTCGATGGGGCACGCGCTGCTGGTGCCCTATGCCTGGGCGCCGGACTGGCCACGTGATCTGGAATTGTTGCAGGACAAGGGCTTCCGGCTGCTGGCGATGACGCCCAATCCTGCTGCGAGCTCGTTGGCCGAGGCGATGCCCGCGCTGGCCGATCAACGGGTGGCCATCCTCGTCGGTGCCGAGGGGCCCGGACTGACCGAGCGGGCGATGCGGGCGTGCGACGTCAGGGTGCGCATTCCGATGTCGCGGGGCACCGACTCGCTGAACGTCGCGACGGCCGCCGCCCTGACGTTCTACGAACGTTCCAGGACCGGCCACTAGGCTGTCCGCGTGACCGACGACGCGACTCCGTGGGGGACCGGGCTGACGGTGGCCGCCTTCGTCGCGGCGGTGACCGCGGCAGCGATCATCGTGCTGAGCCTTGGCCTCACTCGCGTGCATCCGCTGCTGGCGGTCGGGCTCAACCTGGTGGCCGTCGGTGGGCTGGCCCCAACGGTATGGGGCTGGCGCTCGCGCCCCGTGTGGCGGTGGTTCGTGCTTGGCAGCGGGGTCGGCGTGGCGGCGGGATGGCTCACGCTGCTCGGGATGGCGCTTGGCGCGTAACGCCTTTCGCGACCGTCAGGTCAGCTGCGCCGACGTGTAGGACGCGTTGAAGAACCCGGTCATGGCGTCGTCGGAAGGAAAGGTGAGGCCATTGGCGACGAACTCGTCCTCGGCGGTCACCGTCGAGGTGTGCCAGCCGCGCTGACGGAGATATTCGACGACGCTGTTGCGCTCGCCCATATAACTCAGCTCCGACGGGTCGGCGATGTCCAGCCCCTTGGCTCGCTGGCTGGCGCTGAATGCGCGGATCCGGTCGTTGGTCAGCGCCTCCATGTCCGGCAACCAGTCGGTGGCGATACGGCTGCCCGGCGCGGACAGTCGGGTGATTTCGTCGAACAGCCGGTCCTGCGCCTTCGGCGGCAGATAGCCCAGAAGCCCCTCGGCGATCCACGCCGTTGACACCTTGGTATCGAACCCGGCCAGCAGCATTTGCCGTGTCCAGTTCCTGCGCAGGTCGATGCCGACGGAGTGCAGAGTGGCCGTCGGGGTGACGCCGAGCTCGGCGAAGGTGCGTTCCTTGAACTCGATCACCTCTGGCTGGTCCACCTCGAACACCGTCGTTCCCGACGGCCATTGCAGGCGGTACGCCCGGGCGTCGAGACCGGAGGCCAGAATGACCGCCTGCCGCAGGCCGGCGTCGGTCGCCGAGGTGAAGAAGTCGTCGAAGTACTTGGTGCGGACGGCCATGCCGTCGGCCAGGTGCCGCGGGTCGAGGACCGCGTTGTCTTCGTCGGGCTCGATCTGACCAAGAGCCATCTTGATGAAGAAGTCGACACCGACGGCGCGGACCAGGGGTTCCGCGAACGGGTCTTCGATCAGTGGGTTGGGGCCCAGTGAGGCGAGCGAGCGAGCGGCCGCAACGCCGGTCGCGGTCGCACCGACACCGGAGGCCAGATCCCACGTGTCGCCGTCGGTACGAGGCATGAATTCACGTCCTTAGCTGCGGAATCGCCGAGATTAGTTAGTCGGCATAATCAATGATGCCACAGCATGCGGCCATGCGCAGACGGCCGTCTTTCGGGTGAAGGAGTCAGGCGCCGGTCACGGCTGAGTGCCGGAGCGCACGCCGAGCAGGACGTCCTCCCAGCCGGGCACTTCGGGCTTGCGGTTGCGGGCGCGCGCAGGCTTCGGCGCAGGCGCCGCGGGTTCCGGTACGACGGGCTCGGGGGCGAAGAGCTCGGGCGCGACGACCGGGATCGGTTCGGTGAAGTCAAGCGTGGGCACCGGCGCCACCGCACGCAGCGGCGGGCGGGAGAAGTGCGGATCGATGAGCTCGGCGGCGGCATCGTCGAACGGCGTCGCGGTGCCACCGTGCGCGCCGGGGGTGAAGCGGAAGTGCGCGGCGTTGTCGGACCTGCCTGCCTTCCAGGTCAGCTGCACGGTCCAGCGGCCGTCCTCGTTGCGCCAGGCATCCCAAGAGGTGGCTTCGGGATCCAGACCGCGGGACACCAGGGCGGTCGTGACCGTCTCCAGCAGCGTCATGACGGTGGGCCCGTCGGCCAACACCGGGTGGGAGGCCGTGGCCAGCTCCGCTGCGCGGGAGCGTTCCAGCAACACGGGGTGGGCGAATCGCTCGACTCGACTCATGCTTTCCCCAGAGGCCGAAGCGATCTGCTCGACGGATGCACCCGCGCGAATTCTGGCTTGAATGTCCTTGGGACGCAGCACGCTTGGAATCTCGGCCTCGATCTTGGGTGGAGTGAAACTGGCGTTCTCGCCGTTCAGTGCAGCGTGCAATCGGTCGTCTGGGGTCAGCACGAACTTGTCTGAAGAGTCGGCTGTTTCGCAGATGATGCGTTTGCCGTCGATGTCTAGTCCGACGACCTTGAGTTCTCGCATGCCGACCTCCTCCTGGCCGCCGGACGAAGCGCGGCTCAACGGGTGACCCTACTGCGTTATCAGGCCGTTACCGCTTCTGACACGCGGGCGAGGTCAGAGGCGCTCGACGACCCAGTCCACGCAGGCGGTGAGGGCACTGACGTCGTCGGGGTCGACGGCGGGGAACATCGCCACCCGAAGCTGGTTGCGGCCGAGTTTGCGGTACGGCTCGGTGTCGACGATGCCGTTGGCCCGCAATGTCGCGGCGACGGCGGCAGCATCTACCGCATCGGCGAAGTCGATGGTGCCGACCACCTGTGACCGCAGCGCGGGGTCGGACACGAACGGCGTCGTGTACGACGCGGCCTCGGCCCAGGAGTACAACCGCTGCGAGGAATCGGCGGTCCGCTTGACCGCCCAGTCCAGCCCGCCGTTGCCCAGCAACCAGTCGAGCTGCTCGGCCAGCATGACGAGGGTGCCGATGGCGGGGGTGTTGTAGGTCTGGTTCTTCAGGCTGTTGTCGACCGCGATCGGCAGCGAAAGGAAGTCGGGGACCCAGCGGCCGGACGCGGCGATCGCCTCGACGCGCGCCAGCGCCGCGGGGCTGGCGATCGCCAGCCACAGCCCGCCGTCGGAGGCGAAGTTCTTCTGCGGCGCGAAGTAGTAGACGTCGGTGTCGGCGATGTCGACCGGCAGCCCGCCCGCGGCCGACGTGGCGTCGATGACCACCAACGCATCACCGGCTGGACGCTGAATCGGCACCGCGACGCCGGTCGACGTCTCGTTGTGGGCCCAGGCGACCACGTCGACCGACGGATCGGACTGTGGCTCCGGCGCGCTGCCGGGATCGGCCTTCACGATGATCGGATCGCCGACGAACGGGTTCGCGGCGACAGCCGAGGCGAACTTGGCGCTGAACTCGCCGAACGTGAGGTGCAGCGAGCGCTTGTCGATGAGCCCGAACGCCGCGGCGTCCCAGAACGCGGTCGAGCCGCCGTTGCCGAGGATGACCTCGTAGCCGTCGGGCAGCGAGAACAGCTGACGGACGCCGTCGCGGACCCGGCCGACGAGGTTCTTCACCGGCGCTTGCCGGTGCGACGTGCCGAACAGGTGGCCCGAGGCGACGAGTGCCTGCAGCTGCTCGGGTCGGACCTTCGACGGTCCGGAGCCGAAGCGGCCATCCTTGGGCTTGAGGTCGGCGGGAATCGTTAAGTCGGCCATGGTCCCAGCCTAATGACGCGATCAGGTGGTCAGGATGCGGGCACCGTCGCGCGTGATCGCGACGGTGTGCTCGCTGTGCGCTGCCCTGGCGCCGGTCGCCGTGCGCAGCGTCCAGCCATCCGAGTCGTGCCGGTATCCGTCGGTGCCGTCGGCGATCAGCATCGGCTCGATGGCGATCACCAGACCGGGACGCAGTTTCATGCCCTTGCCGCGGCGACCTTCGTTGGGCACGTGGGGATCTTCGTGCATGGTGCGCCCGATACCGTGGCCGCCGTGATCGGCGAGCATGCCGTAACCGGCACCGCGGGCCACCTTCTCGATGGCGTACCCGATGTCACCGAGCGTGTTGCCCGACCGGACCGCGGCGATCCCTGCCGCCAGGGCGGCGTCGGTGGCGGCGATCAGCGCGGCGTCCTGCGGGCGGGGTGTGCCGACGATGAAGCTGCGGGCCGCATCGCCGCACCACCCTCGCAGGGTGGCGCCGAAGTCCACCGACACCAGGTCGCCGTCGGCCAGCACCTCGGCGTTGGGGACGCCGTGCACGATGGCGTCGTTGACGCTGGTGCACAGCACCGCGGGGAACGGCGACGGCGCCCAGTCCGGGTGGTAGTTGAGGAAGGGCGACGTGGCGCCGTGTCGGGCGAGCACCTCTGCGGCGACCTCGTCGAGGTCGGCGGTGGTGCGTCCGGGCTTCGCATGGCCGATGACGGCCCGCAGAGCTTCGGCCACGACGGCGCCTGCGGCGGCCATCGCCTCGATCTCGGATTCGGTCTTCAGCTGAACCATCAACTGTGACTCACGTCACATGCGACCGGCATTACCTGGCTGGACCACATCTCAGGAACCCCCTGTTCAATTCCTGGGACCTCCGGTACCGTGTTGTACATCAAGCAGGTCAATGTAAACCTCAGGAGAGGGTTCGAATGGCTCGCACGAAGATGATCACGCGTTGGCGTCGGAACATGGATGTGACCGACGACGCCGGATACGTCGACATGCTCACCACACTGTCTGAGGGGTCGGTGCGGCGCAACTTCAACCCGTACACCGACATCGACTGGAACTCCCCGGAGTTCGAGGTCACCGACAACGATCCGCGCTGGGTCCTCCCGGGCACCGACCCGCTCGGCCGCCATCCCTGGTACCAGTCGCAGCCGCTCGAGCAGCAGATCAAGATCGGCATGTGGCGCCAGGCCAACGTCGCCAAGGTCGGCCTGCACTTCGAGTCGATCCTCATCCGCGGCCTGATGGAGTACGCCTTCTGGGCGCCCAACGGCTCGCCGGAGTACCGGTACTGCCTGCACGAGGCCGTCGAAGAGTGCAACCACACCATGATGTTCCAGGAGATGGTGAACCGCATCGGTGTCGACGTGCCTGGCATGCCGCGGCTGCTGAAGTGGATTCAGCCGCTCATCCCGCTGGTCGCCGGTCCGCTGCCGATCCCGTTCTGGTTCGGCATCCTCGCGGGCGAGGAGCCCATCGACCACACCCAGAAGAACGTGTTGCGCGAAGGCAAGACGCTGCACCCGATCATGGAGCGGGTGATGGCCATCCACGTCGCGGAGGAGGCCAGGCACATCTCGTTCGCGCACGAGTACCTGCGCAAGCGGCTTCCGCACCTGCCGTGGCGCAAGCGGTTCCTGCTGTCGGTGTACGTCCCGCTGACCATGCGGATCCTGTGCTCGGCCATCATCGTTCCGCCGCGTTCGTTCTGGAAGACGTTCGACATCCCGCGCTCGGTGCGCAAGGACGTGTTCTTCCGCTCGCCGGAGTCGCGGCAGATGCTGCGCGACATGTTCGGTGACGTCCGGATGCTGTGCCACGACACCGGTCTGATCAACCCGGTCGCCAAGCTCGTCTGGCGGATCTGCAAGATCGACGGCAGGCCAAGCCGGTTCCGCAGTGAGCCGCAGCGCCAGCACGTCGTCGCGGCTGCGTAACCGGATCACGCCGGAGACCTTCGTGCCCCATGTGATCACCCAGTCGTGCTGTAGCGACGGGTCCTGTGTCTACGCCTGCCCGGTGAACTGCATTCATCCGTCACCGGACGAGCCGGGTTTCGCCACGGCCGAGATGCTCTACATCGATCCGGCGTCGTGCGTGGACTGCGGCGCGTGTGTGTCGGCGTGCCCGGTCGGGGCCATCTCGACCGCCTCGAAGCTGGTGGAATCGCCGTTCATCGAGCTCAACGCGGCGTTCTATCCGACGCGGCGGGCCGACGAGAAGGTTCCGCCGACCTCGAAGCTGGCGCCCGTGATCGAAGCGCCGAATATCAAGCCCCGCTCCGGCGGCCCGCTCACCGTGGCCATCGTCGGGTCAGGGCCAGCCGCGATGTACGCCGCCGACGAACTGTTGACGCAGCGGGGCGTAAGAGTGAATGTCTTCGAGAAGCTGCCGACCCCTTACGGTTTGGTTCGCGCCGGCGTCGCGCCCGACCATCAGAGCACCAAACGGGTTACCCGGCTGTTCGACGGAATGGCGCGGCTGCCCGGGTTCTCGTTCTACCTCAACGTCGAGATCGGTCGGCACGTCAGCCACGCCGAACTGCTGGCGCACCATCACGCGGTGCTCTACGCAGTCGGTGCACCCAATGATCGCCGGCTCGACGTCGAGGGTATCGACTTGGCAGGCAGCGGCACGGCCACCGAGATGGTGGCCTGGATCAACGGCCATCCCGAGTTCGCCGATCTGCCCGTCGATCTCAGTCACGAACGCGTGGTCGTCATCGGCAACGGCAACGTCGCCCTCGACGTGGCGCGCGTACTGACCACCGACCCGGACGACCTCGCGCGCACCGACATCGCCGACCACGCCCTTGCCGTGCTGCGCGGATCGCACGTGCGGGAGGTCGTCATCGCGGCGCGGCGTGGCCCGGCGGAGTCGGCGTTCACGCTGCCGGAGTTGATCGGGCTGACCGCGAAGTGCGACGTGGTGCTCGACGCGGCCGACCACGAACTCGTCCAACGCGATCTCGCAGAGGTGTCGGACTCCTTGACACGCAACAAACTCGAGATCCTCGCGAAGCTCGGCGACGCCTCCGCGCCGATCGACGGCCCCCGGATCCGGCTGGCCTACCGCATGACCCCGCAGCGCGTCCTCGGCACGGAGCGGGTGGAGGGCGTGGCGTTCACCGCCACCGGTACCGACGAGACCCGCACCGTCGAGGCCGGGTTGGTGCTCACCTCGATTGGCTACCGCGGCAAGCCCATTCGCGATTTGCCGTTCGACGACGACGCCTGCGTGGTG
>Ga0137412_10003686_pt1 | contig 12221 bp, 11 predicted proteins | sample CZODoug2_1_16fun_FD_122160 | JGI IMG/M metagenome (GOLD analysis project Ga0137412, IMG submission 122160) | Vadose zone soil fungal communities from Angelo Coast Range Reserve, California, USA - CZODoug2_1_16fungal (Hybrid Assembly) | ecosystem: Environmental > Terrestrial > Soil > Vadose zone...
ATCGCCCCGAATCAGGCGTATCGGGCAATCGATGCGCGAATCTTCGTCTTCATCGCCGGCGCGATCCCTCTCGGCACCGCCATGCAGAAAACGGGAACTGCAAATCTGATTGCCGGGTGGCTGCAGCATGCGGTGGGAAGCTGGCCGGAGCGGGCAGTCCTATTGCTCTTGTTTGCGGTCGTGGCTGTGATTACTCAATTCATGTCAGACGCAGCAACCACCGCGCTTTTTGCGCCGGTCGCAGTCGCGCTGGCAGCGGCACTGGGCCGCACACCCGAGCCTTATGTCGTGACCGTGGCCATGGCTTCAGTCGTCGCTTTTCTCACGCCGATTGGTCATCACGGAAATCTGCTGGTTTATGGACCAGGGCGCTACCAGTTCAGCGATTTTGTGAAAGTAGGAACACCGCTGACGGTAATTTGCGCGTTGATAGTGGTGTTGCTCGCCCCGCTGATTTGGAGAAGTTGATAAGGTGTCGGCGCACTGTTGATGTATGTATCAAGTGCGGTCAACATGATGCTTGACCGTTGACGACTGCGGCGTTAAAATTTCCTTACTTACCAAGTTAAAATGGAAGGCTGTACTCGCTGGCTCCTAATACTTGGTTCTCGGCGAGAGAAGAACCAACACCGAGGTTCTCTACAGTTCAGGTTGCTTAAGCAGCCGCTTCCGAAAAATGCTGCCGGAGCTTTCCGGTGCGCGCTCCGTCGCCCCGCAGGGACAACCCTTCGGGGCGATGTCGTATTTGGGACTTGGTTACTTCGAAACCTTCGTCCGGCCTTTCTGCGGCCACATCAGTGACGCAGCCACCGAAGATCTCCCCATCAACTTCAATTTGACGCTATCTGCACAGAACGAGGTGAGCGTCCCGAAGGTGCTGATGCAGCTTGCGAAGAACCCGCTGGCGCTGCCGTCCCTGATTCGTTTTGGAAGGCAAAGTAAGCGGGCCGGCGCTCTGCTGGCATCGTTTTTGGAAAGCTATCTGCAAGAGCTGGCGGGACGCGGGGATGCGAAGCCTGTCAGCGAGGTGGCGGCGCGATGAGCGGGGCGGGGACAGTAGTGGAGCAGGTGCGGACGCTGGGGCCGATACCCAAGACGATGCGGGCGGGAGTGTATCGCGAAAAGGGAATTGTGCGAGTGGAGGAAGTGCCGGTGCCGGAGGTGGGCGACGGCGAAGTGCTAATCAAAGTGGCGGCTTGCGGTATTTGCGGGACGGACATCAAAAAGATTTTCTACCGGTACGTGGAACCGCCCCAGATTCTGGGACACGAATTGGCGGGGACAGTTGTTGCAGTCGGGCGCGGCGTTACGAAATGGAAACTGGGCGACCGGGTGATGAGTTTTCATCACATTCCGTGCGGGGAGTGTTTCTTTTGCGAGCGACGGATGTTTTCACAATGCAAGTTGTACAAGAGCACGGGATTAACAGCGGGATTTACGCCGAATGGCGGCGGATTTGGCGAATACGTGAAGGCAATGCCGTGGGTGGCGGAACGGGGAATTGTGGCACTGCCGGATAACGTGAGCTTTGAAGAAGCCACGTTTATCGAGCCGATCAACACGATTGTTAAGGCAGTGCAAAAGGCGCGGGTGGCGGCCGGAGAAACGGTGCTCATCATTGGTTGCGGCCCCATCGGATTGCAGCTGTTGATGGTTGCCCGAATCGAGGGGGCTCGCATCTATACGAGCGACCCGGTGGCGACGCGCCGGGAAAAGAGCTTAAAGCTGGGGGCACTTGAGTCTTTTAACCCTGTAAGTGGTAAGCTAGTTGAAGAAATCCGGGCCCGGTCGGAGGGTCGCGGGGCAGACGTGGTTCTTGTCGCAGTGGCGCATCCTGCGGTTGTGGTGGAAGCGCTGGCGGCAGCGAGGCCAGGGGGGCGGGTCCTCCTGTTTGCAGCGAATGATCCTATAACAAAAATAGAGTTTCCAGCCTCGGCAGTGGGGATCGACGAAAAGGAAATCCTTGGCAGCTATAGTGCGGCGGTTGACATCCAAGAAAGCGCGGCAGGGCTGGTGCTGGGGAAGAAACTGCCGGTAATGGATATCGTCACGCACAGGTTTCCTTTGGATAGAATTCAGGAGGGCTTAGAACTGGCGGCGCGTCCGACCGAAGATTCCTTAAAGATACTGATAACTCACAAATGAAAACAGCGTCCCCAAAGAAAAACGAACTTGGACTGGAAGAAGCGCCTCTCCAGGAAAAGGTCGTTGTGCCTTCCAAAATGACCGCAGCCGTGCTCTACGGCAGTGAAGACCTGCGAATTGAACAGATTGATGTGCCGGCCCTTGCAGTGGACGAGGTGTTGCTGCGCGTGCGACTGGCGCTGACGGATGGCACGGACCTGAAGGTTTGGAAGCGCGGGTATCACGCGAAGATGATTCAGCCGCCGGCTGTGTTCGGGCATGAGGTGGTGGGCGAAATTGTGGCGATGGGAAAGCGGGTGGATCCCCGGTGGCGGCTGGGCATGCGGGTGATTGCGGCGAATTCGGCGCCGTGTTTGCGGTGCTATCACTGCCGTCGCGGGCAGGAAAATCTTTGCGACGACCTGTTGTTCAATAACGGGGCATACGCGGAATACATGCGGATTCCCGGGCGCATCGCGCGGGAAAATATGCTGGAAGTGCCGCACGGAGTAGATGACCACAGCGCGGCGCTGGTGGAGCCGCTGGCGTGCGTGCTGCGCGGCGTGCATGAGATGGAAGTGCGCACGGGTGATACGACGGTGGTGATCGGATGCGGCCCGATTGGATTGATGTTCGTTAGGATGCTGACGCGGCGGGGAGTGCGCGTGATTGCGCTGGCGCGACGCGAAGGGCCACTGGCGGTGGCTCGGAAGCTGGGCGCTGTGGCGGCGATTAATGTCACGGAGACCGCTGATGTGGCTGCTGCCGTGCGTGCTCTAACCGATGAGAGCCGTGGGCCGGATTCGGTGGTGGAAGCGGCTGGAAACCCGGCTACGTGGGAACAGGCTCTGGCGATGGTGCGGCGCGGCGGGGTGGTGAATTTTTTCAGCGGGCTGCCGACTGGAACTCACGTTGAGATCGAGCCGGCGGCGATTCACTACTCGGAAATAAAGATTATTTCGCCGTTTCATCACACGCCGCGGTTCATTCGGGAGGCGCTGGAGGCGATCCGGCGCGGGGATATTTCGGCGCACGATTTTGTCACGGAAGATATTCGACTGGAAGACCTGCCGCAGGCGTTTGAGCGCATGAAGACGCGGAGCGGGGAAATCAAGCTGGCGGTGAGGCCGTGAGCGGCGGCCAGCGACCCGTTCGGCCAGCTCAGGGCAGGCCGGTGACCAGTTGCCAGTGAAGTGGAAGCCCACCCATTTTTAAATCTCCAAGAGGATAGAAACGGCTGATGCTGCGTGCTGGCGAATTGAAGATTGCCGCAAAGCTGCCGGCGGATGGTTGTGCGCCGGAAGAGGCGCAGGCCTACACGCGATGGCTGGCGACGCATCATTACGAAAATTTCAACGTGGCGTCGTGGCTGCTGCCGAAGGAATTGCACCAGCATTTTTATAATTTGTATGCGTATTGCCGCTGGGCGGATGACCTCGGCGACGAAATTCCGGTAAGAGAACGGGCACTGGAGTTGCTGGATTGGTGGGAGAGGGAATTGAACGCTTGCTATGAGGGTCGGCCATCGCATGCGGTGTTTGTGGCGCTGCGCGAAACGATTGTGGCGAAGGATGTGCCGAAGCAGCCGTTTGCGGATTTGCTGAAGGCGTTCCGGCAGGATCAGGTGGTGAAGCGGTATCCAACGTGGGATGCAGTGCTGGATTATTGCGTGTATTCGGCGAATCCGGTGGGGCGGCTGGTGCTGTATTTATGCGGGTATCGGGATGAAGAGAGGCAGAGGCTGTCGGATGCAACGTGCACGGCACTGCAGTTGGCAAATTTCTGGCAGGACGTTTCGCGGGATCTGGAGATGGGGCGGATTTACATACCGCTGAATCGGGCGGAGGCGCATGGATTGAGCGAGCAGGACATCGCCGGAAGGAAATTCGACGCGCGGTACGTTTCGCTGATGAAAGAACTGATCGAGTACACGCGCGCGCTATTCGAGAAGGGGATGCCGCTGGCGAAGAAGGTGGAAGGGAAGTTGAGTGTGGATTTGGAGATGTTCAGCCGTGGCGGAGTGGCGGTGCTCGACTCGATTGAGGCGATGGGGTACGACACGCTGCACCGGCGGCCGGAAGTGAGTAAGGTGAAGCAGGTTGGATTATTGGGGCGGGCGCTGATTACGCATTTGCTCGGCGGTTCGGATAGAAGCCGTAAGGGCGGGTTTGCGCGTGAGGGATCGGATTACGCAGCCGCGGAGTCGACGGAAGCGGAGATTGGCGCATCTTATAGCCACTGCCACCAGATTGCGCGCAGGGCGCACAGCAATTTTTATCCGGCGTTTTTTCTGCTGCCGAAAGCGAAGCGCGACGGGATTGTGGCGCTGTACGCGTTCATGCGGCTGATCGACGACGTTTCGGATGAAGGCGCGGATTTGGCGGCCAAGCAGCGCGGGCTGGCCAGGTGGAGGGCCGCGCTCGATGAGGCGTTAACGGGGCAGTCGCAGGCGTTTGATGGCAATGCGGCGCGGTCGTTGCAGGGTGGCGATTTATACGGCCAGCGGGAAGTGCTGCCAGCGCTGGTGGACACCATGGAGCGATTCCGGATGCCGGCACGCTATCTGCATGATCTGATCAGCGGCGCGGAAATGGATCTGACGATCCAGGAATACCCTTCGTTTGAGCGACTGAAAGAATATTGTTATCGCGTGGCGGGGACTGTTGGACTGACGTGCACGCATATTTTTGGATTTAGCGATTCGAGGGCCCTGGACCTTGCGGAGAAGCTGGGGCTGGCGTTCCAACTGACGAATATTATTCGGGATGTACGCGAGGATTATTCGATCGGGCGAATTTACCTGCCGGAAGAGGATTTGGCGCGCTATGGCGTGGCGAAAGAAGATTTGGGACGCAGAGAGGCGACGCTGGGGGTGCGGGAACTGCTGCGGTTTGAGGCGGACCGCGCGAGGAAGTTGTATGAAGAGGGCGCGCAACTGCTGGGGCTGATTGAAGAAGACAGCCGCGGAACGCTGTGGTTGCTGGTGCACACGTACAGCGCGCTGCTGGCGCGGATTGAGTCGGCGGATTTTGCCGTGTTTGGCGAGCGCGTGCGGCTCTCCAAGCCGGAGAAGATAATGTTGATGGCGAAGGCGCGATTTGGGCGCCACACGGAAGAGAACATCCTTGCAAAATGTGATCGTGATCGGCGGCGGGCTGGCGGGGCTGTCGGCGGGCGTCGCGCTGGCTGAAGCCGGCTGGCGGGTGCGCCTGTTTGAGCAGCGGCCATTTCTGGGCGGGCGGGCAACGTCGTACGTGTTGCCCGATGGCGAGCACGTGGACAACTGTCAGCACGTGACGCTGGGCTGCTGCACAAACCTGGAAGATTTTTATCGGCGGGTTGGCTCGGCGGGGAAGATCAAATTTTTTGACCGGCTGCTGTTTCAGGACCCGCAAGGACGCATAGGCGAGATGCAAGCGGGATTGCTGCCCGCGCCATTTCACATGACGGGATCGTTTGCGGCGTTTGCGCCGCTGACGCTGGCGGACAAGCGGAGCATCGCATGGGCGATGCTGGATATTCTGCGCGGCAAAGGGCACACGGCGGATCTGGATGAGCCGGGCGGGATTTCGATGCTGGAGTGGTTGAAGCGTCGCAAGCAGACGCCGGGAGCGATCGAACGATTCTGGCGCGTGGTGCTGGTGAGCGCGCTGGACGAGGAGCTTGACCGGACGGATGCGCGATTTGGAGTGGATGTTTTCTGGAAGGGATTTTTGTCGAACCGCACGGGATACCGGATGGGCGTGCCGTCAGTGCCGCTGGCGGAGCTTTATGACGGATGCAAGACAGAGATTGAAAAGCGCGGCGGGGAAGTGAATTTGCGAATGCCAGTGCGGGCGATTCACCTGGCGAACGGCGCGGTGACGGGCGTGGAATTTGATGGCGGGCGGCGAGAGAGCGCCGAGGCTTACGTGTTTGCGTTGCCGCATCCGACGATGGCGGAATTGGCGAATGAGGAGATAAGGCGGTTGGAACCTTTGCTGGGTGAATTGGAGAATATTGGCGTGGCGCCAATTACGGGCGTGCATTTCTGGTTTGACCGCGAAGTGATGAAAGAGCCGTTTGTGACGCTGCTGGACACGACGACGCAATGGATCTTTAACAAGACGGCGCTCTATGGAACAGGCAATGGCACGGGGAAAGAGAAAGGGCAGTACCTGCAACTGGTGATTAGCGCTTCTTATGATCTGCTGCAAAAGCCGCGACAGGAAATTATTGATATGTGCCTGAAGGAAGTGCAGCAGGCGCTGCCGGCGGCAAGGGACGCGAAATTGCTGAAGGCCACGGTCATTAAAGAGGCAGCGGCTACATTTTCCCCGCAACCGGGAGTGGACCGTTGGCGTCCAACACAGGAGACACAGATTCGCGGAATGTTTCTGGCAGGTGACTGGACGGCTACAGGATGGCCCGCGACGATGGAAGGTGCGGTGCGCAGCGGATATCTGGCGGCGGAGGCGGTGCTGCGAAGTGCGGGAACGCCGCGGAAGTTTTTGCAGTCGGATTTGCCAGCGGATGGATCTGTGGGGTGGTTTTGCTAGAAACTAAAATCTGCGGGTGAGCGCAGGGTAGCGCCGCCATCTTGGCGGCCAGCGCGCTTGCCGGCAGGATGCCGGCGCTACCAGTCCTTTCGGCGGAATGAGTTTTGGGAACTTTAGGGCTGCGCGCTGAATGAACTTACGTGGCGCTCGGAAACGGTCAAGTGTTCGGTGGCGCGATCGATTGCGGCGTAGGCTTCGCGATTGGCGGCCTTGAATTCTTCGAAAGAAATTTCGGAATCCCAGTAGTCGAGGGTGAAGTAGAAGCGAGGACGGGAAAGGTCCCGGAGGAGGCGAGTCTCCCGGAAGTGCGGATTGCTTTGAAAGAGGCTGACCCAGTCGCCCTGGGGGCCATAGGCGGATTGAAAGCTTTCTTCGCAACCGGGCTTGACTTCGTACTCCCAGAGGGCTACAAACATAGTTGTCCCATTCTCCTGCTCTCGCTGCCCGGCAATCCAGGAATACTTCATTGGGGAAGGCTGGCCTGCCGAGCGATTGTAGCAACCCGATTGGATACAAGACGCAAAGAGATCCTCTCTGTAGTTGTGTAAATACACGTTGAAGTGGCAGTCCGTTGAGGCTGACGGACGGAGGCGTTTGTGGATCGCAAGTACGGCCACCGCGGCTATCGTGACGCGGAAAAGCATGAAAAAAAAGAAAGACCAGATCGCAAGCCGCCGCAGGGCGGACCACGTGGAGCTACGGACCACCTTGGGCCGCGGACGCCGCGAATGGTGGGAACAGTGACGCGGGCGCGCTGCTCGAATTGCGGGGCAGTGCTGGTTTCCGGATTTGACGCGAACGGCAAATGTCCCAAGTGCGGTTTTGAGCTGCACTGTTGCAAACAGTGCCGGTTTTTCGATTCGGGCGCGCAGTTTGAGTGCACGCAGCCGGTGCAGGCGCGGGTTACGCCAAAAGACGCGAAGAACGATTGCAGCTTTTATGAGTTCCGGATGACGGTGGAGAAAGATACGGCGCCTACGTCGTATATGCAGCCGGCGCAGGTTCCCGTGGAAGCGCCCAATCCTTCGCGGCCTCTGGATGCCCGCCAGGCGTTTGAAAACCTCTTCAAGAAGTAGGGCCCTTCGATTTTTTTCCAGACGGTGAGCCAAGAGGGAATAGTGTCGGTGCTGCCGGCATTTCGCTGGCGATTTGTTCGAGTTGCGGATAGTGCTGGCGAAGATCGTCGGGCACTTTCAGTTTTGTTCCCTTCAAAATGCTGAGGAGTTGCAGAGCGTTCACGACTCCCTTGCCCTGGTAGTGGTTGTTGGTGACCACGTAAACGTCGCGGGTGTGCTGCTGAACTTCCTGGATGCGCGAGACCCAGGGTTTGAGTTCTTCGAAAGAATAGAGATAGTTGTAGCGTTCGTGAGATGGGAGCTTGGGATCGTCGCTGAACCAGGTGTCGTAGCGGCGGCCGTGGAACCGCACGTAGCCTATGGACGAGGTGGTTTGCGCGGATGGAGTGACGGAGTTGCCGATCACCGGTTGATCGATGTTGCAGAAGCCGGCGTTGTGTTCGCGCAGGAGATCGAGGGTGGCTTGCGTTTGCCAGGAAGAATGGCGGAGTTCGACGACGAGGGGATAGTCGGCGAAGCGTTTTAGAAGTGTGGAAAGATGAGCGGAGGTTTCGGGCGAGTTGTGAAAGGAAAAAGGGAATTGGAGAAGCACGGCGCCGAGTTTGCCGGCTTCGCGGAGAACGTCGAAGCCGGCGCGGACGTTGCGCTCGTCTTCGGTTGTGGCGGAGGGTTCGTGGGTGAAGCGCTGCCACAGTTTGGCGGTGAAGAGGAACGAGGGATTTGCCGCGACACGTTCGATCCAGCCGGCGGCGTGTTCCGGGTGAATTGGTTGATAAAAAGAAGTGTTGATTTCGATGGTGTCGAAAAACCGGGCGAGAAATGTCGCTTCGCGAAAGTTTTTTGAGCGGTGCGAGGGATAGACGAAGCCAGACCAATCTGGGTAAGACCAGCCGGCCGGGCCGATGTGCAATCTCCCTTGTGAAGCGGGTTGGAGCCTGGAGTCTTTTTTTTCGCGCATGGGGTGGCTACCGTTAGGCTAGAAAGTCATGCGGTGTCTGTCAATGAGCTGGCGTTGCGCGGGGGATTGCGGCTTGTTATCCTTGCCCTGTTATGCGCTGCAGAATGCAACTGCTCGCAACCCCGCCAGATTCTGCTTTCCATCCTACAGGTGCAACCATGAACGTATCAATCAGCTATAAGCATGTGGACGCGCAACAACCGGTGGCTTTGGAAGTGACGCGACGGCTGGATAAATTGAACCGGCTGCTGAAGAGCTATCAGCCGGACATGATCCAGTTGAAGGGAGTATTTTCGAAGAATCAGAGGACGGCAGAGCAATCTTGCGCACTGACGTTGTCATTGCCAAACGGGACGTTGCACGCGACTGGCAATGGCAAGAATGTGCTGGCGGGTTGCAAGAAAGCGTTCAGCGAAATTGAGACGCAGGTGAAAAAGCACCAGTCCCGCCTGCGCCGCGAACACGAATGGAAACGCAAGCGGCCGGTCGAATGAGGCGTTGAGGCAATCTGCGTCCGAGAGCGCAGAGCGGCTACCTTACGAGAATTGTTTCGCACTTATGCAAAGGTTGAGGCCCCAGCATGCTCGCGCTAGCTGAGGCCCCGTGTGACAACGCTAGAAACTACTTGTTCTCAGCCCTTCACCGGAACGGTGATGGCCTTCGCAAGCTTAAACGTCAACTGAGTTTGGGCAGCGAGCGTGGTTACGTTCTTGTTCTTCTTGTCATTGACCGCAGAAGCGCTCACGGTATTGCCCTTGGCCTGGCTTTTGTCCGAGGGACGAATGGAGTTGGTTTCCAGGTCATAAGACTTTCCGCGGACTACGACGGACGCTAGAGCTACCTTCAATTCACGCTTCTTGATCTTCACGACTCGGCCGCTGATACGGGCACCCTTGGGAATCACCACTTTCCCGTCAATCTCGACAGGCGTTGACAAGCGCGCGTCAAAAGAATCACCGGGGTGGTTCTGATCGCTGGCCAGCGTTTGGCCCAGCGTCGCAGTGATGGCCGTGCCTTTGGGCACCGTGACCAGTTGCGTCGGTTCCGTCTCTTTAACTTTACTGGAGACGCTTACTGCCTTTGGCGTCGCGGCTTTCTTGGGCGTCGCAACCGCCTGTTTCACTGCGTGGTTCTTGGCCTCGGCGGCCGCCCGATTCTTGTGGCTCACCACAGCCAGAATGCCTGCCACCAGCAGTATGCCAGTGCCAGCCGCACCAACCCAGAGTTTGCGATTGTTGGGAAAGTTGAACATTTCATACCTCCTTGCAGATAACTGCACCGGATGTGGAAGGGGGTGGGTGGGTTGACCCCTTCGCCTAAACGGCAAGATCGGCTTCACGAGGGCATGGGTATCGCTTGGGCTTATGAAAATCGTACCGGATTCGGCTAATGGGAAACGGACCTCTTTGCGCAGCGTGTCCTTCGCAGCACCGGCCAAATGGCCAGCCAAACGGCCAAGCTATCATCTGGCATGGGGACGCTGGATATGCCTGATTAACGTTAAGCAGGCATTACAACGCTTATGTTACGGTCAGATAGCATGCCCATGCTGTGAGAGAATATGAACAATGAGGCTCAGAAACAGGCTCATGATCTTCGCTTTCAGACTGTCCTCTTGGTCAGTGATTGGTTTGCGCACTCCGCTATTTTCGCGGTTGCTTCCTCGTGTGAGGCCCGGCTAGAGTGAATCCACACTGCTCCCTCCCACCCGGAGCAATCGTCATTCTTGGGATTCCGACAAGGGAGGTATTATGTGGTCCAAACAGCAAACTGTGGCTGAACCGCCGGCCGTTTCGCCCTCTCAAGGTTCAGCAGCTCCAGTCGTTCCATTCAATTCTGCCTCGAACTCGTACCTCGGCGGCACGAGTGCCCGCAGTTCTGCGCGCCTAGGCGCAAGCATCGTAATCAAGGGTCAGCTCACCGGCGCCGAAGCCCTGCAGATTGACGGCAAGGTCGACGGCCCCATTTCGCTGCAAGGCCACGAACTGACGGTCGGTCCCACCGCTCGTCTCAATTCTGAAATTCATGCCGGCGAATTGGTCGTCTCCGGAAAAGTCGTGGGCAACGTTCACGTCCGCGGCCGTGTGGACATCAAGAAGGAAGGCTCCATCATCGGCGATATCTTCTCTGCCCGCATCAGCATTGAGGACGGCGCCCACTTCAAGGGCCGCATCGAAATCGACCCAACCAAATCCCAAGCCGCCGCCGACTAAACCCGTGAAAAAATCAGGGTTTTTGCCCAGTTAGCCGAACCGCGCCGAGCGAGCAAAGCTGAAAAACCACAAGGCCCGTTTCGTCGATGGCATTGGGACTTCGAAATATGTCAGTTAATTGCGGGACAGCATAGCCACTTTACCGGTAAGCACCGAAAAGTAGGTTGCCTCTTTGGCAATTATGACGAGAAAATGGATAAGCCCCAGTCCCTGTAGAACACTCTAAGGTGAAGGTCTGGCCGGGTCTTGACCTTCCCTGCGAGTCCAGCCAACAACCCAGCAAAGCGGACCCAGCTGCTGTAGTTACGATCAGGGCAAGTTCCATTGCCAGCCCCCAGCCGCAAATGTTTTCTAGAAGAGAGCGGTTTCGTTTGCGGAGGCGTTCACAAGAGGTGCGAGTGCGCAGGATGAATTTCCAATGGGAAGCGAGTGGGGGGCAGGGTTTTGCCCTTGCTTTTGGCCTTGTGTGCCTGATGGTGGTCGCGTCGGCGAGGGCGCAAAACGCCGATGCACCGCAGGAAAAGCCGTCCGCTACGAGGTTGTTGACGGTGGAAGAAGGACGCTCCGTCGCGGATGCCGCTCTGGGGCAGGAGCAGCCAGCGCGCGGGACGCAGGATTGTTCGCACCTGATTCATGAGATTTACGGGAGCGCTGGATTTGAATACCCGTACGCCAGTTCGTTCGAGCTATTTGCCGGGAACGAGAATTTTGCGCGCGTGCGGTACCCGCACGCCGGAGATTTGATCGTGTGGCCGGGGCACGTTGGCATCGTCGTCGATCCGTTGCAACACAGTTTTTCCAGTCTGGTGAGCACGGGATTCAATGTGCAGGATTATGCAGGAGCATATTGGAAGTCGCGGGGAAGACCGCGCTTTTACCGGTACAAAGTGCAAAATGGCGGCGTGCTGACCGCGGCGAAGAACCCTGCATCGCGACAAGTCTCGAATGCGAACCGGCCGCCAAGCGACGGCACGCTGGTCGAAGAGCGATCCGAGGAAGAAAATTCAGCGTTGAGCCGCTCAACGAAGGCGACATCCGAACGCGCGATGTCGATCTATGGACCGGTGGCTCCCGAGGAAGTGGCCGAAGCGAGCGCGCCGTTTGAAATTCCAACGAGCGCGATTGTCGTGGCGGGAGGCAAGCCGCCAACACGCGAGGAAGTGGCTGAGGCCATCTCGGAATTGAGTGATGCTGCCGGTAATTTGCTGCGCAAGGATGATCCGTTCAAAATGCGCTCGCCGGTGGTGATCGTGGAACAGTTCAGCGTGGTGCGAGTGGAAATCAAGCGCGACCATGGCTGGGCGCGCCTGCA
>Ga0137412_10003687_pt1 | contig 12219 bp, 12 predicted proteins | sample CZODoug2_1_16fun_FD_122160 | JGI IMG/M metagenome (GOLD analysis project Ga0137412, IMG submission 122160) | Vadose zone soil fungal communities from Angelo Coast Range Reserve, California, USA - CZODoug2_1_16fungal (Hybrid Assembly) | ecosystem: Environmental > Terrestrial > Soil > Vadose zone...
CGACCCCCCGAGACCGATCTCGAGCACCTGTCCGGTCATCAGGCCACGATCGGCCACCAGGTAGAGGACTGCCCGCGAGACGTCCTCGGACTGCAGGTAGCGGATGCCGTTCAGCCCGTAGTTGAGGTCGTCGAGGCGCTTGCGGAAGTCCTCGGCGGTCGGGTTGGCGAGGTCGGGGACGAAGATGTTATACGTCGGCTGGTTGAAGAACAGGTCGGTAGCGACGGCACCCGGCGCGACCGCATTGACGGTGATGCCGTAGTCGCCGACCTCCAGCGCGGTCGATTTGACCAGGCCGATCACCCCCCACTTGGCGGCGATGTAGTGGCCAAGGTTGGGTGCGGGGTTTCGGGCGCCCATCGACGCGGTCGCCACGATCCGGCCGTAGCCCTGCTTGCGCATCTGCGGGATGACAGCCCGGATGGCCTTGAAGATCCCGGTCAGGTTGGTGTCGACGATCGTCGACCAGGCCTCGTCGGTCGTCGTCTCGACGGTGGAGAAGTCGACGACGCCGTGGTTGGCGAGCAGGATATCCAGCCGCCCGAACTCGCTGATGGTCTGTGCCACCGCGTCGTTGAGCTGCGTGGTGTCACGGGCATCGACCTGGAGTCCCAGAGCACGCACGCCGTACTCGTCGACGAGCTTGACGGTCTCGGCGAGCTGATCCGGGGTCGCCATCGGGTAGCCGAGCACCGGCACATCGGCGGCCACGTCGGTGACCACCACGTCGGCACCCTCGGCGGCCAACGCAAGCGCATGCGAGCGGCCCTGCCCGCGGGCGCCGCCGGTGATGAACGCGACGCGTCCGTCAAGTTGTCTCATCGCCATGCCTCTCTGTCGGCCCTCGCGTCGTGCACTCGTGATCGGTCAAGCGATCCGCCAGTGCACCGACGGCACCCCTGAGGTCTCGACGAACTCGGCGATCGTGCGATCGCCGACCGCCGGCGGTTTCGGCCCCGGGATCACCCGGCCGACCATGTAGGGCCCGTCGTCCAGTTCGACCAATGCAACGGTGTACGGGATCTGCGACTTGAGCTCGGCCGCGAAGGCGCGATGGTAGACGACGAAGCTCCAGATCGTGCCACTGGGCGCGACGTCGACCCACGCGGTGTCGCGACTGTGGCATTCGGGGCAACCCGACAGGGGCGGCCAGCGTAGCGCGTGGCACGCATTGCACCGTTGCACCACCAGGCGTCCCTGGCGGGCGGCCTGGAAGTAGGGCCCGGCCAGTGGATCGTCGATCGGCGTGAGATCGCTCATCTGCCCACATCCGGACTGGTGGCCAGGATCGATGCAGCGGCCTTGACGAAGCCGTGGCTTGAGCAGTACATGGCGATCGCGGGGGCGTCCAGCTGTCGTTCCCCAGCCTGGCCGCGCAGCTGGCGGACCGCCTCGACCACGTGCAGCCACCCCCAGGTGTAGCTCTCCGACAGCTGCCCGCCGTGCGTGTTCAGCGGCAGCCGCCCGCCGGGCAGCGTGTGCCCCTCGGCCAGGAACGGGCCGCCCTCGCCGAGGCCACAGAAGCCGTAGTACTCGAGCATCTGCAGTGACCACAGCGCGGTGGGGTCCTGGATGTAGAGCGCGTCGATATCGTCCGGGCCCAACCCGGTGGCCGCCCAGATCGCGCCTGCGGCCTCGCGCAGCCAGGGCCGCATCAGGTTCTCCGGGTTGTGCTCGCCGCGGATCCCCGCGTGTTCGGCGATCCCGGAAATGTAGACCGCGGGTTGGCGCAGCTCACGGGCACGCTCGGCGGTGGTCACCACGATCGCGACCCCGCCGTCGGAGATCATCGTGATGTCCGCCCGGCGCAGCGGCGCGACCAGGTACGGCTGGGCGAGGTAGTCCTCCATGCTCAGCGGCTTGGTGAAGATGGCGTTCGGGTTGTGCGCCGCCCACTGGCGTTGCCCAACGGCGAGCATGCCGAACTGCTCGTCGGTGGTGCCGTAGAGGGCCTTGTGCCGCTGCAATGCCAGCCCGGCCCGGCCCGCGATGTGCACCAGGCCGGCCGCCTCGGCGAGATCCACGCCGTACACCGGGGCGCCGAAGTCGACCTTGCGGCTGCGCGCGTTGGCGCCGTAGGTGAGCAGGATGGTCTCGGCCAGGCCGGCGTGAATGGCGCCCACGGCCAGGTGCAAGGAAAAGTTGCACGTGCCGTAGTCCAGGGTCTGCACGTAGGGCAGGTTGACGCCGAGCAGCTTGCCGGTCGCCACATCGCCGCCGTCGCCCTGCACCGACTTGCAGGAGATCAGACCGTCGAGGTCCGTCCGGGTCAGCCCGGCGTCGGCCAGGGCCGCGCGTGCGGCGTCCACCGCGATCTGTTCGGCGGTCAGGTCGGGCAGCTCCCCCTGCACGGTGTGGCCGATGCCGACCACGGCGACAGAACCGCCGAGACGTCGCGGCACAGCACCTCCCCGGGCGAGTGGAATGCCGGAAGGTTATGCCGCCGCCCGACCCTGGTCAACTCTCGTGTTGACGAAAATCCGAGTCGATCCCTAAGGTGGACCGGTGATTGTGGTGGTGGACGGCGCCTCCGGTCGGGTCAGCCTGGCCGACGCGGACAACCTCAAGGCGTTGAGCGTGGAGTTGCGCGACTGCGACGCCGGCTCCGCCGACATTGGCGACCTGGGTCGTGTCGAGGGCGAACACGCCTGGTTGGACATCGCGCGGCTGCGCGCGTTGAGCCCATTGGCCGGCGACGCGGCGTGGAACGCCGGGTTCGACGCCACCATCGACTACGCGGGCAGCAAGGGCTGGACCGACGCGTCCGGCACCCATGTTCGCGCGCACCTGAGCTGACATGGCGCAGCCGACCACCCGAACCCTGGCGGCGTTCGTCTCCGATGCCCCCGCGGGCGTCGCCTCCGAGCGGGCCGCCACCGTGCTCAAGCACGCGTTGCTGGATCTGCTCGGCGTCACCGTGGCCGGTGCCCGCGAACCGGCCGGCGTCATGGCGCGCGACTACGCCCTGGCCCAGGCCGCCCGTGGCCCCGCCGCGGTACTCGGCGGCGGGTGTGATCGCCTGTCCCCCGCCCTGGCCGCCCTGGCCAACGGCACGGCCGGGCACGCCCTGGACTTCGACGACATCGGGGTGGGCGTGGGCCATGTCAGCGTGGCGATTCTCCCGGCCGCGCTGGCCGTGGCCGAACAGGTCGAGGCCGACGGTGCCGCCCTGCTGGACGCCCTGGTGCTCGGCTACGAGGTCGCGCACCGGCTGACCACCATGTACCCCGACACCCGGCTCGGTCCCTACGCCGCCGGCTACCACAAGCCCGGCGTCTACGCCGCGTTCGGCGGCACCGCGGCGGTGGGCCGACTGCTCGGGCTGAGCACCGACCAACTGGCGCACGCGTTCGGCATCACCGCCTCGCAGGCCGGTGGCCTGCGGGCGAACTTCGGCACCATGACCAAGCCGCTGCACGCCGGGATCGCCAACCGGACCGCGGTGGAGGCTGCCCTGCTGGCCAGGGCCGGGTTCACCGCGAGCACCGAGATCCTCGAGCAACGCTTCGGTTGGCATGACGTGATCTGCCGCGGCGAGGGTGAGCTCGCCACGGTGTTGGACGGCCTGGGCGCGCTGTCATCAGCGGGCGGCTTCGCGATCGAGGAGGGCCTGGTGTTCAAGGCCTATCCCTGCTGCGGCGCTAATCACTACGCCATCGACGCGGTTCGCCAGGTGTTGCGCGAGCACGGCCTCACCGCGGCCGCCGTGGATTCCGTCGACGTGCAGATCGAGACCCGCAACCTGCGCGAGGTGTTGGTCTACGACTGGCCGCGGACGCCGCTGGAGGGCAAGTTCTGCTTGGCCTACAACATCGCCGCAGCCCTGGTGGACGGCGACGTCACCGTCGACACGTTCACCGAGCAGGCCCTCGACCGACTCGGCGCCGTTCGCGAGAGCGTCCGCGTGCACGCCGTGGACGACCTGCCGCAGAACGGCGCGCGGGTCACGGTGCGCACCCGCGATGGTCGCACCCTGCACCGCGAACAACTCACCCTCCGGGGCAGCCTGGCGGATCCCATGTCGTGGGAGGAGTTGGCCGCCAAGTTCCACGGCAACGTGCCGGGCGCCGACGAGGTGCCGGGCGCCGTGGCCGCCCTGGAGAAGCAACCGGATCTGCGCCCGATCACCGAACCGCTACGGGGCTGAGCCCGCCGGGCCCAGGGCGTAGCCGCCGAGGAAGATTTCGGCCAGCGTGTGCGCGATCTCCGCCGGCGGCGTCGGGTAGCTCGGCCGGTACCAGCGATACATCCAGTTGATCATCCCGAACAGCGCCATCGCGCTGACCCCGATGGCGACGTCCGAGCGCAGTGTCCCGTCCTCCTGGCCCTCCAGCAGGATGGACCGCACCAATGCCTCGTACTGTCGCGTCTCCTCGATGACCTCGACGGCCCATTGGCTGTCCTGCCGGGCGATGCGCCCCAGGTCCTCGACGTAGACGTTCATGTGCGGGTAGTTCTCCGCGTAGGACAGCACCATCGACTCGATCAGCGCCCGGATCTTCGCCGGAGTGGACTGCGTACTGCCCTTGATGTGCCGGGCGGCAATCATGTCCCGCTCCAGGGCCTCGCGGACAATCTCCTGCAGCAGTTCTTCCTTGCTGCCGATGTAGTAGTAGATGGAGGCCCGCTCCGTGCCCAGCGACTCGGCCACGTCGCGCAATGTTGCCTCGTGCCCCCGCTCCCGGAAGACATTGGCCGCGACCTGAATGATCTCCTGACGGCGCGCCAGGTAGGCGACCCCGCCCTCCTCCATGGCCGCGCGCCGGCGGGCCTCGATGCCACTGCCGGCCACGGTAGCGAGCGTCGCATCCGCGCGCTGCCGGGGCGGACGTCCCCGTCGCGGCTGCGTCATCGGGCCGGGAAGAACAGCGCAGAGGCGTTGCCGGAGAGGAACTTCTCGTGGCGTTCGCGGTCCCGGAACGGCATGGCGGCAAGCTCCGCGGCACACCGGGAGTGGGTGAGCAACGGGAAGTCGCTGGCGAACATCACGCGATCCGCTCCTCGGGTGTTGGCGTACTGCAGAACCTGTGTGGGCACGTGTTTGGGCGCGATGGCCGAGGTCATGTAGTGCACGTTCGGCCACTTGATCATCAGCTTCACGCAGAGATCGACCCACGGCTCGCCGCCGTGCTGCAGCACGACGGTCAACTCCGGGAAGAACGCGCACACGTCGTCCACGGGCAACGGGTCCTGGTACTTGCTGGGCACCTGTGGACCGGGGAACCCGACGTTGAGCCCGACCGGCACGCCCACCTCGGTGCACTTGGCGTACACCGGGTAGTAGGCCGGGTCGTTGTAGTACAGCTGGGTCTGCAGCCCGAGCATGCGGATCAGCGCATAGCCGTCCTGCCGGACGAGTTCCTCGACCAGGCGCACCGCGGCCATGCCCTCACGCGGGTCGACCACGTGGGACAGCGCGAAGCGTTCGGGAAACTTGTCCCGCGCCTCGATGCACCACTCCCGGTCGCCCGGCGCGCTGTAGCCGGAGCAGAGCACCCCACGGGACACCCCGGCCGCGTCCATCTGGTCGAGCAGTTCGGACAGGCTGGTGCCGCGTTCCAACCGCTCCTGCAGACCGGGGAACAAATAAGCGACGTCGCCCGCGACCGGACCACCCAGGTTCGGGTTGATCCACGCGTCGACGATGTCCATGGCTCCCCGAGCGTAGCCGAATTCCGGGCCGCGATCAACGCCGCTGTTGAGATCTTTCAACACAGGAGTTGACAACAAATGCCGAGCGCGGCAACCTCATCCTGAGCAACCGGAAAGGGTTGCCGACGCCGGAGGGTTGCCAATGAAGTTTCACCTGATCCAGCCGGGCATGATCGGCCGTCGGACCGAGATCCAGCAGGGCATGGCGGGCCAGAACAACGTGCTGTACCAGCGGTATCTCGAGGAGATCCGCGGCTACATCAAACTGGCCGACGAACTCGGTTATGCCAGCTATGGGCACAACGAGCACCACCTGCAGATCGAGGGCTTCGAGATCACCAACCACCCGGGCATGTTCAGCTTGTTCGTGGGTTTGCACTCGAAGCGGATGCGGGTCTCGACGTTGGGCTACGTGCTCACCACGCACAACCCCGTCCGGGCCGCGGAAGAAATCGCGACGCTCGACCACATGCTGCAGGGCCGCCTGAACGTCGGCTTCACCCGCGGCTACCAGTCGCGCTGGGTCGGCTCGTACGCCACCGTGCACGGTGCGAACGCGACCACCCCCGAGCTCGCGAAGTCGCGCGACGACGTCGACACGATGAACCGCGAAATCTTCGAAGAATGCGTCGGCATCGTGAAGAAGGCCTGGCTGAACTCGACGTTCAGCCACAAGGGCAAGTACTGGCAGTTCCCGCCGGAAAGCGGTCTGACCGGTCACCCCGCCTACGAGAAATACGGCGCGGGCATGGGTCCGGACGGCATGGTTGCGGAGATCGGTATCGCCCCGAGGTGCTACCAGGACCCGCACCCTCCCCTGTACGGCGCGTTCGCGCACAGCATGCGCACCATCGACATGTGGGCCCGCGAGGGTGGCAAGCCGATCGTGATGGCCAATCAGATGGAGTTCTGCGAGGCGCTCTGGAGCCGGTACATCAAGACCGCCGAAGAGGCCGGCCGCGAGGTCAAGCGTGAGGATGCGGCCGCCTGGGGTGGCGTGCTCATGCTGGGCAACAACCCGGACCGGCTGCAGGAGATCAAGGCCGAGCACGACTGGTACTGGAACGAGTTCTTCCTGCCGTTCGGCCAGGGCTACGCGAACTGCCTGATCGGCAACGCCGACCAGATCTCCTACGCCATCGAGAATGCACACTCCCGGCTCGGGTTCAACGAGATGTGGCTGCAGTTCGGCCAGGGCCACCTCGACCCGGAGGAGAACGAGGAAGAGCTCAACATGTTCATCGAGAAGGTCGCGCCGCGCTTCTCCACCAAGGACGCCGACGGCACCTGGGTGTGACCGAGCTCGACACCCGCGGTGTGGCCACCGTCGTCCTGGATGACCCGGCCACCCGCAATGCGCTCGGCCTGGCGGCCCTGCGCGATCTGGACGACACCCTGACCGGCCTTGCTGAGGACCCCGCCCTGCGCGCGGTGGTCCTCACCGGGGCCGGTTCGGTGTTCAGCTCCGGCGCGCACCGCACCGAGATCGGCGATGCGGACACCCTCGCGCTGACCGCCCGACTGCTCGAGCGCCTGCTCGTCCGGGTGGCCACGCTGCCGGTCCCGGTGGTGGCCCGGGTCAACGGAGCCGCGTTCGGCGCCGGGCTGGCGCTGGCCGTCGCCGCCGATCTGTCCGTGGCCGTGGACGACGCCACCTTCGCCCTGCCCGAGGTGCGCTTCGGCCTGGTCGCCGGGCCCGCGCTGGCAGTGTGCCGACCCCGGCTGGGCCAGGCCGCGCTGCTCGACCTGTTCCTCACCGGCCGCCGCTTCGACGCCGTCGAGGCCGTCGGCCTGGGTCTGGTCAGCCGGGCAGTGCCGGCGGCCGAGCTGGACCCCACCGTCTCCTCGGTGCTGGCCGACCTACTCAGCGGCGAGGCGGCCGCCCTGGCCGCCACCAAGCGCGCGATCCGCGGAGGCGTTGCACCGCTACGCGGGTGACCCGGTGATAACTTCTTCGCCCATGGCGAGCTCCGGTATCGAAGCACGACGTAAGGCCGCGCTCGAGGTCGGCAGCGCCGCCTATTTGGACCGGCGCGCGGAATTGATCAAAGCCGCCGCGAATGTCTTCCGGGAACGCGGCCACGAGACCACGTTGCGCGATGTCGCGGACGCGCTGGGCACCGAACGCGCCTCGCTGTATTACTACATCGGCAGCCGCGAGGAACTGCTCCAGGCGATTGTCAGCGAGGCCCTGGATCGGGATTTGGCCGCGGCCCGCACCATCAAGCGCAGCAAGAAGTCAACGCCGGAGAAGATCCGCGCGTTGATCTCCTCGATGGTGCTGGGTTACGCCGAGTACTACCCGCACATGAACGTCTACATCGAGCAGATCGGCCGCATCGCCCGGCAGGAGAGCGCGTGGGCGACCGAGGTCATCGAGGAGACCCGCAAGTACGAGGAACTGGTGCTGGGCATCCTGCGCCAGGGCCAGAAAGAGGGGTCGTTGCGCGACGACCTCCCGGTCAACGTGGTCTCCATGGCGCTGTTCGGCACCATCAACTGGATGTACCGCTGGTACCGGCCCAGTTACCCGGAAACCCCCGAGGAGATCGCCCGCACGATGGCGGAGATCTTCCTCGGGGGCTTCGCAGTCAAGCCATAAGTCCTAGAGGATGCAGGAGGGCTTCAGGCCCTTCGGGGCGGCGAAGGTGCCGTCCGGACTGAACTGGATACCGAAGTAGCAGGGGTTCTCCGCCTGCGGCCCGACCGCCTTGTACGAGGTCGCCGGGATCAGCCCGCCGAGCGTCTCGTTGGAGATGTTGCCGGTGGCCTTGAGGATGTCGTCCTTGGTCAGCGGCTTGCCCTGCGCCGCGGCGCCCATCGAGTCCACCACCCGGGCCAGCATCATGCCCGCGCTCCACACCAGGGAGGCGGAGGTGTCGATCGCGCCGTTCGGGGCGTACTTCTTCATCGCGTCGTGGAACTGCGCCAGCGCCGGGGTGCTGTCCAGCAGATACGGGAAGGTCGGCGAGGACAGGAACGCACCGGACTTGCGGATGTTCAGGTCGGACGGATCGAAGCTGCCCTGCAACGCGATCAACGGCAGGGTGGGGAAGTAGTTGAGCTTGGCGCAGGACTTGGCCGCCCGCTGCAGGCCGGCCCGGTCCAGCCCCCAGGCGATGGTGTCCGCCCCGGCGTTCTTCGCGTTCTCACACTGCGCGGTGTAGTCCGGCTGGGTGATGGACACCGCGCCGCTGTACACCACGTCCATGCCGAACTTCTTCGCGAAGCCGTCCTTGATGATGGTGTTGTTGAAGTTCGACCCGCACGGCGAGGCCTCGACGCAGTACAGCACCGCGATCTTCTTCTTGCCGATCTCCGAGGCCTGCTTCACCGAGCCCGCGATCGCCGCGCGCGAGGTGCCGCCCACCGGATACATGTAGGCGTTAGAAAGCCATTCCGGCGCGGCCTGGTCGCCACCGATCGCGGCGATCTTCTCCTTGTTCAATCCGGCCTGGAAGCCGGCGATGTCCAGGGGCACGAACGCGGCGAAGATGGCGACCGCGCCCTCCTTCTCCACCAAACGCTCGACGCCGGCCTGGGACAGCGCCGGGTTGGACTGGTCGTCGACCTGCACGAAGCGGATCGGGTGGCAGCCCAGGCCGCCGTGGGCGTTCATGTAGTCCACCCAGACGTACGCGGTCTTGGTGGCACCGGCAAAGTTCGCGCCGACCAGGCCGCTGAACGTGCCGACCTGACCGATCGTCACCGGCGGACCGGACGTGGTGCAGACCGGCAGGGCCTCGGACTTGGTGGAGGCACCACCGCTGCTCTTCGTGGACGACGACGAGGTGCTCGCCGACGTGGTGCTCTTCGATGACGAGGACACGCTCTTGCCGCTCGACGTCTTCGGCGTGGTCGCCTTCGCGTCGGTCTTCGTGGTGCTCGCCGCAGCCGTCTTCACAGCGGCAGCCGGTGCCACCGCGGCCGGGCCGGCAGCAGCGGGCGCGGCAGCGTCCGGCGCGGACGGGGAAGCCGCCGGCGCGGCTGGGTCACTCGAACTCACCGCCTGGTCGGTGGTCGATCCGCACCCGGCCATGACCAGCGCGGACACGGCCGCGATGGCGGCCAGCCGCCATCCGGCACGAGGAGAATTAGACAACAGCATGCGAACGAACCTCCTGAGTACGGGAGCCGGCGGCCGGCGAGGGCAGTTCTTCCAACCGGCGGACGAAGCGAGCGGGCGGCAGGTGACCCTGCGGGCCCCACATCCGCCGGAGTCGGTCGAACAGCATCGCGGCGCCGCCCTCGGACAGAACCGCCGTGGCGATCGCGACAACCCCGAAGCCCAACTGCAGCCACAACGTGGCGTTCGGATTGTTGATGTACACCGGAACCACGACGCTGAGCAGCGGCGCGATCACCGACGCCGTGACCGTGGAACTTCCGGAGATCACGAACACGGACAGGATCACCAACGACAGCACGTAGGAGTAGGAGTCCTGCGTGATGCCGCCGAACACCGAGGCGTTCAACGCCCCGGACACCGCGGCCATCGCCGCGGACAGGCAGAAGACCAACACCAGGGTCACGTTCGCGGACAGGCCCGCGGTGGTCAGTCCCATCGGGCTGTCCGCCAGACCCCGCAGCAACCGGCCCAACCGGGCCCGCTCGACGAGCAGCACCAGCACGATGCCCGCCACCGCGAACATCATCAGCAGGAAGTAGTAGCGCCGGTCGGATTCGAAGGCGTGTGGCCGACCGGTGTGCAGGCCGACGCGGCTGCCGAAGAAGTAGTGCTTGCCGTAGAAGTAGTTCGCCAGCAGCACCCCGAAGCCGAGGGTGGCCAGGGCGAGATACAGCCCGGACAGCCGAATGGCCGGGATGGCGATAAACGCGCCCACCGGGATGGCGACCAGACCGGCGATGACAATGGCCAACAGCCACGGCACGCCCTTGCCCAGCATGTGTCCGAAGGTGGCCGCGCCGACCGCGAAGAAACCCATCTGGCACAGGGAAATCTGGCCCGAGGTGCGCACCAGCAGACCCAGTGACAGGAACAGCAGCACCTGGCTCATCGCCACGTTCCAGGTGGCCAACTTCTCCGCGACCACGAACGGCACGATGCAGGCACCGACGGCCAGCGCGACCACGCCGGACAGCCGGACCAGCGGCGGCAGCGGTGCGCGCACGGTACGCCGCGGCTTGGTCACCTGGCCGAGTTCGACAAGTTTGCGCCGTGGGATGAGCAGCAGCAGCGCGAACAGCACCAGGAACGGCATGTTGGTGTCCAGGCCCTGCAACGCGGTGTGCGCGCTGGCTTCCTTGCTCACCACCGCCTGCAGCAGGCCGACGATGATGCCGCCCGCGAAGCTCAACGGCAGGTTGGTGAACGCCCCGATCGCGGCCGCGCCGAGTGACTGCACCACCAGCAGGGACAGCAGGATCGCGTCCAACTGCTGCTGGGTGGAAGCGAGCAACACCCCGGACACGGCGGCGAACGTGCAACCGATCATCCAGGAGATGCGGCGCACCTTGGTCGGGGAAATGCCGGTGGTGTCAAGCAATTCGGGGTTGTCCACCACCGCGCGCATGGACCGGCCGGTGCGGGAGCTACGGAAGAACAGGTACAGCCCGGCCGCCGACGCAATGCCGAACACCGTGACGATCACGTTCTCCCAAGCCACCTGGACCCCGGTGATGGTGAACGCCTGCTTCTCCGACAGCGCGGGTTGGAAGGTGAGCGCGACCGTGCCGTAGATCAGCTGGACGATCGCCTGCACGGCGAGTATCAACCCGACGGTGGCCACCACCTTGTACGCGGTGGACACCGCGGCCAACCGACGGGCCACCGGTTCGATCAGGGCGCCGACCACCACGCCGAACAACAGGATCGCGACCACGCCGGCCAACCACGCCGGCCAGTGCTCTTTCTGCCGCAATTGGTAGAAGATCACGGCCGAGCCCACGCCGATCGAACCGTGGCCCAGGTTGAACACGCCGGTGGTCTTGTAGGTGAGCACCAGGCCCATCGCGGACAGGCCGTAAACGGTGCCGACGGTGATTCCGATGATCAGGAAGGGCACGTAGGAACTCACGGGGCACACATCCGGCACTTGTCCAGCACCACGGTGGCGCCATCGGTGGGGCGGACGGACTTGCCGGTGACCAGCAGGCAGTCCGGCCGGTGATACAGCGTCAGACCGTCCACCATGACCAGCGGCCAGGCATCGGGTTCGGCTCGTTCGGCGTGCACCGCCGAGGCCGTGGCGGTCAGGTGGGTGCGGGCCACTCCGGCCAACGCGTGCTGCAACCGGCGCACGTTGGTGAGCCCGACGCGGAACCAGCCGGCGATCGACGCGGTGGAGATCACCAGCGCCATAATCGCCACGGCCAGCCAGCCCTGCTGGTCTCCCCAGTGCGAGGTATTGCGGCACCCGATCCACCCGATCAGCAGGCCGATCGGGCCCAGGCCGACCCCGGTCAACCAGATCGTCGCCTCACGGCGCTGCCACGGCCCGGTCACGTCGGGGAGTCCTCGCGGCGCCGGCGTCGCGCGCCCGCCGACACGGTCTCCGCGTCCTCGCTCCATGGGCCCAGCGAGCCGGTTGGTTGCCCGGCGGCCAG
>Ga0137412_10003688_pt1 | contig 12219 bp, 11 predicted proteins | sample CZODoug2_1_16fun_FD_122160 | JGI IMG/M metagenome (GOLD analysis project Ga0137412, IMG submission 122160) | Vadose zone soil fungal communities from Angelo Coast Range Reserve, California, USA - CZODoug2_1_16fungal (Hybrid Assembly) | ecosystem: Environmental > Terrestrial > Soil > Vadose zone...
CCGCACCTGATCGAACAAGCGAGCCTGATCGATGAGCGCGGCGCCCAGCATGATCGTGTAGCTGGCCACCTTGTTCAGTTCCGCAAAGAAGAATGGGCCGTCGAACAGGCGCTGTGAAAAAAGAGCCGCGGCGTGGCAGGCGGCGTTCAGAAACGCAACCAGGAACAGCGAATAATCATAGAGCGATGCGTCGCTCTCATTTCTTTTTTCCGTCTGATACCGGCGATAGAAAAAGAGCGCGGCCATGGCGAACAGTCCGCCGGGCAGAAGTTCCCAGGGACGCGAAAGAAATGCGCCGGCTTGCGCAACAGGCGCTGCCGGAGCGGCCATGAAGGCTGCACTGGTGATGTAGGCAGCCGCGGCCACTACGAAGAGGGCGCCGGCAGTCTCGCGGCTGGGCTGGCGAGCTGTCGGAATAAATTTTTCCACGGCAAGAGCGGCCAACAACAGCACCGCAAGCATCGTGCGGCCAACCATCCAGCCCATTGGCACATGAGAAACAGCCACGGTGCCGGAGTGCAGAAGATTGTTCAGGCCAAAATAGCCGATCGTTTCGATCATCCCGGAAAGAACAAACCCGAACGCAAGAATCAAGGCGAGCCGGTCATGGGTACCCCGGAAGCGGACCAGGGCGTTCGCGGCATAGCAGAAGCAGAGGAGCGAGCCGCCCACTTCCAGATACAAATAATTGGTCGGCGCTCCGAACAGGTGAGACTGCCGGGAATAGTAGACGGCGAAGAGGTACAGGGCTCCGAGAACACCATAGACAAGGGCGGGCAGACCTCCGCGGTCTTTGCGGAAGATCCCTTTGATTTGCCCCCTATCGCCCAAAACAACCCCCAAATGCCGGAGAAAACCGGACAGGGCGTGAAATAGCACGTCCATGCCCTTTTCCGTCGTCGATTGGGGGATTGTAAATTCAAGAAAACGAACTATTTACTGGAAGACCGAAAACTAAGGTGAATACCTGAGACTGGAACGAGACACGGGAAGCCTCTGTCTCAGTGCGCTTTTGAAACACTATCGCTAATGTATCCAGATAGTTAGCAGGGGTTTAGGCACGAACGTCCCGAAAGTGGGCAAAGTCTCATGCTGAGACAGTCTCAATCTGCGTTGAGTCAGTGTTTCTCAGGGTTTTGGGGGTAAATCGCGGGCTGGCGTGATCACCGCGAACCCATTCCGCTTGTGGGAACCATCGCAAAAAGGGGCATTCCCGGTATGCCCGCAACGGCAAAAGGAGACCGCCGTACGCCCGCCCAAGCCGAATTCCTTGCCATCCTGATCCACCACCGTGAAATCGCCTTCCACGCGCAGCGGGCCGTTATTGAGAACTATAACTTTTGTGCCAGCCAAGGATTCCTCCGCTTGAGAAATTTTTCAGGGAACTCTCCTACCATAACGGCCACTGTGCGGAAAGGCAAGCTCCCTGTGCGCGTGGCACAGGCACTCTTGCCTGTGCGGCGTTTGTTGCTGTTGGCTCGGCAGCAGAGCCAGGAGTGGCTGTGCCACCAACCTAGTAACGCGGTACCGACGGATCCACTTCCGTGGACCACGCCAGAATGCCGCCGTGCAAATTATGAATTTTGCGGAAACCCGCTTTGCGCAGAAAGTCCACCGCTTCGGCCGAGCGCTTGCCGCTGCGGCAGTGGGCGACGATTTCATGCGAGGAATCCAGTTCGTGCACGCGGCGCGGAAGTTCGCCGAGCGGGATCAGATGGCCGTTCAGATTACAGATCTGGTATTCGTGCGGCTCGCGGACATCCAGAATGAAGAGATCGTCGCCGCGGTCCAGGCGTTGCTTCAGGTCGCGCGGCGTAATTTCCGGAACCTGCAGATTGCTCTCCGGCTCTTCTTCTCCGCGGATTCCGCAGAATTCGTTGTAGTCGATCAGTTTGTGAATGCTGCGATTTGTGCCGCACATCGGGCAGCCGGCGTTCTTCCGGAGTTTCAATTCGCGGAATTTCATCGCCAGCGCATCAAAGAGCACCAGGCGGCCTTCCAGCGAATCGCCGCGGCCCAGAATCAGCTTGATCGTCTCCATGGCCTGCAGCGAGCCGATGATGCCGGGAAGCACGCCAAGCACGCCGCCTTCGGCGCACGATGGAACCAGGCCCGGCGGAGGCGGTTCGGGATACAAGCAGCGGTAGCAAGGGCCGTCCGGCATGCCGAACACCGTGACCTGCCCTTCGAATCGAAAAATGGAGCCGTAAACGTTTGGCTTTCCGAGCAGCACGCAGGCGTCGTTCACCAGATAGCGCGTGGGAAAGTTGTCGGTGCCGTCGGCAATAACGTCGAAATCGCGGAAGAGTTCGAGCGCATTCTCGCTGCTCAATCGCGTGTCGAACTTTTTAACATCCAGAAACGGATTGATGGCCGTCAATTTGTCGGCCGCGGAATCCAGTTTCTTGCGCCCAACGTCAGCGGTGGAGTGGATGATCTGCCGCTGCAGGTTCGTATAATCCACTACATCGAAGTCGACCAGACCAAGAGTACCCACGCCCGCGGCCGCCAGATACAAAGCCAGCGGCGATCCCAGCCCTCCAGTGCCAATGCACAGCACACGCGCCGCCTTCAGCTTCTGCTGACCTTCCATGCCGACCTCGGGCATGATCAGGTGGCGCGAGTAGCGCAGGATTTCATCTTTGCTGAGCGTGACTGGAATTTCGGTGGTGGTTGTGGCCATAAAATCCTCGGGTGAAATTCAAAACAAATGCCGGCTTTTTGCATCAAGCGCGAAAGCTTTCATCCCTCGCGGACGGAGGGGTGCAAGAGGCTCAGGACGTGAAGATTAAGAGTTTCCCGCGCCGCCGGCGATGGAAGGCACAATGGAAATGTTATCACCTTCCTTCACGGTGGTCGCCTCTTTCTGCAGGTAGCGGATGTCCTCATCGTTGACATAGAGGTTGACGAAGGCACGCAGCTTGCGCTCTTGAAACCAGCGCTCCCGAGAGCGCCGTCAAAGCCTTCAACCTTGGTATGGCTCATCTGGCCCGCGGCGACCGGCTTGCCACTGACGATGCCGTCAGCGTCGAGCCGGGCCGGGCTCATGTGCATGTAGCGCACGCGCATATGCGTGTTTGCCGTATTGACGAACAGGAATACCGCTTCCTGCTTGCGTGCGCGCAGGATCATGCCGTCATGCACGGCGACCACGTCATGTTGATAAGGCTGGCAGCGGTCGGCGCCGTCATTGAACAGCATACAATTACTGGGTCGGATATCTTGGCCCTGGTGGCCTTCGCCGCCCGGACATTGCCCGACATAAAAATTGCGGTGCTCGCAGAAATTATCCCGCCACGGATAGGCATAGTTGGTGGACTCGTCGAACACCAAAGGCCGGCCGTTGATCTTGCAGGAGTAGGCCGAGCGCTTGGCGCCGCGGCGGCCAATCCAGGCGCGCCCGGTGAAATCGCAATCGCCCCAATTGTTGAAGGATTGAGAATTGGCGAAGGACGGCGCCTCCTTGAGCGGATAACGCAAATGCGCATAGACGGTGTAGTCCGGCCGCCCGCCGAGGTCTTTCTTCAGGCCGCTGCCGGGGATCAGAAAGCCGTGCTCGATCTGCAGGCGCGGATCGCTTCCGAGAACGCAATGTTGCTGAACGAGCAGAGCAAGTTGCGAACGCTAACGGAGGTTGTCCAGGCCCAGGAGCGGGCGAACCAGCAGCAGATGCACGAGCGCGCCGCGTTGGGCCACGGTCAGTTTGCGCAACGGTTTCAGCCGGTCCCCTGAGCGCCGCACTCCCCGTCAGGCATCACGAATGCGAGGCAGAGACCATGGGATTCTTTGAAACCTTCTGGACGTGGCTGAATGAGCAGTTGGCCAAATATATCGGTGACAACACCGCGCACGTGTCCACGGCCATGGAGCCGGCGATCGTGACCCTTGGGACCTTGTACGTGATGATCTGGGGATATCTGCAGCTCACCGGCAGGATCGAAGAGCCGTTCATGGTGGGGCTGAAGCGGATCCTCACACTGGCGGTGGTTCTGGGTGTCACGCTGCGCCTGTGGCTCTATAACACAGTGATCGTTGATACGTTCTACAACGCGCCTGCAGAACTTGCTGCAGCCGTCATCGGCGCGTCCGACCCGGTCCATACAATCGACTCGATCTGGGAGCAAGGCGGGGCGGTAGCCGGATTCCTGTACAACAACGGGGGCATTTTCAAAGGCCTCGATTACACCATCGCAGGGATCGTGGTGTGGGCGATCATGGGGCTGCTGTGTGTATACACCATGTTTCTGATCGCGCTGTCGCACGTAGCACTGGCGATTCTGCTCGCCCTGGGGCCGTTTTTTATTGCCATGCTGCTGTTCGAAAGCACCAAACGACTGTTTGACGCTTGGCTCGCGCAACTCACCAATTACGCGCTGATCACGCTATTGACGATCATGATTGCCGCCCTGCTGTTGCAGGTCGTGAATAACTATGCAACCCAGACGGCGGCGCGGGGAGCCGCCCTCGTGACGGTTGACGCACTCAACATGGTGCTCATGGCCGTGCTCGTTTTCCTTTTGATGCGCCAAGTCATGCCGATTGCATCAGGCCTGGCAAGTGGCGCGGCTCTCAATACGATGGGAACCTTGAGTAGCGCGCTCCATTGGGGGGCCCGCGCCGGATACAGAGTGAAGGAACATTATAGGGAGAAGCACAAGAGTCGCTACGGTGCAGACACGGACTGAGGACGGTGTCAGGACGCGCTCCACGGATATCCAAGGCAAGGAAAGCTCATGAAACTCTTATATACAATCGTCGTCGCGATAGTTATGACTGCGTGCTCAACGCACCAGGTTCGGTGCCGCAGCACGCTGCGGCCCATAAATTTGCCGGCTGTCACCCGCAAATCCGGCGGGAGCACGCACTCAGTCGGGCCCGGTGGATCGGGCAGCGTACGGGCGCCGGGCGCTGGGGAGCCACGGCCGTGAAAACCGATCCCGCACTCGAGCGCTACCTGAAAGAAGCCGTCTCCTGGGACAGCGACAGGGCTTCACAAACGAAGCGAAGCGAGCGGACTGCCTGGTGGGTGGCAGGTGCTGGCTGGCTGTGCGCAATCGCCAGCGCGGTGTCTTTAGTTCTTCTGACGCCGTTGAAGGGCGTCGAACCGTTCGTAATCCGCGTCGACAACGCCACGGGCATAGTGGATGTAGTGCCAGTTTACGTCGGCCGCGCCTCCATGGATCAGGCCGTCACCCGTTACTTCCTCACCCACTACATCACGGTGTGCGAGCGATTCAATCTCGTTACCGCCGAGAGCGATTACGAGGAATGCGGCGCATTCCATACAGCCCAGCGTAATCAAGCGTGGTACGCGCTGTGGAACACGACCAACCCGCGATCACCGATCAACATGCACAAGGACGGCAGCAGCGTTCGTGTGGAAGTCGAGTCCGTCAGCTTCTTCAGGCGATCGAATGGTGTGGAGGACCTGGCCCAGGTCCGTTACCGGAAGTCCGATCATCCGTCCGGTGGTGCCGCCGAACATACGACTCACTGGATTGCAACAATCCAATACGCCTATGCCTCCCCGTCGAAGGATCCTGCGACCCGCAGATGGAATCCGCTGGGTTTCAAGATCGTTGAGCTCGGTTCGGAGCCGGAGGTGCTGGCGACGCCTGCAGCGCCGTCGAATGCGACCTTTGCGGGGTCCGTGCAGTGAAACGTCACCACCTCCCGGTTTCCTTGCGTGCCGGCGCGGGTCTGCTCGCTGCGGTAGCCATTTTGTTTCTGCACGTGGACCTGGCGTTGCCGGAAACCATTCCGACGCGCGGTGTCGCGGACGGTCGCATTCGTACGGCGGTCTACGACACCAACGAGGTTTACCGCATTCAAGGTTACGTGGGCTACGAAATCGACCTGCAGTTTGAGCCAGGAGAGTCCTTTGTGGGATTGGGAGCCGGCGACATCGATGCGCTTTCGTTTGTATCGCAGGACAACCATTTGTTCCTCAAGCCGAAGGCCGCCCGGGTCAGTACCAATCTAACTGTGATCACTACGCGAAGACCGTATCAGTTTTCGTACATCGCTTCGCCATTGCGCACGGACGCTTCCGATCCGGACGTGATTTTCGCCATTCGTTTCAGCTACCCACCGAATCCCGGTGATGCCGTTGCCGACGGCGTTAACAGGATGCTCGAACAATCCGGCACGGCACGTGCGCGCAACGTTGACTATTGGTATTGCGGAAGCTCAACCATTCAGCCAACCGCCGCTTCGGACGACGGAATACACACGCGCTTACGCTTTGCCGCCAAAGCCGAGCAGCCGGCGATCTTTGTACAGAACGATGACGGCTCCGAATCGCTGCTGAACTTCAGCATGGATGCGGGAGACGTCGTCATTCACAGGGTTGTCCGGCAACTGATCATTCGCCGCGGGCGGCTCACTGGGATGATCGTGAACAAGGGTTTCACGGGGTCCGGTGAGCGCCTCCAATCCGGAACAGTGTCGCCCAGCGTAGAGCGAGTCGGCGAAGGTCGTCGGCCATGAAGCGCGGCAAAAAGCATCGGCATATTGACCCGCCTCCTACGGACTCAATGCCAGACGAACAGGTCGTGCGCGGCGAGCGGAGCACGCCGTCGGTCAGTACAGACCGCTCACTGCAATCGAGAGTCAGCAGCATCATGGCATGCGGCCTGATGATGATTCTCGGCGCTGGAATGCTGACATGGTATTACTCCGGCGCGATCTCCAGGCAATCGCGCGCCAGGCAAAGCGCTCAGTCGGCGGTTGCACACCGGGCTCAGGGAGAGATGCCGCTTCCGGCGCTCGATGGGTTTAATTCGCTCAAGACGTCGACCACCGACGCTCCGCGCCGGCCGCCTGATCCTCCCGCGAACCCGCAACCGCCGCCTGAGCCCGAGACTCCTGTGCTACAACCGGCGCAACTCCCGCTAATGCAATCGAATTGGGGATCGGTTGGGTCTCCGCGACCCCCGCGCGCTGCGGGCACTCGTAAGTCCGCAGAGCAACTTGCACAGGAGCGGCTACTGTCCGGCGCTGCATTCGCGCATGAGTCGGGCGCTCGCGCTGCGTTCGCGGGCCTATCAGCGTCTGGCGATGACGGCCGTGACTACGCTGCGGGGCGCGACTTCCCGGCGCCCGCTTTGCTCAACGGCGTGGTTGTGCCGACGGGGAGCGACAAGACCGGCGAGCCTGGCGGAGACATTGCCACCTTGCTGCGTCCCACCGCAATTGCATCGGCCCGCGCAAAGGTCCTCCCGACGCAAAGGTTTCTGCTCGGCAAAGGGACATTCATCGACTGCACGTTGGAGACCGCAATCAACTCGACGCTGCCGGGCATGACAACCTGTATCACCGCGACGGACACCTTCAGTTCAGATGGCACTGTGGTGTTGTTGGAACGAGGTACAAAACTGATCGGAGAGACTCGGGGACAAGTACAGCAGGGGACTGCGCGTGTATTTGTATTGTGGAGCGAGGCCAGGACTCCAACCGGGATCGTTGTCCCACTCGACTCGCCGGGCGCGGACGAACTTGGGCGGTCCGGGCTGCCCGGTGAGGTGAATCGCCACTTCTGGGATCGATTTGGCGCGGCAATTCTCATCTCAACCCTGGATGGTGCCGTTCAGGCGGCTGTGGAGTCATCTGGGCGCGGGGGTGGGGCAGTGATCTACAACCCGTCAACGTCTGAAAGCGTGGTGACGGATGTTCTGAAGAATTCGGTGAACATCCCGCCGACGGTGACCAAACGGAACGGCGACCGCATACAGATCTTCGTTGCCCGTGACCTCGACTTCAGGTCAGTTTATGAGCTCCGAGCGGTCACAACAGGTCGCTGAGGCCACCATGGCAACGCGCACCCCAACGCCGGCATCAGTGCCTGCGGCGCCAACCGAGCACGGGGCGTTGGCTTCGACCCACTCGACGGCTTCGGCACCGACCCGTCCTGCGGCCCCCACGGACGTATCAGCCCTCCGTCTGACCCTCCGCGCATTGGAACCGCTGTTGTCCAATCCAGAGGTCACCGAGGTGTGCATCAACCGCCCCGCGGAAGCCTTTATAGAAACCGCCTCCGGATGGCGTCGCGAAACATTACCCTTTGCGACTTTCGACTGGTGCCGCCGGCTAGCCAAGCTGGTCGCCAACTCGACGCGCCAGCGGGTGGACGAAACCTCACCACTCCTGTCGGCATCGCTCCCGGGCGGCGAGCGAATTCAGATCGTGTTGCCGCCTGCAACGACCCAGGGCTGTGTAGCGATCACCATCCGCCGCCCATCCGAGGAGGTTTGGTCGATCTCTGAGCTCTGCAGGCGCGGCATCTTCCGCATGACACGTCGGGCTATGGGCTCGCTGGATGAAGCGGAGACCGAGCTGCTCCGTCTGCTGGAGGCAAGAGAATACGAGTCGTTCCTGCGGCTCGCGGTCATCAGCCGAAAGAACATTCTCGTCTCGGGTGCCACAGGCTCCGGTAAGACCACCTGGACCAAGGCGTTGATCCGCGAAATTCCTGCCGAAGAGCGCCTGATAGTCATCGAAGACGCGCAGGAACTGATCCTCGACCGGCACGCCAATCACGTGCGCTTGTTCTATAGCAAGGACGGTCAGGGTCTCGCGCGCGTCACGCCCAAGCAGCTGCTGGAATCCTGCCTGCGTATGAAACCCGATCGCATCCTCCTGGCGGAGCTTCGTGCCGAGGAGGCTTTCGACTACCTGCGTAATGTGAACTCCGGCCACCCTGGATCCATCACCAGCGTCCATGCCGCCAGCGCGGAGTTGGCATTCGAACAGTTGGTGCTGCTCGTCAAACAGAGTGCGGGCGGCCGTGAGCTGGCCCGGAGTGACATCAAGAACCTGTTGTATCTGCTGGTGGATGTGGTCATTCAATGCGGCATCGAGCACCACGAGCGTTTCATTCGCGAGATCTGGTATGACCCCCAGCGCAAACTTGCCAGTGGGGCTCGCCAGTGAGCTCGATGACCCACGGATTGTCGGGGCTGGCGCTGGGGTATGCCGCGGTTGCGATTCCCATGGCCGTGACGTTGATTCGCCGCACGGGCGACTATGGGAAAGCTGTTGGTTCCTGGTCCCTTGCAGTGCCTGTCACTGTAGTAGCAGGAATAACAGCAACCATCGCTAGCCCGCTGATTCATGGCATAGGCGTTACGGCCGGTAGCCTTCTGGAGACCGCAGTCGGAGTGGGCATTTGTGCCGGCTTCGGCTACGCGCGTGCAAGAATGGCCAGCCGTCCGGATCAGCCTCGCAGCGTCCATCAGAGAGGCACTCTGATTCAAGAAGGCCCGCGCGATCGGCGTACCTCTGCGCCGCATTCGAGTGCCAAGCGGCAGACGGACCGCTCGCGCGAGGCTGTAACCTTGGCCGGATTGCCGGTTGCCCCGCTCGATGAGACCAAGCACTTCAAGCTCATCGGGACCACCGGCACCGGCAAGAGCACAGCAATCCGCGAGTTGCTCACGGGTGCACTCGACCGCGGCGATCGCGCCATCATCGCTGACCCCGACGGCGGCTACCTCGCCCGCTTTAAGGACACATCGCGGGGCGACATTGTCCTCAACCCTTTCGAATCTGAGTCGCTCAAGTGGGACTTGTTTGGAGAGATCAACAACCCCTACGACGTTGATCAACTGGCGCGCTCGCTCCTGCCGGATCAGGGCGGTCCGGATCGAAGCTGGATCAGCTACGCGCGCACATTCTTCGGCTCCGTTACCCGGCAAGCGCACGAGGCGGGTATCACCGACATTCGCGAGCTTTATCGCCTGCTGGTCGTAGCCGACGCAAAGGAACTGCGCGGACTGCTGGCAGGTACGCCTGCCCAGCCATTTCTGGAAGAGCACAACGGTCGGATGTTTGACTCGATCCGATCGGTCACCAGTTCCGCCGTCGGGTCCCTCGACTACATCGCGCAACAGACCACCGGTCCGTTGTCTATTCGGCAATGGGTGCGCGAAGGGGCTCCCGCCGAACGCAAGGGAGGCGTTCTCTTCATCCCTTACAAAGCAGGTCAAATCGCAGCCCTGCGCTCCACCATTTCCGCCTGGATGCGCCTGGCGATCTTCGAGGCCATGAGCCAGCCGGAAGGCGATCAGCGCCTTTGGTTCGTAGTCGACGAATTGGACGCATTGGGACAGATTGACGGTCTCAAGGATGCCCTGGCGCGACTGCGGAAATTTGGAGGCCGCTGCGTGTTGGGCTTCCAATCCATCGCCCAAGTGTCGAGCACGTACGGGAAGGGCGACGCGCAGACGATCACAGAAAACTGCGGCAATTCGCTAATCTTGCGCTGCTCCGGCAGCGACCACGGCGGGACGGCAAATTTTGCCTCGCGCCTCATAGGCCAACGTGAGGTTCTTCGTACGAACAGATCACGAAGTCGACGTCCCGGCGAGCTTCTTTCGTCGACAACGCTGTCCGAGCACATCGGGATCGAGCCGGCAGTCATGGACTCGCAGATCGAGCAACTTCCAGATCTGTCCGGGTACCTGAAATTCGCATCCTTGCCCAATTGGCAGCGCGTGGCGCTTCCAGCTCCTGACGCTCCCGACGGCGCTCAAACACGCCACGAAGCTCGGCATTTCTGGCAGCACTGGCGCACCAGTCATGCCCCGGACGCCGCCACAACCACCGGGGCAGCTAACGCCAGCCACTCCGCGGCCAAGCCACCCACATCGCACATGGCCGCGTCCCACGAACTTCCGCTGACACGCGACAGCATGGACTACGAATAACGGAGCAACGTCATGGACGACACCACCATGAAGCTAGGACTGCTCATGGAAGCGGCGCAAGCCCATCAAAAGGCCGCCGAATCCACCCTGAAGAAACTGAAGGCCACCTCCAACGACCTCGCCGGGATCGTTCGCGACGAGGTGCGGCATGTGGTCATCGAGGAATTCCAATTGCTCGCGGCCGACAGCAAACGCGCCTCGGACGCCCTTCATGAAGTGCAACGCGCGGCAAACGTCCGGGCTCTGGTTTGGAGCGTCGGGATAACCACGCTCTGCACGGCCATCCCCCTCGTGCTGACGTGTTTGATCATCCCTTCACGGAGCGAAATATCCGCACTCCGAGCGAAGCACGACGAGCTTGCCACGAAGATCGCGAGCCTCGAACAACGTGGCGGGCGGATTGATTTGAGGCGTTGCGGCGACTCGGCGCGGCTCTGCGTTCGTGTCGACCGCAAGGCGCCCACTTACGGAGACCAATCGGACTATTTAGTCGTTAGAGGGTATTGATGCCATGGAATGGTACAAGCGCGGAACTTTGGTCGTGTCTGGGTGGCGTGCCCGGCGCGGGATGCCTAACGTTAAATTCTGGAGCAATGATCAATCGCTCCATCTCGCCGGGATGTCGGTTGGCCCAGCGGATGAGACCAAGCACTTCAAGTTCATCGGAACCACTGGGACGGGCAAGTCCACCGCCATAACTGAATTGTTGGGTGGCGCGCTGGCACGCGGTGACCGCGCTGTCATTGCTGACCCGGACGGGGGTTATCTCTCCCGCTTTCACGAGCGTAACCGGGGAGACATCATCCTCAATCCCTTTGAACCTCGTTCGGTTAAATGGAATCCGTTCGCAGAGATTCACACGCCTTACGACGTTGAGCAGTTGGCCAGCGGTCTCATTCCTTCAACCGAGGACGCATCGAGTCGCGAGTGGCGAGGGTACGCCAGGACGTTTCTCTCAGCGGTTGCCCACCGGTGTCATCAGAGCGGCAGGGCCGATGCGGGGGAGTTGTGGCGCCTGTTGGCCATCGCTTCCAGCAACGAGCTGCGGAAGGTGGTCGCCGGCACCCCGGCACAACCGTTTCTGGATGCCGACAACGCCCGGATGTTCGGATCGATCCGCTCGGTGGCCGCCGCTCACCTTGCCGCGCTCGAACACATCGCCCAACAATCCGGTCCAGCGCTGTCGACCCGCCACTGGGTGAGGGGAGGGCAGGGGGTCGGCTCAAGAGCCCTGTTCCTGCCCTACACCGCGAGCCAGATCAGTGCGCTGCACTCGACCATCTCCGCCTGTCGCGGCTCGAGCTTCGAGAGGTCCTCGAGCGCCGCGTCGAGCGCGAGCACCTCTTCGGGCCTCGACGACGCCTCCGCCACGGAGTCGTCGAGGGTAACGAGCACCGTGGTGCCGCCGCCGCGCTTGCGCGCCGTCTTGCGCCGCGCGGCCTCGACCAGCACCTGTCGCATCGCGCGGGCGGCGATGCGCTTGAAATGAAGGCGGGACGTGGAAGCGACGCCG
>Ga0137412_10003690_pt1 | contig 12211 bp, 8 predicted proteins | sample CZODoug2_1_16fun_FD_122160 | JGI IMG/M metagenome (GOLD analysis project Ga0137412, IMG submission 122160) | Vadose zone soil fungal communities from Angelo Coast Range Reserve, California, USA - CZODoug2_1_16fungal (Hybrid Assembly) | ecosystem: Environmental > Terrestrial > Soil > Vadose zone...
GAGCGCGTTTCAATGAGAGAATTGATCTGGGTCTATGTCGCGCTCAAACGTGACGCCGACGCTCTCAAACTCGCGCGGCAGGCTGTGGACTTACTCCCACCGGAAAAAGACGCGCTCCTTGGTAATTCCAATCTGGCCGGCCTTGCCGAAGTCGAGGCTCGCACCGGAGCGGCGTCCGACGCGATCGCAATTCTCCGCCGGCTACTTACCATTCCCGCGGGCGAGACCGTTTCAATCGCGCGATTAAAGATCGATCCGGTCTGGGACCTGATTCGCAACGATCCCGGCTTTCAACAACTCCTCACCACGCAGGAGCACGTGGGACCGTGAGATCTGAGCGGCTATAGCACTGGCATATGTTCCAACACGTCAGCGTCCTTGTATCCTTTATCTTCGCCATCGCGTTGACGCATGTTTTCTCGAGCGCGTCGCAATTGCTGCTGGCTCGCGACCGCGTGCGCTACTCCGCCCTGCTTACGGTATCGATGGTCAACGCTGCGCTGGGTGTGATCATCAACTGGCTCGGTCTTTGGGAGCTCCAGAATATCAGGCATTGGTCGCTTGCTGAAGTGGTGCTTCAGCTCGGCTGGGTGGTCCCGAATTACTTTAGCTGTTCGCTGGTCGCGATGCCTTATAGCGAAAGCGGATCACTCGACATGTCGGCCTTCTTTGAGCGACAGCGCCGCGTTATTTTCTCTGCGACCCTGGCATTATCCATAATGGGAGGGCTGGCAACCTACCTCGACCGCAACAACTTTCAGGGATGGAAGCCTAACGACTGGATCGGTGCCGAGCTGCTCGGATTGCTTCTCGCCGTTTGTGCTGTGTTAGCCGGTTGGGCAAGGCCGCGCTGGCTACAATGGGTCGGCGTGGGCGGGATGTTTGTTCAGAACATTTCGTTTTTTGTTTTTTACACGCTCGGTTCCTAACCGCACCCAATGGAGATCGACAATGGAACCGGCGGGAGCCGAGAGACATCGACGGGAAAGCCCGCGAGGGTTCGCGAGTCAATCAACTTTTTCGCCGAGCTAAAGCAATGTTTACAAGGTTGCGGCCAGCTACGTAGCGCTGAGCTGGTCGGTCGTGCGAGTTGCGAACCGCGACGTAAGTGAATCCAGGCTGACATGAGCGATAGCTATCGGCCTCGGAACGGCCCTGCGACCTTCTTAGGTCATCCGAAGGGCCTCTTCTACCTCGCCTTTACCGAAGGATGGGAGCGATTCTCCTTCTACGGAATGACGGCGCTGCTTGTCCTTTACATGGTCAACCAGTTACTGCTGCCAGGGCATGTTGAGCAGATTGGTGGATTTTCTGGCTTTCGTGCTCTTCTCGAATCGATCGTCGGTCCGCTTTCAACCCAGGCGCTGGCGTCGCAGATTTTCGGTCTCTACTCCGGTTTCGTTTACTTCACCCCGTTACTCGGCGGCTTCGTGGCCGATCGCTGGATAGGACAGCGCAATGGGGTTGTGATCGGCGCTCTCTCGATGAGTGCAGGTCATATCGCCATGGTCTTTGACCAATCATTTCTCCTGGCCCTGCTACTATTAGTTATCGGCTCGGGTTTCTTAAAGGGAAATATATCGGCACAGGTAGGTGCTCTCTATTCGCCGGAGGATGAAGCACGACGCACCCGTGGTTTCATCATCTTCTCCACCGCCATCAACATTGGAGCGGTCGTGGGACCTTTGCTCTGCGGTTTCCTCGCCCAGGCTTATGGCTGGCACTACGGGTTCGGCATCGCTGCGATCTTCATGCTTCTTGGGCTTGCCACCTATCTCTATGGATACCGCTACCTGCCCGCCCGCGTGGCACGACGTCAGTTCGAAGGCACTCGACTCACCGCCGACGAACGGCGCACTGTCTTCGCGCTGATCGCCGTGATGATCATCGCCATTTTCGAGTCAATCGCATTCTACCAACTCTACAACGTGGGGCCGATCTGGATTCAACAGCATGTCAGAGCCGAGGTCGGTAGCTTCCGCATTCCGGTTCCATGGTATCAGTCACTCCTCTCGTTTTTCAGCATCATATGTGTGCCGCTCTTGTTCTGGATCTGGAGACGCCAGGCATTGCGGAAGCGCGAGCCGGATGAGTTAGCCAAGATCGGCACGGGAGCCTGGCTAGCTGCGGCCTGCTACCTGATCCTGATCGTTGGAATCTTTGTCTCCGGTGATGCGCTCGTTAACCCGATCTGGCCATTCCTTTGTAACGCGCTCATGGGAATCGCCTTTCTTTACTACTGGCCCACGCTGCTCGCATTGGTTTCGCGTGCCGCGCCGGCCAAAGTGAACGCTACGATGATGGGATTGACTTTCATGAGTCTGTTCATCGCGAACAATCTCATCGGCTGGCTCGGCGGTTTCTACGAAAAGATGGGACCCACCGGCTTTTGGGCCATGCATGTGGTTATCGCGGCCGGCGGCGGCCTACTGGTCGTGCTCTTTGGGCGTCGCCTCGACCGGACGCTTCAAGCGAAGGGTCCCGGAACGCAATCCTGATGCTAACCGGATATACTGTCGCGTTTTGCCGGCCGCTCAGTTAGAAAAGAGGCCACCGCGATATGAATGAACGCAATTTCTTCGCCGAGCTAAAACGGCGCAACGTTTACAAAGTCGCTGTCGCATATGCCGTCGTGGGGTGGCTGTTGATTCAAGTCGCAACGCCGTGATCAGATTCTCGATGGCGTTGACTTTTCCCGAGCTGCCAGCCTCGTTGTCAGCCGAACATTATTGACGCCGCTAGCGCGTTATGCAAGATGCGTAACGCACAATGCGTAATCCTTTTGAATACGGCGGAGTCGTGGCGGGCGATGGATTTTGTAACCGCAAACGCGAACGTGCGGACTTGGCGCGGGCAATCCGCAACCGCGAGAAGCTCTTTGTTTTTTCTGAACGACGCTTTGGCAAAACTTCGCTGGTGCAGGCGGTCCTGGCAGATCTCCCGAAACGCTCGACCATCAGCGCGTATGTCGACCTATGGCCAACCGATGGCGAGGCGACCTTTATTGCCGCTCTCGCGAAAGCGATTACCCATTCGATGAGCTCGTCCGTGGAAAAGCTCCTGGAGACTGGCAGAACGCTTTTCAGCAATCTGGCTCCCAGCGTGACCGTCAACGACGAGGGTAAGCCCGAAGTGAGTTTCGGCTTGGCGAAACATCGCGCGGTGGGTGGTCCGGCGCTGGACGAAGTTTTGGAGACGCCGGCGAAGCTGGCGAGAAAGCACGGCCATAATGTGGTGATTGTTTTCGACGAATTCCAGCAGGTTCTCGAGTACGGGAACGACCGCGTGGAGAAGAAGCTCCGCAGTGTGATCCAGAATCACCGCGAAGTCGCCTACCTCTTTCTCGGCAGCCGGAAGCATCTTATCCAGAAAATGTTTATGGATCGTTCGCGCCCGCTGTATCGCGCGGGCGGACATTATCCCCTCGGATCGATCGCCGAAGAATATTGGCTGCCGTTTATCTCCGAAAGATTTGCTGCGGCGCGGAAAAAGATAAGTCGCGAGTTGGTGCATTCGATCTGCGAACAGACGCAAGGCCATCCCTTCTACACCCAGCATCTGTGTCACGCGATTTGGGAGTTATGTGAGCGCGGGAGCTCAGTGACAGATCAAATGGTGAGAGAGGCGCTCAAGCTCCTTCTCCAGCGCGAAAGCTACGCCTATTCGACCCTATGGGAGTCCCTCGCAATGAATCAGCGCAAGCTTTTGAAAGGCATCGCGGGCCAGGAGGACTCGGTGAAACCTTTCGCCGGGCATTTTGTTCAGCGGGCCGGGCTTGGTTCGGCTTCCAATGCGCAGCGCGCGGTGGATTCGCTTCTGGAGCGCGATGTCATCGATCGAGATAATGGTTCGTTCATCATCACCGATCGATTTTTCCGCCTATGGATCCAAATGGTGCAACGGCCATGATCGCACCAACTTCGACGGCGCTACGCAGTTCGCGTTATCCATTCTGGTAAGCCTCGGTCGTGCCACACGAAATAAAAATGAACCCGCAGAACTTTTTTGCCGAGCTGAAGCGGCGCAACCTTTACAAAGCAGCAGTCGTTTACACATGGATGAATTCCTGCAACGCCTGAAGCAGCGCAAGCTGGTGCAATGGACGCTGGCCTATGTCGCGGCGGCGTTCGCGCTGCTCCAGGGCATCGACATTGTCGCGCAGCGATTTGGCTGGCCCGAACAAACGATGCGCCTCGTCATCATCGCGCTGAGTGTCGGGCTCTTCGTCACGCTGGTCCTGGCTTGGTATCACGGAGAACGTGGCGCGCAGCGCGTGACTGGTACCGAACTGCTGATTCTTGCGCTCTTGCTGGCAATTGGCGGCGGATTCCTCTGGCGGTTTGCCAGTATTACGCGAGGGCCGACGGAGCGGTCTGTCGCGGCGCGGGCCTCGGCGGAATCCAAATCAGAGGTCAACGCCAATTCCGTCGCCGTGCTGGCGTTCGCAAACATGAGCGACGACAAAGGCAGCGAATATTTTTCCGATGGCATCAGTGAGGAGTTGCTGACTGTGCTGCAAAAAATTCCCGGTCTGCACGTCGCCGCGCGTACTTCGGCGTTTTCCTTCAAAGGTAAGAACGCGACGGCGCAGGAGATCGGGCAGAAACTGGGCGTGGCACATCTGGTTGAGGGAAGTGTGCGCAAGGCCGGCGACGTGGTGCGCATCGCGGCCCGACTCACTCAAGCCAACACGGGTGAAGAGCAATGGTCGGAAAATTACACGCGTAATTTGAAGGATGTCTTCGCCGTCCAGACCGAGCTAGCGGCGACGATCGTGGAACAACTGCGCGGTCAACTCACCGGCGGCGGAGATGCCCAGGCGAAGGCAGTCATTCAGGAGCAGGTGCAGGCCGCGGAGAAAGGTGGGACGAAAAACGTCGAGGCGCATGAAGCTTATTTGCAGGGCCGCTTTTTTATCAATCGCCACTCAGAAAAAGAGACGGACCAAGCAAGGGTCGCGTACCAACGCGCGGTGGAGTTGGATCCCAAATTCGCGCTCGCATGGGCGGGGGTGGCCCAGACTCACGTCTGGGATTGTAATTATGCCACCGAGGGGGGCCAGAAAGGGTTCAACGCTCATCTGGCTGCTGCGCGCGAGGCGTTGGATCGAGCCCTCGCCCTCGAACCAGACTTACCGGAAGCGTTGTTCGCGCGCGCAATGATCCAAACAAATTTTGATTATGATTGGAAAGGTGCGGCCGAAACGCTGCGCAAGGCTCTCGCCCTCGCTCCACAAGATTCGGCTTTGCTGATGGAGGCGGGAAATCTTGCGAACGCTCGCGGCGAAAAGACACAGGCTCTCGAATTTGACCGGCGGGCGGTCGCGTTGGATCCGGTGAATGCCCAGGCCCGGGCGTTTCTCGCGGGCAATCTGTCGGTCTCAGGGAAGCTGGAGGAAGCGAGGACGGAATACGAGCGCGTGATTGAGTTGAATCCGTCGGCACCGAACTCCCATGGCGGTGTAGGCTTGTCTTATCTTTTGGAAGGTAAATTTGAAGAAGCGGCGACAGCTGCGCAACAGGATGCGGCCGATTGGGCGCGGCTGCTCATCGTGAGCTGCGCTCGCTGGGCGCAAAAGCGAATTCCCGAATCGGATGCAGCGCTTGCGGAGTTAATTGCAAACACCAGCGAAACCGGCGCGTATCAGATTGCCGAGGCCTACGGGTATCGAAATGACAAGGATCACGCGTTCGAATGGTTGGAGCGCGCACGGCGACAACGCGACGCCGGCCTGCCCGGTTTGCGCACAGATACGCTGCTCCCGAATCTTCACGACGATCCGCGATGGGATGCATTCTTGCGCGAGATGGGCCTGGCCGACGACCAATTGAAGTGAGCGAAAGAAATTTCTTCGCCGAGCTAAAGCGGCGCAATGTCTACAAGGTGGCGATCGCGTATGCGGTCGTTTCTTGGCTGCTCATCCAGGCGGCGTCGATTTTCTTGCCGGCTTTCGACGCGCCGCCGTGGGTGATGAAGTTATTTATCATCGTCATCATTTTCGGTTTTCCGATGGCGCTGATTTTTTCCTGGGCATTCGAGATCACGCCGGAAGGAATCAAACTCGAATCTGAGGTCGAGTCGAGTAAATCGATCAAGCGACGCGCCGGTCGAAAGATTGTAGCCATGACGATCGCGCTGGCGGTTGTCGCGGCCGGTTTGTTTGTCTATCAAATGGTAGGACGCGACCGCTGGGCGCGCCGCTCTAACGTAGAAACCGCGGAAAGCGGACGGCCTACCGTCGCCGCGGGATCTCTACGGATCCCTAACAAATCGATCGCGGTGCTGCCGTTCGTCAACATGAGCGCGGATAAAAACGACGAGTATTTGAGTGATGGGATGACCGAGGAATTGATCAATGTGCTAGCCAAGGTCCCAGGATTGCGCGTGCCAGGACGAACATCCTGTTTTGCGTTCAAGGGCAAGAACGAAGAGGACATCTTTCGTAAAGTCGGCGATCAGCTGCACGTGGGCACGGTCTTGGAAGGAAGCGTGCGTAAAGCCGGCGATAAGCTGCGCGTCACCGCTCAGCTCATCAACGTGAGCGACGGTTATCATCTCTGGTCGAAGGATTATGACGGTGACGTAAAGGACATTCTCAACTTTCAGAGCAACGTGGCTGAGCAAGTAGTGCAGGCTCTGCAAGTGAAACTAGGCGGCGAAGGGACGCGCGTTCTGGCGAAGAAACCGACCGAGAATCCGGAAGCGCACCGGCTCTATCTGTTGGGACGCTACGAGTTCGCTAAGTACACCCAGACGGGCTGGAATAATGCGATCCGTTATTACGAGCAGGCATTGAAACTCGATCCCAACTACGCGTTAGCCTACTGCGGACTGGCTGACAACTACGCTTACATGGGAAGCGTGATGATGCCGGAGAAGGAAGCCATCGCAAAGGAAAAGGAATTTGCACAAAAGGCGCTGGAGCTCGATCCGGAACTGGCGGAAGCGCACATGTCCTTCGCCCTGACACTCGTCGCCGATTACGACTGGCGGAACGGTCTGAAAGAATTCGATCGTGCGCTCGATCTAAATCCAAATCTGGCATTCGCCTATGAATTACAATCGTGGACTTTGAACGGGCTCGGTCGATTCGACGAGGCGATAGCCAAGACCAGGAAAGCGGTCGAACTCGATCCGCTGAATCCATTCTTTCAAATGAGTTTGAGCTTCTACCAGTATTGGGCGGGTCAATACGACGACGCGATCGCGCAAGCCGGAAAGACTCTGGAGATGGATCCGAATTCGGCGATCAGCCACGTTTTGTTAGGCCTCTCTTTTCTTAAAAAAGGCGACACGGCCGGTGCGATCGCGGAATTAGAAAAATCCAAAGCCCCGGATCCCGGCGCGTGGTATCAAGGATTCCTCGGCTACGCTTATGCCATCTCTGGCGATCGAGTGAGAGCCGAACAAGCTTTGCGCGAACTCGAACAAGTGGCGAAACGGCAATACGTCAGTCCAACAGCGTTCGCGACCATCTATCTTGGACTTGGCCAAAAAGAAAAATGTCTGGATTGGCTGGAAAAAGCTTACGAGCAGCAGGACAGCGCTTGTTGGTATCTTAAGATCGACCAGATCTACGACAGCGTTCGCAACGAGCCGCGTTTTCAGGCGCTGGTGCAGAAGATTTTTCACGAAACACAGTGAAGATCGACACCTTCTTCGCCGAACTGAAGCGGCGCAATGTTTACAAGGTTGCGGTCGCGTACATCGTCGCGGGTTGGGCCCTCTCCCAAGGCATCGCGCAGGTCTTTCCGGTCTTCGACATTCCGAATTGGGTAATTCGTTTGATTGTCGTGCTCATCGTTGTTGGTCTGCCCATCGCGCTTGTTCTTAGCTGGATGTTTGAGATAACGCCGGAAGGAATCAAACGTACTGGCGCAGCCGACGCGGTTGGGCAACATTCACGTGGCCATACCTGGATCTACATTGTTATCGTAGCCGCGGCATTCTCCATCGGCTTGTTCTTTCTGGGTCGTTACAGCGCGGGAAATAAAGAGAGCGGACTGCCTCCCGCCGCTGCGGGATCTCTACCAGAAAAATCGATCGCCGTGTTGCCGTTCGAGAATCTCAGCCGCGATCCGGATAACGCATACTTTGCCGAAGGCGTGCAGGATGAAATCCTGACACGACTCGCAAAGGTGGCGGACCTAAAAGTCATTTCGCGCACATCAACCCAGCATTTCAAAAGCGCGCCGGAAAATCTTCGCGATATCGCGAAGCAGCTTGGGGTGACCAACATTCTTGAAGGCAGCGTCCAAAAAGCGGCCGACCAGGTTCGCGTGAATGTGCAGCTTATCAACGCGATGACGGACGCGCACATGTGGGCCGACACTTACGATCGCAAACTCACTGACATTTTCGCGGTCGAGAGCGAGATTGCGAAAACAATCGCCGAGACGTTGCAGGCAAGGCTCACGGGTTCGGAGAAAAGCTTGATTGCAAAAACGCCGACAGTAAATCCGGAAGCGTACGAGCTTTATCTTAAAGGCAGATTCTTTTGGAACAAGCGGACCGGCGACGACTTGCGCAAATCAATCGAGTATCTCAAGCAAGCGATCGCCAAAGACCCCGGCTACGCGCTGGCCTATGCTGCTCTGGCCGATTCGTATGGCATCCTGCGTTTCTACGGCGGCGCGTCTCCAAATGAATCAATCGTGCCGGCAACGGCTGCGGCGAAGAAAGCGCTGGAGCTGGACGATTCGTTAGCTGAGGCGCATGCTTCGCTTGGTCTCATTGCCACTGAAGAACTCGAAATTCATCGCGGAGTGAGCGAACTGGAGCGCGCGGTTCAATTAAACCCGAATTACGCCACTGCGCACCACTGGCTGTCCCTTGCGCTCACGGCGCTGGGGCAATCGGATCGGTCTATTACAGAATTGAAACGCGCGCTCGAGCTCGATCCGCTTTCCATGATCATCAATGCTGATCTTAGCATCGGCTATCTTTACGCCCGTCGCTACGACGAGGCCGAAGCGCAGGCGCGGAAGACCTTGGAAATCGATTCGCGCTCATTTGTCGCGCATTACTATCTCGGTATGGCGCTGCAACTAAAGGGACAACTCAAAGAGGCGATCCCGGAATTTCAAAAAGCAGTCGAGCTAAACAACGATCCTTATTCCATCGCCATGCTCGCCCAGGCCTATGCCCGAAATGGACAAATGGATGAAGCGCGAAAACTTCTCGCGCACCTGAATGAAATGGCGAAGTCCGCAGAGGTGCCGGAGTACGCACTGGCCCTCGCTTACGCCTCGTTACGCGAAAAAGAACACGCCATTGAAGCGCTCGAGCACGGCTTTGCGGGAGGCAACAAAAGCTACTTGTTCCTCCTTCCGGGAGATCCATTCCTCGACGATCTTCGTGGCGATCCGCGCTTCGAAGCGCTCGTGCAGAAGATTACTCGCGGGAAATAATGAAGTTCGACAACTTTTTCGCCGAGCTGAAGCGGCGCAACGTTTACAAAGTTGCGGTCGCGTACGCGGTTGTCGCGTGGCTGTTGATTCAGGCGGCGTCGATTTTCTTCCCGGCCTTCGACGCGCCGCCTTGGGTGATGAAGATATTTATCATCGTCATCATTTTCGGCTTTCCGGTGGCGCTGATTTTTTCCTGGGCGTTCGAAATTACGCCGGAAGGAATCAAACTCGAATCTGAGATTGAGCCGAACAAATCGATCAAGCGACGTACCGGGCGAAAGATTGTGGCCATTACGATCGCGCTGGCGGTCGTCGCGGCCGGTCTGTTTGTCTATCAAATGGTAGGGCGCGATCGCTGGGCGCGCCGCTCTAACGTAGAAACCGCGGAAAGCGGACGGCCTCCCGCCGCCGCGGGATCCCTACGGATCCCTAACAAATCCATCGCGGTGTTGCCGTTTGTGAACATGAGCGCGGACAAGAACGACGAGTACTTGAGCGACGGGATGACAGAGGAACTACTCAACGTGCTGACGAAAGTGAAAAGTCTGCACGTGCCCGGGCGCAGTTCGTCTTTCGCTTTTAAAGGAAGGATTGACGAAGATATTTTTCGAAAAGTCGGCGAGCAACTTCACGTCAATGCGGTGCTTGAAGGCAGCGTACGTAAAGCCGGCGACAAACTGCGGATTACTGCTCAGCTCATCAATGTAGCCGATGGCTTTCATCTCTGGTCCGACACCTATGATCGCGACATGAAAGACATCCTCGCTGTGCAAAGCGATGTAGCGAGACGCGTAGTCGAAGCATTGCAAGTACAGTTAGGTGTCGAAGAAGCGCGTGCTCTAACGAAGAAGCCAACTGAAAACCCGGAAGCTCATCGTCTCTATTTGTTAGGTCGCTACCATTTCGCCAAGTTCACACGTGCCGGTTGGGACAATGCGATCCATTATTATGAACAGGCGTTGGAAGTAGATCCCACTTTCGCCTTAGCCTATTGCGGACTCGCCGATACCTACGGCTGGGCGGGAGGGCAGACACTCCCGGGGCGAGAAGCATGGGCCAAAGAAATGGAATTTGCGCAAAAGGCGCTGGCACTCGACCCGAATCTGGCCGAGGCACATTTAGCCATGGGAACGGCTCTCTTCTCGGTGCTGGATCCGCGCGGCTCCGTGAAGGAACTCGACCGCGCGGTGGAATTGAATCCCAATCTCGCCCTCGCTTATGATCAATATGGTTGGACCTTCGCGGAAATGGGTCGCCATGATGAGTCGATCGCGGCGGAAAAGAAGGCGCTGGAACTTGATCCGCTAAATAGTCTGTTCAATACCGATCTGGCGTTCTTTTTTTACTGGGCGCGCCGTTACGACGACGCCATTGCGCAAGTTCGCAGAACTTTGGAATTGGATCCGAACACTGCCCTGGCCCACCACTGCGCAGGGTGGTGCATGGTCTTGAAGGGAAATCTGAATGAAGCCAAGACGGAGTTTCAAAAGGCCGCGGCGCTGGATGATCTGCCATGGTACAAAGCCGATCTCGGCTACGCCTATGGCGCTTCGGGTGATCGCGCTAAAGCAGAGCAAGTCCTTCGCGATTTGGATGACTTAGCGAAAAAGCAATATGTCTCGCCCGCGTTGCACGCGTCGGTCTATCTGGGCTTGGGCGAAAAGGCAAAGGCTTTGGATTGGATCGAGAAAGCGTATGAAGATCGGGATCCGATGTTGTGGTGGACCACCGATCAGCTTTACGACAGCGTGCGCGATGAGCCGCGTTTCCAGGCGGTGGTGGAGAAAGTTGATCGAATCAAAGCGGACGCGGCACAGTGAAGATCGACAATTTCTTCGCCGAGCTGAAGCGGCGCAACGTTTACAAAGTCGCTGTCGCATATGCCGTCGTGGGGTGGCTGTTGATTCAAGTCGCAACGCAGGTTTTTCCGTTCTTCGAAATTCCGAACTGGGCGGTCCAGATGGTGGTGGTCGCGCTGGTGATCGGATTTCCCATTGCGCTGGTTCTTTCCTGGGCCTTTGAGCTGACGTCTGAAGGAATTAAGCGCGAAAACGAGGTTGATCGCAAAGTCGCTCGTAAGACTGGTCGCAAGCTGACCGCTGTAGTCGTTGTCGTCGCCGCCGCGGCGACGGGACTAATGTTGTTTCGATTATTGCACTCGCAACAAGCGATCGAACAAGGAAAGCAAGCTCCACCTGCACCTGAGATCGATCGCAAGTCGATCGCCGTCCTTCCTTTTGAAAACCTCAGTGACGATAGATCGAACGCCTACTTCACCGATGGGGTCCAGGACGAGATTCTGACCCGCCTGGCCAAGATCGCCGATCTGAAGGTCATCTCGCGCACTTCGACCCAGCACTATAAGAGCACGCCTGAGAATTTGCCGGAGATCGCCCGGCAACTTGGCGTTGCCCACATTTTGGAAGGCAGCGTGCAGAAGAGTGGTGACACCGTGCGCGTGAACGTGCAGCTGATCAAAGCAGCCACCGATTCCCATCTCTGGGCCGATAGCTTTGATCGCAAACTGACTGACATTTTTGCAGCCGAGAGCGAAATAGCCAAAGCAATCGCCGATCAGTTGCGCGTCCACCTTACCGGCCGGGAAGAGCAAGTCATCGCCGCAAAACCTACGGACAATCCCGAAGCTTACGACGCATATTTGCGCGGTCTGGCTTATACCTTGAAAACGCAAAACACACCTGCCAACTATCTTGGCGCACAGAAATACCTGAGAGAAGCGGTGCGGCTGGATCCGAAGTTCGCGCTTGCCTGGGGCTTGCTCGCATACGTCGATGCGCGCG
>Ga0137412_10003692_pt1 | contig 12203 bp, 12 predicted proteins | sample CZODoug2_1_16fun_FD_122160 | JGI IMG/M metagenome (GOLD analysis project Ga0137412, IMG submission 122160) | Vadose zone soil fungal communities from Angelo Coast Range Reserve, California, USA - CZODoug2_1_16fungal (Hybrid Assembly) | ecosystem: Environmental > Terrestrial > Soil > Vadose zone...
CAACCGCGATTCGGGCGCCTTCGCGGAGCTGCTCGACGCTTTGCAACTTGTAAACCGGGATATTGGCTTTGGAGATGCGCGACTGCGAGCAATATCCGCAGTCTTCCGGGCAGATGCCGCTCTGCGCGTTGCGCAGCATGCAGATCTTCACGCGGTTGCCGAAAGTCGCCTCGCGCACCTTGCGCGTGGCGCGTAGCAGATCACCTAACCGCGAGTCGGGGCAGTTGATGATCGCTGCTGCCTCTTCGCGACTGAGGGTTTCACCAGCGAGCACGCGTTCGGGGATTCGGTCGAGGTCGAGGTCTTCAAACTGAAGCATCTGAGGGGTCCTTTCTATCGTCAGGTGGGAATCAGAGCCCGCTAAATTACGCTGTCGAACCGGCTGGCTCAATCGGAACATATCTGAAGGGTTGGCGAGGTCGGCACGATTCCTGCGCTACTCGGGGGAAACTCCTGGAGAGCGCTGGCGAAGGAATTATTTATGCCGGAAATTTGTGAGCAATGCGGAAGTGGTGTCATCAAAAAGCTGCTGCGCCGCAGTGATGGAACTGCGGTGCTTCATCGCGAATGCGCCAATGGCCACAAATATCACAAGGTAACACGCGACGATCAGGGACCTACGATTGACTCGCAAAGCCCCGCGACCTCCTTCGTGATCATTGAGGCATGTGACTGCGTCTAAGGCAGCGTCGCCATCTCTAAGCACTCAATTCCTTAGCGCGAAAACGACCTCGTGCTTTTGTGCGGTCATTTTTCACGCCCGATAGGCTGACGGGCTTTGCCCTGTCGAATCGGCCGGATCGCATCTTTGCACTCTACGAGGAGACTTCGCGCATGACACTTGATCGATTTGTAAACTTAAACTTGGCTGCGCTCGCGTTTGCGATCGCCCTTGTTTCCACGCCCCTTGCCGCGGATGCGCAAGTGAGACCCGGCGATGTCATCACCCGCGACAATGCCGCACAGGTCCAGATGCTGGTTAGTCCCGGGACTTACGATCTCGTCAGGCAGGGCATGACGATGAAAGTAGTCCCTACCGGCCACCTCGACTGGCCGCCGCCTTACAAAGCGGCGACCGAGCGATATTCGCCGCAGGTGTCACTCAGTCCTGACGGTAACCTCAACAACTATGTCGCTGGGCTGCCGTTTCCGCTCGTCGATATCAGCGATCCAGAAGTCGCTACCAAGATAATGTGGAACTTCGCGTACCGTCCGATTTATACCGACGACCTGGATGCGCGCGACGTCGAGGCTGTCAGTCATCGCGCGGGCTCGGCAAATGAAGTCGAGCATTTTTCGTTCGGTCATCTCGGCTTCTACAACAGTGTGGGCCGTACCGAGGTCAATCCGATGCCTACCGACCCGGACGTATTGAAGACCGGCATCGCCTCGCGGAGCGGAGCCTATCCGATCCTCGAGCCTGCTGAGATGCGCGGCGCGGGAATAATCAGCGAGCGCTATTCAGACGGTAAGACTGATGACGCGGTGTGGGAATACGGCGGTGAGTCGCGGAAGTTGAGGCGCCTGCCCGCCATTCAGCTTTCTGATTCGTTCGGAGTGTCCAAGACCGGCGGTAGAACTCAACTCGGCATAAATGGGGGCTTCACTACCTATGCCTCCACCTGGGATCCCGATTCACGATTTGGCTTTTCGGGAAAGATTCAGGACTACACCTATCGGCTGCTGGGCGAGCGATCGATGCTGGCGGTCGTCGAGGCGGAGAATTCTCCTGCGACGCCGTGCGCCGACGACGGCGGCCGTAGTGTGTGCACCGAGAATTGGGAACTGCGCCACATCTACGTGATCGAAGCGACTGCGAAGCCGCGCTCGATCCTGGGCGGCAGCACGGCCATTCCGAAGCGCGTTTTCTATATCGATTCCGAAGGCTGGTTCATCACTGCCTCAGATCAGTTTGATCGGAATGGACAGCTTTGGAAGACGCTGGTGACTTTCAACGCATATCGCGACCGCGCGGTTCCGGGCGCCAGAGTCGCAATCTGGCCTTACAAGCGAATGTTCCAGACCGCGTTGGTTGACGCGGATCTGACCGACGGTTTTTCGACGGTGGTCTATTCGCCGGGACCTGGCAGTCAGGATGACGGCATGTACATCAACATGGGCGCCATCGACCAGACATTCTTCACGCCCGAGCGGATGGTCCAGGCCGGCCACTAAGGAACGGTTTCCGGATTAGCTAAAAAACACGACGGGCCTGCGTACTCAGCGCAACTGAGTATGCGGGCCGTCGGTCAATCGGAAGTATTCCGCGGAAGTGAGATTCCGCTTCACATTCACGTGCGGCCTCTATTCACGCCTTAAAGTTGTCAGTCGGGCGAGGGCATGCAAGCTAATAGCACCACAAAAGATGCCGGCAGGGTTATTCAGCTCTTTCGGCATCAGCCAGCGGACCAAAAGGCCGTCGCGCTGCGCGTTGTCGGCTTAAGCAAATATTACGGCCCGACCAGCGCTGTCACCGGGTTGAATTTTGAAATTCGCGAAGGGGAGATTTTCGGCCTCCTCGGCCCCAACGGCGCGGGCAAGACCAGCACGATTGCGATGCTCGCGACGCAACGGCGGCCCTCGGGCGGAGATGCTCTTCTGTTCGGTCGGAGCGCATCCAGGGAGCCGTACCAGGTTCGCCAGATGATCGGTTTTGCGCCGCAGGAAGTATCGCTTTACCCGCAACTTACCGCGGCGGAGAACCTGCAGTTTTTCGGGCGCATTTACGGAGTGAACCGAGCCGAGCTCAGCGAGCGTATCGACGCGTTGTTGACGATGGTCGGCTTGGAGGCTGACGGCGATGCGCGCGTCGGCACATTCTCCGGCGGCATGAAGCGGCGTCTGAATCTCGCCGTGTCGATCGTGCATCGGCCGAAACTAATCCTGCTCGATGAGCCGACCGCGGGCGTCGATCCGGAGTCGCGCGAGCAGATCCTGAATATCATTGGCGGGCTGCGCGATAACGGCAGCGCCATCCTGTACACCACGCACTACATGGAGGAGGCGGAGAGACTTTGCGATCGAGTGGGAATCCTTAACGAAGGACACCTCGTCGCAGTTGGCACTCTCGACGAACTACTCAGCAAGCAGGACTACGCGGAAATCATCGAGCTTAGGGGGATGCCGGCCGGGATCGATCTTGCCGCGATGCGGGCGCTCGGAGGAGTCAGCCTGGTCGAGCGCCGCGATGGGCTGGTGCGGCTGCATGTGAAACGCGCCACGGATTTTCTCTTGCCGCTACAAAAGATCATCAGCCGCTCCAATCAGAATGTGCGCCTTAAAATTTCGCCGCTGAGCCTCGAAGATCTCTTTCTCCACCTGACCGGCAAGGAGCTGATCGCAGGAAATTAGCAAGAGGCTAAGATTATGATGCGCGCGATACCCATATTGGTCGTTGGCTGGCTTATGCTCGCGGCGCCCGCGCAGGCTGCGACTCCGCTCGACTACACGCGAACTACTCTCGAGCAGGCGCGCACGATCGTCGCGAGCAGCCAGGATAACAGCGAAAAGCTGACAGCCTTGTCCGTCCTCTTCGGCAAATTTCTCGATACCGACGAGATGGGCAAGCAGGCGCTGGGACCACATTGGTCGAGCCTCACGCCCGCGCAGCAGACGGAATTTCTCGCGCTGTTTCACGAACTGCTCGAGCGGACCTATGTGCAGAAGCTCCTGCTCTTCGAGAATCCAGACTTCGTATATGTCGGCGAGCAACGAAGCGGTGCAGATGCAGTCGTCGATACCAAAATCGTCACGTCGCGCGATCAATTCGATATCAGGTACCAGCTCCGGCCGGACGGCGGCGCCTGGATGGCGACGACGATCACGGTCGAGGACGTTAGTCTCACCGCCAACCTCGGCAGCCAGCTCAACGACCTGCTGTCGAGAATGAGCGTTGACGACGTGCTCTCTCTGATGCGGCGGAAATACGGGGTCGCGAGCGGAGCGGTCGAGTCATGAAGACGCTCGCTGTGATGCTGAAGGATCTCCGCCTCATCGGCCGCGACCGGTACGGCTTTATCGCCCTGCTACTGGTGCCGATAGTGGTGATCATGGTCGTTGCCACCGCCACGCAATCCGGCGATGGCAGCAAGACCATTCTTTTCCCGGTCGTCAACGAAGATCAGGGACCGGTCGCGACCGCGTTGATTCGAGTCTTTCGCAAGCATCTTGATGTGCGCGAAGTTTCTCGCGAGACGGCGCATCATCTGGTCGCGGAGACCAACGACGCTCCCGCGGCGCTGATTCTGCCGGCGCATCTGAGCAAGAGTTATCTCGGGCAAAAGCCATCCACCGTCGAGTTGCTCACCGACCCTGCGCAGTGGAAGGAGCTCGAGGCGATCAAAATCGTGATGCTACTCGCCGATCGCGAGACCGCGTCGCTGGGAGATCCCTTCAGTCAGGAACTGCTGACCTTGCGAGAGCATAACATCACCGGCGACAACGTCTCGTTCTCCTCGCTCGAGCAAAACATCCCGGGATTCAGCTTGATGTTCGTACTGCTCACGCTGATCTTCAGCGTCTCGCTCGCACTGCGCGAGGAAGAAGTGTGGGGCACGAGTGCGCGACTTTCAGTCGCGCCGATGCCGGCGGCGTCTCTGCTCGGCGGGAAGCTGTTGGCGCGCCTGGTCGTCGGCACCGCGCAATTGCTGGTGCTCTTGTTGTTCGGTCATTTCGTTTACGGACTCAGGCTCGGTCATTCACCGGTAACGATGATTTTGGTCGCGGCGGCGGTGGTCACCTCGATGACCTGCTTCGCCGCCGTCGTCGCGGCCTTTGTACGCACGCGCGAGCAGGCGATCCCGGTCGGTCTGGCGGTGGCGTTCGTGCTGGCTTCGCTCGGCGGATTGTTCTGGCCTCTCTATGACCTGCCGAAATCGATGCAGTCAATCGCGAGCGCGCTGATCACCACGTGGTCGATGTCCGCCATCCAGGACGTGATGCTCCGCGACAAAAGTCTCGTCGCAGTTTCAACCGAGCTACTGGTGCTCGTCGCTTACGCCCTGGTGTCCTTCCTGATCGCATTGCGGCTTTTCCGCTATGGAGACGAAGCCCATTCGTGATGAATTTTCAAAAACTCAATAATGTTTTCGCACGCAACCACCGGTTTCTGATGCTTGGGTTCGCGCTCATCGCGCTCTTCGGCATCAGCCTGCCCGGATGTTCCTCGAATCGTGACGATTCGCAAACGAGCGAGGAGCGAGACAGGGCGGCCATAATCGCTTCCGACTCGCCATCGCCATTTCATACCGCGGATTCGAGCGAGAAGATGGATTACGATCCGTGGGAGTCTTTCAACGCGAAGACGTTCTCGCTCAACTTCAATTACATCGATCACTACGGGTTAAAGCCGGCCGCCAAAGTTTGGTCGGAAGCATTTCCACAGAAGGTGCGGCACAGTCTGGCGAATGCGTTCTACAACCTGGCGATGCCGGTGCGGTTCGTAAATCAGGTTCTGCAAACCAGGTTCCCGGCAGCCGGCGAGGAGCTTGCGCGCTTCGTGCTCAATACCACAGTCGGCGTGGTCGGGCTCTTCGATCCGGCATCGCACCTGGGTCTTAAGAAGAACCAGGCGGACAGTGGAGAGACCCTTGCGCTCTATGGCGTCAAGCCCGGGCCTTACCTGGTATTGCCGCTGTTGCAGCCGCTCACGGTGCGCGACGCGTTCGGCTACGCCGCCGACTCGTTGATGGATCCGCTCTCGTGGTTCGTCACGCCGATCGGCGCGGACATCGGGCGCAGCGCCGCCTATCAGATCAACGAACGCGCGGAAAACATGACGATGTATGACGACGTCGAGGATACTTCGCTGGACCTCTACGCCGCGGTACGAAACGGTTACCTGCAGCGCCGCCGCAAGGCGATTGAAGACGCGATTCACGATCGCGATCAAACCTGGCGAGGGCTAGCCGACCATTTCGAGCCGCAAAGGAAATCGATTCTCATAGACGATCCGCAGTCGAGCATTGCGCCGGCGAATCAAACTGCGCAATCAGAGGGTCTGGAAGTAGAAGCGCGCTGAAATCCGCGAGCATGCGAGCCGAATCTCGTTCCTGTATTTATGAACGATGATGGCGCGTGTCGTCGGTATCGTTGCAGCGGCGGTGCTGCTCGGCCTCGGAGCCCTGCACGTCTACTGGGCCGGTGGAGGCCGCTGGGGAACCGACGTTACTGTCCCGACGCGCGACGGCAATCGAGTCTTTGTCCCGAGCTCGGTCGCCACTCTGATGGTTGCGATGCTCCTTTGCGCCGCGTCGCTGGTGATACTCGGACGGCTGGGCCTCTGGGGACAGTGGCTGCCGCGCTGGCCGTTCGTTGCCGGCGCATGGACGCTGGTCGTGGTGTTCGGAGCACGCGTCGTCGGCGACCTCCGATGGTTTGGACTATTCAAGCGGACGACCGGAACGCAGTTCTCGTGGTGGGACACATGGCTCTACATCCCGCTCAGCGGATTGCTCGCTATGGCTGCCCTGCTAGTGGCCAGTAGCGGTCCCTGATTTTGTCGATTGCCTGAACCGTGGCGAACGATTAACTCATAGTTACATGAAACGCCTGATACTTATTGTCGCCGCGGTCGTGGTCGCGGGATGCTCCGCAGTCGCGAAAGAAGACGCTTCGATAAAGACCCGCAACGAAGCCGAGGAGGCAGCGGTCAAGCGAATCGTCGTCGTCGAGGGCGCTCAGATTCCCGGCCATGCGAAATACACTGAACTCGGCCGGGTCCAGGGCGTATGTGTACGTGCTCCGTGGTACGACGACGACACCAGCATCCAAAGGATCGGCTTCAAGCATGCCGCGTACGACAAGTACGGCGACAAGGTCGACGCGATCATAAAGGTCGATTCCTTCTTCGTCGCCGACAATCAATCCTATGGGATGTCGGAGCCGGGCAACGCCGCCGGCCATTTGAATTGCCAGGGCACCGCGGTCCATTTCGAGTCGGCGAGCTGAGCTAGTTCATCGACCCACTATCCGCCTGAACACTCAGATTGTGCGATAGTCGTAAGTGTCGGATGACCCAACCTCATCCGTCGCGAAAACGACAATGCCGGAACTGCCTGACGTAACGGTATATGTAGAAGCCCTGCAGGCGCGCGTCGTCGGTCACCGGCTGCGCCGATCGCTTGTGAAGGGCCCGTTTCTGCTTCGCTCGGCTAGTCCGCCGCTTTCGGCCACTCAGAATCGGACCGTCACCGAAGTGCGCCGGGTCGGCAAACAGATCGCGATCGGCCTCGACGGCGGTCTCTGGCTGGTGCTCCATCTCAAAATCGCGGGTCGGCTGCATTGGAAGACCGGGGCGGTGAAGCTCGGCGGCAGAAACCAGCTCGCGATATTCGAATTCGACAACGGATCGCTGACCCTGACCGAGGCGGGCACGACTCGGCGCGCGGCGCTGCACGTGGTCGAGGGCGCACTCGGTCTCGCAAGTCTCGACGCGGGCGGAATCGAGCCGCTCGACGCCACGGTCGAGGCGTTCGCCGAGGCGTTGCGCTCCTCCAACCATACGCTGAAGCGGGCACTCACCGATCCCCATCTGCTGAGCGGAATCGGCAACGCCTATTCCGATGAAATCCTGCATCGCGCACAGCTCTCGCCGGTTGCGATGACGCAGAAGCTCACGGCGGAGGAAATCGACCGGCTCTACGACGCAACTCGCGCCACGCTGCTCGAGTGGACCGAGCGTCTGCGCGCCGAAGCCAATGGCGCGTTTCCGGAAAACGTCACCGCCTTCCGTCCCGAGATGGCCGTTCACGGGCGCTACCGCGAGCCCTGCCCACGATGCGGCGCCAAGGTGCAGCGCATCCGCTACGCCTCAAACGAAACCAACTACTGCGCGCGATGCCAGACCGGAGGGCGTCTGCTCGCCGACCGCGCGCTCTCGCGCCTACTACACAAAGACTGGCCGCGCACGCTCGACGAACTCGAAGCCCGCCGGCGATGATCAATGCGACCCGCTTGTTTTCAAATCCACACTTGCCTCGAGGTAGGCGATCGCCGCGGTGCTGATTTCCGCTCCGAGGGCATTCCACGACAGATCCTTTAGCGTCCAATCATCGGCGCACGCCTTGCCGGCCATCGCGGCGGCAATGATGTGGAACGAAACGCGGACCAGCATCTCGGTCCGTTCCGCCGAATTTTGCGGGAGCAAGGGTAGCAGGGCGTCCCGATAGTACTCGAAGATTCGCCGCCGACCGCTCGAAGCGATCTCGGTGAGGACGGGGTCGCCGATGCTTCGATTGAAGAGAAAGCGATGCAAGCCTTGATCGCGCGAATACGCTTCGCTCACCGCGCCGACGATACCGCGGATCAAGCTCGGAACGTCGCGGAACCGTTCGCGCGACAGGCGCTCCGTCACCGCATTCTCGATCCGCGCGATCGCATCCTCCTTAATCGCCTGGAGCAGCTCATCTTTGCCGCGAAAGCGGCGATAGATATTTCCGACCGGCATGCCGGCGGCCTCCGCCACCGCCGCCATCGAGAAGTCGGCAATGGTGCTTTTCCTAAGGAGCTGCTCGGCCGCTTTCACGATCCTGGCGAGCGCGGCGCGGCTGCGCCGTTGCTGCGGCCTAAGGACGTGAGGCGAAGTGTCGAAGGTCGAGACATTTTTCGCCGTCGATTTTGTCGCTTGCTTCAAGATTGTCAGAACGATAACATCTCTGAATGCGAATGTAAATTGCATTCGCATTATTCCCAACAAACAGAAGTGGTGAGCAAATGAGTACTGACGGTCGCAAAGTACGCTTCGGTCTTTGGTACGATTTCCGCAATCCGCAACAGTGGCGGCAGCCTTCCGACCGCCTTTATGGAGAAATTCTCGATCAGATCGCATGGGCCGAGAACCACGGCTTCGACGACGTGTGGGTGTCGGAGCATCACTTTATCGATGACGGCTATATGCCTTCGATGCTTCCGGCGGCGGCTGCGATCGCGGCGCGCACCAAAAGGATCCGCATCGCGCTCGGCGTGCTGCTCATGCCGTTTCACAATCCCGTGCGCCTTGCGGAGGACGTTGCGGTCGTCGACGTGATCTCCGGTGGTCGCCTGGAGCTCGGGGTAGGAGTCGGCTACAAGGTCGAGGAGTTCGAGGGATTCGCGGTTCCATTCAAAGAACGCGGAGCCCGTACTAATGAGGCGCTCGGGATTGTTCGCCGCTTGCTCGATGGCGAGACCATGACCTTCAAGGGCAAGTTCTTCGAAATCAACAACGTAAAGGTCACGCCCGAACCGATTCAGAAACCGCATCCGCCGTTTTGGATCGGCGGTTTCACGCCGCCGGCACTTCGCCGTGCCGCGCGTTACGGCGATGGCTTCACCGCGCCCGGGGCTAATCGTGACGTTTACGATCGCTACCTCGCAGAACTCAAAAAGGAAGGGAAGCCGACCGACAACATCAGGTTCGCCGGGGGCTTCAACTGGCTCGTCGTTTCAGATGATCCCGAGAAGACCTGGAACGAAGCAGCGGATCACATCATCTACCAGGCTGACAATTACCTGGCGTGGTCTGAGAAGGCCGGCCAAACGCCGAATCCTACCTATCTGCGCAATCGGGAGGGGCTCCGGAAAAGCGGCTACTTCCAGGTTGTAGATCCGGAGACGGCAATCAAGATGATCCGCGATTACATCAGCGCAGTTCCGGTCACTCACTACTACTCGTGGACACTACCGCCGGGATTGCCGCCAAGGTGGGCTCAGCCGCATCTGGAACTGTTCGCATCAAAAGTGATCCCGGCGTTGAATGGAGTAGGGAGATGAGTGACCGGAATGAACGTTCTGCATTTACAGTCATCGCCGCGAGGTGACAGATCGAACTCTATCGCGCTCACGAACGCTTTTCTCTCGGCTTCAAGGAAAGTTGTCCCCGAGATTAACGAAGACGTCCTGAATGTCTGGGACGAGAAGCTGCCGGAGTTCGACAGTGCTGCGATCGAAGCCAAGTACAAAGGTGTCGCCGGCACCGCGATGAACGACGCCGAAACGAGTGTGTGGAATCGCATCCAGTCACTGGCGGCGCGGTTCAAGCGCGCGGATCGGATCGTCGTCGGTGTTCCGATGTGGAACTTCGCCTATCCCTACAAGCTGAAGCAGCTCATCGATCTGGTGTCACAACGCAACATGCTGTTCACTTTCGACGGCGTGCGATTCGGGCCACTCCTCAAGACCCCAAGGGCGATGATCATTTACACCAGGGGCCAGGAGTACCGGGAGGACCTGCCAACCCCGCCATCGCGATTCAACCATCAATCAAGCTATGTCGAGTTCTGGCTCCGCTTCATCGGAGTGCAAGACGTTCGAGCATTGGCGGTTGAGAATACCTGGGGCGATAAATCCGAGGCCAGCATGCGAGCCGCGCGAGAGAAAGTGGCAGCGCTCGCTCAAGATTTTTGGGACCCGTAACCAAGCGCGGAATTGCAAATGGACTAAGCTGAGCTTCGCTGCATAAGTAGACTATCCCCGCGGCTGAGTGTGGCTGCGGTCGTAGAATTTGTCCGCGTGGATGTTGACCGGCGAGACTCCTGCGCCGAGTACGATCTTCTCAGCCGAATCGAGCATCGGCGGCGGTCCGCACATATAGACGTGGTAAGTGGCTATCGCGTCGCCGAGAACGCTGCGGACATGCTCGCTCACGAATCCGCGCGCACCATCCCAATCCGAGTCTTCTGGTTCGCCGGAGAGCACCGGGATGAACTCGAACTTGCCCCGCCACGCAGCTTCGAGAGCCTTCATATCCGCCACGCAATAGAGGTCCTCTTGCCGGCGCGCGCCGAAGAAGTATTTGACGTCGCGTGCTTCGCCGTCCGCGCACGCCTGCTCGAGCAGGGCCTTCAGCGGCGCCATCCCACTGCCGCCGGCGATCGCGAGAATCGGCGCATTCCCGGGTCGCAGCCAGAAATCTCCATACGGCCCGTGGCCTTGAAGACGTTGCCCCACCTTCGCTTGAGTATGTAGCCAGGTCGTGAACGCGCCGCCCGGGACCAGCCGCACGTGAAAGCGAACGATGATGACCGGAGTGTTGCCCGGCGGCGAGGCGAACGAGTAGCTGCGGCTCTCGTGAGTTTCGTCGACGATAACGCCTGGCACATAAACCTCGCAGTACTGCCCGGCGCGATACGTTACCGGCTCGTCGATCTTGACCTCTAACTCGATAATGTCATGCGTGAGCTTGCGCAGTGCCGTGATTTCGCCCGCGCGTTCGACTACTGGCGGCCGCTGAATTGCCTCGGGGAGGATAGGAAGCTCGAGCACCAGATCGGAGCGAGGCATGCTCTGGCAGCAGAGCACATAGTTCTCGCGAAGCTCATCAGCGCTCAGCGTGTATGCCTTGTCAGTCAGTTCGTAGACCTTGCCCGACACCAGCTTCGCCTTGCAGGTCCCGCAGGTTCCAACCCGGCAGCTATGCGGGAACGCAACGCCTTTCATCAAGGCGTGTTCGAGGATTGTCACGTCGCTCGGCGCGTCGAGCTCGACTGAAAGTAAGGGTATCGAGACTTTGTAAGTCGTTTCGGTCTTTTTGAAGAGTCGTCGAAACATCGGGTTATCACGCGCGAGTACTTGTCGTTTTGCGTTCACCGTAAACGACGCTGCGATAGGCTCCGGGAGTGACGCCAATCGCGCGATGGAACGCGCGGTTGAACGCCGCCTCGGACTCGTAACCGCTCCACGAAGCAATCTCGCCAATAGTCTGCCGTCCCGCGGCGAGCGCAGTCGCAGCGCGGCGCATGCGAAGTTCTAGCAGGTAGCGCTTTGGCGCTTGTCCGAAGACCGCTCGGAAGCGACTGTCCAGCGCTGATCGGCTGAGTCCCGCAACGCGGCACATCGCCTCGACTGTCCAGTGATCGCCGGGAGCCGAGTGCAAGTTTGCGGCGACTCGCGACACCAGCGGATCGGCCAAGCCGGAGATCCATGCCGGAACATCTCCTTTGTCATTGCCGCTCATCCGATCTGCGGTGAAGCGAAGCAGTTCGACAACCACGACCTCGGACAATCGCCGCAGCACAGAGGCCGATCCCGGCGCGCGCGGCTCGGCAACTATCTCGAGTTCGGCGAGATCGAGGAGGCGGAGCAGACGCTGGCTGTGAATCGAGCCGTCGGCTTTCACATTAAACACCGAAGGAAAGAGCGTTATGAGAGGCTCGATTCCATACGGCACCCATCCAATGAGAATGCTCGTCGCGGCGTCGGACTCAGGCGCACCAGCCGGTCGAAAT
>Ga0137412_10003693_pt1 | contig 12201 bp, 13 predicted proteins | sample CZODoug2_1_16fun_FD_122160 | JGI IMG/M metagenome (GOLD analysis project Ga0137412, IMG submission 122160) | Vadose zone soil fungal communities from Angelo Coast Range Reserve, California, USA - CZODoug2_1_16fungal (Hybrid Assembly) | ecosystem: Environmental > Terrestrial > Soil > Vadose zone...
GTCAGTGCCAGCGCGGAGATCACGGCCGGAATCTCTTCGTCCGGTTTCACGCCTTGGCGACGGGCGACGATGTCGATCAGGTGGTTCTGAAACCGCTCGAGATCGGCGAGGAACGCCGCCAGCATCGCGGGTGTCGTCTTGGCGAGTTCGAGCATGGTTTCTGCCTGATCGCGATCCGGGGGCATATCTCGAAGATGGTGCGCCGCAAGCATGATCAGCTCGTCCAAGACGACGGAGTAAGGACCGGGCCCCGCCGCGACGAATTCGTCGACCAGTTCCGGAGGTATGTCCGAGGGGCCGTAGGCGATCGCGGATTCTTTGTTCGGGAAGTAGTTGAAAAACGTGCGTACCGAGATTCCGGCTTCGGCGCAGATCGCCTCGATCGTCAGCTTGTCGAAACCGCGCTCGCGGACCAAGCGCACTGCGGCGCCGCGGATGTCCGCGCTGGTCTGGCGACGGCGTCGCTCGCGCAGACCTATCTCACTGGCCATACCTCATGGTTGCACGTTATGCACACATTGCAGCCAAAGACGACGAGGCGGGCCTAGGCGGCCGACTTCTCCAGGATGTGGACACCGCACGCCGAGCCCAGGCCGATCACGTGGGCCAGTCCGACCTTGGCGTTCTCGATCTGCCGGTCGCCGGCTTCGCCGCGAAGATGGTGGCAGATCTCCCAGATGTTGGCGATGCCGGTGGCCGCGATGGGATGCCCCTTGGACTGCAAACCACCCGACACGTTCACCGGGGTCGAGCCGTCCCGCCACGTCGCACCCGTATTGAAAAAGTCTGCGGCTCCGCCTTTTTCACACAGCATCAAGTTGTCGTAGTGCACCAACTCTGCGGTCGCGAAACAGTCGTGCAACTCGACCAGGTCGAGGTCGCTCGGGCCGATACCGGCCTGCTCGTAGGCGGTCGCGGCGGCGTTGCGGGTCAGCGTGTTGACGTTCGGCAAGACCTGGCAACCATCCTCGAACGGATCGGTGGTCAGGATCGACGCCGAGACTTTCACCGCGCGCTTGCGTTGCTGCGAAGCGAGCGACTTCAACGTCTCGCCGTTGCACACGACCGCGGCCGCGGCGCCGTCGCAATTGGCCGAGCACATCGGCCGGGTGTTCGGGTAGGCGATCATGACGTCGTTCATGATCTGCTCGAGGGTGAACTTCTTTTGGTAGGCAGCCAGCGGATTCAGCGTCGAGTGTGCGTGGTTCTTCTCGCTGATCTTGGCGAATAGCTCGAAGCTCGTGCCGCCGTACTTGTGGCCGTATTCGGTGCCGATCTGGGCGAACACACCAGGCATGGCCTCGGTGCCGATTCGCCCGTCGACCGGCGCAACGGCCCCGTAACGGCCGCGCGGCGTCCAGACGTCAGCGTCCTTTTTCTTTGTGCCGCCACCGCCGAGTAGCCCGGCGCCGGAAAGTTTCTCGACACCGACCGCCAATCCGTACTTCACCTCACCGGCTTTCACGGCCATGATCGCGGTCCGAAGCGCGGTGGCTCCCGTGGCGCAGGCGTTGGCCACGTTGTAGACCGGGATGCCGGTCTGACCGATCTGCTTTTGCAGCTGCTGTCCGATTCCGGCGTTCGCGGCCATCAGGTTTCCGGCGGCAATGACGCCGATGTCGGCCATCGTCACGGCGGCGTCGGCGAGCGCGCCGGTTGCGGCCTCGGCCGCCAGGTCAACGGTGTCCTTGTCGGGGTGCTTGCCGAATTTGGTCATCCGGATCCCGAGGATCCAGATGTCGTCGCTGGCGCTCATAGTTACTGCTCCTTCGTGAAATGGATCGTCAGGTCGCGGGTTCGAAGCCGAAGCCGATCGCCTCGGTGCCTGCCGAGTCGGTGCCGATCGAATAAGTAGCCAGCCGCACTTTCATCCCGTCGCGGACGTGCTCAGGATCGGGCTCGACATTGACCAAATTGGCGCGCACCTGGGTGCCGTCGCAATCGACCACCGAAGCGACGAACGGGGTGGGAATGCCGGGTGCGGCAAACGTGACGATGGTGAACGCCCGCAGCGTGCCCTCGGTCGCAACTGCAACGCTCGAAAACTCGGACGCGAAACAACTGGCGCAGGCATTGCGCCGATCGAAGAATCGGGCGCTGCAGTTTGTACATTCCTGCGCGACGAGGTGGGGATCGCCGTCATCCAGCACCAAGTAGTCGACCAATGGGATCTGGCCCGTCATAACACCTCCGTCGTATGTACTGTTGACCGTAGCGAGTGCGGCCCGATTACGGATCCGGAATATCAAGATCGGGCTCAGCAAACCGAGACTTCCGCGGCGACAAGCGATGTGCGTAAACTCCTCGCTAACGATAGTTAAGTAGACACGACAATTTCTAGGTCGATTTGGTTATGCAGGATGCGGCTCCGGCTCCGGTTGAGACCGACCATAAGTCGCTCTGGACCTACGTCACCTGCCCCACTCTTGTTGTTGATCAAACCGGAGCCATCCGGGCGCTGAGTGCGTCAGCGCAGTCGCTATTGCCCGAGGCAGGGCTGGGCACTCAGCTGGAGACCACCGTCGGATGGCTGTCGCCCGTGCATCTCCGGCTCGTCGAACCAGCATCCGTCCCGGATAGTCGGGAGTCATTCAGCGCAGCGGGCCCCGTGGCAGGGCGCAAGTTCGACGCCCACCACGCCATGCTTCCCGACGGAGAGGTGGCGTGGTCGCTGGTCGAGGACACCGGCCAGGTGCTGCGCGAGGCCCAACACGCACTGACGCGCGAGCACGAACGCGCCGAATTCCTGCTCGAAGCGTCGTCGGTGTTGATGGCGTCGCTGAATATCGACCGGTGCCGAGAAGCAACCGTGCAGCTGGCGGCTCGGGATCTCGCCGATGCTGCCGTCGTCGTCGCGCCCGCCAGCCGAGGCCGGCGGATGCCGATCTTTTACGGCGACTCGACCGGTGCCGTGGAGCAGCGCAGCGTCGATGCCGATCCGACGTCGGTGGCCGGGTTGAGCGAGGCATTGCGGGGATTTCCGCCGGTTCCCCCTCGCTGGGTCGACGCCGCGACGCTGCCGGATTGGCTGATTCCGTCTGGCTTCCCCCGGCCGGTGGGTTCGGTGATGATCACCCCGCTGCCGGGTCACGGCGTGTCGGCAGGGGCGCTGGTGTTGCTGCGGCACGCCGATGAGGGCATGTTCAGCGAAGGGGAAGAGGTACTCGCGCAGTTGTTCGCGGCGCGGGCCGGTGCGGCGTTGTCGGCCGCCCGGCTGTATGCCGAGCAGGCCTCGATCACCCGCACACTGATGCGTGACTTGCTGCCGCCGCCGCTGCAGCCGGTGCACGGGATCGAGTTCGCCGGCGGCTACCGGGCTTCGGAAGACTACGAAGTCGTCGGTGGCGACTTCTACGACGTGCACCCCGCGGCGACTGCGGACGGCGAGACGCTGGTCGTCCTCGGCGACGTGTGCGGCAAGGGACTTGAGGCCGCGATGCTCACCGGCAAGATCCGCAACACGCTGCAGGCGTTGACTCCGCTGGCCGCCGATCACCAAGCAGTCCTTGAATTGCTCAACGGCGCGATGCTGTCCACCGAGCACTGCCGCTTCGCCACCTTGGTACTGGCGTCGGTCACCAATCGGGACGGCGAGGTGTTCCTGCGGCTGACCAGCGCCGGCCACCTGCCCCCACTGATCGTGCGCGACGGCGGGCAGGTCGAGCAGGCCGAAACCTGCGGCACGCTCATCGGCGCGTTGCCGAACATCGAAGCGCAGTCGTTCGAGACAACCCTGGCGCCAGGCGAGACCTGCGTGCTCTACACCGATGGAGTCACCGAGGCGCGGGGTGGCCCGCTGGGTGACTACATGGTCGGCGAGGAGCGTCTGGCGGCCGCGCTGGCCGAGTGCTCCGGAATGCCCGCCGAGGCGGTGGTCGAGCGTGTCATGGTGCTGGCCACCCAGTGGATCGGTCAGCAGGTGCACGACGACATCGCCGTGGTGGCCATCACCGCGCCACGCCGCACACACCTGAGTGCCGTCGACGGCCATACCCGGGGAAGGTTCACGGCTTGAGCCCGCACGCCTCACCGTCCGATGTGTGCCGTCGGCCACATTTGTTTCCGGCACTCGATCTTTTGGGTACACCACCGCATGACTTTCCCCGCAGCCGGCGCTTGTTGGCTGCGGCCAAATCCGCCCTCGCCGATAGGAAGTGTTCGGCGACCGACCCCCAATTGAATACATGAACTTTTCCGTGACAATCACCAAAACTGGACGGTCGGCCTGCGTGCGGGTCACCGGCGACCTCGACTACGAGACTGCCGATGAGGTCGTCGAGACCGCATCGCAATTACTCGCGCGGCAGGTCGAGCTGATCGACCTGCGCCTCGACTTCAGCGGGCTGACATTTCTGGACTCAGCGGCCCTATCCGGCCTGCTTCTGCTCCAGCGCCGCACCACCCAGTCGGGCGTTCAATTGCATCTCGACCACCGCCCGGCATTTCTCGACCGGGTGCTGCAGGTGACCGGGCTGTACGACCATTTCGCCGCCTCGCATTCCGATGCAGTCGCCGGTGAGCGAACCCTGGCCGGCCAAACTAGCTCGAGTGAATCAAGCGTTCGCTGAGCCCGGTGTTCGACTAACGGGTCTAGTTTCCGCTGTCCGTAGCCAAAACGTGACCAAGGCTTTACCGAATCGCTCAGGCGCGCTTACACTTCCAACATTCCGGACATGCCTACGATCGCTATTGCAACCTCATCTACTAAAGGAATGGGTGCATGCGCGCGGTCTTTAGATCTGCTCTGGTGGTGGCTGGCACCGCCGCATCCGTGGTCGCCAGCCCCTCGGGCGTAAGCCTGGCCGCATCCGACCAGTCGTACCGATTCCCGGTGGCCTCAGTGGGGCCCGCAGCAGGTCAGGTTGTTGGTGTCGCACACCCCGTCGTCATCAACTTCCGCTCACCCGTGTTCAACCGGATGGCTGCGGAGCGCGCCGTCCACGTCACCTCCTCGCCGTCGATGACCGGCAAGTTCGAGTGGATCAACAGTGATGTCGCGCAATGGGTTCCAGATCGATTCTGGCCGGCACACAGCACGATTGCCTTGTCCGTCGGCGGCGCGCCGGCAGAGATCAAGACGGGGCCCGCAGTGCTCGGTGTCGCCGATATCTCTGACCACACGTTCACCGTCAGTGTCGACGGGGTTCCGAGCACACCTTCGCAACAGCTGCCGGCACCGCACCACCAACCGCACTTGGGCGAACCAGGCGTGATGCCGGCCTCGATGGGCCGGCCGCACTTCCCTACACCGGTCGGCGTCTACACAGTGCTGTCGAAAGAGCGCACGGTGATTATGGATTCGAGCAGCGTCGGTGTTCCGATCACCGACCCAGAGGGCTACAAGACCAAGGTGGAGTACGCCACCCGCTTCACTAACCGCGGGCTCTTCGTGCACGCGGCCCCGTGGGCCGTCCAGTCCCTGGGTCGAGAAAACGTCAGCCACGGCTGTATCAGCCTTAGCCCCGCCGATGCGGAGTGGTACTTCAACACGGTCAACATCGGCGACCCAGTAGTGGTCAAGGAGTAAGGCGTGCAGCGCTTTTCATCCTGACAAGGAAAAGCCCCCGGCTTGGCTCGGGGGCTTTTCCTTGTGACGCTATCCAGGGGGACCAGGTATCAGCGGCTGGCCGGGCGTCGGTCCGCTCGTCGGCGCCGAACCGGTGGGCGCACCTTTGCCGCCCGCAGCACCGGCCATGTCCACGATTGGCGCGCCCGCAAGGCCACCCAACGCGATCAGCGGAGCACCAGCCGGAACGGCAACCGGCAGTGGGGCGCCCGCGCCTGCAGGTACCGGCGCTCCAGCGGGAAACGGAAGTCCGCCGAGAATCGGAGCACCGACGGGGAGCGGGGCTGCCACCGGCGCACCCGCCATGTCCGCGATTGCGGCACCCGCGGGCGCACACGCCGCACCGGCTGCACCGGCCGCACCGGCTGCTCCGGCTGCTCCGGCTGCTCCGGCAGCTGCTGGCGCGGCGACTTCGCCTGTCGACCCGTACATGCATGCGGCGCCGCCCGTTTTCAGCGGAGCCGCTATTGCGCCCGGGCTCAGCGCTATCGCGGCACCGCATAGTCCAATGCCAGCAACAACTTTGATGCTGAATCGGTCGAAGATTGTCATCGACGTCAACTCTCTTTCACGCCCAGGCAGATCAACACGGTGCAGTCGCACCGGACCGAGCTTCTTTCGGCCAACTCATTTTTAATGGACCGGTGTTCAACACGCAGTACGCCACGCGCGACCGTTTCCAAATAGAGACGTTTCATCTGGCTTATTGGACTGCGAACAGAACTACCGGCGGCGAGCTTTCGAACGAAGCGCGCCCAATCATCATAGTGACCAGGCGAAACCTGCACCAGCCCTTGATGTTTGAATCGAAACATCACAATTTGGCATCGAAGGCCTTGCGGGCCCGGGCTTTACCGCTTTCTTCAGCGGATGTAGACCTCGCTGCCGGTGGGGTATCCGCCACCGTGAGTGGTGATGTGCACGTGGTCGTAGTGGCCATAACCGGATCCGGACGGACCGCTGGGCGTGTAGTACGTACCGCGCCAGATGCAATCCTGCAGTGAGAACTTGTCTGCGTTCTTGAGTGCGAACGAGACGATCTGGTTGCCGAGCGCTATACCGGCGGCGCTGGACGGGTTGGGAATTATCACGTCGATCGCCAAACCCTCGGGATGCCACCTGCGCGCGTCCGGTCGAACGCCGCCCATGCTCTTGATCTCCGGGAACACCGCGCTGATGGTGCGAGCTGCCAGGATGGTTTTGACCTGCAGGCCATGTTCCGGAGCGATATCCGCGATCAGGACTTGCGGGGTGTTCTTGGAGGCGACGTGCCATCGCGACGCGCGTGACGCGGGCGCAGTCTCGGCGGGAGCGCCGTTGGCCTGCACAGCGGACGCGGACCACGCCGCCGTAGTCGGTGCGGCGGCCGTGATCTGCAGATGGCAACACGACGCGTCAGCAACTGCATCGGCCTTGCCGTGGCGGTCCTCAGCATGCGCGCTGCCGCCGAGGGCAAAGATGATGGCGACCGGGGCGGCAACCGCAGCCATCACTACCGGCGACTTTCGCCCACCGCTGGCTAACTTGTGACCGCGCACGGCGAGCAGCTTACGAGCAAATCGCGAATTAGTCACGATCAGATAACGACGCCGCAGGTGAGGCGGATTGCAACGGAGCTCAAACGCCACCCTCCATCGGCCAGTTGCCCGACTCGGGCACAAAACGAAGTGTGGCCGCCGGAGGTAGCGTTCGCCGGTCGCCGACCGATATCGCGTCGAGCATCAGCGCAACGTAGCGACGCCAACCGTCACTGCCGGATTCCATCGTCCACAGCACGCTGTGCAGCATCGCGATCATCCGCGGCAGGTCAGTGGGGGCCAGGTCGGCCCGTACGACGCCGGCTCGCTGGCCGCGATCAGCGAGCTCCGTGAGCGCCTCGTACAGCTTGGTCGAAACGTCGGACGTCAAGGACCCGGCTCGGCGCGCGGCCGTCAAGAGGTTATGTTCGCGCGCGCCCAGCGATATCGCTGCATCGAACAGCTCGGCCAGACCCGCCAAGGGGTCAGCGGCGCTACGGACGGCCTCGATCGTCGGCGTGAGGTCTTCGGCGATGCACTGATCCAGCGCCGCCCGAACAAGCTCGGCCTTGGTCGGAAACCTCCGGTAGAGGGTGCGCTCACCGACGCCGGCGCGACGGGCGATCGCCTCGATGGGCGCGTCGGGCCCGAGTTCGCCGTAGACCTCCCGCGCGGCCTGCAGGATCCGCTCGGCGTTGCGCGCGGCATCGGCGCGTAACGGCCGGTCGGTCACCGCAGTCATCACGCCAGCATAACTGACTGTTGACTGCCACTTAGCCGGGGCTTTACGCTCGTGCAATTGACAGCCATCTGACATTTAGCGAGAAACGCCGATGACGTCGACGACTTCCGATCTACCCGTGATTCCGCTGCAGCGCGCCGCCCAGTGTCCGCTTGCGCCACCAATCGAATTCGAGAGCTGGCGGGAGGAGCCGGGGCTCCAGCGGGCGATGTGGAATGGCCAGCCCACCTGGATAGTGAGCCGCTACCAGGACATCCGAGCGGCGTTGGTCGATCCGCGGCTGTCGGCGGAAACCCTCCCGAACTTGTTCGACGCGGCGAACGACAACACGGCGCCCGTGGTTTTCGCCCGGATCGACGATCCCGAGCATCATCGGTTGCGACGCATGATGACCAGCCAGTTCACCTTCCGGCGCACCGAGGCAATGCGGCCACAGATCCAGGAATTGGTCGACCACTACTTGAACAAGATGATCGACGCCGGACCGCCGGCAGACATCGTGCGCGATTTCGCACTACCGGTGCCGTCATTGGTGATCGCGCTGCTCCTTGGCGTCCCTCAGGAGGACCTCGAACTCTTCCAGCACAACACCAGCGTCGGATTGGACGTCAACTCCACCGAAGAGCAACGGGTGCAGGGCTTCGCGGAAATGTATGGCTATATCCAGGAGTTGGTAGCACGTAAAGCGCGCGAACCCGGCGACGACCTGATCAGCCGCCTGGTCACCGACTATGTCGCCACCGGCCAACTCGATAACGACACCGTAGCCGTCAACGGCGTGATCATGATGCAGGCCGGCCACGAAACCACCGCCAACATGATTTCGTTGGGAACCGTTGCGCTGCTTGAGCATCCCGACATGTTCGAACGACTCGGCCAGACCGATGACCCAGTGGTTATCGCCTATGCCGTCGAGGAGCTCATGCGCTACCTCACTATCGTGCATGCCCAGGTGGACCGGATCGCCACCGAAGACCTGGCGATTGCCGGCCAATTGATCCGCGCCGGCGACAGGCTGCTGATGAACTTGCCCGCCGGAAACTGGGACGGCGAATTCGTCGACAGCCCGGAAAAGTTGGATATTCAGCGGAATGCTCGTGGGCACTTGGCTTTCGGCTACGGCACGCACCAATGCATCGGCGCTAACCTCGCGAGAGTCGAAATGCAGGTGGCCTTCGCCACGTTGGCGCGCCGGCTCCCTGGGCTGCAACTGGCGGTGCCACCGGATGAGCTGAAGTTCAAGGAAGCCGACATCTACGGCATGAAAGAGCTGCCGGTTACCTGGTGACTAACGATATGCGGTTCGACGACCAGGTCGCCGTGATCACCGGCGCCGGCGGTGGCTTGGGTAAGCAGTACGCGTTGCTGCTGGCGTCGCGCGGCGCGCGCGTCGTCGTCAACGACACCGGCGGTTCGGTGACGGGAGCGGGCGCCGACACCGACGCCGCGACCACTGCGGTCGAGGAGATCCGCCAACGCGGCGGTGAGGCGATCGCCGATACCCACAGTGTGACCAGTCCCGAAGGTGGACAGGCGATTATCGACACGGCGCTGCAAGCGTGGGGGCGCGTCGACATCGTGATCAACAATGCCGGCATCGTGCGCGACGCACCCTTCGAGGACATCACCGCCGACCGGCTCGAGCCGTTGGTGGATGTGCATTTGCGCGGCGCGTTCCACGTGACCCGACCGGCCTGGAAAGTAATGCGCGAGCAGCACTATGGGCGAATCCTGAACACCTGCTCGGCCGCCGGTCTCCTCGGCGCTGAGCGGATGAGCAATTACGGCTCCGCCAAGACCGGGCTGGTCGGCCTGACCCGCGTGCTCGCCGCCGAAGGGGCCGACCTCAACATCAGGGTCAACGCCATCGCGCCGATCGCCTACACCCGGATGCTGGCGCATTCCGTCGACGGAGCAACCGGCCGGCAGGCCGCAGAAAATGACGCGGCAGCGCAAGCCGTGCTGGATGACCTTGTCGCCCAATACCTTCAGAAGCTCGATCCGGCGCTGGTGGCTCCGGTGGCGGCGTTCCTGACGCACCGGGATTGCCCGGTGTCCGGTGAGATCTACACCGTCGGCGCCGGACACGTCGCCCGATTCTTCATCGGTCGGACGAAAGGCTTCTACAGTCCCGCACTGTCCATGGAGCAGGTGCGTGATCACCTCGACGAGATCCGCGACGAGGCAGACTATTCCGTACCCGCTGGCCCCGCCGACGAGATGAGCGCGCTGTTCGCCACCATCATGGCGAACCAGCCCGACTGACGGCTACAGATGACTGGCCGCGAAATCCGCGGCCTGCTGGGTCATGCCGTTCGCCGGGTAGGTGGTGTGCGCGAAACTCGGCAGCCCGCCGGGATCGCCGTTGCAGATCGTATCGCCGTCGGCGCACAAGTTCAGCGCCTTAGGCGCATACAGCGGGCCGATCACGACCACCGGTGCGCCGTAGTTCTGCAACCACTGCGCCGACGGCTTTCCGAAGAGCGTCACCGCGGCAACGTGGTTGGCGATCTCCGCCGGCATCGGCTGAGGCAAGAACGAGCGGTACTCCTCGGGCACGCCCTGTGGGATTGACGCCGAGGTGACGAAGCCGGCAACGGCCGCGCCTTGGGAGTAACCGCCGAGCACGATCCTCGTCTTGGGGCAGTTCGCTGCCGTGGCCTCGATGTGGCTGGTGGCGTCTTTGATTCCGTCGACGACGCTCTGGGCGAACTGGATGCGGTCGGAGAAATCGCTGCTGGCCTCGTAATTCACCGGGTACACATCGAGCGACTTGGGACCGATCGCCGTGCGCAGCTCGTCGACGAACGGCTCCCCGATCCCGCCGACACCAGGTGGCTCGCTGGTACCGCGGGCGAACACCGCCTCGACGTCAGGGCATGGTTGCGCAGAGCTGATTGCGATGGGGACGCTGAACAACCCGCCGACAATCACCAATGCTGCGATGAGGACACGACAGATCTGGCGTAGACGCATGGTCACCATTGTGGCGTACCGAACGCGAACGTGCCGCAGCGGCGTGACCAACGTCGCAGCTCTACCGCGCAATGGCTTACGGTGTCTCGTCCGAATCGTCGAGAACACTGACGGCGATGCCGTACGGCAGGAAACGGACTTTGCGGGTCGCGTCGGTGCTGTTCTGGTTAGCCCGCAGCGCATCGAGCTCGGAGGCGTACACCTCCTCGACGCGGGCGCCGCCGTCGGCACTCACCGTATAGATCGCCCACACCCCGTCACCGGCTTCGCCGGTGGTTTCCGGCCTGGTCCGGGTACGCCGCGCCAGGTCCTCGAACACCGACGACCACCCAGCCCGGTCAGAGGGCACGGTGAAGAACCGGCCGACTCCCTCGAACGCGTCGCGAAGTCCCTCGGTCGCGTCGCGGATCAAGTGCTCGAAGTCTTCCGGATCGAATCCGAACCGACCGTTGTCGTCCATTGCAGCCTCCTGGCAGCTCACACCAATACTCCCAGTGTGCGCATTTCAGCCGGCTCGCGCCACGCCTGGTAGCCGCCGACTGCTACGGCCCTGGCGGCGGGGGCGGCGGCGGGTTGATCGGAATCGGGACAGTGACAAACGGAAGATGAAGGTACATCACCATCGGCGGCAACCGCGGCTCCTGAGGAGCGGGCGGAGGCGCGGCCGGCGGAGGCGGCGCGGCCGGCGGAGGCGCCTCGTCTGCTGCGGGAGGCGGAATGTAGACCGGTGGTTGCCGAGTCGGCGCCCGATAGACCGGGTTCGGGGCCACAGCCTGCTGCGGCAACTGGTGCACCACCGGAGTCGGCGCCTCGATCGGCGGCGGCTGAAGCGGTGCGGCCGATGGCGGCGGTGCTGCTGGCGGCGCGGATGACCCCGGGGCGGCTATCGCGGGTGCGCGCGCGCTTGGCGGCGCCGGCACCTGCGTCGTGGGGACGGCGTTTCCGGTGTGGCTGGTTCGCTGGCCGACCGTCGGCCCGACATCGCCTACCAGTGCAATCGCCAGCGCCACGATGCCGACGAGGACGACCGCCGCCGCCCCGCTACTCGCCAGCAGGAACGGCCGTTGCCCGCGGAGGCCTTTGTCCACTTCTTCGTCGCTGCTCTGTTTTTATTGCGCCTTGGACGAAGGCGGTGAATGGCGAGGCATTCAAGCTTCGGAATATGGCTTCTCCGAGAAACTTCGTAGATCGTCACCCTTTTGACTCTGTTGAACCAGAACTTCTCGAAGTGAGCAGAAGGTCGTTGACCGCCAGATCCCGTTTTCCCGACATACTCACACTGTCTCAAACCGCCCCAAAACGCATAAATCAGCCCTCTGGTTTTCGAAAAATTCTTGTTAAACCACGTTTCAAATCTTCTTCTCTTTTCAGCGACGCCTCTGCCAGCCACATGATAGTTC
>Ga0137412_10003695_pt1 | contig 12200 bp, 14 predicted proteins | sample CZODoug2_1_16fun_FD_122160 | JGI IMG/M metagenome (GOLD analysis project Ga0137412, IMG submission 122160) | Vadose zone soil fungal communities from Angelo Coast Range Reserve, California, USA - CZODoug2_1_16fungal (Hybrid Assembly) | ecosystem: Environmental > Terrestrial > Soil > Vadose zone...
AAGTCGTTGTGGCCGTGAGTGAATCGTGAAGTGTAGACCGCGCCGTTGTCGGTCAAGGTGGAGGCGGGCAGGCCGAAGTGGCGACCGCGCGCCGATGCCGTCAATTCTTTTACCACTTCGTCGCGGCCGTGGCGGATCTGGACGCGACGGTAGCCATGCGTTGGCGCGAGGCGTGAGAAGTGCTTGAACATCTCTTTGGCGTCCTGCCATATCGAAGTGGCCCGACGGCCCGGTCATGTGTTTCACCGCCGAGGAGGCTGAAAGTCGGGGCGCCCGCTGCGCTATGGCGTGTGGCGCAGACGCAACTCCTAACAGTGTGATATGACCAAATATTTGTCTACTGATCAAGATCGCTGTGGGTGTTACCTCGGGTGATGACGAAGATTGGGTTCTAACACGGCCATAGTTGAACCAAATACATGTTCCGAAAAGGCCGCGACGGTGATTGAGCGCACCGCTTACAGGGTAATGCGGTCTGAAGGGCATGCAGTCAGCGTGTGGAGGACGACGATGCAGGACAGCCAAACAAGGATTTCCGCTCCGGCCGACGCCGAGCGCGAGGTTAACCAACACATCTCAGCGCCGCAACCTGTGGGCGATGGGCCACCGGTGCCGGCCCGCGCTGGCTATGACCGCGCCTATCGGCAACGCAAGCGTGGCATATATGTGCTGGCCGGCGTATGTGTCGCGTTCTTCGTGGTTGTCATTTCCGCCTGCTATATCGCGGCCGCGGTGCATGGCTACGGCACCGGATTTGGCGACGGCAAGGAGATCCCCGCGCGTCTACCGGCGCTGGGAGGCACCGGCTTCTGGGGCGACTTCGGATTACTCGCCGGCGCCGTTGTCATCGACCTGGTCATTCTATCCGTCTGGTACCTGGCGGCGAGCCGGATGGACAACCCGAGCGTGGACGATCCGGTGGCGCCGGATGAACGCGATGTCGACCTGAACGACGGCGCTTCTTGGTACGTCGTTCAGGTACCCACCTTGACCAAGTTCTTGATGGGCGTCGCTATTTCCTGCCTGGTGGGCATCGTCATCGGTGCCTCAGCGGTTCTCCCGGTGGTTGCGATCCGTTACGGGTGGGTCCTATGAGCAGCGTCGAGAAGACCCGCGCAACAAAGCCAGTGCCTGCGCCGACCACACACCGTGTGGTTCCCGACGAAGATGGCCCGGTGGTCAAGGCCGCCGATCGCTGGCTGATCACCGGTGCGGTGCTGTCCGGCAGTCTCATTCTCAGCCCGATCGGGCTGGTCGTCATCGCCATCGGATTTATCAAGACGGCAAGGGCGAAGCGCTCTGGGGAGTTCGTTCGGCCGGCCGCGGTCACGCTGTTCGGGATGTTCGCGATGGTCGACGCCGCCGCGAACTTCGTGGGATGGTCATTGGACCTCTGGGCCCACGACACCCGCATCGTCGAATGGGGGTTAACGGGTTGGGGCCGGCTGTTCGACGCCGCCTACTATCTCGACTACAACAGCCTATGGGTGGGCGGCGCCGCCGCTCCCGGCGAGAAGAGCTGGGAGTTCTTCTGCATCCTGGGCCTATTCCCGGCCCGGTTGGTGGCGGCGTACGGCTTCATCAAGCTGAAGCGGTGGGGATACCGGTGGATGATCATCACCAGCTGGGCCTACATCATGTGCTGGCTGGGCTACGCCGTGAACATGGTGGTGAACTTCCCGGATCGCTTCGGGTCGAGCGTCTTCGGCGTCACCGGCTGGTGGGTGTTTGACATCTTTTACATGACGCCGTTCCTGACATTGCCGTGGCTTTACGCACTGGACAAGCGGCGCTGGAGCCGATTCTGAGGTCGGATCAGCGGTGAGTTCCCAGGGCGGCTTCGAGAGCGATGAGTGGAATCAGGCCGCTCCGATACGACAGCCAGGGCGCGAAAGGTTAGTGAAAGCGGAAAGCCAGTTTGTCTTTTCCGTTGTCGCTGACGAGCGGCAGATCGCAAATCTCGTTGACGGCCTGAGCGATGCAGAACTGGCAATCGCGCCCATCGTCGAACAGCTGACGGGGACGTGACAACTCGTCGATGGGCGTGCGGTCTCATCGACAGCACGTCAACCGAGAAAGGACACCACCACCATGGCTGTTGAGGACGCTTCAGTAGTGGCCAAATGGGATCCGCGCGCGACCCAAAAGCTCATCGATATGGTGCGGCCCATCGGAAAGCGCTGGTTCCGGTGGGAGGTGCGCGGGCTTGAGCGTTTCCCACCCGCGGGCGGAGCGCTTGTCGTCTCGAATCATTCGGGCGGGTCGACATCGACCGACGTGGTGATGTTCGCTGCAGACTTCTACGAACAATTTGGCTACGACCGCCCGCTTTACAGCGTCGGCCACGATGGGTTGTTCATGGGCCCGCTCGCCGACCCGATGACCCGCCTGGGCATCATCCGTGCCAACCAGGAAAACGCCATCAACGCCTTGCGGACAGGCGGCGCCGTGTTGACTTTTCCCGGCGGGGTCTACGACGTGTACCGGCCGACGATGAGCGCCAACGTCATCGATTTCAAAGGCCGCACCGGTTACGTCAAATCCGCGATCGAAGCGGGCGTGCCGATCGTGCCGACGGTGTCCATCGGTGCGCAGGAGAGCCAGCTGTTTCTGAGTCGGGGGACGTGGCTGGCGAAACGACTGGGGTTAACGCGGTTCCGGATGGACACTCTGCCAATCTCATTCGGATTCCCATTTGGGCTCAGCGTTCTTCTGCCTCTCAACTTGCCCTTGCCGACGAAGATCACCGCTCAGGTGCTAGAACCGATCGACATTGCCGCCCAGTTCGGCGATGACCCTGACATCGACGAGGTCGATGCCTACGTTCGTTCTGTGATGCAAACCGCGCTCGACGTGCTCGCGAACAAGCGCCGGTTTCCGGTGCTGGGCTAACCGCCGCCATGCCCGAATCGGCGGCCACCTGTGTGCTGCAAATGATTTCGCGGTTGAGTTGAGTGCATAAGATAGGCGTGCCCGTGAGAAGGGGGAGGTTAATGCCACGGCCGGCAGACGCTGAGGTTCCGGGTTCGATCGTGTTGGTCGATTCGCGTCGCGTGGGTGTGTGGCGGTTTGGGTCAGCCGGTGGGTGGCCCCTGGTGTGGAATCACGGTGGACTCAGTTGCGGTATGGACGCCACGGTGATGGACGAGGCCGGGCGTCACTGCGGCGCCGAGATCATCGCGATTGACCGGCCAGGGATCGGGCGCAGCGACCTGTGGAGCATGGCCTCGGTCGGCCAGTGGGGCCGCACCGTCGCACAGGTCGCTGACCTGCTGCATCTAGATGAGTTCGCGGTCGCCGGCTGGTCTGGTGGGGGTCCCTATGCGCTGGCGTGCGCTGCGGCGACGCCGCAGCGGGTGCGTGCGGTGGCCACTGTCGCGGGCATGGCTCCCCTCGAGCGACTCGGGCACGTCTTCGAGTTGGGGTTTTTGCCCGACGAGCTGCTCATCCCCACCGCACGCTGGGCGCCCTGGGCAACAGCGGCACTGCTTCGACTGGTACGGCACATACCGCTGCCCGTGCTCGCGTGGGCGCTCCCAAGGCTGGCAGGCAATCTGGATCGGGCAGCACTCGACCCGGTACCCCTGTCGTTGCTAGCGACGCATCGGGAAGTTATGCGGCGGCGTATGGGGAGTACCGCCGCTATTACGGCTCATGGGGTTTGACCTCGGCGAGGTCCAGCATTCGGTCACCGTCTGGCAAGGAGAACAGGACACTTTGGTGCCGATGAGCCACGCCCGTCGTCTGGCGAGCCTGCTGCCCAACGGCACGCTGACGGTGGTTCCGTCGACCGGTCATCTGCTTCCCGTTGTCATGGCCGAGGAGATACTCGAAGATCTGGCGCCGTGATCTGGTCTATGTCGACTGCAGCGTATAGCCGTTGCGGATCGACGTGATCGGCGAGGTAAATCGTCCCTGCTTCGGGTGTCATCCCGAATGCTGAGGCAACGAGCTTCAGGTCGAGCGTGTTGACTGAATCGCCTGGGAAATGTGGAGGCCCAGGATTCAGTTCCGGTACGCGGACGAAGTCGGAATGGAGTTGGTTGTTGAACGACAGCGTCCTTTGTCGGGCTTGACGCAATTCTTCGGAGGGGTGTCGCCAAGGTGTGCGAGCAAGGATTGCAACGTGTGCGGAGTTCGGTGTCTACTTCGTCGAGCCGGTCGCCACCGGAGGCAAAGAAGACCCACCCGAAATTGTCCATCGGCTTGGACGCAGGACTGGAACGGGAGTTGGGTGAAAGATTACGCTCCGCGTAGCGGAGTGCTCCGATTCGCGTCCACGCCTGGTGACTGTGGCCTGCCTACCCTTTCGCCAGGGTATGGGGGAGAGGGGGATAGGCGTGCAGCAGCTGAGCTGGACCGATGACATGATGCTGCGGGCCGAGCGTGCCGAAACGCCGATGCAGATTCAGATGCTTCTGATCTATGACCCGTCGACCGCCCCGGGCGGCAAGGTGACCTTCAAGGGGATTCTCGAAGAGCTCGACGCGCGGCTGCATCTCGCCGACGTCTTTCGCAGGCGGTTGACCGAGCTGCCCGGCGGTCTCGATCGCCCGTACTGGGTGGATGATCCGAGCTTCGATCTCGAGTACCACGTCCGTCATATCGGGCTACCCCAGCCTGGTGACTGGCGGCAGCTGTGCATCCAAGTCGCGCGGCTGCATGCCCGCCAGATCGATCTGCGACGTCCGCCGTGGGAGATCACTGTGATCGAGGGGCTGAATTCCGTGCCGGGAGTGCCGAAGGGCTCGTTCGCGATGGCGTTGAAATTGCACCATTGCGCGGTCGACGGCATGGCCAGCATTCAGATGATCGCGGCCATGCACGACCTCGCCGCCGATAGCCCACGCCCCGCTGCGCCCGATAGCCCTTGGCATCCCGGCCCGCTGCCCACTACCGCGAACTTACTGTCGCGCATGGCAATAAAGGCAGCGCTGTATCCGTTGCGGGCGAGCACAGTACTTGCGTCGAGCGCTCCCAAGGCAGTACGCGGCTTGGCCGGCCTGCCCGGCAAGCTGGTCAGCGGTGTGTCCCGGATGGCCGAGATGGGCGCACCGTCGTTTCCACCCAAGACGCGTTTCAACCAAACGGTCTCAGCGCACCGAGTTTTCGAGGCCCGGTTCCACGAACTCGACGAATTCACGCGGATCAAGGCGCGCGTGCCCGGCTCGACGGTCAACGATGTGGCGCTCGCCTACGTTGGCGGCGCCCTTCGCCACTATCTGGACGGCCACGGGGAACTTCCCGATGAATCGCTCGTGGCGGCATGCCCGATCTCGATGCGCGACGCGAGCGCCAAGAGCGGCAAAGGCAACATGTTGTTCGGTCGGTTGCAATCGCTCGGAACAGACATCGCCGACCCACGCGACCGGCTCGCCGCGATCGCTGCGTCGACCGCGGGGAGCCGCTCGGATTCAGATCAGTCGACACGGAGTCAGCTGATCGAACTGGTTGGAACAGTGCCGACCTCGTTGCTCGGTGTGGCGGCAAAGGCAGCGAGCGTGCTTCCGTTCTCCGGCCCGACGGTCGCCAATACGACCGTGACCAACGTGCCAGGTCCAACGCAGCCGATCTATTTCCGCGGTGCGCGACTCCTACGCGCGGCTGGTCTAGGGCCGCTCATCGGTGGCATGAACCTGATCCATGTCGTCGCGAGTTACAACGGCACTCTGTCGATCAGCGCGACCGCGGACCGCGACGCCCTGCCGGATCCGTCAAGGTATGCCGAATGCATGGAGCACGCCTTTCAGGAGTTGCTGTCCATCGCCGACTGAGCCGATGGAGCGAGTGACGGGATTCGAACCCGTGTGTACGGCTTTGCAGGCCGCTGCCTAGCCGCTCAGCCACACCCGCACAAGGTCCTACCGTGCCAGCACAGACCGCCGGCGGGCCACCGTTTTGCTCGACGCGATCGCTATTTCGGTTGTTCTGAACCGAAGGCGGCCATCACTTGGTCGCGCAACCCCTTGGTCGCGGCGTCCAGCACGATCTCGCTGGCCCGCCTGACGACGAAGGCGGGAACAGGTCCGGCCGGCTCGACGGTGATGTCAAAGCGCACCCGGGTCTTGTCGATGCCGACCGGCTGCAGGTTGTACTCGACGTGCTGCCCGCGCTGCTGAAACGTATCGCCGGCATCCCAGACCACCCAGTCGGGACCCCAGTGGTATTCCAGGATCTCGTTGTCGACAAGCCCGAAAATCTTGATCGTGGCCTTCACATGGTGCGGCCGACCATCGGAGTACCAGTCGAGCACCTGAATCCGCTTGTGCACCGGCGACCACGACGACAGTGACCCGACATCGGCCAACGCCTCCAGGATCACCCCGGGCGGCGCGTCGATGACAATCTCTCTCGATGCTTGTACGGCCACTACTAACCAAGCTAGCAAGGCGGCACATTAATTGCGCTTGATTACCAGCCGATTTGGTCGAGTGGTGTGGTTGCCTGCGGTATCGGCCCGACCGGGGCGGACGCTGTCCGGGAGAACCGCGGGGCAGGCGCCGCCTGGTCGACGCCGCCTGCATTGACCACCGTCGAGCGTGCGGCCAGGTGCGGATCCGTGGCGGCTTCGCTCCACGTCAGCACCGGCGTGACGCACGCATCGGTGCCGTCAAAGATCTCCGCCCACTCGTCGCGGGTCTTGTCGGCGAATCGGGCGGTGAACGCCTCGAACATCTTTGGGTACGAACCGATTTCGAACTGACCCGGCACCTCGTCGGCTGACAGACCCAAACCGGCAAGCAATGCCGCGAAGAACTGCGGCTCGATCGCTCCCACCGCCATGTATTTGCCGTCGGCCGTTTCATAGCAGCGATAGAACGGCGCGCCGCCGTCGAGCAGAAACGACTCGCGCTCGTCACGCAGCGCACCGGTCGACTTCATCGTCCACATCATCTGCGCCAGCACACTTACCCCGTCGACCATCGCGGCGTCGACCACCTGACCGGTCCCTGACCGCTCTCGCTCGTAGAGAGCGGCGACGATGCCCACCAGCACGAACATCGAGCCGCCGCCGAAGTCGGCGACCAGGTTCAGCGGCGGCATCGGTGGCCGGTCGCGGTAGCCCAGCGCCGACAGCGCCCCGGTCTGCGACAGGTAGTTGATGTCGTGGCCCGCCGTGCTGGCCCGCGGCCCGTCCTGACCCCAGCCGGTGATCCGCGCAAAGATCAGTCGCGGGTTGACCGCCGCGCACTCGTCGGCGCCGATGCCCAGACGCTCGCAGGTGCCGGGCCGAAAGCAGTCCAGCAACACGTCGGCTTTGGCAACAAGGTCCAGCAGCTGTTGCGGATCGGCTTTGACGTCCAGGTCCACGATCCGCTTCCCGCGGTGCAGTAGGTCAAGGTTCTCGGCGGGCATCGTCAGTCCACCGGGACGGCGGACCCGCACCACGTCGGCACCCAGATCCGCCAGGATCATTGCCGCGTGCGGGCCCGGCCCGATGCCGCCGAGTTCGATCACTCGTACCCCGTCCAGGGGTCCTCGGGTGGTCAAGGTGACTACTGTCCTTTCTTCAGTTCCAGCACCCGGTCGCGCAATCCCTTGGTGCCGGTGTCAATCGTTCCTTTGATGGCGCGCTTCAGGACAAAGCCGGGTAGCGGCACCACGGGGTCCACGCTGAGTTCGAACTTGACCTTCGTTTTGTCGCCGTCGGGCGTCAGTGTGTACGACGCATCCTGCGACCGCTGCTGACCGGAACTGACCAGCTTCCAGCTGACCTTGTTCTTGCTCCAGGTGTAGGCCACCACCTGTTCGTCGGTGATCCCCGCGGCCTTCACCTTCATCTTCACTTTGGCGGGCCGCCCGTCCTTGTGTCTCTCCAGGACCTCGGCGCTCTGATGCGGCGGCGACCACTCGGTGACCGCGTCGAAATCGCCGATGACGTCGAGGATCTCTTCCGGCGTTGCCTCGATGACTATTTCGCGGGTCTCGTTGATTGCCATGTCCGGACGATAGCGAGGCAGCGGCGGGTGGAGGGCGTTTTCGAGCGTAGACGCGTACCGTCATCCCCGTGAGCGCTGCTAGTGAATACGCCTACACCGTCGGTGACTACCTGCTGGACCGCCTCGCAGAACTCGGTGTCACCGAGGTATTCGGTGTACCCGGCGACTACAACCTGGAGTTCCTCGATCACGTCGTCGCCCATCCTCAGCTGCGGTGGGTCGGCAACGCCAACGAGCTTAACGCTGGATACGCCGCCGACGGATACGGTCGCCTGCGCGGAATGTCGGCCGTGGTAACGACATTCGGAGTCGGCGAACTCTCCGCCGCAAACGCGATCGCGGGTAGCTATGCCGAGCACGTGCCGGTTGTGCACATCGTCGGCGGCCCGTCGAAGGACGCGCAGGGCACCCGTCGGGCTCTGCACCATTCGTTGGGCGACGGCGATTTCGAGCACTTCCTGCGGGTGAGCCGGGAAATCACCTGCGCCCAAGCCAATCTCATGCCGGCGACGGCCGCCAGGGAAATCGACCGGGTGCTCAGCGAAGTGCGAGAGCAGCGACGACCCGGGTATCTACTGTTGCCCACCGACGTGGCGCGCTTCGAAACCGAACCGCCGACCGCGCCGTTACCGCGTTATACGGGCGGCACCAGCCCAAGGGCGCTCGCGCTATTCAAAGAAGCGGCAACCACACTCATCGCCGACCACCAACTCACCGTGCTGGCCGATTTATTGGTTCACCGGTTGAATGCCGTCGGCAATCTCGAAGCGCTGCTGGCAGCCGACGTGGTGCCGCACGCGACGCTGATGTGGGGCAAAAGCCTGGTCGACGAGAGCGCACCGGAATACCTGGGTATCTACGCGGGCTCCGCCAGCGCCGAGTCGGTACGCCGGTCGATCGAAGAGTCGCCGGTGCTCGTGACGGCGGGAGTCGTGTTCACCGACATGGTCAGCGGCTTCTTCAGCCAGCGCATCGACCCGGCCCGCACCATCGACATCGGGCCGCAGCAGAGCACCGTCGGCATAGAGGTTTTCGCGCCGCTGGACATGACGGCGGCGCTGGACGCGGTCACCGCGATTCTCACCGAACGTGGCATCACCTCACCTGCGGTCGTATCGTCGACCGACGACGCCCCGGTGGAAAAACCCGGACGCGACGAGCCAGTAAGCCAAAAGATGTTGTGGAACAGGTTCTGCGACGCGCTCACTCCCGGCAATATCGTGCTCGCGGATCAGGGCACCTCGTTCTACGGCATGGCCACCCACCGACTGCCCCAAGGCGTCACCTTCATCGGCCAACCCCTCTGGGGCTCAATCGGATACACGCTGCCCGCCACGCTCGGCGCGGGCCTTGCCGAACGAGACCGCAGACCGGTGCTGCTGATCGGCGACGGCGCCGCGCAGCTGACCGTGCAGGAGCTGGGCTCTTTTTCGCGCGAGGGACTGTCGCCGGTCATCGTCGTAGTCAACAACGACGGCTACACCATCGAGCGGGCGATTCACGGAGAGACCGCGCACTACAATGACATTGTCGCGTGGCGCTGGGCCGACATTCCCACCGCGCTCGGTGTGACCGACCACCTGATATTTCGGGCCGAAAACTACGGCGAACTCGACGACGCGTTCGTCGCGGCGGCCGATCACCGTGATCGGATGGTGTTGATCGAGGCGGTCGTGCCGCGCCTGGACATTCCCGACCTGTTGACCGAACTCGTCGGACCCACCTCCGCGGACGGCAGCCCGCGCCGGTAATTCAGGTGTGCGCGCTGCTGCGGTCTCCGTTCGGTGTGCCGAGCAATTTGCGCAGTGTGCGACGGCAGCGGCCGCACTCAGCGCCCGCCCCGCACACCTCCGCGATCTGATTGGTCGTCGACGCTCCACCGGCGATGGCATCCGCCACCACCTGGCTGGTAATCCCGTTACACAGGCAGACGAACACCGGGCGGCCCGCCTACTCGTCGATCCGCATCATGTCGAAGAGCTTGCCGACGAACACCGGCGGGTAAGCGCCTACGCCGGCTCCGTCTATCCACGGGGCGGCGGTGTCGGGATGTTCGATCCAGCGCCGGGCTTGGTTCTCGTCGTCGAGTTCCTGCATGATCATTACTTCGTGGCTGTCGTCGAAGGCCTGAAATAACCGGGTTTCCCGGATGCCTGCGGCCTCGAATCTCGGTAGTGCGCCCCGTATCTCACGGGTCAGCGAGGGCACGTCGTCGACCGCCGAGATCGCGGCGACCACGACGCCCGGCGCCGACGGGGCGACCGACCCAAACCGTTCCACGATCTCGCCGGCGAAGACGGCCGGGATGTCGTCGACGCCGACCGCGTCGAACCAGTCGAAGAACACTCGTGATCGCAACAGTTCCACAATCGGCTCCCGACTGCGCACGCCGATCGTCACCAGGACGCGACCATGGTCATGCGTCGAGGTGTAGAGCAGCACATGGTGTGCGCCGATACCGGCGAGGGCCGATCTGCGGCGGGTGAGCAGCGGCCACACCTGCTCCGGATCCGGCACGCGGTAGTCGGACGCGATCACCAGCGAGTGCGAACGGGGGTCTGCTGAGCTCACCGAAGTTGGTCCTTCATCACCTTCCCGGTGGCGTTCAGCGGAAGCTCACCGAGGAACTCGACGTATCGTGGCGCTTTGAATCCAGCCATCCGCTCGCGACACCAGGCCATCAGATCTTCCTCGGACACTGCGCCCTTCGCATGTTGAAGGGGCACCACAAAGGCCTTACCCACCTGACCGAGTCGCTGGTCGGGTACACCGATAACGGCGACCTGAGCGACCGCGGGGTGTTCAAGCATGAAGCCCTCGATCTCAGCCGGATAGGCGTTGAAGCCGCCAACAATGAACATGTCCTTTTTACGCCCGTCGATCCTCAGCCGGCCCGCCTTGTCGAAATTGCCCAAGTCGCCGGTGTGCAACCAGCCGTCATCGTCGATCGCCTGCGCGGTGGCCTCCGGATCATCGAGGTAGCCCTGCATGACGCCGTAACCGCGAACCAGCACTTCGCCGTCGTCGGCGATGCGCACCTCGACGTCTTCGCAGGGCAGGCCCGCGGTGGTGGCCACGTCCTCGAAGGAGTCGTCGGGTCGCGACAACGTCACGTTGCCGGCTTCGGTGAGCCCGTAACCCGTCATCAACGTTTCGAAGGGCAGTTCGCTGTGTATGCGACGAACCAGTTCGACCGGGATGTCGGCGGCACCGGTGACACCCGCCCGCAGCGACGAAAGCTTGGCCTTGTCGCGAACCGTCAGCAACGAGTGGTACAGCGTCGGCGGTCCGGGCAACATCGAGATACGCTCGCGCTCAATGAGATCCACCACTGCGTCGACGTCGAACACCGCCAGCGGCAGCATGGTTGCCCCGCGCAGGAACGACGCGATCAGGCCCGCTTTCAAGCCGAACGTATGAAAGTACGGGTTGATCATCAGATAGCGGTCGCCCTCGCGCAGGTCGGCGAGCGTCGCCCACTCCTCGTACATGCGCAGGGTTTGGCGATGATTCATCATCGCGCCCTTCGGACGCCCGGTCGTGCCTGAGGTGAAGATGACGTCGGAGACATCGGTTCCGCTGACTGCCCGCTCGAACGGCGAACCGCTGGAAAGGAAGTCGGACGCCAGGTCGATGACCGGTACCCCGGCGGGAGCGGTGTAGTCGTGGCCGAGAAAATCCTTGCGCACCAGCACGGCCTTCGCCGCACTGCGGGTAATGATGTCGCCCGCTTCGTCGGGCTTGAACCGCGTATTCACCGGAACCAGCACGCCGCCGGCGGTGAGCAGCCCGAACGCCGCGATGATCCAGTCCGCCGAATTCGGCGCCCAGATGGCGACACGATCCCCCTTGGCAACACCGAGATCGTCGAACGCGCCTGCGGCACAACGTATCCGCTCGACGAGCTCAATGAAAGTCAAGCGCAGCGGACCGTCGACGACCGCTTCTGCGTCGCCGAACCGGTCCGCCGCGCTCAAGACCATCTCAGGGATGGTCTGCCACGGTTGATTGGCCGGTTTTCCCCCGCAAGCGGGCGGTGCCCCCACCTCAGGCCGCTTCGCGCCCTGCATCGTCACCGCCCGGATGGCCGGTCCGTCACACCGTAACGAGACGAGACAGGTTTCCGCCCATGATCTTTGCCTGGTCGTCGACGGACAGGTGCGACAGCGCGTTGACGTAGAAGGTCGGCTCCGCCAGCCCTTCCGGGTGCGGCCAGTCCGAGCCGTACAACACCCGATCCACACCGACGAGGTTGACCAG
>Ga0137412_10003696_pt1 | contig 12196 bp, 10 predicted proteins | sample CZODoug2_1_16fun_FD_122160 | JGI IMG/M metagenome (GOLD analysis project Ga0137412, IMG submission 122160) | Vadose zone soil fungal communities from Angelo Coast Range Reserve, California, USA - CZODoug2_1_16fungal (Hybrid Assembly) | ecosystem: Environmental > Terrestrial > Soil > Vadose zone...
CCACCCGAGGGTGCTACTTCAGGATGGCGCCACTGTCAGAGAGTTCCAGGCCCGTGAAGTCAGCGGGGACGAGAATCGGTACTACTGGACGGTCGCCGAGCGGTTCTGGCCGCCGTTTCCCGAATATCGGCGGCTTGCCGGCGGCCGCGACATCCCGATCATGGTGCTCGAGTCGATCGCCCCGCACCGGATCGGCGCGACCATCGGGACGGCAGCCGAGGAGCGAAACAAGGCATTCGTGCTCGAGGCGTTCGACACGTTGGCCAATCGGCGTGATTTCGTTGCGGCGCAGCGGTTCTGGTCGCCCGACTACATCCAGCACAGCGCGCACATTCCGCCGGGTCGAGACGGCCTGTTCAATTTGGTCAAGGCCTCGCCGCCGGACAGGCGCTACGAGAACGCGCTCGCCATAGCCAACGGTGACTATGTGGTGCTGCACGGCCGGTTGTCCAGCAGCGGCCTACAGACCAACAGGATCACCGTGGACATCGTGCGGCTGGAGGACGGGGTGATTGCCGAACACTGGGACGTGGTGCAGGACGAGGCTACCGCCGAGCAGTCCAAGAGCGGGCTGCCCATGTTCGGCGACGCCTTCGGCACACCGACCTGACACAATGCCGGCCACGATGAAGACCCCCATCCAGTTCGAAACCTCGCCGCATGTCGCAGTCGGACTTGATCGGAGTCTTGGGTTGTCCTGGGTTCAGTACCGCGAACGCGGTAGGCATGCCGCTCGCCTTGGCTAACAAGGCGTCTCAACCAACGCCGCCATTGAGCGCGATGCTATGCACTTCTTGCTCCAACAACCGGTTTTCGTCGACGCGACTCCCGCCGCTGGCCGGATTCACTGGCACATGTGCCGGGCTTGGCGCCGTCATCGATGTCACCTTGGCGCATCCACTTGGTCGGCATCATCGGATGGACTCCGAAATCGGTGGCGATCTGCTCGATCGTCACACCGTCGTCGCGGTTGCGAGCGACCCGCACGACATCGTCACGGAACTCTCGGGGATAAGGCCTGGGCACAATGACATCCTTCCAGCCCACCCATCCTGGGCAAGCCAACTCAGATGTCACCTATTCGTGCAGCAGACCCATCAAGTTATGGAAGCGGGGACTGAGAAGCTATAGGAGGAGGTCACAATAGGTACCGAGGGTGGGCGCTTGATGCACCTCTATAAGCGCACCGACTGGCACTCCGACCGCCTCGGCCGAGGATTCTTCGGCGGCAAGGGCGGCCATCCGTGTTAAGGCAAGGCAACTACTTCGCATGCGAAGTGCTCGACATACCTATGGGGATCGCAGAGCGGCGGGCGGTCTGGCAGCGGGCGGAGTCCTGTCCGCCTTAACGGTGGTTGCCGGACTGTTCGCTGACCTCGACCTCGCCGCCATCACCGACAACCGATCCGACGTCGAGCGGGCTTTCATCGATGGCGGAGTCGGCGCCCTTCAGCCACAGCTGAAGGCTGAGCTAGATCGAAGCCGCACAATTTTCTCCAACGTCGCACTCGTCCAGTGCATAAAGGAGATCGTAGAGTTCGCCGACGAGGACTCTGAGCGGGAATTGTCGGTGCTCGACCTCACGCGCTGCGTGCTCGGCGCGAACCAGGACAACGACAAGATCGATGCCGGCATCATGGCGCGGGCGACCAATCCAGGCAGTCAGGATGCCACCGCCTTACGAGCCGACTTTCTGGAACTTGCACTAGATTTCGTCGCCCAAGGGATGTTCGACCACAGTGACACATTCGAAACCTTGACGTGCTCTGTCGACGAGACCTGGCGGCACGGGTGGGCGCCGGGAACCCCGCAGAAAGTCATCCACGATTTCGGTGCCGGTCCGGCGGATGTCTGCATCGGCCACCGGTGCGCTGAACGCATGGACCGTTCGGCGGAATCTCGGCCAGCCCGCGTCGATTCGGGGGCCGCTCCAAATGATTCTCGGCTTCGTGTCATCGGATGACATCGCGATGGCACCGGAACTGGGACAAGACATCCTGTTCAAGAACTACATCGAGCCATCTCATAGCAAATTTTCGCAATCGTAGATTTCGTAGCGAAAACGCTGTGACTTTCCTCTAGTGTCCCGTACAGACCCAGCCACAGAAGATCGGAATGTCAATGACGGCACAGAATGTGGCGAACTCCGCCACTCCGGACCAAGAATGTCTGGATTGCGGCTACGAACCGGAATTGAAACGAACGCTCGGTGGCTTCCAGATATTCGCAGTCTCGTTCGCGTTCATCTCGGTGGCTGTCGGCATCTTCGCGACCTATGACGACCTCCTCCAGAGCTCGGGTCCGGTCGGCATCTGGTTGTGGATCCTCGCCGCGATCGGGCAAGCCTTGGTGGCCCTGGTGGTGGCGCAGTTCGCGGCCCGAATCGCGCTCAGCGGGTCCTCCTATCAGTGGGCCTCACGGCTGGCGAATCCGAAGATCGGCTGGCTTTTCGGTTGGTTGACGTTCTGGTACTTGGCGATCGCCGTCGTGGCCCTGGACAACGCACTGGCCAGCCAGGCATTCATGCCGTTGGTGGGGATGGCGGAGAACGAGGACACCGCCCGCATGATCACGGTGGCGATCCTGGTCATCCAGTCGGTGCTGGTGATCGCCTCCACCCGACTGCTGGGCATGATCACGTCCAGTGCGGTGGGCATCGAACTGGGGATCATCGTGGTGTTGGTGATCGCGCTGGCGGTCGTAATGGTGTTCACCGGCAGCGGCGATCTGGCCAACCTCACTTCCCGCGGAATCGCTGCCGATGCACCGAACTACTTCGCCATCGGCGGCGGGTTGATGGCAGGCATGATCATGGGCCTGACGACACTGGTCGGTTTTGACTCCGCGGCGAACCTGGCTGAGGAAGCCAAGGATCCGTTCAAGAGCGTCCCCCTCGCGATCGTGTCCTCGGTCGTGGCGGCCGGTGTCTTGGGGTTCTTGTTCCTGATTGTGTTGACCATCGCCATCAAGGACATCCCGTCGGTGAGCGCCAGTGGATCACCGGTCGCCGCGATCATCCGCAGCCAGTTCGGAGTGATCGCCGAACGAATCCTGCTGGCGGGTCTGGTATTTGCGATGTTCGGCGCGGGCATGGTGGTCATCGCCGCGTGTTCACGGCAGGTATTCGCGATGGCTCGCGACAAGCGGTTCCCGGCGCACGAGCTGATGAAAAAGGTCAACCCCAAGACCCAGACCCCGGTCCCGGCGACGCTTCTGATCCTCGCCGTCGGGGTCGTCTTGATGCTGGCGCTCCCCGGTCAAGCACTGATACCGCTGATCGTCGGATCGACGCTGCTGCCCGCGCTCATCTACACCGGCATCGTGATCCTCTACATTACGGTGCGCAAACGCCTGGAGCACAAGGAAGGCGGGTTCAGCCTGGGGCGCTTCGAGATGCCCGTCGCCGTCGCCGCGCTGATCTGGGAGGCGTTCGTCCTGTTCGTGCTCGTCACGCCCGGCGACAACTCCATTCCCGTCCTGATCGTCATCGGACTCGTTCTCGCCGGCGGCGTGTACTTCGCGTACATGTATTTCTTTCACCGAGAAACCCTCGATACCGACCCGGGTGTCGACAACGCCGCCGTGCCCACGCCTCAAGCCACGGCGTGACCCCCACCGGCACGCGCCCGGCCGAGCTGACCGGCTGGATCGTCCGTCCGGGTGACGCCGGCTACCGGACCGCGAGCGACTCCTGGAATCTGCTGTTCCGCCACGACCCAGCGGTGATCGTGTTCGCTCAGGAGACGCTGGACGTGGTGAACGCACTGGACTGGGCACGGCAGAACGATGTCGCGGTACGGGTGCGCAGCGGCGGGCACTGTCTCGAGGGTTGGTCCTCTGTCGACGAGGGCATCGTCATCGATGTCAGCGAGATGAAATCGGCCACGATCGACGTGGCAGCGGGTACGGCGACGGTCGGCGCCGGCCTCAATCAACTGGAGGCCGTTACCGCCCTCGGCGAGGCCGGCGTTGCGGCGCCGACCGGTACCGAGGGAACTGTCGGCCTGGTCGGCGCCACCCTCGGCGGCGGCTTCGGGCTGCTCACCCGCAGCTTAGGCATGGCGTCAGATAACCTACTGTCCGCAGAGGTGGTGGTGGCCACGAATCCCGATGGGGCAGAAGTCCTTACCGCCGACGAGAACACCAACGCCGACCTACTCTGGGCGCTGCGCGGTGCCGGTAACGGCAATTTCGGGATCGTCACCTCCCTGACCTACCGGGTGCACCCCTTGACGCAGACCATCTACATCACCGCGAGTTGGCCGGGCCTGGGCGACCTGCCCGAGGTCTTCGACGCCTGGCAGCGCTGCGCGCCCCATACCGACAACCGGCTCACCAGCCAGCTGGAAATCGGCACCGCTGAGGTCCAGCTGGTCGGTGTCCTGACCGGAGGGTCGACCGAAGAGGTGACGCGGCTGCTGGCGCCGATCCTGTCGGTCGGGGAACCGAGTGTGTCGATGACGGATGCGAACTGGGCCTGCACCTATGCCGACTTCCAGATCCCGAACGCTGACGAACCCGTGAACTGGAAGTTCAACTCGCAGTTCATCTCCGAGCCATATCCCGTCGAGGCGATCGAGTTGATCGTGTCCTTCATGTCGAACGCTCCCTCCCCGCAATGCAATTACTTCACCAACGCCTTCGGTGGTGCCGTCACCGGCAGTGAGCCCGCCGGCGGTTCGGCCTTCGCGCACCGCAACGCGCTCTTCTACGCCGAACCCGGCGTCGGCTGGGGCGGCGCTCGGGGTGGACTCACCGCTGAACGATCGACAACCCCCGACCCGCTGACTCCCGAGTGTCTGCGCTGGGTCGCCGAATTCGCTGACGCCTTGGCACCCTATGTCAACGGCGCCTACGTCAACGTGCCGAACGCCGGCATGGCGGACTGGGCGAGCGCCTACTGGGGAGCAAACGTCGACAGGCTGCGCACCATCAAGTCAAAGTACGACCCGGACAACGTGTTCAGTTTCGCCCAAAGCATCCCACCGGAAGGTTCATGATGACTCGCGGACGTCTGGCGATCTCAACCGCACTCGTGGGGTTGGTCGTCCAGCTCGCCGCACCCGGTACAGCGATAGCAGGGCCGCTGCCCGGCTGTTCCGACCAGGGCTGGCTCGGGGTGTGGGCAGCCACCCCGTCGGATGCCTCGCGCGGCACCGACGACTTCGATCGCTACGACATGTCGATGAACCCCCAGTCGGTGGTGCGGGACGAGACAATCCGGGCGATCCTCACGCCGACGTTCGGCGGCACGACCGCACGGGTGCGGCTGTCAGATTTCCTTGCCACGGGTCGGCTCGGTCCCGTGGATTGTGGGTTGAGCCGCAACCAGGTCGCAGCGATGTTGGGGCCGCCCGACGGTTGGATCGAATTTCCCACCTATTGGTGCTACGGCAAGCTCGAGTTCAGCTTCGATCCTGAGCGACCGCATGCGATGCATTTCTTCCAGATCGAGTTTGCCGACGGACTGTCTGGCGATTGCGAGGTCCTCGCCGGCGGAAAGATTGTGCTGGAGCTGGAGGGACTCAGCGGCGGCTCGCACCCCACGGATTTTCTGCGCATCATGTCGGACGGCGCGAGACCTGTGCACGTGATCTATTCACGGCCATCGAACAACGGGACATTTGTCCTGCAGATCGTCAGTGGATCGGTCATCGTCATATTCGATTTCGAGTTCCCGGACGAAATCGTATCCGACCTCGCGGCACTGGACGAGGCCGCATACCTGAGACAATGCGACCGGTTTGCGCGGCTCGACAGCATCTACGCCCTTCGGAAACCGGGCGCCCCGGTTCGCTCCGACACGAAATTCGCGGTGACAGCAGCTGCGTATCTCGCGGCCATGACGTAAGGAGGAGGGCCAGCGCCGAGGTGGCAGGTCCGCTCCTGAACCCATCAAAAGAAAACCGCCTCGACGCGGCTTTTCACACCAGGGCTCACGCGATACGTTCAACAATCCGGAATTCGGCCCTCTGGCGTGTGAAACAAATGTTGTATTGGGAGAAGCTTGGATGACCATCGTTCTCGTTCACGGAAATCCTGAAACGCAGGCGATCTGGGACGATCTCGTCCCGCATCTACGCGACGATGACGTCGTTCGTCTGTCTCCACCCGGATTTGGCTCCGCCATCCCTTCGGGCTTTGATTGTTCCACTGACGCCTATCGCGATTGGCTCGCCGGCGAACTCGGGAAGTTGACACAACCGATCGATCTGGTGGGGCATGACTGGGGCGGGGGGCACGTCATCCGGATCGCGATGGAGCGTCCAGGTCTGGTGCGATCTTGGATAAGCGATATTTTGGGATGCTTTGACGCGGATTACGTCTGGCACGACATGGCGCAGGCCTGGCAGACGCCGGACATCGGCGAGCAGGCGGTTGCGCAGATGCTCAGTCTGCCGGCCGAGGCCCGAGCCCAGCGGTACGAGAGCTTGGGCATGACCTCAGCGATTGCCCAAAAGGTGGCTGCGGGTGCGAACAAGGACATGGGTCGGGCAATCCTGGCGGTGTACAGATCGGCCGCTCAGCCGGTGATGCGCGATCTCGGAGCCGGGTTACCGCGGGCAGCCGCCAAACCCGGCTTGGCGCTGATCGCGACGGAAGATTCCTACTGCGGCGGCGAGACGCTCGCGCGACGTTCGGCCGAGCGCGCCGGGGCAAAGGTCGCCGTTTTGGAAGGGGCGGGTCATTGGTGGATGTGCCAGCAGCCAAAACAAGCAGCTGAAGCGATCAACGTGTTCCTGGCAAAGCTGAACTAGCCAGAACTGCATAGTCCATCGCGTCGATAATGCCGCGTCCGCTATCCACAATACCCTACCCGACATTACCGACGAGAACCTGTCAAGCCGGAAGGCATCGGGCGGCGTGCGCTGTGGGTCGAGCGCCAAGTCCGCCACCATCGCGCGGTGATGGAATACGCGGGAGTATCCTGGCGTGCGCTGTGCCACGCGGTTGAAGCCGGGACCGCGACGCCTTGTTTCTGAAGCAGGCTAACTTTCGAGTGCGTGCCACGGCGTCCGGGTCGTTGGCAATGTCGATCAGCAGCGCGGCATCACAACCTGTCGCCGAGGAGGATCGGCGGCAAGCGCCTCTTGACCGGGGAAGACTGGATGATCGACGTGTTGGTCATCGCATAGGGAATTACCTGGTCGATCAGTTTCTCCAGTTCGTCGACAGATTGGACATGGGCTCGCGCGATAAAACAGTCCTCGCCGGTGATACGATCACACTCCACGATCTCCCGCAGTCCTCGCAAGATGTCCGCGACCGTCTGCAGTTGTCCAGGAATAGGCCTAATGCGCAACCAAGCCGCGATTGGCAGGCCCAGAGCCTTCGGATTGATTGTAAGAGTGTAGCCCTCGATCACGCCGGCTTCCTCCAGGCGCTTGATCCTTTCGGACACGCTCGGCGGCGATAGGCCGACTGAACGCGCCAGATCGGCGATGCTAATCCGTGCGTCGTCGACCAAGGCATTCAGGATGCGGACATCGGTTGCGTCCAGGTCGCCATTTTCATATCGAAGGCGTTTCACGTAATTCACCTTTGATCAATGGAAGATTACCGCAATCTAGCGTTTCGGACTATATATAGAAAGGCCTCGGTGGCTCTCATACTTAGGCGAGAGGAACCGCATGTCGCGCCCCAGCCGGACGTTCACCAAGATCGCTCATTCCGCCCCACCGCACGCATGGTTCGGCGTGAGCGCAATATTCCACTATCTAGGTCCATCCTTTGCCGTCCTGCTTTTCCCGGCGGTCGGCGTCCTTGGCGTCGCTTGGATGCGGATCGCGTCCGCTGCGGCTATCTTTGCGCCGTGGACCAAGCCATGGAGGACGATCAAGCAGGCCGACGCGCGAACGCGATTTTTGCTCATCGGCCTTGGCGCCTGTCTCGCGACAATGAACACGTCGTTCTATCTGGCGCTCGATCGGCTGCCCATGAGTCTGGTTGCGGCAATGGAGTTCGTTGGGACGATAGGCGTTGCGTTGTACGGACTCCGAACGGCTCGCAATTTTACGGCGCTCGCGCTCGCCGCGCTCGGCGTGTTTCTCCTGATCGACGTGAAATGGTCAACCGACCCGCTCGGGCTGTGCTGGGCGTTTCTGAATGGCGCACTGTTCGTCGGCTATATCGTGCTGGGGCACAAGATATCCGAAGGCGGTGCGAGCGGCGGCGTCGAGCGGCTCGGAGCAGCGATGGCAATGGCATTCTTCTTCATCATGCCGATTGGCTTCGTCCAGGCCGCGGCGGCCTTCACGATGCCCGTGTTGGTCCTCGCAGGTATCGCCGTGGGCGCCTGCTCGTCCGTCATACCTTATGTGTGCGATCAATTGGCGATGTCCCGCCTGCCGCGGGCGAGCTTCGCCCTGATGCTCGCGCTGCTGCCAGCGACGGCCACTCTGATCGGCGTCATGGTCCTGGCGCAAATCCCCAGCGGGCAAGACATGATCGGCGTGCTGCTCGTCATGTCCGGGGTTGCAATCCACAAGCCCACGGCGCCGGAAGCGCCTATTCAGGAAGTGGCATCCACGGCGCCGTGATGCGACAGCGTGCGATTTCACGCTACGCCTCTTGGGTCGGCCTTCCGATACGCTGGTCGCCACCGTCGGGTTCCTTCGACCTGGGATCGGTGCCGCAGTTCCCTCATTCTCATCTTCCAGCGACGTCAGTTGGCGCGCGTGGCGTCGCACACGAGACAAATCCGAAATTGCGGGCGGGTGGCGCCTCTCGATGCGTTTTGGCTTCCGACCAACCTGGCAGAATGCTATGCTTCATGCTGATCCGCGGTCATCTTGCGCAGTGTCGTCGAGACCAAGGAGGAAACAATGTCCAGAGAGCAATCCTTGCGCAATGGCGCAGGCCTCATGGTGTTTGGGGCTCTGATATTCCTCGTGTACGCCGTCGTGTTCTTTTTTCGGGCCTTCGGCAGTAGTGGATTCGAGATCGGTGTCGAGACGTTGAACGGCGTTACGCCGCAGCAACTCGATAGGCTTAACCCGGCAATCATGGGCTACATCACGCACCTGCACGTGGCCATCGCAGGGTTTGTCGCCGCCACGGCGATCGCCGCTGGCGGCCTGGCCTGGTACGGGGTTCGCGACGGTCTATGGTGGGCCTGGATAACGGGCGTGATTGTGCCCGTGGTGGGTTTGGCCATGGCGTTGCCACTGCACTACATGGGGCACTTCAACTACGACTGGGTGAGCCACCTCGGGCCGATTTACGTTGGGACGATCATTTACGTTGTGGGGGCCGTGGTGGCGCTATTAGGCCTCAGCCAAGCGGCGGCGCCAGGCGCAGCACAAACCGCGCACTAGTGACGGGAGCGCTGGGGCGTCGGCGCCTTGCATAAAGTGCTGACAGTTCTACCCGGTGTGGCGCGCCACGGCCGATGAAGATGGGCACTACTCGTTCGCCGTGCCGCTATGATGCCGCAGCCCGCTACGCGCTCCAATCGGCAAATCTGCGACGGCCTGCGATTTTGCACTACGCCTCGAGGGCGGGCATCGTGCCAATATCGCAAAATGGTCCGCTCACCCTTTGATGGAGGCCGTGCCGATCAATCCCGGGACCGATGTGATGTGCCAATAAGAGGCATTCACGCATGTAGAGCCAGAGGCTGCAACCACGCCCGGCGCCTTGATCCCGGCGCGCACCAAGCGATCGTGGATCGTTGACTTGATAGTTAAAGGCGGCAGCCATTTCCCGGCACTTTGAAGGTGTGAGGAACCGGAAATGGATTACGAGCAACAGGTCCGCCGGGCAAGCGGCGGCGACGTCAAGGCCTTCGTGGACCTGACGCAGCAATTCCAGCACATGGCCTTCGGCGCGGCGCTGGCCCTGGTGAACGACTTCCACCAGGCCGAGGACGTCGTGCAGGAAGCCTTCGTGGCGGCGTGGTCCGCGCTGCCAAGCCTTGCCGACCCGGCGGCGTTTCCGGGCTGGCTGCGCGGCATCGTCCGACACCAGGCGTTCCGGGTGCTGCGCAAAAGGACGCTGCGGACCGTGCCGCTCGCGGAAGCCGAGGATTTGCCGGGCGAGGAGGTGCTGCCCGACCGCCGCCTGGAGCAGCGCCGGCAATCGGCGATGGCGCTGGCGGCGATAGCCGGACTGCCCGGCAAGCTGCGGGAGCCCGCGACGCTGTTCTTTATCCACGAGTGCTCGCACCAGGACATTGCGGTCTTTCTCGGCCTGCCGGTGGCGACGATCAACAACCGCCTGCACGCTGCCCGCTCAAAACTGAAGGAAAGGATGCTCGCCATGGTGAATGAGACGTTTCACGCTCACGCCCTGCCCGACGATTTCGCCAACCGGATCGGCCGTCTCATCGAAGCGCGCGGCGCTGTCGTGGAGGCGCTGTTCAATCCGGACGCCCCACCCGATGTTCTGACTGAGCTTGCGGTGAGCGACGAGGCGAACCGCCGCGCTGTCGCCGTGCAGGTATTCCAACCGCCGAGCGGCGGCTTCGTGCGTGGCATTGCCCTGTCGCCGGCTGCCGCCCTGCCGCGCGGCAGCACCGTGCTGAGTTCCGGAAACCAGAGCGAGACGCCCGTGAGCCTCGATGAACTCGGGCGACTCCTGCCGCAACTCGCAGGCCCCTCGCCGATCGCGACTGGCGCTGCGAGATTGCTGGAGACCGGCATCAAGGTGATCGACGTCATGTGTCCGCTCGTCGCCGGCGGCAACGCCATTATTGCCGGCGAGCTCTGCAATCCTACGTATACTTTGTATGAGCTGACTCATAGGCTGAAGGACGGCCCCGATGGCCTTAAACTGTTCGCGCTGTTGCAGGTGTGGCGGGACGCGCCGCCCGGGTTTTCGTTTCCGGCTTCGTTGAAGGAGGAGGGCTTGGCGGATATTCCGTGCGGCGCGGTACAGCAGTTCTTTATGCGCGCCGAGGACGGACCGTGGACCGCGAGCCGGTTGTCCCTCCTTGACCCGTTCGATGTGGTCATTCGCCACTCGCGCGATCTCGCCCGCGCCCGCGTCTTTCCCGCCGTGGACGTCGTGACGTCCCGTTCGCGCCTGTTTCAGACAAACGCCGTCAGTGTTGAACACGTCGCGGTCGCGGAACGGGTGCGGAAGGCTATCGCGGCACTGTGGGCCGCCGACCTTCACGCCGAGGGCGGCGCTGACGCGCGGATGCTTGAACGCGCGTTGAAACTGCAGAACTATTTCACGCAGCCATTTTTTGTTGCCGAGCGCTGGAATAAGCGTCCCGGCACAACGGTCAGCCTTGCGGAGGCGCTGCAGACTTGCCGCGATATTCTGGACGGGCGATGCGACGATCTGCCCACCGATGCGTTCTATTTCAGCGGCGACATGGCCGAGATCCGAGGCAACGTCGGACGGACGCTCAAGTTTGGTCCCGTCACGTGGCCACCGCGGGCACAGTGAAGGCGCACGGTCGCTCTGAGGCGAGACGTCGGCAACGGGTCACAGCGATCCCGCCATCTGCAAAGGGCGCAAATCGACGGCATTCGGCGTCGATCGCGTATTCCGACGTGGCGCGCCACGGCCGACGGAGATGGGCACTATTCGTTCGCCGTGGCGCTATGATGGCGAAGCCTGTTGCGCGTCTCAACTCGTAATGTTGCGACAGCCTGCGATTTTGTACTATGTCTCCCGTCGCGATCTCGCAGATGGCGAGGACCACGGCTTGGCCACCGGCCTCTGAACCAGCCAGCGCCAACGAAGGTGCGTGCCGATGACTCGTCGTTTCTGGACCTGCGCCATTGTCACGACCGTGAGCGCGCTGGTGAGCGCTGGCTTCTCCGTTGCAGGCCTATTAGGGCCTTCTGGCAGCGGCAGTTTTGAACGCTATGCCGCCTCGCGTAGCATTGCTCTGCTCATTGCCGTGCTGTGTTGCATCGGGTTTCGCTCTCGCGACGCGATTGCTGCCATGGCGCTGGTGATGAGTCTGGTGCAAGGATTCGACGGGCTTATCGGGATACTCGCGCACGACCCGGCGAAGACCTACGGCCCCTTTGCATTTGCCATCGTGAATTTTGCTGTACTCGTGTGGCTGCTGTGCTCGCCTGAAGACCGAAATGTCGGGTAATTCAAGCTGAAGCACCAAGCCTCGCGGCGAGGCAAGCCATCGACTCATGCACCAACAAACCGGAAACGATGAGTTTCCACTCTCGCCGTTTCGCAGGTCGCTCCCACGACCACATCATCGTGGCGCAGACAAGGA
>Ga0137412_10003697_pt1 | contig 12195 bp, 8 predicted proteins | sample CZODoug2_1_16fun_FD_122160 | JGI IMG/M metagenome (GOLD analysis project Ga0137412, IMG submission 122160) | Vadose zone soil fungal communities from Angelo Coast Range Reserve, California, USA - CZODoug2_1_16fungal (Hybrid Assembly) | ecosystem: Environmental > Terrestrial > Soil > Vadose zone...
CTTTTGCCGCCTCATTTTTTTGCAACTGCCGTCATCTCAATTAGATATGGCGGAAGCGTGTGGGAGTCGAACCCACCCCCGAATCCGCGAAGGACACGGGCCATGGTTTTGAAGACCACGAGGATCACCGGACCCCTTTCGCCTCCGCGAACAGTATAGCTGATGCGATGAATCGCGCGAGACGAGCGGCCCGGCACCCCGACCCGGCCGGGGCAAACTCCAGGCGGCCTCAATAAGTCACACCGTGGACAGAGTCTCGCCTGTAAAAAGGATTTGTGGGCCAGAGGCAGAAGGGGTCAGGAACGCTGGGAGGCCATGACTGCGGCTTGCTGGGTGCGGATCAAGGCGGCGACGAGGTCGTAAAGCGCGGGACTGGTGCAGACTTCGTAATAAGGATGAGTAGTAGGCGCACCGATTTTTCCGTCGGGGAGCAGTTGCCGGGCGAAACCTTTGCGCAGAACGAGCAGCTCGACGGACTCACCGAGGGGCACTTCGCCGTAATACAAAGTTACGTTTTGCCTTCCCCAAGGCATATCGAGCTTGGTTTCAATGGATTCGAGCGATATTTCTTCGGAAAGCTTTTGGAAACCCTCGTCGTTGAGTTCAATACCGTTATGGTTGTAGCGCACAAGAAATTCGTCCAACTCTTCCGCCGAAGCACCTTCCATGGTATTCAAAAATTGATACACCGAAAAAAGAGTTTTCTGCTTGGCCAACATGCGCTTGGCCAGCTTGGCGCAGCCTGAAAGACGGTCAGAGAGATTGAGCGCTTTTGAAATCATGATGCGCGAATCGCCATCGGTCCAATAGGTAGGCGCGGAGCCCTGAAAAGCGACTCCGAGGCCGAGTTCGAGAGCGGGCAGATCGCTGGAGGACGCATGCTCGTTGTAAGAATTGCAAACCGTGAGAATCTGGCGCGAAAGGATGCAGGCCTTGGCTACTGGGCGGGCATACGCCACGGTCGATTCCGTTTCGAAAATCGCCAAAATGATGGCGTCGCCCTCGATGAATACTTTCTTCGCACCATAGCGGTCCAGGAGTTTCTTGACCGGCTCGTGCAAATTCAAACTGAAGTGCGAAGCCGGGCTGAGCCCGCGCGCGAGCAGGTCCTGGGTCATGCGCGTTGAGCCGCGCACGTCGGACTTGATGATTACGTGCGAAATCACGTTGTCCTGGTCCGGCCGGGCTTCGTCGGGGAGCACGCACTCGTAAAGCCGGTTGTTCAAGCGCGAGAGCTCGCGCGCTTTTTCCGTGGTTACCAGGTTGACGCGCTCCATGCAGGTGGTCAGATGGTCCGCATCACGCAAGTCCCTTCGCAGGCGAAGGAAGTCGCCGGCAAATTTCAGAACGAGAGCCTGCATTTCCTCGCGGGTATACCGGCGAATCTTTCTGGACAGTTCCTCGATAACCTTGAGCGACAATTTCTTTGCGGGCACATGCTTGATGACCTGCTCGATTTGCTTAAGCTCTTCTTTTGAAACAAGAGCCTTGCGAAGTTGCTGCAAGTGCACGGGCGGGCAGTAATCAGAAACGATGGGCCGGATTTCATAGCTCGCAAGAACGTGATAGAGAATTTCGTATTGCTCGAGACGGTCGAGTAGCTGGGACAGCAAGCGCGCGCGCGTCGGGGCCTCCGCCTCCGAAGCGGAGCTGACGTCAAACAGCCGCTTGGCGTTTTCCGGCTCGTTCAGGTATTCGCCGAGCCTCCCGGCGTGATCCTTTACAAAGAAATCGAGCTTCTGCCGGGCGGCGTCAATTTGCGGCCCCAACTCCTCCAACTTGAATTCCTGATGCTTGAGACGATTCTCAAGGTCATTCAAGGACGCCTTCAGGTCGGCCGGATCACCTGAATTCAGAAACTTGGTAAAGAAGCCATCGCCACGTTCAAGCCGCTTGCGCGTGTTTTCGCGCTGTTCCTCGAGAGCTGCGATGTCCGCACGGACCGTTTGCACTGATTCCAGAAGCGCGGTATGGGACTCGATAGCTTCCGTGTGCGCGGGGTCGTGGCTGAGCCTGACACCGGCCTCGAGGAGGAATTCCTGGAAGAGCATGTCCATGGCCTCAAAGCGGTCGGGGTCGCGGGCATAATTGCCAAGCAGGATGTAGTGCTCCAAGAAGAAATCGTCGTCTTTCCCACCATCGAGAAAAATCAGGCGGTTCTTGCAGAGTTCGTAATAAGCAGTGAAATCCTCGCCAAACAGTGCGCGGCGCGCTTTTGCGATGACGTTGTCTTCCACGTCGCTAACGATCTGAGCCACTTGCTGTCCGACACGGCGTATAACACCTCTGCGGGCGGACTGTAGCTCGGACAAGCGAGCTTTGATGACGTGCGCCTGTTGACTACGTTCAAAATGTTCGCCTCGCTTGCGGATCCATTCCTTTCCTTCGAGGATGAGGTTGGCAAATTGATTGCCGATCTCGAAGGTCAGAAATTTCAGCAAGCCAAGGCGGAACAGCAAGTCGATCTCGATATTTTTGTGATATTTGGCCTGTGTCAAGGCGCTCTGCAGGACCTCGGAGAGCAGCTTGCGGAAAGCGGCGCTGTCTGGCCCCCGCGTGGCACGCAGCTCAATTCCGGGCAGATAGGTGGCGCTGGTGTACTGGCGAATGACGTCGAAAAGATACTCGCGCGCCCCTTGGACAAACTTGGGGCTCAAAAAAACGTCGTGGTGGATGTTATCCACGCCGATCGCCAAGGAACCCATGGGGATCGCGACGTTATAGCTCTTGAGTTCCGGCCGCGCCTCTTCAGCGAGCGTAAGCGTTAGGAGTTCGTTGGCCATCAAATTTAGCCAGAAATGGCTATTTTTACGTTAGCAGCCGCAGGCGGCTCCGGCAAGAAATCCAGATGGGTCCGTAGCCAGAGAGTAAGGACAGGGCACAACGAGCGCCGAGGGTTGGTTCAGCCAGGATTTCCCATTACCAGGGCGCGCGCGCCAGCACAGCCAGGGAGGGGTACCCAGGGAATTTCGTATAAATATCAAACGAAACGGCTTTGCATTTTGTAACTGGTTGATTCGACAGGAGATCACTTTGTACATCCACAAAGGGGCGAAACAGTTTCAGCCTCGGAAGAAAGAAAAGCGGGAGCAAGCTCCCGCACTCCCAAACACGGTTATCTACGAGAATAAGTATAGTACAAATTAAAGAATTGTCAAGGGCGATTTTGCGGGTTTTTGATAAGTGCTTTGGCTAGAAGACGATGATCTTGCGGGCGTCGCCTCCCAGATGCTCTAGTCGCACTCGGAACTGGGGCCAGGGAGACTGTAGGGGGAAGCGTTCGGACCATTCGAGGATGACCACGGAGGGAATTACAAACATATCCTCCATGCCCAGGGTTTCAAAGTCGTGGAAGCTCTCGATGCGATACAAATCGGCGTGATAGACCTTGGGGGGCTTGCCGTAGACGTGAACAAGGGTGAAGGTGGGGCTGGTGACGTCGTCTTCATTGGCTGCGCCGAGACCGGAAGCGATGCCCTTGGTTAACGTGGTTTTCCCCGTGCCCAAGTCGCCTGTGAGAAGGACAAGCACGGGAGGCTGGAGGCGCTTGGAGAATTCCCTGCCCCAGTTGGTGGTTTCCTCGGCAGAATGGGTGATGAACTCTTCAGCCACGCTGAAGCTCCCGAATGAGCCGGCCGCGGGCCGATGCGATGTTCTGCACGACCTCCAGGGCGAGCACGCCGGAAAGTTCGTACGCTTGGGCGGAGGTCTCGGCCGCGATCCCATGCAGGTAGACGCCAAGAGTCAGGACACGAAACCAGTCCCGAGTGCCAAACTGAGCTGTGAGCCCGGCAAGCAGGCCGGTTAGCACATCACCCGAGCCACCTTTGGCCAAGCCAGAGTTGCCGGTCGTGTTGATGAAGAGCACGCCGGTGGGCGACGCAATAATGCTGTGAAAACCTTTTAGGATGACGTGAGTGTTCCATTGGAGGGCGGACTCACGCGCCACTTTCACGCGGCCGGCTTGGACGTCCTTTGTGGAAACACCGAGCAGACGACCCATTTCGCCAGGATGCGGAGTGACGGCCAGAAACTTTGTCTTTCGTCTGCGGAGACTGGGCGCGTGCCCATCAAAGGCGTTTAGTCCGTCGGCGTCGAGCACAACCGGCAGTTCGGTTTGCGTAACGATGGTGCGAATGAATTCCTGGGTCTGGCGATGGGTGCCCAGCCCCGGGCCGATGGCGAGTATGCTCTTCCCTTCTTCCAATTCGCCAAACGTACCGTCCACAAGGCTTCGCACAGAGAGCGCACCGGACTTCGTGGCCTTGAGCGGCTCGGTCATGTACTCCGGCTGACCCGCAGCGACGATGGGCTGCACTGGCTCGGGCGCAGCAATGGTAACCAGGCCTGCGCCGGATCGCAACGCCGCGCGTCCAGCGAGAATAGCCGCGCCGCTTTTTCCCAGCGAACCGGCGAGAAGTAACACGTGGCCGTAGTTCCCTTTGTGAGAATCGGCTGCGCGAACCAGGGGCAACGATGCGAATTCTTCCGGCTCGGCCCAACGAGCGGAACCTTGACCGATTTCCTCCACCAATGCAACGGGTGAGCCGATCTGATGAACTTCGAGATGCCCGCAACAACCGGCTTGATTGGACAGAAGTTGACCAATCTTCGGAGCCGTAAACGTGACAGTCTGGTGCGCGAACAGAACGGGCCCTTCCGCAGGTTGGCCATCGGACGGTAAACCGGAAGGAATGTCGACCGCAAGAATAAAAGCAGGTCGCGCGAGCGTGGCGTTTCCTGACAATTTGTTGAGCCGAGCAATGGCCTCCGCGATGACCCCGGCTGCTGGACCGCGAAGCCCTGTCCCGAGCAAAGCGTCGACAATGGCGTGCGCAGATGCGATCTTAGGCCAAGCGGCCTCCAAGCAAACGCTGTCTTTGACTTCAGTGATTTCCCCCGAACATTTCAGCCAGCGAGAAAGGTTCTCAGCAGCGTCGCCACGCAATTCGTTTGGCGACCCAAAAAGAAAGACGAGCGGCTCGAGATCAACACCTAACTTATCTTCTTTTAAGAGACGCGCGGCAACGAGTCCATCGCCACCGTTATTTCCTTTTCCGCAGAGGAAGACCACGCGTTTATTGGAATTTCCATGGAGCTTCAGTCGCACGACATTGGATATGTGCTTCCCCGCTTCTTCCATCAATTGCAGGCCGGGGATGCCGTAGCGCTCGGTGGTGAGGCGGTCGACTTCGCGCATTTCGGCGGCGGTGAGGGCTTTCATGGGAAACTCACGGCGAGGTCACAGCATCCAGCCGCCGCTGACATTGACGACCTGCCCTGTCACGTACTCGGCTTCTTCGGATGCAAAAAAGGCCACCGTGGCGGCGACATCTTCGACCGTCGGCGGGCGGCCGATAGGAAAACGCGCGTCACGAATTTTGCGGGCTTCTTCCAGAGTCAGCTCATTTTCATCGATGCTCGACGGATTCACCACGTTTACGGTGATGCCGTTCTTGGCTTCCTCTAGCGCCAGGGAGCGGGATAACGCCACGACGGCGGCTTTGGCCGCGGCGTAAGCCGAAATTTTGGCCTGGCCAAATGCGCGCTCAGCGCCAACGGCCCCCATATTGATGATCCGGCCCCAGCGCGCCTTGCGCATGTGCGGCAAGGCGGCGCGGCACATGTACAAGACCGTGTAGAGGTTTGAAGTGAAGATGCCTTGCCAGTCTTGTAAAGACGATTCCGCCAGCGTGCCCCAGCGAAAATCTCCCACATTGTTGACGATCACGTCGAGCCGCCCAAAGCGATCGACCACCGTTTTGATCAGCTGCTCGCAGCGCCCCGCATCGGTAATGTCCGTTTCGACCGCGACACAGTCCGCGCCGTTGGCCTGCAACTGCCGCAGGGTCTGCTGTGCCGCCACCTTATTGGAGCGATAGGCGATGGCCATGCGCGCGCCATCCTGCGCCAGCCGAAGAGCAAGCCCGCGGCCAATGCCTCTGCTCCCACCTGTCACCAGCGCCACACGATTACGAAGCGACATTCCTCTCCCCGGTAATCACTTGGAAAGATTTTCAGTATAACTTAGCCGCAGCGGAGGTACTACCGAAGCCGGGCGACGATCACCGTCATGTCATCGGCTTGCTCGGGAGTGCCGGCCCACTCCTCGGCCGAAGCCATCAAAGACTCGGCAACCATGATCGGCGTGGCGCCTTGCACGTGAATAGCGGCTTCCTGCAAACGGCGAATCCCAAATTCTTCGCCGTATACGTTCTCCGGCTCGATCAAGCCGTCACTATATCCGATCAGCAGCGAGTCGGGACTTACCGTCAGCGATCCTTCCTCGTAGATGTAATCTTCCATGACGCCCAAGACCATGCCGCCTTTATCCAATTGCTCGGAACCCCCTTTGCAGATCAGGAATGCCGGGAGGTGGCCGGCATTCGTATAACGCAGGGTTCGCGTGGCGCTGTCATAGACCGCGATAAAAAAAGTCGCAAAACGGTCGTCCCCAGTGTTACGCACAAGATGCTTGTTTAGACGGGACACAAGTTCGACCATACTCAAACGCTCGCTGCCTTCCACGAGAAGCTGGCTGCGCAACGCCGCCTGCAGGCTGGCCATCAAGAGCGCGGCCGAGATTCCCTTCCCCGATATATCGGCGATGGCAATGGCGATATGCGTGGGGCTGAGCTGAATGAAGTCATAGTAATCGCCGCTGACGGAACGAGCAGCCTTGCAGATGGCCTCAATTTCGACCCCAGGCACAGATGGCAAAGTACTCGGAAAGAGCTGGTTTTGCACTTCGCGAGCGATGGAAATCTCATTCTCCAGGCGCCGGCGCTTGTTTTCCACCTCGATGAGTTCGCCGACGGAGGCGGTCATCTTGTTGAACGATTCCGCCAGCTCTCCCAGTTGATCGTTGTGCTCGATTTGCACGCGATGAGAAAAATCTCCTTTTTGTACGTATTGCATGGCGCCGTAAAGATCAGCCACTGCCCTGGTGATCCGGCGTGTGAGAACAAACCCAGTGACGAACGCGGCCACTTCGATGAACAGGAAAACAATTCCCACCAGAATAAGAAGGAGAAGGTAGGAATCGCGCAGTTCCCCCAACGAAGTGAAGATTCTCAGAGTCAGGCGCGATGGCCGTGCATTGAATACAGCGAGCACTGGGCGGTGCAATTCCACTTTGCCATCGCGCCCCGCAAAAACCGAATCGAGACTAGACACGATGCTTACGGGAGGGTCGATCCAGAACATAGCATCTTGCAAAACGCGGTTCTGCGCGACGATAGGCTTCGCCACTCTGTATTGTTCGTCGCCAGATGGATAAATGACTCCTTGGGGGGCACCACCCGTATACCGCTCCATGAGATTCAACTGAATGGCGCCCAGGTCCGATGCGACGGTGCTCAAAAAGTCCGGCGTAACAGGCACGCGGAGAGTCACGAGACGTTCGCCCTTGCGATCTGGGATAACGCGTAAGCTCGTCAGCGAGAGCGTGTCTCCCTGTTGCAAGAGGCCGGCGTAGGATTTTTTGCCGGAGGCGATTCTGTGGAGCAGCGCTGTTTCGCCTGAAAAACTGATCTCCAATCCGGGAAGTTCGCGGTCATGAACGGCGTGGGATTGCGCCGCAAGGATCCGTTCCGATTCCTGCATTGTTACTCCCGCAGGAAGAGTCTCGTGTGCAATGGCAATGTGCTCCGAAATATCCGCAACCATCTCAATGCGGTTGTGAATGTCTTCATGGAGCAGGTACGCGCCCATCTGAGAATAGAGAATTCGTCCGGCAAGGAGAACCAGCGCAACGATCAATAAAATTGGAACAAAAGCGATGAACAAATAGGCAACGATAAGCCTGTTGCGGAGGCTCCATAGCAGCCGGTTTCTCCACCAGCCAATCAGTCGGACCAAAAGATAAACGCTCGCCGCAACCGCCAGGTACTTCAGAAAGCTGAAAAGGCCGCCGTGCAAGTCAAAGATCGAGGCCAGCAATCCGGCGGTGGCCACCGCGGCGGAAATCAGATCCGGCCACGTGAGGCGGCTCCAGACTTCCTTGAGGTTAGCGCGGAAGGGTGTCATCGTGCCGTCAAAGGAAACACTACTTTACCTGAATCGGCACAAAGTAGCAGCGGAAGCGTTGAAGGCCGTGAATGCAGAACGGCCGTGACGGCGCCCGGCCTGCATTCAGCTAGAGATTTACTGTTGCTGTGGATTGCTGACCCGGCTGTGGTAACGGCTGTAAGTAAAATAAATCACCAGTCCGATGATCAGCCAGATGATGAGCCGCGCCCAGTTCACCCACCCAAGCTTATACATCATATAGCCGTTGAACAGGATTCCAAGAATTGGCACCACCGGCACCCACGGTGTACGGAAGGGGCGCGCTTGATCGGGATTGGTGTTGCGCAGAATCATGACGGCGATGCATACAATTACGAAGGCCAGCAGTGTCCCGATGTTGACCATCTTTCCGATGTCATCAATTGGCGTAACGCTTCCAACGATGGCAGCCAACAAACCAACAAGCATGGTGTTCTTGTATGGTGTGCGGAATTTCGGATGGATTGCCGCAAAGAACTTCTTCGGCAGCAGGCCGTCGTTGGCCATCGAATAGAGCACGCGCGTTTGGCCAAGAAGCATGACCAACATCACGCTCGTCAGTCCCGCCAACGCCCCCAAGGTGACAATATGGGAAGCCGTCGACAACCCGCGGTCCAGGAACGCACGCGCAATCGGCGCCTCGATGTTCACGTCCTGCCAGTGCACCATGCCGGTGAGCACGCCGGCGACCGAGATGTAGAGAATTGTGCAGATCAACAGGGAAGCTATGATCCCGATGGGCAAATCCCGCTGCGGATTCTTCGCTTCTTGCGCAGTAGTGGAAACCGCATCAAATCCGATGTAGGCAAAAAAGACATACGCCGCTCCCGCTCCAACTCCGGCGAATCCCATGGGCGCGAACGAGGACCAGTCATGGCCCCAATTGGAAAAATCGACGTAGCGAATTCCCAAGCCGATGACAAATAGCACGACGGAGACCTTGATGGCCACGATGGTCGAATTGAAGTGCGCGCTTTCCTTAATGCCAAGGACTAGAACCGCAGTAATGATGAGAGCGATCAAAAATGCCGGCAGATTGAAGCCGATCTCCGTTCCGAAAATTGTAGGCGCGTTGAGTAATGCGTGGGAACTCTGAAGCAACTCGGGGGACTGCGCCTTTACTATGGCATCTACCTTGTCAAGGAAGGCCTGTGTGCCCGGCTGCAATGCGGCATCCGAAGCTTGCGCCATCTGACGTGCGACGATTTTCGTGGCCGTGCTCAGCCCGGTCCAGTGATCGTAAGCGAGCCACAGGGGCATCTTGATGTGGAAAATGTTCAGCAGCTCGATGAAGTGGTTCGACCAGCCTGATGAAACCGTGCTGGCACCCATGGCGTACTCGAGCGTAAGGTCCCAGCCGATGATCCAGGCGAATAGCTCACCGAGAGTGGCGTACGCATAGGTATAAGCGCTGCCCGCCAGAGGAATCATGGCGGCAAATTCTGCGTAGCACAGCGCCGCAAACGCGCAGCCCAATCCGGAGAGCACGAACGAGAGCATCAGCCCCGGCCCGGCATAGTGCGCACCCAATCCCGAGAACACAAATATGCCCGCACCGATAACCGCCCCCACGCCCAGCGCCGTCAATTGAAAGGGGCCGAGCGTGCGCTTCAGGCTGTGCCCGCCTTCTTCCTGCGCTTCCGCGAGCAGCATGCTCATCGGTTTTCTTGCAAACAAGGGGTTGCCCATGCAACTCCTCCTTTGGGGGTCGGCCCCAATTTCTAAGCGGACTGCCAATTTGGCCTAGAGCATTGTAGGGGCGCAGCATGCCGCGCCCCTACAAGAAAATTCGTTTATTGAGTGGAACCTGTTTTAACGGCTCGTCTCGACCACCACGACCACAACAAATAGATCGGAACTCCAATCAAAACAATTTCCAGGCCCTTTCCCGCGGTTTGCGTCTGGTAAAGCAGGAGCACAGCCATGATCGCCACCGCCGCCACTATATAGAGTGCAGGAACAAACGGATACCCGAAGGCTCGATACGGACGCTCGGCGTCCGGCCGTTTTATTCGCAGGACAAATATTCCAATTATCGTCAGCACGTAGAAGAGCAACGCGGCAAACACAACGTAATTCAGCAGGTCGCTGTAAAGGTTGCCGTAGGTGACCGCACCCGCTGCATCCACCCGGCGCGTTCTCAGCAATATCAGGATGGCGATCCAAACTCCTTGATAAACCAGCGCACTGCCGGGGACGCCCTTCTTGTTCAGCGTGCCCGTGGATTTAAAGAAAAGTCCATCCTTAGCCATAGCGTAAGAGACGCGCGCGCCAGCAAGAATCAAGCCGTTATTGCAGCCGAAGGTGGAGATGATGATCGCCACAGCCATGATCATCGCGCCTGTAGGCCCAACGATAGCGTTCAAGGCCGCGCTGGCCACGCGATCATCTGGCGCAGTCTGTATCTGCACTAGCGGCAGCGTGCAAAGGTAAGCCAGATTCGCGAGGCAATACAGGGTGATGACGATGATGGTGCCGAAGGCCATGGAGAGCGCCACATCGCGCTTCGGGTTCTTCACTTCCGCGGCCGTAAATCCGATATTGTTCCAGGCGTCGGCGGAAAACAGCGAACCTACCTGGGCTACTCCATAAGCCACTAGCAAACCAAACGCACCGCTCGCCGCCGTGATGGTCGGCACAAAGCTTCTCAGGAAATTCGCCCCCGGCTCGATGGGCTGCGCATTGCGAATCGTCCAGAAGTGACTGAAATTTTCCGTGATGGCCCCGGCATTTCTCCCTACAAAAATACCCAGGAAAATTAATCCCACAAGTGATAGCGTCTTGGCACTCGTGAACACGTTCTGAATCAGTTTCCCGAGCTGCACTCCTAGCGTATTGATGAACGTGAGGAACACGATCATCAGCACGCCCACTAACTGCTGAACCGAAAGGCTGATCGCGTATTTTGAACCCAATGCGATGGGGTGAACGATCCACGCGTTCGGCGATATTGCCGGCCACAAGACACCCAAATAGCGCGCGAATCCAACGGCCACGGCCGCGATGGTTCCCGTCTGAATCACGAGGAAGAGCGTCCAACCGTAAAGAAATCCCCACAGCGGAGAGTAAGCCTCGCGCAAATAAACGTACTGGCCGCCTGCGTGCGGAAATAATGCCGCCAGTTCACCGTAAGAAAGCGCCGCGGAAATGGTGAGCAGTCCGGTGAGAATCCAGGTGAGCAGCAGTCCGCCTGCGGAGCCTGTTTGCCGCGATATATCCGCGGCTACAATGAAGATGCCCGATCCAATCATCGAGCCCACGACAATCATCGTGCCGTCGAACAACCCGATCGCGCGCACGAATCCAGGCTGCGACGACGACCCTGGGGAAGGTGCCTGTCCTTGAACCGGATTTTGATTTCGATCCGCCATGCGCAATGGATCTAAACCTTCACCGAGCGATTCTCGCTGCCCAATCTCTCCAGATATTGCCTGGCCCGCTGCCCGCGATCCGGCGCTCGCAAAATGTCGCTAATCACCGCGACGCAGTCAGCGCCCGCTTCGATGACCGAAGCCGCGTTCCCGAGCGTAATGCCACCGATCGCTACAATCGGTTTATCGCTCAAATCACGCACTCGCCGGATCGCTTCCGTGCCAACCACCGGATCGGCGTTCGCTTTCGACAAAGTCGCGAAAATCGGTCCGACGGCGATGTAGTCCGCCGAAGTCTTCGCGGCCACCCGGAACTGTTCCAGGTTGTGCGTGGAAATGCCGACTACTCTGTCTTTCCCCACAACATCGCGCGCCGGCTCGACGTCCAGATCCTCCTGGCCGACATGCACGCCCGTGGCTTCGGCCAGGATGGCGACGTCCGGCCGGTCGTTTACGATGAAGGAGACTTGGCGAGGGACGAGCAGGGCGGCAAGTTTGCGACAGGTGTCGAGCATATTCCGCGCAGGCACGTCCTTGGCGCGATACTGCAGCAACCGGACGCCGGCATCTGCTAACTCTTGCGCACCATCTTCCACAGGGGTGGTCAGCAATGCTGAGTCTAGTATCACATACAGCCTAGGCAGAACAAGCCGCATCCACGCCCTATTTTCCGTTCGTTCCCAGCAATTTTTCGATGAAGTGGGTATCGAACTTTCCTGCCGCGAAATCCGGATCAGCGAGAATCCTGCGGTGCAACGGAATCGACGTTTTGATC
>Ga0137412_10003698_pt1 | contig 12195 bp, 13 predicted proteins | sample CZODoug2_1_16fun_FD_122160 | JGI IMG/M metagenome (GOLD analysis project Ga0137412, IMG submission 122160) | Vadose zone soil fungal communities from Angelo Coast Range Reserve, California, USA - CZODoug2_1_16fungal (Hybrid Assembly) | ecosystem: Environmental > Terrestrial > Soil > Vadose zone...
GAGCGCGGGCCAGGTGGGGGCGCGTGTTCCGTACGAACGTGACGTTCGTGTTCCGTACGAACGTGACGTTGGCGCGGAACGTCAAGATCGGCCGGGAACGTCAAGATCGGCCGGGAACGGCAAGATCGGCCGGGAACGGCAAGATCGGCGGGAACGGCAAGATGGAATCCGCGCAGCCCGACTCGCCGGATCACATTCCGACCGACCGCCACCTGCATGATCGACATCGGATTTTTGGCCGCGCTCTGGCGACCAGAAACCGATGTCGATCATGAAAAGCCCGCGCGCTCGGTCGGCGCGCCACACAACCCGAGACAGGCGTGTAACGCCGGCATGAGCACGTCCACACGCGCTTCATGCCGGCGTTTCCAAGCGTCCGCGATCGCTATGCCCGTACCGGCTAACTCAGCCGGACGTCACCGCTATCCCGACGAGCGTTCCCACTGTGCGTACTCGTCGTCGTTTTCCTCGTCGTCGGACTTGCGCCCAGACGAGGGCTCGCCGTCGGACAGCTCCTGTTGAAGCTTGTCGTAATCGGGCTCGTAACTTGAGTACTTCAGCTCACGCGCGACTTTCGTCTGCTTGGCCTTCGCTCGGCCGCGCCCCATGGCTCGACCCCCTCGCACAGAACGCGGGGCGGCCTAGAAGCGGCCCCGACCAATGCCATCGTTAATGCGGTCCAGGCTACCTTGCCGGCGCCCAAGATTCACGTCGGCCCGGCGGTTTCATCGCAGAAGCACGAATACCCGGAAGTCCTACTAAACCCGCACGCCAGTCGGCCGACTCGGCCTCACCGCGGCGGAAGCAGGATCGTACGCAGTCGGCCAACATCGGCCATCCGCCGCTCGGCCAGCCGATCAGCGGCCACTACCGGCGGCACGCCGTCCGTGCCTGCCAGCGCGAAGATCCGCTTGGTCGTGTCGTAGATCTCGGCCGCCTTTGCCTTCGCCCGGTCGAAGTTGAACCCGCCGATCTCGTCGGCGACCTGGATGACGCCACCGGCGTTGACCACGTAATCCGGCGCGTAGAGCACGCCTGCATCGGCGAGCACCTTCTCCAGGCCCGGGTGGGCGAGCTGGTTGTTCGCCGCGCCGCACACGATCGTCGCGCGCAGGCGGGCCACCACCTCGTCGTCGAGCGCGTTGCCGAGCGCGCACGGGGCGTACACCTCTATATCGGCCGCGACCAGCGCGGCGGCGTCCTCGACGGTCTCGACCTCGGGGTGCGCGGCCTGCACGCGCGCGACCGCCTGCTCGTTGACGTCGGTGATCACGACTTCGGCGCCGTCGGTGATCAGGTGCTCGACGAGATGCCGGCCGACCTTGCCGACGCCGGCGATGCCGACCCGGCGGCGGCGCAGGCTCGGCGTTCCCCAAAGATGCTCGGCGCTGGCCCGCATACCCTGGAAGACGCCGTATGCGGTCAGCACCGAGGAGTCGCCGGCGCCACCCTGCGCAGGCGAGCGACCGGTCGCCCACCGGGTCTCGCGGCCCACGACATCCATGTCCTGCACGTACGTACCGACGTCGCACGCGGTGATGTACCGACCGCCGAGGGACTCCACGAATCGGCCGTACGCCCGCAACAGCGCTTCGGTCTTGTCGGTCGCCGGGTCGCCCCAGATGACGGCCTTGCCGCCGCCGTGGTCCAGCCCGGCCAGCGCGTTCTTGTACGCCATGCCGCGGGAGAGGTTGAGTACGTCGGCGAGCGCCTCGTCCTCGCTGCCGTACGGGTAGAACCTGGTGCCGCCGAGGGCGGGGCCGAGCGCGGTCGAGTAGATCGCGATGATTGCCTTCAGCCCGCTGCCCGGGTCGTGGCAGAAGACGACCTGCTCGTGCGCGTTCGTGTGCAGGTCGTCAGAAAAGACTCTCATTGGGTGTCTCCCGGTGAGTCGGTCGCTGGAGCCAACCGCGCGCCGGAAGCGGATCGCGCCGCCGACGCTGGCAGGCCATCTTCTGGGTGCAGCGTATCGGGTCGCTTCACCGCTGGTATGGCCCATCGAGCTGCTGCCGGATGGCCGGCCCAGCGCATGGTCACTCGGCGTATCGAATCGATCGCAGCGGGCTCCACATGGCTGGCTTTGCGCGGTACGGTTGGGTTAGCGTTGGTTGAGCCGATTCGCCGATCATGGCGGGAGGCAAAACGCCGCGTTGCGGTTGGGTTACCTAGCGGTTGCAAGAGCCGACAAAGTTGCGCTGGTCGGGCTATTTGAACGTTGTAGGAAAATGGTGCATAATGGGCGGTGGCCGGCATATTTCCCCACCGCGCCGACCGGGGGCAGAAGGGACGAACCATGACCACCAGAACAACGACCGATGCCGAGCCGTTGCTAACACCCGCTGAGGTGGCAACGATGTTTCGGGTCGATCCCAAGACGGTGACCCGCTGGGCCAAGGCAGGAAAGCTCACCTCGATCCGGACCCTGGGCGGCCACCGCCGCTACAAGGAGTCCGAGGTGCGCACACTGCTGGGGGGCGGCAGCGACACCGAGAGCACAGGGGATCTGTAACAACCCGCCCGATCGGGCGAAAGACGAGCGCGACGCCGCGCCGCTGACCAACAAGGTCGGGGGCGCGGCGTTTTCGTATTTATTGCGCCTACGAGATTTCGCTGAATTCGCGTCGGCTACCGTGCCGGCGTGAGCGATGGCGCGTTCTTCCGGCGGTTGACCGACGATCGATTTCTGGCCACCGACCACACCGAGGGGCCGTGGAGCCCGGGCGCCCAGCATGGCGGCCCGCCCGCGGCGCTGCTCGGCCGCGCGCTCGAGCGGGTCGCGAGCGACCCGAGCTGGCTGACCGCACGGGTATCGGTCGACATTCTCGGCCCGATCCCGGTCGGCGAGTTGAGCGTGCATGCCGAGGTGCTCCGGCCCGGGCGCAGCGTGGAGTTACTGAGCGCTGAGCTGAGTGCCGGTGCGCGGGTCGTGGCGCGCGCTCAAGGCTGGCGGATCCGTACCGTTCCCGGTGATCCGGTCGTGCCGCCGACCCCGGATGCGCCGCCTCCGCCGGGGCCCGGCGATGCGCATGAGGTCGGCTGGCCGGGCGGTTATCTGAGGGCGATCGAGTGGCGGACCGTGCAGGGCGGAGCGGGGGCAGCCGGGGGTGGCGGTTTCGGCGAACCCGGGGCGGCGACACAGTGCGGAGCGGAGCCTGCGGAGCGGAGCCAGCGGGGACTGTGGGCCCGGCCGCGACTGCCGCTGGTCGAGGGCGAGGAGATGTCGCCGTTGCAGCGGGTGCTGCTGGTGGCCGATTCCGGCAACGGGGCCAGCAGCGAGCTGCCGATTTCCGATTTCTGGTTCATCAATCCGGAGCTGACCGTGCACCTGCACCGGCCGGCCGATGGCGAGTGGATCTGCCTGAAGGCGCGGACGACCGTGTCCGGCGACGGCGTCGGGCTGGCCGAATCCGTGCTCTACGACCGGCGCGGGACGATCGGTCGGGGCGCGCAGGCGCTGCTGGTCGGACCGCGGAAGCCGGCGGCCGAATGAGAGGATCGTGTTATGACCGAGCCCTTGGTCGAACGGATGCGGGTGTTCGGCGAGACGATCTTTGCCTAGATGACCGCCCTCGCGATCCGGCTGGGCGCGATCAACCTCGGCCAGGGCTTCCCAGACACCGACGGTCCGGTCGGGATGCTGGATGTCGCGACCGCCGCGATCAAGGGTGGGGTGAATCAGTACCCACCCGGGCCCGGCGTGCCGCAGCTGCGCGAGGCGGTCGCCCGGCACCGGCAGCGGCTCTACGGACTTGAGTACGACCCGACGGCCGAGGTCTTTATTACCGTCGGCGCGACCGAGGCCATCTCGGCGACCGTGCTGGCCACGTGCGAGCGCGGTGACGAGGTCATCGTGTTCGAGCCCTATTACGACTCTTATCCGGCAGTGATTGCGCTGTCGGGCGCGACCCGGCGGGCGGTCACATTACGGCCGGACGGCCCGACCGGCCGGTTCGCGTTCGATCCGGACGAGTTGCGGGCGGCATTCGGCCCGCGTACCCGGCTGATCCTGGTAAACAGCCCGCACAATCCGACCGGGACCGTGTTCACCCGGGACGAGCTGGCGCTGATTGCCGAGTTGTGCGTCGAGCATGACGTGCTCGCGGCCACCGACGAGGTGTATGAGCATCTGACCTACGGCGGCGCCGAGCACATTCCGCTGGCGCAATTTCCCGGAATGCGCGAGCGTACATTCTCTATTTCTTCCGCGGGTAAATCATTTTCGGTGACCGGCTGGAAAATCGGCTGGGTATGCGCGCCGCCGGCCCTGGTTACCGCTGTGCAGACGGTGAAGCAGTTCACCACGTTCACCGCCAATGGCGCGCTGCAATTGGCCGTTGCGCATGCGCTCGAGCACGAGCTCGACTGGGTACGTACGCAGCAGGCCGCGCTGGAGGGCAAGCGCGATCGGCTCGCTGCCGGGCTTTCCGCGGCCGGATTCGAGGTACACATTCCGGCCGGTACGTATTTCGTGCAGGCCGATGTGCGCCCGCTCGGCTCCGACGACGGCACCGCGTTCGCCCGGTCACTGCCGGAACGGGCCGGCATAGTGGCGATTCCGAGCTCGGTGTTCTACGACGACGCAAAGGCCGGCCAGCCTTATGTTCGGTTCGCGTTCTGCAAGAAGGATGAGGTTATCGACGAGGCGGTAGCCCGCCTCGCCCGCCTATAATCGCGAGACGTTTTGCACTAAGTTTTCCGCCCGTCTAGGTGGTGTCGATCCGGCCGGGGAGCCGCGTGGTGACCTCCTGGACCAGCCAGGCATTGCCGTCAGGATCGGTGAAGGCACAGAACGATCCGTAGCTGGTGCGCTCTGGGTCCGGGCCCGGCTGCCGCGCCTCGACCGGGAACGGCGGGCCGTGCCAGATGTCGCTCACGTCGACGTCGCGCCCGACGAGCTCGTCATGCGCCGCCTCGATATCGGAGACGATCAGCGCTCCCCCGGCCGAGCCGGGCAGTGCCGTCGTGAGTCCGGTGCCGAACGTGATCGACGCTCCGGAACCCTGGGGCGTGAACTGGACGATACGAAGGGCGTCCAGCGGGGCAACGTCGTCATCGAGCCGCCAGCCAAGGCGCTGGTAGAACTGCTTGGCTCGGTCGACGTCGGACACGGGAATGACCTGGACCTCTAGGTTCATGTCGACCTTCGCGACGGCCGCGTCGGGTACTTCGGTGGCGCTCATATCTGCTTCCTTTGTTCTTCGTTCTGATATCGACGGGTGATGGAGTCATCGTTGCCGCGGGGGCGGCGAGTCCGCCACGACCGGTGTGCTCACGCCTGATAGGCGCAGCCTCTTACAGCCCGTAGCATCGATGGTCATGGAGCTGCGTCAGCTGCGGTATTTTGTCGCGGTCGCCGACGAGCTGCATTTCGGCCGGGCGGCGACCCGGCTGCTGATCGCCGGCCCGTCGCTGTCCCAGCAGATCAAGGCGCTGGAACGCGACCTGCGGGTGCCGCTGTTCATTCGCGATCGCCGCGCGGTTGCGCTGACCCCGGCCGGTACCGCGCTCCTGCCGCACGTGCGCGCACTTCTGGATCGGGCGGAGGACCTGAAGCGCCGCGCGGAGCGGCTCTCGGGGTCCGAGCCGGTGCGGATCGGATATGTCAACTGGCTGCCGGCAGATCTGACCGCGCGCACGGCCGGGATTGCGCAGCTATACGTCGATCCGTGGGTGGTGCCATCACACACCCAGGCCGCTCGGGTTGCCGAGGGCAGCCTGGATCTGGCGGTGTGCTGGGTCCGCACCCCTGATCTCGACAAGCACGGGCTGCAGGCACGGCTGCTGGGCGCGGACCGGCTCTACGCGGTGTCGGTCGGCCCGGACCCGACGCCGGTGCGGGCGCGGAGCATTACGGTGCTGATCGATGACGACGCCGCCTCCTGGGCGTCGTGGAACCTGTTTGCTGAGCAGCTCGCCGGCGACACCGGCGCGCAGATCCGGCGTATCGACGACGGCGGGATCACTGGCCCTGGGTTCGTCGACCACGTCCGCGCCGCAGGATGCCCGGTGCTCAACTCACCCAAGGACCAGGGCGCCACCCTGCCGCCCGATCTGGTGCAGCGTCCGGTCATCGACCCGGCGGTGATGTGGACCTGGTCGCTGGTGTGGCGCCGTGACGAAGTCCGCCCGGTGGTGCTCGCCGCCGCCGAAGCCATCACCGGCGACGTGGGTGAGCTGGGCCTGCACGACCCCGGTAGCTGGCTACCGGCCGGCGACCCGCACAAGTAGTAGGAGGCTCCGCCTTCCACGCGGGAGCTAACCGGTCGTGGCGCGGCGGCGCGCGCCGTACCCAGGATCGAGGCATGACTCAAACGCAGAAAGTCGCCATCGTCACCGGCGCGTCCCGCGGCATCGGCGCGGGCCTGGTAACCGCGTACCGCAAGCTCGGCTACGCCGTGGTCGCAACCGCGCGTTCCATCGACAGCACCGACGACCCCGAAGTGCTTGCGGTGCCGGGAGATCTGTCCCGGTCGGGCACCGGCGCCGATGTCGTCGAACGTGCCCTGGATCGGTTCGGCCGGGTCGATGCCCTGGTCAACGACGCCGGGGTGTTCATCGCGAAGCCGTTCACCGACTACACCGACGAGGACTACGCCGTCGTGGCCGGGGTGAACCTGCGCGGCTTCTTCGACATCTCCCGCAGTGCCATCGCCGCGATGCTCGCCCACGGCAGCGGCGGGCACCTGGTCAACGTCTCCACGTCCCTGGTCGAGCACGCCAACTCGCAGGTGCCGTCCGCTCTGGCGTCGCTGACCAAGGGCGGGCTCACCGCGGTCACCAAGTCACTGGCGATCGAGTACGCCGCCCGCAACGTGCGCGTCAACGCCGTGGCGCTGGGGATCATCCGCACTCCGATGCATCCCGCCGAGACCCATGAGACCCTCGCCGGCATGCACCCGCTCGGCCGGATCGGCGAGATCGACGATGTGGCCGAGGCGATCGTCTACCTCGAACAGGCCCAGTTCGTCACCGGCGAGATCCTGCACGTCGACGGCGGCCAAAGCGCCGGCCACTAGGCACAGACCCCGAACAGGACCCACATGACCATCACGACAGACGACGAAACGATCCTGCGTAACGTCCTGGACGACTGGAAATCGGCCGTCGACGCCCACCAGCCCAAGCGCGTGGCCGCTGTCTTCACCGACGACGCGATCTTCCAGGGCCTACACCCGTACAGCATCGGGCCGCAGGGCGTCGCCGACTATTACGCGGCGCAGCCGCTCGGCATGACCGCCACCTACCGCATCCTGGAAACCCGCCGCCCCGCCGACAATCTGATCCTCGGCTACCTCAGCGTCGATTTCGCCTTCACCGACCGGCCCACGCTGACCGTCTACCTCAGCGTGCTCATCCGGCCCTCCCCGGACGGGGAGAAGATCAGCCACTACCAGGTATCCCGACTCAACTGACGCAGGTTCCGGTCCACCATGCAGGTAGCGATCGTCGTCTACGACGGTGTGTTCGACTCCGGACTCACCTCAATCCTCGACGTGCTCGACAATGCCAACGCATTGGGCGGGCAGATCCAAGAACCGCCGACCTGGAACGTGACGATGGTCGGCGCCGCGCCACAGGTGCGTACCGCGGCGGGACTCGTCGTATCGCCCGAGCCATTGGAGGCTGCCCGGACGGCGGATCTGCTGGTCGTTCCGGCACTTGCGGGAAGCAGTCCGGAGCCGCTGATCGACCACGTCGGCGGCGCCGTTTCCCTTCCCGTCCGCAGCCTCATCAGGCAGGCTCGTGACCGCGGCACGACCATCGCGTCGGCGTGCGCGGGTACTTTCTTTCTGGCCGAGGCGGGAATCCTCGACGGAAGGCGCGCCACAACGACCTGGTGGCTGTCGCCGGCCTTCCGGACCAGATACCCCCAAGTCCACCTCGATCACAGTCAAATGGTGATCACCAGTGACGGCGTCATCACTGCCGGCGCGGCTTTCGGGCACGTCGACCTCGCGCTGGCGATTGTGCGCGCGAGCAGCCCCGCGCTGGCCGACCTGGTGGCCCGCTACCTCGTGGTCGATGAGCGCCCGTCGCAGTCCGCGTACACCATTCCCAGCGCGCTGGCCCAGAGCGATCCGACTGTGGCGGCCTTCGAACGGTGGATCCGCGAGCACCTGGCCGAAACCATCAGCCTGCCCGACGCGGCCAAAGCCATCGGCGTCAGCGAACGGACCCTGCAGCGTTGCGTGCAGCGCACCATCGGAACGTCCCCGATCCGATTCGTCCAGGACCTGAGAGTCGAACGCGCCAGCCACCTGCTGCGCACCACCGACCTGTCCCTGGAAACCATTTCCCGGAAAGTCGGCTACGAACATCCCAACACCCTGCGAGTGCTCCTCCGGGACCGTACCGGCAAGACGACATCGGCCTTGCGCAGCAGGTGAGCTGGCATTCCGGTGCGTCGGAATCTCTATCGAAGATGTCGTTTCTGCCACTTATCTTGCTGTCCATCTACGACCTAGCGTTACCGCACGGTACGGGTGCCAATGCTCGTACGTGAAGGAGAAGACGCATGTCGAAGATCGGCATCATCAGAGGCAAAAAACAGGATTCGGAAGCCGAACGCGCAGACGACGTGGGTGGCGGCGCCCTGAGTCGGCGCGGCGTTCTTGGCGGTCTGGCCGCTCTCCCTGTCCTGTACGGCATCGGGTCAGCCACCCCTGCGCTGGCCGGCACGGCGACGCGGCCGGGCAGCGTCCCGTCGGGCACCTTCCCGAAAGCCACCAACGACCTCGCGCGTGGAGTGGAGCGGCGCTACAACGCCCCGCTGCTCACTTCGGGGACCCGTATCGTGCTGCCGGCGGACATCAAAGCCGTGCCCATCAAGGATTACTACCGTCGGCCGCACCTCGGGTCGGCCGCGTCTGCATGGCCGCGCCTGACAGCAACGGACGGCGCCACGGTTGATGCGTCGATCGTTCCCGAACGCGGCGCTCCCACCCGTATCGCGATGTTGAGCGGGTTCACCGAGGGCTGGTATGAGCTGATCCATGCGGGCGGGCGGGCCGACCGGGTGACGTGGGATGCCCGCAAGCTCCCGTTCCTGTGGTTCTACGGCGAGTTCGGCGCCACGAACGAGGCGCCCTACCGTGACCGGTTCTACTCGCTGGCGTTGCAGCCGTTTTCCCGCAATCCGTATTCACGCAACACCCTGGCCGAATAGGAATGTAATGTCTCACCACTTTGACTATCCACAAGACGAAACGCTGGACATTACCGATGCCTACTGTTTTGCCGGGGCCGGCGACATCCTGGAGGACATCCTCACCCCGCGCACGGCATTCGGAATGAACAGTTCGCCGTCGACCGGCAATCCCTGGAACACCGCGGGCTATTACGAGCTCAAGATCGACACCAATGGCGACTACGTTGAGGACATCACGTTTCGGGCGACCTTCCCGATCGGCTCCGACGGCAAGCAGCACGTGAAGGTGGAGCAGCTCACCGGCCGCGCAGCCACTGACCGCAATGCCTCGGGCACGGTCATCACGCCCCATCACGCCCCTGTCGGGGAGGTCGTCGAATGCCTCAACGGCATCAAGCTGTTCGCCGGACAACGCCTCGACCCGTTCTACAACTTCATCCCCTTTCCCGTCGCGACGACCGAAGCACTGAAGGCCGGGACTTTTCCCGACTACGACGCCCTGCGTCCCGCCACTGATTCGTTCATGAACAACACCGTCAGATCCTATGTGCTTGAGCTGCCGGCGAAGATCACAGGCCACGGCAAGCTGAACTACTGGGCCACCACCGCGTACTTCGACAAGGGGCACAACACCTGGGTCCAACTGCAGCGCGCCGCTGAGCCCAACATGACCACCTTCTTCGACTTCGCCGGTGGCTCGGCAAAGGTTGCCAACTACAACGGCACCGTTCCGACGATCGATCGCGTGGGCAGGCCCCGCCACCCCGCAACCGATCCCGCCTCGGGAATCTGGGGTCAGGTGCGGGACAACATCGCCGCGGTCGTCGAGGCCGGTGGAACCTACAACAAATTTCCCCACAAGTTCCCCACCGCACTGGCCTACGGCGCGTGGGCGGCAGACACGCTGCTCCCGAACGTCATCACGTTCATTCCAGGCACCGTCGCCCTCTGGGACCCCTGGTACGACATTCAGAACGGCAAGGGCATCGTCGAGGATATTGCGTCCAACATCATCAAGATGGTGGTCAACCAGGACTTCTCCTCGGGGCTCGAACCGGCGCCGGTCCTCGACTGCTTCCCCTACCTCGCGGCGCCACCGGCCAGCTGACCCGGCAGCGAGTTGGTCTCGCAGAGAGGACCCGCATGCTCAAGGCCATGGGAATGCGTAATCGGCAACCCAGCGCAACAAAGCCGTCAGGCTCCGCAGGTAGTGCCTGCCGGCGGTAGTTTGCCGGAAATCAGGTAGTCGGTCTCGCGCTGCTGGGCGCATTCGGAATTCAGGTATCCGGTGTGCCCGACCACATCGGCAGTGAGCAGCCGGCTGCCGCGAATCTCGCTGTGCAGGCCCTGCGCCCCCACCAGCGGCGTGGACGGATCGTGCAGCGTGCTCACCACCAGGATCGGCGGCGCCTTGGTAATCGGTTGGTACGCCCACGGATCCGCTGGCTTTACCGGCCAGTTCGAGCAGGCGTCGGAGATCATCCACGCCTCGGATGCCGCGTGCGTGTGCGGGCTGACGGCCTCGGCGATCCGCAGTCGGGCGGCGGCCTCGACGTAGCCATGGAACTGCGGCGGGAAATCGTGACAGCTCACCGCGACATAGGCCGGCTGCGGTTCGCCGACCGGCGTCATCGAGGCGAGCAGCGAGGCGTCGCCGGCGCTGGCTTCCCTTACGCCCTCGGCGATCCCGGTCCAGGAGCCATCGCCACCCAGGAAACTCGTCGGGCCGATTATTAATGTCTCGGGCAGCACCATCTCGATTGCGGCGGCATCCAGGGCCGTGTGCTCTTTGGGAGCTGGGATCGGTGATCGATTCGCCTTGGCAATAAGGCGATCCCAAATTCGGAGTACGTTCCGGCCATACAGCGGGCAGGATTTCGTACTCTCACACCAGCGGGCGAAACGCTGGAAAACATCCTCGACCGCGGCCGCCTCCTCGACCAGGAAAGCCTGCGGGCTGGTCGCGTGGTCCATGGCACCGTCGAGCACCATCGTCCGAATATGGTGGGGAAATAGGCGCGCGTACGTCTGGCCGAGATAGGTGCCGTACGAAATGCCGAGCCAGTTTATCTTCCGTTCACCAAGGGCAACGCGGATTGCGTCGATATCCCGGGCGGCGCTGATCGTGTCGACATTCTCCAGCAGGCCGGGCGTGGTCTGCTTCGCGCAGCTGGCACCGTATTTCGCGCTCTGCCGCCGGACCGCGGCGAATTCCGCCGCGGTATGCGGAAACACCGGAACGCCGGAAACCAGCGGCGCGCCCGTACATTGCACACTGGTGGAAAGCCCGGTGCCGCGCGGGTCGAAGCCGACGATGTCGAAGCGGTCGCGCAGTTGCTGGGAAAACAGTGCCGTGCCGTTCTCCGAGACCGTCTCGGCGCCCTCGCCGCCCGGCCCGCCGGGATTGAACAGCAGCGCGCCGACCCGCTGATCTGGCTTTGCGGCGGGCAGCCGGGACAGCTGCAGCGTGATTCGCTTCCCGTGCGGATGCGCCCAGTTCAGGGGAACGGACAGCCGCGCGCATTGCGCGTGGCTGCCGTCCGGCTCCTTGTCCGGGCAGACTTTCCACTGCAGCTGGCTGGCCGGCGCGGCGGCGCGCGCCACCGGGCTGATGCCCAGCAGCGCCGCCAGAAATGCCGTAGCTATAACTAATGTCCGCCTCATAGGAGCGAACCTTACCGGGAGTAAAACTCCACTACGAGTTGGTCATCGCAGACGATCGGCACCCGGTCACGTTGCGGCGCGGCCACCACCTCGGCGTGCAATGCCGGCAGGTCTACCGACAGATGCGGGACGGTCGTCTCGGGCGCGTACCCACCGGCGGCGGCGATCTGGAACGGCCCCTTTCCGATGCTGCGCGGCGCGACGTGAATGTGGTCGCCGACCTCGACCTGGTAGGACGGGCGATCGACGCGGGCACCGTTCACCATGATGTGCTGGTGCACGACGAGCTGGCGGGCCTGATAAATGGTGCGGGCGAAGCCGGCTCGCAGGACGGTCGCGTCCAGTCGCAGCTCGAGGGCCGCGACCAGGTTGGCGCCGGTCTT
>Ga0137412_10001730_pt2 | contig 12186 bp, 9 predicted proteins | sample CZODoug2_1_16fun_FD_122160 | JGI IMG/M metagenome (GOLD analysis project Ga0137412, IMG submission 122160) | Vadose zone soil fungal communities from Angelo Coast Range Reserve, California, USA - CZODoug2_1_16fungal (Hybrid Assembly) | ecosystem: Environmental > Terrestrial > Soil > Vadose zone...
CCGAGACCGCGACCGCGACCAGCGAGCAGTCCTCGGCGGTGGCCGAGGCGGCGGCGACGGCCGAAGAGCTGACCGCGACCGCGATCTCGATCGCCGACAACGCCAAGGCCGGTTCCGCCGCCGCCGAGCAGACCGGCGAGCTGATGCGCGAAATGCAGGAGCAGGTGCAGGCGATCTCCGAGCGCTCGCTGGCGCTCGGCGATCGCAGCCAGAGGATCGGCGAGGTGCTGGAGCTGATCAACGAGATCGCCGAGCAGACCAACCTGTTGGCGCTGAACGCGGCGATCGAGGCGGCCCGGGCCGGCGAGGCGGGCAAGGGCTTCGCGGTGGTCGCCTCGGAGGTCCGCAAGCTGGCCGAGCGCTCGATCAGCTCCACCGAGGAGATCCGCGAGATCGTCGCCGGCGTCCGCGACGAGACCAACGCGACGATCATGGCGACCGAGCAGGGCGCCCGCCAGGCGGCCGACGTCGGCGAGCTGATGACCTCGACCGCCGACGTCCTCGACGAGAGCATCCGCGCCACCGAGCAGCAGAAGGAGGCCGCCGAGCAGGTCTCCGCGGCGATGGTGCAGATCCGTACCGCCGCCGAGCAGCTGGCGGCGGAGGGGGCGCAGCGCACCGAGGCGGCGCGGCAGGTGGAGGAGCAGGTTGCTCGGCTCGAGCAGACTCTCGAGCAGCACGGGATCGCGATCGGCAACGGGAGTGCCGGCGGCGGCTGAGCCATGGCGCGACTGAGGAAGTGGTGGGAGACGCCGGCCGACCGCTTGACGATCTTGATCGGCGTCGTCGTGCTCCTTTTCCTGGCCGCGGTGGTCATCGCCCTCGTTCGCTACGAAGACTCGCGAAGCGCCGACCGTGACGCCCTCAGCGAGAGCCAGACCCAGTTCTACGCCCAGCAGGTCCGGACCGACATCACCGACGAGGGCGGGATCGCCGACGCCTACGCCGGTGATGCCGACCCGGCCGACCTGACCGACCTCGCGGCGGTGAAGAAGAGCCTCCGCGAATCCCTCCACTCGCTCGAAGACAGTTCCGGGCTGGGCGCCGACGAGGCGGGGATCGCCGGCCACATCGCCGCTGAACAACGCCGCCTCGAAAGGACCTTCCACGACAAGGTGAAACCGGTCGCCGGCACCCCCACCTTTGACGAAGGCGTTCTCCCGTACCGGGCCCAGGTGGGGAAGATGGAGAGCCGGATCGACGCCTTCAATCGATCGAGTGCGCAGCAGGTCGCCGCGGCGACCGCGCGGGCCGACTCGACCTCCTCGAGTGCCCGCACGATGGCGATCATCGCCGCCCTGCTCGCCACCGCCTTCGCTTTCGGCGTCTGCATCTACGCGCGCCGCGTGCTGGCGCGCCTCTTCCGTCTGATCGACGAGAAGATCGCCCACCTGGGCGAGCAGCGTCACCAACTGGACGGGATCGTCGAAACCGCCGGAACGCTGAACCAGTCGGCGAACGAGATGCTCGCCGCGATGACCGAGACCGCGACCGCGACCAGCGAGCAGTCCTCGGCGGTGGCCGAGGCGGCGGCGACGGCCGAAGAGCTGACCGCGACCGCGATCTCGATCGCCGACAACGCCAAGGCCGGTTCCGCCGCCGCCGAGCAGACCGGCGAGCTGATGCGCGAAATGCAGGAGCAGGTGCAGGCGATCTCCGAGCGCTCGCTGGCGCTCGGCGATCGCAGCCAGAGGATCGGCGAGGTGCTGGAGCTGATCAACGAGATCGCCGAGCAGACCAACCTGTTGGCGCTGAACGCGGCGATCGAGGCGGCCCGGGCCGGCGAGGCGGGCAAGGGCTTCGCGGTGGTCGCCTCGGAGGTCCGCAAGCTGGCCGAGCGCTCGATCAGCTCCACCGAGGAGATCCGCGAGATCGTCGCCGGCGTCCGCGACGAGACCAACGCGACGATCATGGCGACCGAGCAGGGCGCCCGCCAGGCGGCCGACGTCGGCGAGCTGATGACCTCGACCGCCGACGTCCTCGACGAGAGCATCCGCGCCACCGAGCAGCAGAAGGAGGCCGCCGAGCAGGTCTCCGCGGCGATGGTGCAGATCCGTACCGCCGCCGAGCAGCTGGCGGCGGAGGGCCGCCAGCGCGCCGAGGCGGCCGAAGTCGTGAGCGGGCTGATCGAGGAGCTCGACCGAGGGCTCGACGATCTGACCCGCCTGGCCGTGCAGGGCTCGGCCGACGAACCGCCGGATGACGAAGGGGACGTCGTATGGCAGGGGCGGAGATGAGCGGCGTACACGTCCGGGTCCGGGTCGCCGGCGAGCACTATGCGCTGCCGGTCGAGCAGGTGCTCGAGGTGGCGGACCTCGGTGAGATCGCGCCGGTCCCCGGTGCACCGGCGGAGATCGTCGGCGTGCGCAACCTGCGCGGACAGGTTCTGCCGGTGGTCGCCTTGGCCGCCGTGCTCGGCCTCGGTGACGGCCGGCCGCAACGCGTCGTCGTCGCCGAGGCGGGCGAGCTGCGAGCCGGGCTCCTCGTCGAAGCCGTCCTCGACGTCGAGGATCTGCCCGCGGCCACCGAGCAGGTCGAATCCGACTACCTGCTCGGGGCCTGTCTGGTCGACGGCGAGCTGGTCGGGATGCTCGACGTCGGTGCCCTCCTCTCTCGGGTCGGGTCGAGTTGAGCGCCTCGGATGAGGAGATCCAGGACCTCGTTCGTGCCGAGGCGGCCGATTGCCTGCAGCGGATGGAGGCGAACCTGCTCGCCCTCGAGGCGGGCACCGGCGGGTCCTCCGAGGTCGACGCGATCCTGCGCGACGCGCACTCGGTGAAGGGGAGCTCGGCGATGATCGGATGGCAGGAGCCGGCCGCGCTCGCGAATGCGATCGAGGGGTGGATGGAACGCGGGCGCGAGACCGGCTCGGTGCCGACCGATCTCGTCGACCTGCTGCTGCGGACCGTCGATGGGCTGGGCAGGGCCGTGAACGGCGAGCAGGGGGTCGCGCCGCCACTGCTCGAGGAGCTGGCGGCCTTCGACGCCGAGGACGGCACCGGAGCGGACGCCCCGGCGCAAGCCCGCCTGTCCGAGCCGGCGCCCGCGGCGACGAGCGTTGGCGGGCCCATGACCGAGCGCACTCCGACGATCCGGGTCGACGCCGCCAAGGTCGACCGCATGCTCGACGCCGTCGGCGAGACCGTGCTTCACCACCGACGCCTCGAGCACGCGCTGGGGAGCGCCGGGGGCGAGTCACGACAGGCCTCCGAGGAGCTCGACCTCGGCGAGCGGCTGCTCGGCGATCTGCAGGACTCCGTGGTCCAGATGCGGACGCTGCCGCTGAGCATGATCACCAGCCCGTTTCCGCGTGCGATCCGCGATCTCGCCGCGGAGTACGGCAAGGAGGCCTCGTTGGAGATCAGCGGCGCCGATACCCAGCTCGACCGGGTGATCCTCGAGGGCATCTCCGAGACGATCGTCCACCTGCTCCGCAACGCGATCGCCCACGGGATCGAGGCGCCCGAGGAGCGCGAGCAGGCCGGCAAGCCACGGGCCGGGCGGATCGAGCTGCGCGCCCATCAGCGCGGCGGGATGGTCGCGATCGAGGTGGCCGACGACGGCCACGGTGTCGCCGCCGAGCTCGTGGCGCGTGCCGAGGAGTCCGGGTCGCTTGCCGAGCTGCTCGCGACGACCGGGTTCTCGACCGCGGCGGAGGTGACCGAGGTGGCCGGCCGCGGCGTTGGCCTGGACGCGGTCAAGCGCAGCGTCGAGGGCCTCGGCGGCGGCCTCGAAGTGCAGAGCGAGCCCGGCCGCCGCACCAAGGTGACGCTGCTCTTACCGCTGACCCTGGCGCTGATGCGGGTGCTGCTGTTCGAGCGGGGCGGCCAGGCCTTCGCCATGCCGATGACCAGCGTCGGCCGCGTCGTCGCGGTGAGCGAGACGACCTCGCTCGGCAACCATCCCTCGATCGAGATCGACGGCCGATCGGTGCCGCTGTCGCACCTCGGGCTCGACGCCGGCGCGGAAGAGCTGCCGCTGCGCACACCGGCGGTCGTCGTCGAATCGCTGGGACGGCAGCTGGCGGTGGTGTGCGAGCAGCTGATCGGCGAGGAAGAGGTGGTGATCAAGAGCCTCGGTGCGGTGCTGTCCGGAGTCGCCGGCTATCTCGGTGCTGCCATCCTGGGGGATGGGCGGATCGCGCTGGTCCTCGACCCGAACCACCTGCTGAACGCTCCCAGGGAGAGAATGGCTTTGGACCGATCCGACGACACGACCGCGCACCCGACCGGGACGGTGCTCGTCGTCGACGACCAATTCTCCGCCCGCGAGCTGCAGCGAAGCATCCTCGAGGTCGCCGGCTACCGGGTCGAGGTTGCCCGCGACGGGCGCGAGGCGCTGCGCCTGATCGGCGAAACACCCGACCTCGACCTGGTGCTGACCGATGTCCAGATGCCCGAGATGGACGGCTTCGAACTATTGGAGGCGATCCGGGCCGACGAGGCCCACCGCTCCCTGCCGGTGGTGGTCGTCACGACGCTCGGGGACGAGGCAAGCCGCCGGCGCGGCGCCGATGCGGGGGCCGACGCGTACGTCGTCAAGAACGAGTTCGACCAGGAGGCGCTGCTGGAGACGATCGAGCGCCTCACGGCCCGGTGAGCCCGGTAACGGGGCCGCGCCGGGTCCTGATCTGCGAGGACTCGCGGGCCTACGCCACCGCCCTTTCCCGCTTTCTCGAGCGCGACCCTGAGATCGAAGTTGTCGGGATCGCCCCGACCGGCGAGCAGGCGATCGCCGAAGTTGAACGCCTCGAGCCGCACCTCCTCACCCTCGACATGCAGCTGCCCGGGATGGACGGCCTCGAGGTGGTGAAGACGCTGATGGAGTCCCACCCGCTGCCGGTTGTCGTGATCAGCGCCCAAGTTGCGCGGGGATCCGAGCGGGCCGCCGCGGCCCTGGCGGCCGGGGCGCTCGAAATCCTCTCCAAGGAACAGCTTCGGCTCGATCAACCCGACGACGTCTGGGCGCAGGCGATGCGCAGCCGGCTGCGGCGGTTATCGAGCATGCGGGCAGGGCGCTCGGGTCGAGCCCGGCGCCAGGATCAGCGCCGGCCGCCGGCTCCGCGGACCGCGGAATTACGCCGGGGCCCCGCGGCCGCGATCGGGATCGGCGCCTCGACCGGCGGACCGCCGGTCCTCGAGGCGATCCTCGAGGAGCTACCGGCCGATTTCGCGGTTCCGGTCCTCGTCGTGCAGCACATGACCCCCGGCTTCATCGACGGCTTCGTTCGCTGGCTCGACCGGAAAGTCGCGCTGCCGGTCCGGGTCGCCGCGGACGGGGCGCGCGCGACCGCCGGGATCTGGTTCGCTCCCGATGGCGCCCACCTGCTGTTGACCGAGTCCGGGCGATTCGCGCTCGCCGACCAGCCCCCCGGGCCGCACCGGCCGTCGGTCGATTCGCTGCTGAGCAGCCTGGCTCAGAGCCTCGGGGCGGAGGCGGTCGGTGTCGTTCTCACCGGGATGGGGCGGGACGGCGCTATGGGCGCAGCGGAGATCCGCCGTGCGGGCGGCCTGGTCATCGCCCAGGACGAGGCCTCCTCGGTGGTCTTCGGGATGCCCCGGGCGGTAGCCGAGGAGGGCGCCGATCTGGTCGCCGAGCCGGCCGGCCTGGCGCACGCCCTCGCCGCCCTGCGCCCGGCTCGGGGGAAGACGTGACCGACGCGCTCGCCAAGGTCGCCGAGCTGGTCGAGCGCGAGAGCGGCATCGTGGTCAAGGAGACGCAGATGGAGGCGCTGGTCGCGGCGCTCCGCCGGGCCTCGCCCGACGCCACCGCCGAGACCCTGCTCGCCGGCGACGACTCCGCCGGGCAGGCCCTGCTGCTGGGCCGCCTGATCGACCAGCTGGCGATCCAGGAGACCTTCTTCCTGCGTGAACCGAGCGAGCTTGAAGCGATCGACTGGCACCAGCTGCTGGCGGCCGCCCACGGCCGCGGCGCCGGCGAGGTCAACGTCTGGGTGGCCGCCTGCGCCTCCGGCGAGGAGGCCTATTCGGTGGCGATGCTGGCGACCGAGGCCTTCGGCCATGGGCGCCCGCCGGTCTCGATCCTCGCCACCGACATCTCGATGCGGGCGCTGACCCGCGCCGAGGAGGGCGTCTACTCGGAGCGCTCGGTGCGGGAGCTCAGCGGGGAGCGCCGCGATCGGTTTCTCGTCCCCGACGGGGAGCGGAGCGTCGTCGGCGATCAGCTGCGCTCGCTGGTTCGCCTGCGCCGGCACAATCTCGTCGCCGATCCGGCGCCGCCACCGGGCGAGGTTCCCTTCGAGGTCGTGCTCTGCCGCAACGTCCTGATCTATTTCGGCGCGGACACCTCCGAGCGAGTGGTCGCATCGCTCGAGTCGGCGCTGCATCCAGGGGGCGATCTGATTCTCGGCGCAGCCGACCGCCTGGCGAGCTCGGCACGGCGCCTCGGCGGGATCGCGGCCGGCGGGGCGAGCCCTGCCGCCATGCCGCCAGCGGCCATCCCCCGCCGGCCGCGTACGCCGCCCACCGAGCACCGGTCGTCGCGGCGCGCCTCCGGCCGGATGCCGGCGCCGGTGTCGGCGGCGACCCCTGACATCGACCAGGCCATGGTGGCCGCCGATCGGGGCGATTACGCGACCGCGATCGAGCTCGCCGGACGAGTCTTGAAGGAGGACTCTTTCAACGCCGCGGCCCACTACGTACGGGGTGTGAGTGAGCTTGCGAACGGCGATCCCGAGGTCGCGGTCGAGTCGCTTCGGCGCGCCCTCTACGTCGACGCTTCGTTCGCGCTGGCGGCTTTTCAGCTCGCCCGCGCCCACGATCTCCAGGGCGACGAGAAGGCCGCGCGACGGGCCTATGCGCAGACGCTGCGGGCCCTCGCGCGCGACGATGAACGCAGTCGCCTGCTGCTCGAGCAGGGTGACGTCGGTGAGATCGCCGCCGCCTGCAGGGCGCGCCTCGCCGCGATCGGTTGACGGCTACTCCGTCGGCGACGGTTCGCGGCCTTGTCGCGTGCCTTTAGCCGGGCACCGAAACCGTCGATATCAGGGAGTCATGAGTGTCGTGTCCGGTCTAATCCTGCTTGTCGGGTCGAGCTTGCTGCTGTGGCTGGCCCTACTCGGACTTGCCCTTGCCCGCAAGCTGCGGCGCGACCGCCGGGAGTCGCGGTCGATCGACCGTCGGGCACGATACGAGGCGGTACTTGCCGCCGCCGATGTGACCGCGATCACCGCGATCTTCAGCGCCGCCCACGAGCCCGAGGCCCAGGTCGACCTCGCAGCCTCGATCGACGCCCTGCACAAAACGCTCTCGCCGGCGGAATTCGAAGCAATCGGCCGGGGCATGGAGGCGTCCTCGCTGCCTCAGAGCCTGAGCGCGGACCTCCGGTCCCGCCGAGCGATCACTCGAGCCCGGGCCGCGTTTCTGCTGTCCCGGCCCGGCACCCCGGCAGCGGTCGAGCAGATCGCTCCGTTGCTGAGCGACCCCGATCCCGACGTTCGTCTCGTCGCCTGCTCCGGACTCGCTCGCGCCGCGACGCCGCGCGCCGCCGAATTTCTGATCGACGGTCTCGCGACCGGCGTCCTGCCGCCGGAGCGGATCATCGAGCGGCTCGGGGCGCCCTGGGCCGTGGAGACGATCCTCGCGACGCTGAAGGACGGATCCACCGCGGTCGATGCGAGCCTCGCGCGGGCATTGGGCCTCGCCCGCGATCCCCGCGCCGCCGGTCCCCTCGCCGCGCTGCTGCGCGCCGACTCTGTCGAGTTCCGGATCTCCGCCACCCGATCCCTCGGGCGCGTCGGCGGGCCGGCCTGCGTACCGGCCCTGATCGAGGCACTGTCGTCGGAGGTCTGGGCGGTTCGGGCTCAGGCGGCGAAATCACTCGGCGTCCTGGGCGCCGCCGAGGCGCTGCAGCCGCTCGAGCGTTGCCTTTCCGATCGGGCATGGTGGGTGCGGGCGAACGCGGCGCGCGCCCTGCGTGAGCTCGGCGATCCAGGGATCGAGGCGCTCCGACGCGCGGTCGAACACGACGACCCCTACGCGGCCGATCGGGCGCGCGAGCAACTCGCGCTCGAGGCCGTGATCGAGGAGCGGACGGCGGCGTGATGGACCCGTTCGAACAGTTCCTGCATGGCTTCAACGTCTTCATGCTCAGCTACGTCCTCGTCCTGCAGGTGATCTACACCGTCCTCGCGATCGCCGGCTGGCGGGCGATCGAGAACTACGTCAAGCGCCGGCCGGTGCGGGACTACAAATCCGTCGCCGAGTCGGAGATGAGCATGCCGGTCTCGATCCTCGTGCCGGCCTACAACGAGGAGCCCTCGATCATCGCCTCGCTGCGCTCGCTGCTCAAGTCGCAGTTCATCGAGTTCGAGATCGTCGTCATCAACGACGGCTCCAAGGACCAGACGTTGGCGGTCCTGAAGGACGCGTTCGGTCTCGTCAAGGTGGGCCGGGTACCGCGCTCGAACCTTCCTACCAAGTTGGTCCGCGCCGTGTACGCGAGCCCGCTGGAGCCTCGGATCGTCGTCATCGACAAGGTGAACGGCGGCAAGGCAGACGCGCTCAACGCCGGCATCAACCACGCCAACTTCCCGCTCTTCTGCGCGATCGACGGCGACTCGATGCTGGACGCCGCTGCGCTTTCACGGCTCGTCTGGGAGTTTCAGGCGGCGCCGGAGACGGTCGCCGTCGGCGGGATCGTTCGCGTGGTCAACGGATCGAAGTTCGAGAACGGACGCCTGGTCAAGGTGCGCACCCCCCGCAACCTCCTCGCGAACCTCCAGATCATCGAGTACCTGCGGGCCTTCCTCGGTGGTCGCGTCGGCTGGTCGAACAGCGGCATGCTCATGATCATCTCCGGTGCGTTCGGCCTCTTCCGACGCGATGTCTGCGTCGAGGCCGGCGGCTATGACCCGACGACGGTCGGCGAGGACGCCGAGCTGGTGCTGCGACTCCACCGCCACCAGCGCGAAAAGAGCAGGTCCTGCCGAATCACGTTCTTCCCCGACCCGATCTGTTGGACCGAGTGCCCGGAGGATCTCGGGACGCTCATTCGCCAGCGGGACCGCTGGCAGCGCGGCCTGATCGAGATGATGGCTCGCCACCGAGCGATGCTCTTCCGGCCGCGATTCGGGCGGATCGGCTGCGTCGCGATGCCGTACTTCCTCGTCTTCGAGCTGCTCGGCCCGACGATCGAGTGCGTCGGCTACACGCTGTTCGTAATCGCCGTTGCTCTGGGAATCATTCCCCTGGCATTCGCGCTGGCATTCCTGGCCATCGCCCTGACCTACGGTCTCGTGCTCAGCTTCCTCGTCATCCTGATGGAGGAGCGTGCCTTCCGTCGCTATCCGGGCTGGACCGACCTCATGCGCCTTGCGGTGTGCGCCGTGATCGAGAACATCGGCTACCGCCAGCTGCTCGCTGTGGTGCGGATGCGTGCGTGGTACACGCTTGCCCGGGGAAACCAGCACTGGGGCGAGATGACGCGAAAGGGTTTCGGCCCGCTCCTCCCCGGCGGTGTGTCTGACCCCACCGTCGCGAACTTGGACCCGACCGCAGATCCCGTCCTCGCGGGTGAGACGCCCGCCGAGCGCTGAACGAGCAGCGGATCGGGTCGAACAATTGCTCCTAGACCAACGTCAGGAGGAGCGCAGCCAGTCGGCGATGATTCCGCCGATCTCCGGGCCCGCGTCCTCCTGCAGGAAGTGGGAGGCGTCGGCGATCGGGCGGGGCGCCGGGAAGTTCAGCTGGGTCGCGATCCGTTCGCCGACCGAGAACGGCAGCACCGGGTCGTCCTCAGCCCACAGCAGCAGGGTCGGGCGCTCGTCCTCGCGCAGCGCGTCGGCGACCCGTTTGCCCTCGGCGGCGCCGGGCGCGTCGGGCTCGGTCGGCAGGATCAGCGGGAACGCCCGCGCCCCGGCCTTCGCCGCCGCGTCCATATAAGGGGCCTCGTAGGCGGCGATCACCTCGTCGCCCGGGTCGTGCTTGCAGCCACCGCGGATCAGCATCCCGACCGGGACCTCCTCGGCATTGCGGACGAAGTCGCGGAACGCCAGCCAGGCGTCGCTCATCTTCTGATGGCCGGTGAACGGGCCGGTCTCCATGATCACCAGGCGGTCGAACCACTCCGGATGCTCGACCGCCAGCCGCAGGCCGATCGGCCCGCCCCAGTCATGGACCACCGCGGTCGCGCCGCTCAGCTCGAGCCGCCCGAGCAGCTCCGCCATCAGCTCGATGTGGCGGTCGTAGGTGTAGAAGCCGACGTCGGTCGGCTTGTCGGAGCGGCCGAAGCCGACGAAGTCCGGGGCGATGCAGCGGAAGCCCGCGTCGCGGACCGGCGGGATCACCTTGCGCCAGAGGAACGACCAGGTCGGCTCGCCGTGGAAGAAGACGACCGGCGCCCCCTCGCCCTCGTCGAGGTAGGCGAGCCGCACGCCGTCCACCTCGATGTAGCGAGAATCGAACGGGAAGTCGGGCAGCCCCTGCAGCCGCTCCTCCGGCGTCCGGAAAACCCCCTCCCGAGGCTCGCCTCCCATGCGCGCCAGCCTAGCCGACAGCCGCGGATTCCCGATGCGAAAGGGATTTCCTATCACCGCATCGCTATTCCCGATTTTGCCGATCGACTTTGTGCTACCGTGCCCGATCACCTGGCAATCAAGAGTTAGTTAGTCGACAAACATAGGAAGGACAGTTGATGCGGAACGCTCGCAAGACCCGGCGGCGTGGCGTGACGATCGGCCTCGGTGCCGGTCTTCTCACGATGCTGATCGCGATCGCGATCGCCGGATGCGGTGGAGGCAGCAGCAGCAGCAGTTCGTCGTCCGAATCGTCCGGCGGGGGCGGCGGTGGCGAAGGCGGCAAGCTGGCAGTGGTCGGCTACTCGACCCCGGAATCGGTCTACGCCGAAACGCTCGAGCCCGCCTTCGAGAAAACGCCACAGGGCAAGGGCGTCAGCTTCAGCAACTCGTTCGGCGCCTCGGGTGACCAGAGCCGCGCGGTTGCCGCCGGCCAGCCCGCGGCGGTCGTCCATTTCTCTCAGGCCGGCGACATGGAACGGCTGGTCGAAGAAGGCGAAATCGTCTCCAAAGCCTGGACGAAACAGCCCTATGGCGGCTACGCGACCGACTCGGTCGTCGTGATCCTGGTCGAAAAAGGCAACCCGCTCGGGATCAAATCCTTCAAGGACCTGGAGGAAAACGAAGAAGCCGAAGTGATCACGCCGAACCCGTTCAGCTCCGGCTCGGCCCGCTGGAACATCATGGCCGTCTACGGCTCGGCGATCGAAGAAGGCGCCTCCGAAGAAGAAGCGCTGGAAGCGGTGAAGACGGTGCTCGAAGAGACCACCGCCCAGCCGGGCAGCGGCCGCGACGCCTTCTCTGCCTTCTCCCAGGGCGAGGGCAACGTGCTCCTCACCTACGAGAACGAAGCGATCAAGGCGGAAAAGGAAGGCGAAGAAGTCGAATACGTCATCCCGCCGTACACGATCGAGATCGAAACCCCGATCGCGGTCACCAAAGAAGCCCCTGAGCCCGCGGCCGAAGAATTCCTCAAATGGATGTGGTCGGACGAAGGCCAGGAACTGTGGGCGGAAAACGGCTACCGCCCGGTCAACAAGAAACTGGTCGACGCGAAACAGTTCCCGGAACCCGAAAAAGGTCTGTTCCAGATCGCGAAATTCGGTGGCTGGGCCAAAGTCAAGGACCAGTTCTTCGACGAAGAAGAAGGCTCGGTCGCCAAGATCGAGGAAGAACTCGGCGTCTCCACCTCCGGCTGATCGATGGAGGCTCACGCCGCACAGCGTCCCGCCGCACCCCGGAGCAGGCCATTGCGCCTGCCCGGGGTGGGCGCGGGCCTCGGTCGGGGCATGGTCGTCCTCTGGCTGAGCGTGATCGTCTTGCTGCCGCTGGCGGCGCTGCTCGACAAATCGCTCAGCGAGGGGCTCGGCCACTTCTGGGACCAGGTCACCTCCCCCGCGGCCCTGGCATCCCTGGAGCTGATCCTCGTCTGCTCGCTGATCGTGGTCGCGATCAACGCCGTCTTCGGCACGATCGTCGCCTGGCTCCTCGTCCGTGACAACTTCCCCGGCAAGGCGATCATCAACGCGATCATCGACCTCCCCTTCGCGCTGCCGACGATCGTCGCCAGCCTGATCCTGATCGAGCTCTGGGGCAAGAACTCCCCGGTCGGGATCGACATCGCGCTGACCCGCACGGCGATCGTCGTCGCC
>Ga0137412_10003700_pt1 | contig 12186 bp, 13 predicted proteins | sample CZODoug2_1_16fun_FD_122160 | JGI IMG/M metagenome (GOLD analysis project Ga0137412, IMG submission 122160) | Vadose zone soil fungal communities from Angelo Coast Range Reserve, California, USA - CZODoug2_1_16fungal (Hybrid Assembly) | ecosystem: Environmental > Terrestrial > Soil > Vadose zone...
CGCGTTGGGCAAAGGACCGTCGCGATCGATGATGCGGCGCTCACACGCCTGGTCGAGGGCAATGCCCGCTATGTCTCTGGCAAGATGAACGAGCGCGACTTCTCCATGGTCGAGATCCGCATGTCCGACCCTTCGAATCGCAACGTTTGCCAGCAAATCGCGCGCCGACGCCCCGTGTGTGGCTTTTCCCACGTTCGCGCCGCTGTTTTGGCTACATAGAAGACGCATGCCCAATCGTCTCCGCGGCAAGACTTCCAAGCGTCGGCGCACCGCCAAGCAGCTCCATCTTCGTCTTCTTCGCCTCGAATTGTATGCTGACGCCCATTCGCGAAGTGCCTGGCGGGCCGGCAACAGCTTTCGAATGACGCGCGCTGCCCGTTTCGAACGCGCCGTCAGTTGGAGGCTCCGGTCGCTCGCGATGAGCAAAGCCGCACTCGCCGCCGAGGACGACAGGGGCGTCTGCGCCGAAGTCTCCTCGTGAGCGGCGACAAAGCTTGGCACCCCACATCTGCGAGACGAATCGCGAACGCGCCACACGATCTGGCTAGTCTCTCTATCGAGGCGCGCGGCGATAAGATCCTGCTGACGACGTTGCGCACACGAGGAAGTGCGCAAGGCCGAGGAGATCGGCCATCCCGACCTGCCGCTGCCCGATCCGCCCATGCTGGAAATCGCCAAGAAGATCATCGATCAGCAAAAGGGCGAATTCGATTCGACGCCGTTCGTCGATCGCTACGAGGAGGTGCTGCGCGTGCTGATTGAGGAGAAGAAGGGCAAGCCGGTCGCCGGCGGGCGGCCTGAGATGGGTACACAACTCTATCTGCCGGGCGGCTGGGCGCGGCATCTCGAGAGCCGCGTCGAAGCATGCCACCACGGCGCGTGACGTCACTGTCGCCATGCGCTCGATCGACGATGCGCTGGGCTGCAGCACGAGATCGAGGATCTTTTGCCGTGTGCGTCGGGCGTGACGCAGCGTGACAGGCAAGCCGGCGCGGCCCTTAGGTCGCCCATGCCAATCCCTAAGCCTGCCTATCCCTCGCGCTCCTGTCTCCGGTCATGGCAGTCCTCTTAGGGGTACTTCTTTAACGCCGCCGCGGAACAAACAATTCCCGCGGCCCTCGCAATGCGCCGGACAAATGGCCGCGCTCGGGACTTCGCGCGTCTTTCGGGGCAACCATGATCGTCCGGCTGCGTTCGCCTGAGGCCAAGCCATCGGAGCCACGTCAGCGAGGAGGAGTTCGTGACCGTAGACCGCGGCGGCGCCTTTTTTGCACTCATTGCGCTGGTGAGCCTTTGTTCAGCCGTCGTGCTGATCGGGCCAGCGCGGGCACAGAGCGGTGACCGGGGCGACGGCCACGCCGCGAATCATGATTGGTATCGCACCCTCAAGACGAAATCGGGCTGGTCCTGCTGTAGTGGCGATCAAGGTCACGGCGATTGCCGGCCGGTGCAGGCGCACCAGCGGCAGGACGGCGACTGGGAGGCCTATTTCAACGGGTCGTGGCAGGAAATCCCGCCCGATGCGATTCTGCGCGACGACCTCAACAGGGTTCCACTGCATGCGCATATCTGTGAGCGCGCGGGCTTCGTCTACTGCTTCCTGCGGGGCGGCGGCGGCACCTGAGACGCGCATCGCATGGTCAGTCGCTGCGATCGCCCCCCTAGCTCGCGCGGCCGGATCGCGAGAAAGCTCGCCAGCGTGCGCTGCCTCTGTCACGTAATTTAATTAGCTTAATTAGCGCAAGGGCCCGAATGTCCGTGAACGAGTTCATTCCTTGCCCAAATGTGACTTTCGGCACGTTCCTGACATCAATTTTTCTCCATTCTGCAGCAACATGGCTTTGATCGTGCATGGTGGGACACGTCGACAGGGGTGGGCTATGGCAGGAGGGGTGGGCTATGGCAGGTGACCTTGGCAAACACGGGCAGCGGGATTCGATCCGCGTCAACATCCTCGAGGCCCAGGAACTACAGGCTTGGTGCGCGGAGTTCGGCTGTACGGCCGACCAATTGAAGACAGCCGTCAGCCGCGCAGGCGTGATGGCTACCGATGTGCGGGCCTTCCTTCAGGACCAGGACTGGATTCCGACGCCGCGGCGACCGCGCGGTTTGGCGCGGCTGCTGTCGCGCCGGCAGCGCTACCGCTGATCCTGAACGCGCTGCCGCAAGGCGGATCAGACGAACGGCCCGATCTTGGCCTCGGCAAAGGCCGGCCGTGACTGGATCCGCTGCCACCACGCCAGCACGCGCGGGTGTTTCTTGTCCGAGACCTCGTCGGGTGCGATCTCCTCGTCGATGCGCTTGACGAAGGGAACGACTGATATGTCGGCCAACGAATATTTATCGCCGACCAGCCAGGCATGGCGGCCGAGGCCATCTTCCATCCTGTCGAGCATCAGGACGAGCTTGCGCCGTGCCTCGCCTTCTTCCTCGGCCGTATAGGGCCGCCGGGCGGCGCGCAGCCAAGCTTCCTGGCGTTCCTTGCTCGGCACCTTCTTCAGCCGCTCCGCCAGCTCTTCGTCCGACCATTGCGACGCCGTCTTGGCCAGGCTGTGCTTCCAGTTGAAGATGATGAGATTGCCGATCCGCTCGTCGGCATGGCGGATCCAGTTGCGCATCTCGGCGCGTTCGTAGGGGTCGTCCGGCCGCAGGGACGGCTCGGGCCAAGTCTCGTCGAGATATTCACAGATGGTGCCGCTCTCGTACAGCGAGCGGCCGTCGGGCAGGACGAGGAGGGGGATGACGCCGTTGGGGTTGAGCTTCAGATATTCCGGCGTGTGATGCTCCATCTTCGCCAGGTCGATGAGGACGCTCTCGAACTTGAGCCCTTTCTCGGCCAGGCAAAGCCGCACGCGCCGTGAGGCGCTCGATCTCCAAGCATGGTGCAGCACGAGCATCCTGATTTCCTCCCGATTTTTTCGCCGCCTGACAATTGGGGACCTTAGCCCGGCTTGCGGGCAAACAGCATCGCAATGTCGATCGTGACGTCCATCGCCGCCTCGACGTCGAGCGCCGAGGCCGCGATGTGACGGGCGTTCGGCCCCATCAACACCGCGTGGCGAACGCTCTCGCGGTCGAGCCTCACGCGGTGTGCGAGCCGAATGGCCGTCGTTGGCCCGATCAACTGCTGCATCGCCTCGGCGTAGCGTCCGGTCTTGCCGGCCTGCTGCTGCAGGAGGCCGAAGCGGTGAACGAGCTCGGCAAGGTGATCTGGTCCCGGATAGGCCAAGGCAAGCCATCCGCCCGGTCGCAGGACGCGGGACATCTCGGCGAAATTCTTCGGCGCGAAGATGCTGAGCACGAGATCCGCCGCCTCGTCCTGCACGGGCCATTCGGCCCACACGTCGGCGACGGCAAAGGCAAGCTCCCGCCACCGGCGCGCCGCGCGCTGCGCCGCTGTCCTGGCAACGTCGAATCCCAGCCCGATCACTGGCGTTCGCAACGCCGCCGAGACGCCGGCGAGATGATGGCCGGTGCCGCAGCCCGCATCGAGCACGCACCGGCCCCGGGTGGGAGACGTCGGATCGGCGCGCGTCACGTGCGCTGCGATCGCCGCACTGACAGGGTTGAAGTGTCCGGCTTCGAGGAAAGCCGTTCGGTGGTCGAGTTGCTCCGCGCTATCGCCGCGGGCCATCAGGCTGCGTCGGCGGCCGTCGAGCAAATTGACGTAACCATCGCGCGCAAGATCGAAGCTGTGGCGATTGCTGCAAACCAGGAGGCTGGCTGCGGCTGCGAGGTCAAGATGGCAGACGGGGCAGCGCAGCAGTGCATGGCCGGGGCGGGATAGGAGCGGCGCCACGGGGCCGCTCCAGCATCAGCAACAGCAGGAAAGCAGTCATGGGCGTCCTCTTTTCAACCGGCGGCGATCATAGTCTCGGCGGCCCTGAACGTGAAGAACCCCACGCGCTCGAGCGGGGAAGATCATCGGCTGAGCTTGAGCAGGGTGGTTCCGACCAGGGTCAGGGCAATCGACGCCAGGCGTGCTGGATTCACCCGTTCCTTCAGGAACACGACGCCGATGATGACGGCGAAAACGATGCCGGTTTCACGCAGGGCGGAGACCATGGCCAGCGGCGCCAGGGTGAGCGCCCAGATGACCACCCACGTCGATCCGTAGCTCATGATGCCCGCGGCAATTCCAGCGTTGCGGCTGCACGGGCTCAAGGCCGTGCGCCGGTCGCGCTGCAGCCAGCTGACGCAGCCCACGGTCAGGAGGGCGGTGATGAGCGACAGCCAGATCATGTAGCCATGTGCGCTGCCGGCGGCGCGGGCACCCAGGCCATCGACGATCGTGTAGCTGCCGATGAAGGCGCCGGTCACGAGAGCGAGCAGGATGGGACGCCAATCGTGGAGGCTCGCCGCGCCCCGCGCCAAAATCAGGCTGGTGATGCCGAGGCCGATGAGCAGGATCGCCAGAATGCCGGTCTGGCTCAGTTGTTCGCCCAGGAACCAGACCGAGACGACGGCCACGATGAAGGGCGCTGCGCCCCGCGCCAGCGGGTAGACAAGGCTGAGATCGGCCACCTGGTAGGCGCGATTGAGGAACAGCATGTAGCCGGTGCACAACACCGTGCTCGCCGCCAGATAGGGCCAGCTCTCCGGGGCCGGGACGGTGACAAAGGGAACGAGACACAACGACAGGACAAGCTGCGTCAGCGACATCACCCGGATGAGGGCGAGCCGGTCGCGGTCGGTCTTGACCAGCGCATTCCACGTCGCATGAACAAGCGCCGCGCCCAAAACCATCAGGAACATCTCGGTCGGCATAACAGACTCCGGTCTCAAGGCGGGCAGTGGACCGACAATTCCAGGCCGCCGTCGAAAGGCAGGGTCATGGTGCGGAAGCCGTTGGCGGGTTCGGCGAGGAAGGCGAAATAGTCGGCATAGGCGCTGCGGTACTGCTCGGTGTTGTCGCAGACGACGATGGCGCCGGGCCTGAGATGCGGCGTGACCAGCTCGATCGCGGGCCGCGCCATGGCGATCCAGATATCCATCAGCACGAAATCCACCGACCCGTCGATCTTCTTCAGCGTCTGGCGCAGATCGCCCTCGCGCAGGTCGATGAATCGGCTAAGGCCCGCCTCCGCGAAATGCGCCCGCGCGGCCTCGGCCTTCGCGGGCTCGTATTCGGTGCCGATCACCACGCCGTCGCCGCCGGAGGCGCGCGCATTGTCGCGCACGGCGGCGGCGAGATAGAGCGTCGACACGCCGTAGGACGTGCCGATCTCGACGATGCGCCGCGCATTGCCGGCGCGGCAGAGCTGGTAGCAGAACTCGGCCTTGTCGCGATCGAGCGCCACCAGCTTGTCGCTGCGAAAGGCCTTTAGCCGCGCCGCCTCGTCCGCGGCCGGCGGCAGCGCCTCGTTGACCCGCTCGGCGTCGTAGCTTCGCAGCGCCGCAAGCTGCTCGTCGCTCCTGGCGTGCAGGGCGGCCAGCAGGCCTTCCAGTTTCGGATCGTTGAGGACACTCATCGCAGCGGACTCCCGGCTGGCGGCGGGGCAGTAGACCACAATCCGTCAACACCAGACAGCGGCCGCGCGATGAGTCTGTTACCGGCTTGCTGCTGGCGACGCGCTGCCCTGGCGCGTGATCCACAGCATCAGCAGGACCAGCACAATCGCCGCCATGGCGCTCGACAAGCGGACATCCGTGAGCTGCGCCAGTCCGCCGAACAGGGCGACGCCGAGCGCGGGCCCGCCCTTGAAGATCATGTTGTAGAGACTGTTGATCCGGCCGCGATAGCGCGGTTCGGCATTCAGCTGTATGGCGCTGGAGACGCATATGTTGTTGATCGCCAGCATGATGCCCAGCAGCACCGCGCCTGCCAGCGCGAGCGCGATCTCGCCCGACGCGCCGTAGGCCAGCAGCGCCGCGGCTGAACCGGCCAGCGTCGTGATGGTCGTCACGCGCTCCCGCCAACCGCCCCACCGCGATATCCCCCATCGGGACATCCAGAGCCCGGCGAGCATTGCGCCAAGCGCGACCGCGGAGGAGAGCAGCGAGAGGGTTCCGACGCCGCCGCCCAGCGCCGTCGCGGCGATGCTGGGCGCCAGCTCGATGACGCCGCGTGCCGTGCAGGCGAGGGCGGCGAAGGACAGCAGCGGCACGAGGATGGCGCGGTTCTGCGCGGCATGGACAAAGCCGCCGCGCATTTGCTGCAGGACGCCCTGGCGCAGACGCGGTGCGGTCGGTTTTGCGGCAATGGCGGGCAGCGCCATCGCCACGGCGATCATCGGCAGATAGGCCAGCGCGTTGGCGGCAAACGCGGCGCTCGCGCCAAATGCCGAGATCAGCACGCCGGCGATCAAGGGGCCGGCGAAGAACGCCGCGTTGCCGCCCAGTGAATAGAGCACGACGGCCCGGCTAAAACCCTCGCGCGGGGTAAGCGCGGTCATGTAGGCAAGACGAGCGGGCAGGGTGAAGGCGTTGCATGTCCCGAGAAAGACGGCGCACGCCAAAAGTCCGCCGACCGTGAGCTCGCCCAGAGCGGCCAAGGCACACAACACCAAGGCCTGCAGGCAGGACGCAACCTGGCTCAGCCAAAAAATCGTTGCCGGTCGGAAACGGTCGATCAGCGCCCCTGCCGGTACGCTTACGATCAGTGTCGGCAGCAGGTCCGCGAGCACGGCCGCCGCCAGCCAGGCGGTCGAGTGGGTCGCCGCCCAGACCGACCAGCCGACAGCGATCTCCTGGATGAAGCCGCCCGTCAGGGAAATCGTCGTCGCGGTGCTGAAGGTCCAAAGCGGCCAGCCCAACGGGACGTGCGGCGGAAGAGGGGCTGTGATGGCCAGTGTCATGCCACGACGATGAACCTGGCTGGCGGGCGCGTCTGGCGGGTTTCGGACCCCGAACGACGTGGCTCTACACGACCCCGCCAGCCAATTCGAGCATTCGGTTCGGCCAGGGCCGCTTGGTGAGCTCCGCAAACATACTGCCGCGATAGACAAAGGTCTTCCACGCACCGTCGACGTCGAGGAAGTGCGTCTCGTTCTGCATCGGCCTGTAGCCGCTCGACAGGTACACTCGAGGTTCAAAAGCGAACAGGATCGAGAAGGAGATCGACCGTGCCCGCAGGTCGTCATGCGCCCGCAGCAGGAGAAGGCGGCAATGGCCCTTTCTTCTGTGATCCGGCGCCACCGCGACGCCGCCGACCATGCCGATCTCGAGGACCTCGTCGCCCATCTTCACTAGGCGCTGGTAGAGAGCAAGGTGACCCACGACCTGTCGGGCCTCGCGGGCGACAAAGATGCGGTCCGGCACGCCGTGAAAGGCATAGTAGTCGCCGTTCGTCGAGGAGCCTTCGGGAAATGCCTCCCCGAGCAGCGCCTGAACCCTCGTTTCAAGATCGCCCGTGAGGGCGTCCCGGTTGATCTCGATCCACTCCGTGTTGCTCAAATCGGTGTCAGCGCGTCGCGCAGGCTCTCGTTGGAGACCTGCATCAATCCGCCGAACGGCAGGCCGAGCTCCAGGATGAGGTAGATCGCCCCGGAGGCCGACAGGATGCAGACGAAGAGGACGATGGCCAGAGTCGGGTTCGGCTTGGCCGACATGCTGAAGGTGGTGAAGAGGAACATCATCCACAGGACGAGCACGACCATGAACGGCGTGGAGACTGAGTCGGGGGGCTGGGCCAGCAAACCAAGACGGGTTTGCTGGATGTCCGAGCTGATCTGCAGCGCGCGCGTATGGAGCGATACCTCGGTCGGCGTCTTCGGCTGCAGGTCGCGCACCATGGCAAGGGCTGTCGAGTTGTGCTTCGGACGGCCGGGAACCGCCCGTCCGGCCGCGATCGCATCGTCGCGCCAGATCCCATCCATCAGCGGGCCCATCTCGTTGCGCAGCTGCTTGCGGATGGCGACGCCGTTCGGCCCGTACTCCTCGAGCACGTCATCGAGCTCGCTGATGTCGGTCGCCAACCGGCTGACCGATGCGCTGGTGTGCTCGAACGAGGCCCGGGTCGCTGCGAACAGCAGGGCCAGCACGAGCGCCGTCAGCGTCGCGACCAGGGCCGTCGCCAGGCGGATGACTTCCTTGGAATCGCCGGTCAGATGATGCTCGGGCAGTCTCGAGCGCACGATCGCTCCCAGGATGGTGCCCGCCAGGATGAGGGCGAAGGCGCTTCCGGCCATGGCGATGGGAGTCAATTGTCACCTCGAACGTTCACGTTGCGGAGTGTTGTAACGGCCTGAAAATCGATGTTCAACGATCGTCCTAGTCGGCTCCGAACAGATCGCGCGTCACTTTGACCTTGCCGCTCTCGATGTCGCGCATGTTGACCATTGGATAGCCGACCGGCGCGTCGGCGCTCTGCTGCCAGGCCTCGACGATCATGTCGCGCACCGCAGTGGCGCCGGCGGCGAGGCGCGCCGTGGCGAAGGCGATGCCGCGCGGATTGCCCTTGTCGAAGCCGCCGTCCTTCTCGAGCGCATAGAGCGGCCTGACCTGGGCGAGGGAGGCAAACAGCAAGGACTTTATCTGCTCCTCGATCGAACAGTTGCAGGGGTGCCAGGGCGGGACTTCCGCCGCTACCGCCGGCCGCTCGATATTTTCCTTCACGAACTCGCCCTCGAAATAGGCGTGGACGGGCTTGTCGGTGTAGCCGTCGGGGTTGGGATACGGACCCCAGCCGTTGACATGGACGGAGACGTGCATCGGTTGCGTGGCGTCGCCGTCGTAGTGGCTCCAGATGCCGATGTCGCGCAAGGTGAGCATCTCGCGCAGCCGGCGGTCGGCCTCGAACCAGGCGCGCTCCTCCGGCGTAGCTGCCGTCTCGACGCCCTTGGTGGCGGCGCGCCAGTAGGCGAAGTCCTTGCGGATCTGCTGCCAGCCGTCGAGGATCGCATAGGGCAGGTAGCCCGCCTGGTACTGGTCGAAGCCCTTGGCGCGCAGCAGCGTGTCATATTCCCGGCGGGTCGGCGGCAGCGCGCCCAGCGGCAGCACGTCCAGCACCGAGCCATCGTCGGCGAGAGCGATCGAGTGGCCCGGGTCGCGTTCGGCATCGTGTGCCCGGCCGGAGCCCTTCGAGCGGTCGAGCTCGCGGCCCATGACGGCGATCTCCGCCGCGGCTTCAGGCGAGCGTACGAAGGCGGGCAGGCTGTCGGGCAGCTTCTCGATCGCGATGCCGCTGATCATTTCGTGGCCCGTGGCGCCCCACGCCCAGCTCTCGCGGCCGGTGCCGGTGGCAAGCGCCAGCGCCAGCAGGACCGTTGCCCATGTTCGAACCATGCCGTGTCCCCGTTCCTCGTTCCCGGTCGCTTCCCCTTTAAGCGACTCGTGCGAGCAGGCCAAATGAAACGCTTGTCACCTTCCGTCGCGACTTTCTGGCGAGCGCGAGCCCAACGCCTTGAAGATACAATCGTATGAGACGAAGGCGATGGGCGGGGTATTGGCCCATCTGGCACGAACGAATCGGTCCCTTGATCGGCTCCATCACCCCTTGCCGGCCGCTCGCCATCTATTATATCCATCGCCGACTTACTCCACCCCGCTCAAGAGGATGCAGATGGACGCCGCAGGCGCACCGGCCGAGACCCATGCCTTCCAGGCGGAGGTCGCGGAACTCCTGAACCTGATGGTTCATTCGGTCTATTCCGAGACCGACATCTTCCTGCGTGAGCTGATCTCCAACGGCTCGGACGCCTGCGACAAGCTGCGCTACGAGGCGATTGCCAGGCCAGAGCTTCTGGCCGGCGCCGACAAGTTCGTGATCCGCCTCGTGCCGGACAAGGCGGCCGGCACGCTCACCGTCGCTGACACCGGCATTGGCATGGACCGCCAGGAGCTTTTGGACAATCTCGGCACCGTCGCCCGCTCCGGCACCAGGGCCTTTCTGAAGGGGTTGGCCGAGGCCAAGGAAGGCGCCAGCCTGATCGGCCAGTTCGGCGTCGGCTTCTACGCCGCCTTCATGGTCGCCGATCGCATCGAAGTCGTGAGCCGCCGCGCCGGCGCATCCGATGCCTGGGTGTGGACCTCGTCCGGCGGCGCGGGGTTCGAGTTGGCGCCGGCGAGTGCGGAGCAGGCCGGCCGCGTGCCGCGCGGCACCGAGGTCCGGCTGCATCTCAAGGAGGAGGCCAAGCGCTACCTTGAGCCGTTCGAGCTCGAGCGGCTGGTGCGGACCTATTCCGACCACATCCTGTTCCCCATCGAGCTTGTCGACGACAAGGGCGAGGCGCGGCAGGTCAATGCCGCCAGCGCCCTGTGGCAGCGCGCGAAGTCCGAGGTCAAGCCGGAGGACTACACGCAGGCCTACCGCTCGATCGCCATGGCTTTCGACGAGCCGGCGCTCACGCTCCATTACAAGGTCGAGGGACGGCAATCCTATGCCGTACTGCTGTTCGTGCCCTCGACGCCGCCGTTCGACCTCGCCGATCCCAACCGCAAGGGCCGGGTGAAGCTCTATGTGCGGCGCGTCTTCATCACCGACGACGCTGAGCTCCTGCCGCCCTGGCTGCGCTTCGTGCGCGGCGTCGTCGACAGCGAGGATCTGCCGCTCAACATCTCGCGCGAGATGCTGCAGAACAATCCGCAGGTGACCCAGATCCGCAACGGCCTGGTCGGCCGCGTGATCGGCGAGCTGGAGAGCACGGTGGACAAGGACGCCGAGACCTACGCCAAGGTCTGGGCCGCCTTCGGTCCGGTGCTGAAGGAGGGTCTGTACGAGGAACAGGAGCGCCGCGGCCAGCTTCTGGCGCTCGCGCGCTTCGCCACGACAACAGGCGATGGCCTGCGCTCGCTCAAGCAGTACGTGGCCGACCTGAAACCCAACCAGACCGAGATCTACTATCTCGTGGGCGAAAGCGCGGAACGGGTGAAATCGAATCCCAAGCTCGAGGCCGCCCGCGCGCGCGGCATCGAAGTCCTGCTGCTGACCGATCCGATCGACGCCTTCTGGACGATGATGCCGCAGGAATTCGAGGGCAAGCCGCTCAAGTCGCTGAGCCAGGGCGACGTCGATTTCGCGCTGGTGCCGCTTTTGGATCAGGCGTCCGAGCAGAAGCCGGCGTCCGACGAGGACGCGGCCGTCATCAAGGCCGTCAAGGACGCGTTGGCCGAGCAGGTCTCGGAGGTGCGCGCCTCGCAGCGGCTGACGGAGAGTGCCGCCTGCCTCGTCGCCAGCGCGCAAGGCCGCGACCGCGAGCTGGAACGGCTGTTGGCGCGCCAGAATCGCGGCAGCGGCGCCAAGCCCATCCTCGAGCTCAACATGGGCCACGATCTCGTCAAGGCGCTGGCCGCCGCGCTCGGGGAGAAGCGCGAAACGGATGTTTCGGACATCGCCGCGCTTCTGCTCGACCAGGCCCACATCCTCGACGGCGAGGTGCCGGCCGATCCCGCTTCGTTTGCCAGGCGGCTCAACGCGCTCGTGGTTCGCGGCCTGCGCGGCTGATTTCGCCGAGGTATTGCTTGTTCGCCCGATAAAGAGCACCACCTCTTGCCTTAGATGTCGCCTTGCGAGCGCCAGCCGCGCGCCGCGGCGTCGACGCCGGTTCATCTGTTGGAGGCGTCATGACCCTGCGTCGCGAATATTCCCTCGGCCATTCCGAGTACAACGACTTCCTGTTCGCCTCGGTCGGCGAGGAAAAGATCGGCATGTCGCTCACGGTCCTGACCGCATTGACGCGGCTCGGCGTTGATCCATGGCTGGAAGCCGCGCGATTGGCGGATCTGTCGAAGGAGGCGGCGCTGCAGGCCTTCACCGCGACCATCGCCAAGCTGCCCGAAGGCGGCGACTGGAAGGCCGCGGACGCGGCGGCCATCGCCGCGCGTCTGCTGCGGTGGCTGCCGGGCAAGAGCGCCCAGGCCGTCCCGGCAATGGCCGTCCCCCGCAGCATCGGCGGCAGGATGAAGCTGGGCCTTGCGCCCTGGCTGGTCTGGGGCGCGCTGGCCGTCGCCATTCTTATGGTAACGGTTTATCTGCAGGCCGACCACAATCTCGAACCGGCGGCGCGCAGCGCTGAGACCACTCAGCAGTAGCAGCGGCGGCCAGTTGACGCCCGAAATGGCCAGCATGTAGCCCATCTGTGGAACTACAGACTGAACACCTAGGGCTGGGAAGACACGTTCGTCGGCGGCGGCCTTCGTTCAGTCCCACGCCGCGTCGACGATGCGGCCATCTTCCGACAGCACGAGCGTGAGCTGGTTGGGATCGAAGCTGTAGTTCGGCACGCCGTCATTGGGCTTGATCACGCG
>Ga0137412_10003701_pt1 | contig 12185 bp, 9 predicted proteins | sample CZODoug2_1_16fun_FD_122160 | JGI IMG/M metagenome (GOLD analysis project Ga0137412, IMG submission 122160) | Vadose zone soil fungal communities from Angelo Coast Range Reserve, California, USA - CZODoug2_1_16fungal (Hybrid Assembly) | ecosystem: Environmental > Terrestrial > Soil > Vadose zone...
AAAAAAAAAACAAGACCCATATATTTTACTTACACAATCAGAAACAAAACAAACAACGCAAAAGATTCATCAAACACTAGATACTAGTACAACAAAAAAACAACAGGCGACGACACATACAGCTAAAACAGGAGATCAGCAAAATAGAAAGAAGGAACGATAGGGCACGCACTAAGAACAAGTCAGGATCGCGCGTATGTACAAAACTCAGCCAGAAATTACGCGCGATCTTTGCCTTTCCACTCCGGAGGATTCTCGCGCACAAGGTTGAACTCGGCAAGAGCGGCATCAAAAACCTGTGCGTCTTCTGCGCGACGACGACGCTCAACGGCCAGATCTTCCCGAGCCTCTCAAAGGAGCTTTTGGAGCCTCATTATGTTGAGAGTAGGATGGAGATTGTCGAGGGAGGGAGAACGAGAAATAGACGAGTTGGCGAATGAGTACGAGGACCCGGTACCGGAGGGAGGGGGTCCTGTAACGCTGGAGTCGTATGAATCTTCGAAGACGTCTGAACGATTTGGCGCGGCTTCGGATTGAGAAGAGCGCGCAGCCCAGTTGGAAGAGGTTGGAATGGTAGCGGGAGGACCCATAGAGCTATGACGGCTAGGAAGATCGGTCGCATGGTCAGGGATGGTCGATAATGAGGAATGCGAGGTTTCTTTGGATGGGCGTGCATTGACGGATTGCGAAGCAGTGGGAGAAACCTCAGAAGCTTTGCGCTTTGTACCTGGGACAGACCTCTTCGTTTGGCTTGCACTAGGAGGATCTACAATTTCTAAATCGTCCCCTTCAAGTCCTACCTCACCTTTAGTCGTAAAGCTACAACCCCTGCGAAGTTTGGCGCAGCGGACGCAGCGCAGTTTGGTTAGGGCACACAATTCGCGCATGCACATCTGGCCATCAGCAGTGCAGCGCTCGCACTTGTTCATAGATTGAGTGATTAGGTCGAAGCAGACAAGAAAAATATTATAGCGCACCGAGGTGTCACATTCTATCAATTCAATCTGCGATGGCGCACTAGGAGGCGCCCCCGATTTTTCCCTTCTACCCTTAACCCGCCTTGGTCTAATCGTCGAAGGGGGCGTCGTCGGCGTCTCTGCATCCTGGAACCCTTCAAATTCGTCCGGGATATCGGGCTGTGTTCCTATCAAAGACATGGTCTGCGAGAGATGACGGATCTGGTCCGATAAGTGCACGCTCTGCACGGTTTTGTTGGCTAAGATTTCGGGAAGCCAGAGTATCGGGTCAGGAAAGGAGTCGAATTGAAAGTTGCCGATTGGGAAATCGTGCATTTCTGTAAGGAGATTTAGGAGACTCCGCTATGATATGCATTTAGCTCCGCACCAAAAGAAGAAGAAGGATTATACGTACGATCTCGCCATCAAAAAGCTCATACGCCTGTCTACGCTCTGCAGGCAACACGCTTACAAAGGCATCCTTGGACGCGACTAAACGAGGAAAGGCTTCTTTGAAGCGCGCAGTGGCGTCGTCAACGTCCGCATGGGTTTTCTGAGGAACTTTAGGCATGATGGTGGTTGGGAGAAAGACTTGGAAAACCCTACGCCCTAATCGATTGCTTTTATAAGCGCGCGATCGGATAAGCGTCTATTTTTGGATCACACATATCAGCAGACCAATCACATGACTGAGGACAGTCAAATTTAAAGTGAGGAGGAGATGATAAGCCTGGCCTACCCCTACGCACTGAAAATGCTCAAAACATCATGATATTAACGATCATACGCTTATAGCGCGCGCGCTATACCACTCAGGCAACTAGAAAGCACCCTATCCATTCAAAAGCGCGCACCATCAGATCGATGACACTACACTTGCGGTGCTCAAATCTATGACTCAATCAAGCACGCATCAAGACTCACTACTCCTGCACGCGCTTACTGAATACAAGGCGCTCATGGCCTAGAAGTTCCGGTTAACACGGGATGTCATATCCGAGGCATTGACAGTTGATCCACATGGTGCTAATAAAAGAATACAGAGCCAAGAGCCCGGTGCACTCCGATGCACAGCATTTTTGATCCTTATCTATCGCTATCAGCACTCCTCCGGTTGTCTAAAACATGATTACAAAATGTTTCTACTTGATCTACACATGATATTCCATACAGGAACGGTTGACTAACGAGATTCCTGTCGTTTTTAGCGTCGCGCGCATTCTGCGCACCACGCGTCTTTCTATTTTCCATTGTTCTTCTTCTATTCTAATTGTTTCACATTCTTTTCACTTGACAGCCATTATTTAATTCTTTTTACTCGTCTTTTCCCGTTCCACATGCTCTCCTATCTTCAGTAGAGTATAAAAACCTATGTATTGTACTACACAAAGACAGACAATTATCTCACCCTCAAAGTTAGCATTCAGATCAGCTCAGGAATAGTCCTAGGAGCGCATTTTATCGCACTTTATCGTTTTATCGTCGCCCTCTATCAATCAATCACTCGCTATCCTTTACGCACTCAAGGTGCTTTGGTTTTGTAAGCTAAAACCCCACGAATTCGCGCACTTTCGCTATAAAATAGCGCGCACTCATCGCACCTCATCAATTCTCTTTCTTATCCATTACTGCACACTGTGCACCCATTTCTTTACCTTCTTCTTTCCAGTATTCACCGCGCGCTTAGCGTATCATTTTGGAGCCCACCGCGAGGGGTTTTCAAGCAAACATAGCACCTTCTACCAGACGCATACACCGTAGTCCAGCACCATCACCAAGGACTCTTCGCGACGAAATCCTCGCCACTTTCCACGGTCAATCCAGCACTTCAGATCTATCATTTGAACTACTCCCATCCGACGAGCAGAGACATCTAGATCTGACACCTCTCAGATCACCGCTTTTTACACCATCAGAGCTCCCTACACCTACCCCATCATCTATCACAACTCCCTCATTCATTCCAACAGGATCATCAATTCTAACACCACCACCATCCCCTTTACTTCTCCCAACTTTACTTACCCAACCAATACCACAAATAACAATGACAACACCACCCGTTGCAATGCAAATGCCCATGCGCCACGAGCGCGCAGCGCCTGTGTTTGACAACACTAAACCAAGAGAGCTCCCAAGGTTCTTCGACGATTTAGAACTCCTCATGGATCGTGCACTCGTCCAAAGCGCAGACAAAAAGAAACAAGTTTTGCGCTACGTTGATTTCGACACCGAACAAATATGGAAAACCTTTCCAGAGTACAATGATGGTACTAAAACCTACGACGACTTTAAGACAGCTATAATTGACCACTACCCTGACGCCGCAGGAGATTTTGTCTATTCGCTTCGCGATATTGACTTGCTAGTTGGAGAGCGCCAGCGCCTTGGAGTCAACACCTCCAAAGACCTATCAGACTATCATCTACAGTTCATGGCAATCACCTCCTGGCTCATTGATAAAGAACAGCTAGGAAAATTGGAACAACAGCGCGCCTATGTTCGAGGGTTTCAACCCCAACTCCTTACCTCGATCATGAATCGACTTCAGCTGAAGAACCCAGATCATCACCCTAACATCCCTCATAACGTGAAAGATGTCTACGAGGCTGCGCGCTTCATTTTACAAGGAACCTCACCATCTAGCTACGGCGCACCTGCACAGCAGATCGGTGCACGCACCGACAACACTACTACCCCAAGTAATGTCATCAAAGTCGAAAACTTCGCACCATTTTTAGCAGAATTCACGAAGTCAATTGTCGCAGCAATCCAGAGCACAAATAACCCGCGCATGGACTCCAGCTCCTATAATCAGAGGGGCCCGTCTAACAGGTGTATTATGTGTGGAAACGCGCACCTTATCCAGGAGTGCGCTATTGTTGACGATTTTATCAAAGAAGGAAAATGCAAGCGCAACCATGAAGGAAAAGTAGTCCTTCCATCAGGCGCCTATGTCCCTAGAGAAATAACAGGAAGGAACCTTGCAGATAGAATTAACGAGTGGCACAGGCGCAACCCAAACCAACTCGCTGCAGCAACAATGATTCATACCATTGAACGCCAAATTATCAATCCTCCAACAGTCCTAGCTACCATTGGCTCAACAGCCAATCCTACCTATATCCTATCTGCTAACGACAGGATTGCGACTCTTGAAGCAGAACTCTTTAATTTGCGCGCACGCAAACAGCCGGTCGCACCTGCAGTTCGCACAAGAGCACAGAGAGCTAGAGAGCCGACCCCAGAAGAAGAAGAAGAAGAGGTAGCAGCAGCGCGCAAACAAACAGAAGAACCACCTGTGCAACAAATTGAAGTACCCAAGGCACCAGAAGTGCAGCCAGAGCATCCATACAGAAACGCGAAGGACGCAGCTTACGTTCCCCCAACTAACAGGAACGTTGGCGCGCAGGACAAAGGCGCACACAACAACTTCAAGAAGCCAGATGCAGCATACAAAACCTTACCCCCAATCCATGATCCAAATATAGCTACGGCAGTATACAAGCGATCTATGGAGACGCCCATTACGATCACTCAGCGCGAGCTTTTATCACTCTCTCCTGAAGTGCGCTCTCAAGTAAGGGAGAGCACTACGACGCGCCGCATTCCCAATAACAGCGCAACAGCTCAAAACTATCTACAGGCTGACGAAGAAGATTTCGAACTCACGCCTGAATCTGTGCCCACATTTGCAGTGCAGAACGCGCACCATAGGACTCCCCCTACTGGATCCATCGTAGTCCCGGACCCATATGAGACTTATTATCGATCGCTCAAACCAGGAGAAGAACCTGACCCTGATCGCCTTATTGTAGCTATGGAATCGGGCGCGGTGCGCTCAATATTCTCCCTCATTGACAGCAGCCAAAAGAAAGAGTGCATTTTGGATCCAGGATGTCAAATAGTTGCGATGTCCGAATCCACTTGCCACGATTTAGCGCTCGTGTATGACCCTTCGATCAAATTAAACATGCAGTCCGCAAATGGAAATATTGATCAATCCCTTGGCCTCTCACGCAATGTACCTTTCCAAATTGGGCCTATCACCTTCTATTTACAGGTTCATGTTATCAAATCACCAGCTTATGACGTCCTCCTTGGGCGCCCCTTTGATATTTTAACAGAAAGCGTTGTGCGCAACTTTGCTAACGAAGACCAAACCATCACCATACATGACCCAAACACTGGGCGTCGCGCTACTGTGCCCACCTTGCCCCGCGGACAGAAGAACCGTCAATCCTCGCCTAAAGAAGAGCAGGATTTTTAGTATCAGGGGATTCAATTGACTGTATTAGCGTCTCAAACTGTACCTATGTCGACAATCAAATTTCATCATTTAACGCTAAACAATTCGGATCCCCGCGCGCCTCAAAGGAATCAACACATGCTCAAGTTACGACATTAGACAAACCTATTCATTTGCACGACAAAAACACATTCAACGATCTTACGGACAACATGCCCTCCTTCATTCCCCATCAGATTCTTAGCAACGCTCCAATATATTTGGGTGCGAAAAAGAAATACAAACCAGTGGCAGTCAAAGTCAAACCAGTTATCGGAGCACTTCCTGACAAATTTCGAATTATACGCAACATCATTGGAGACCCTCTCAAAGACTTACCAGTACTACCAATTCATCCACCACCATTTATACCTACAGGACGCTATACGCAAGAGCGCAGGGACCTATTTGACAAACTAAACCCCGGATTTCTGTTGCCAGCAGAGCGCGACCTTTTACACTATTTCATGATGGCTCATAATGACGGCTTTGCGTGGGAAACATCAGAGCGCGGTCACTTCCGCGAAGACTTCTTCCCTCCTATCGATATTCCTGTGGTAGCTCATAAACCATGGGTACAGCGCAACATTCCTATCCCACCAGGTATTTACGAGAAAGTGTGCGAGCTTGTCAGAGATAAAATGGACGCTGGAGTATTTGAACCGTCTAACTCATCCTATCGCTCAAGGTGGTTTGTTGTCGTTAAAAAGGATGGCAAATCACTGCGCATTGTACAGTCCCTAGAACCACTTAATCAAGTAACTATTGCGCACTCAGGCGTTCCCCCTTTTACTGAGCAACTGGCCGAGCAGTTTGCAGGGCACTCCTGTTACAGCATGATGGACCTCTACGTTGGATATGATGAACGCGCAATAGCTCCATCTTCACGCGATCTCACGACATTTCAAACACCGTATGGTGCAATGCGTCTAACCACTTTACCAATGGGTTGGACCAATTCTGTCCCTATATTCCATGACGACGTCACTCATATACTACAACCTGAAATCCCGCACGTTACACAGCCATATATTGATGATGTTCCAGTCAGGGGACCACCAACAAGGTACATACAGGAAAATGGCGAACCAGAGACAATTCCAGGAAACCCAGGCATTAGGCGATTTGTTTGGGAACATTTTCAAGATCTCAACAGAGTCGTACAACGGATGAAATATAGTGGAGGAACATTCTCTGGATACAAGTCCACACTCTGCGCTCCAGAAATTACTGTTTTAGGACATCGATGCACAACAGAAGGAAGGTTTCCAGATCAAGGACGAGTTAGCAAAATTGTCAATTGGGGACCATGCAAGGATCTTACGGATGTGCGCGCATTCGTAGGCACAATAGGTGTCTGCCGTTTATTCATCAAAAACTTCGCGCATAGAGCGCACCATCTTGTGAAACTTACTAGAAAAGGAGCAGAATGGGAATTTGGCTCAGATCAATTAGCCGCAATGAACGACCTCAAGCAAGCACTCCTAACCTCGCCAGCACTCCGACCTATCGACTACAAGTCAGATGCACCTGTCATCCTCTCAGTGGATACCTCTCACATTGCAATTGGGTTTATTCTCTCGCAATGCGATCAACTACACCCAAAATTTAGGTATCATGCGCGCTTTGGTTCAATTACACTAAATGAACGGGAAGGACGATTCTCCCAACCAAAGCTGGAGTTATATGGTTTATATCGCGCATTGCGCGCACTAAAACTTTATCTTATAGGTATACGCAACCTCATTGTGGAAGTGGACGCAAAATACATCAAAGGCATGCTCAAAAATCCGGATTTAGCGCCCTCTGCCAGCATTAACAGATGGATTGTTTCTATACTAATGTTTCATTTTACTTTAGTGCACGTTCCAGGGACGCACCACGGACCGGATGGATTATCAAGGCGACGCCCTCAGATAGGAGATGAAGACGAACCTGAAGACGACTTTGAAGATTGGATCGACGATGTTAACGGCTTCATTCACATAATCAACCCCCTTCCCACTCATTCCAGTTCTATTACAACCTCGCCTCCTTTAATCTGCTATATTAACGAATCTGCAAGCAATGATGGTCCAGTACCTGTCGAGCAACAGGTGCACGAGGAACAAGCATCAACTTCATATGATGCGGTGCCACGCTCAGCAAGCGCGCTAAGAGCTGATGATCGGTTGGATAAAGTAAAATCTTGGCTTGAAACACTTGCGCGGCCACATGACATAAGCGACACTGAGTACAAGACATTTATGCGCTATTGTATAGAATTCTTTGTTTCAGGCAGTCGGCTCTGGCGCAAAGACCCAAAAGGAAATCACAAAATTGTCGTATCTAGGGAGAGGCGACTGCTGCTCATAATTTCTGCGCATAATGATGTAGGACACCACGGATTCTTTGCGACAAACGCTTTACTTGCGGAAAGATATTGGTGGCCCCTTATGGCTCAAGACATTGCCTGGTTCATACTTACTTGTCACATCTGTCAAGTGCGAAAGACGCAACAAGTTTTAATTCCTCCGATCGTTGCGATGCCTGCGCCCCTCTTTTCTAAAGTATACATGGATACAATGCATATGCCAGCTTCATCTGGGTATAAATATATTGTCCAGGGACGCTGCTCACTTATCTATTGGCCTGAATGGTCGATGTTACACTCAGAAAATGGAAAATCTTTAGCGCACTGGATATTACACGACATAATCTACCGATGGGGACTACTTCTAGAAATAGTAACAGATAACGGACCAGCATTTCTCAAAGCGCTCCGATATTTGGAGAAGCATTACCATATCAAACACATTAGGATCTCTGGATACAACTCACGCGCCAACGGACTAGTTGAACGATCGCACTTCGAAGTGCGTGAAGCTTTATTCAAGGCATGTGACGGAGACGAGAACAAATGGTCGACCACCGCCTACTCAGTATTTTGGGCAGAGCGCGTAACAGTAAGGAAGCGTATGGGATGCTCCCCATACTTCGCAGCGACTGGCACTCACCCCCTCCTCCCAATCGACATCTCTGAAGCAAACTATTTGCTGCCACCTCCGGAATCCACTCTGACTACAACAGACCTGATTGCGCGCAGAGCTATTACTTTGCAGAAAAGACGCGACCAGCTTGCAAAGCTACAAGACAAGGTCTATAGTGCTAGAGTCCAAGCAGCCATTCGCTTCGAAAAGGAGCATGCTCACACTATCAAAGACTTTGATTTCAAACTCGGGGATTTAGTTCTGGTCAGAAACACAGCTATAGAAAAGGCTCTTAACCGTAAAATGCGCGCACGATACCTTGGACCATTAATTGTTCTTTCTAGAAACAAAGGAGGCGCTTATGTGATTGCTGAACTGGACGGATCAGTATTTGATCGCCCTGTTGCGGCATTTCGTGTCATTCCGTATTTTGCACGGAGCAAGATTGATCTGCCACCTCTTGAGGAGCTCCTGGACGTTTCCGAACGGCGTTTACGTGAATTACGAGACTCTCCCGAAATAGACCCGGAAGACGGCCCTGAAAAGGATGGGGACACTATCTTCAATAATTAATGAGAGCCTAGAAGCGCAGCACTTCCAGAAGACATCTTTATAGCCCCCCATCATTCCCGCTTGGCCTCTCTGACCCCCCCCCCATATTGCGCGCTTTGATTGCGTTCTCTTGCACCGACAAATTTAGCTCTGTTCGCTTGACTTTGTCACACAAACACCAGACCAGGGCAGTGCGCTATTTAGCGCACCACAAAGAAATCATACTACCGATTATCAGGAGCTAATGCAACTGCTTTCCTCGTTATCCTACTTTCTCCTGTTTTTCCACTCATTCCTTGCTTCAATTCTCCCTCTTGACAATCATTTTCCTTCCTGAACAATTTATTATATTCCCCCAATCAGTTTGTCTAAAAAAGTTTATTTTTTTCGGTGCCGCTTTTATTTGTCACTCTACATTTCTCCTTGACATATTACGTTTTAGGCTTCTTCTTCTGAAGATCCTGCTTCCTTTCCAACACACATAAAAAAATTCTTTAACAAATCCATCCCGTTCACCTTTTTATTTGCTATCCATCATTTGCTTTACATTTACATGATTTTAACCCCCACCTGCCAAAACACGTTGCTTAACCATCTTTCTCATCATCTTTTCAACCCCAGAAGTTTTAGTTTTAGTTTTAATCGGTTCCTATTTTATCGGACAAAATCAAAAACTTTGTCTATTACGTTTTTTTTGACTTATTACGTTTCCTACTTTTATTTTTGATGGGCCTTCTTTTTTTTTGGATTCATATAAAGACGTTTCTATTTCACTTTCTCCTTTTTCAAAATTTCAATCCACAAAACCATGACTACCTCCCTATTTCCAAATTTTATCAATCATTCTCGATCGTTCCAGTCTCTTCGTTCTGATGATACACCCATCCCCCTGATGGATCTACCCCCTCTTCCAAATCCCCCAACATCACTTATTGCTCCATGCCTGGAACCGCTTTTAGTCCCGAATCAATTTCTGTGCCCCAACATAAATTGTACAATCACTGGACCACATACATATGTCTTCTCTCCACACTTGCTTCCACCATCAGATCTCCACCATATTCTGCTCTCTCGATTCAGAACGATTCCGTTTCCTGGATCGAACATTTGGACGATTGAGGACGAACCACCTTTCCTTTTTCGTCCCGCTCACACAATATATAGCGAAATTTTCGGTGTGCTGAGACTAGAGCACATTGGGACGCATACCAGAGGCGAAAAGAAGTGGGCGGTGTTTAGTGGGAGCGAAGCAGATGGTAGCCCTATTAGGGCTTTAATCTACATCCCGGTCGAATGGACCCTATTTCCAGTTCCAGATCCACCGAGATTTTCCTTCTTGACCAATTTATTTTCTTGGCTTTCAGTTTATTCTTGCTAGATTCTTTGTCTTTTCATTTTCATTTTGTGTTTCTTGTTTAGAGTTCGTTTCTTATGCGTTTTACTATATCTGCTTTTTCATTATACTTTCACATGCGTGCTCAAACGCGCGTGGTGCATGGGCAAGTTCTATTTTGCACATTGCGTCTGCGCGCGCAAGCGCGCACAGCCTATTTGACTGGGACAGTCAAATCTTCAAGTAAGGAGGAGGATTCGACAAAGACTCCATTCATTCCTATCAAACTGCGCTATTATTCTTCTTCACTCATAATTTTTTTTAATTTTTACAAACAGAATATGCGCACATGCGCAGCATTTTAGAGGCAGTCCATCTGGACATTACGCACCCCGTTTTTTTTCATTTTTATTGAGTACTTTTCTTTTAAAAATCCTTCGTTTCACACTTATAAATTCCAAGAAAACAAAGACCATATATTTTATTTACATATCAAAAACACAACAAAATACGCGAAAATCTTCAAGCAAAAATACTAGAAAAAGAGACAACATGCAACAAGATGGACAACTAGGAGAAGGGATCGGCAAAAATTAGAAAGAAGAAAAAAAAAAATGGAACACGCACCAAGAACGAGCTAGGCTCGCGCGTATGTACAAGATACACCCAGAAATCACGCGCGATCCTTCCCTTTCCAACCCGGAGGAGTCCCGCGCACAAGGTTAAATTCTGCAAGAGTCGCTTCAAAAAATTCAGCATCTTGTGCGCGACGACGGCGCTCGATAGCCAGGTCTTCTCGAGCTTCCTGAAGAAGTTTCCTGAGCTTCAGAATGTCGAGGGTAGGGCCGAGATTTTGAAGGGAAGGGGCACGAGAAAGTGACGAGTTAGGGAATGAATAGGACGAACTGGTACCTGAAGGAGGGGGCCCGGTGACGCTGGGGTCATATGAATCCTCGAAGAGGTCAGGACGATCGGGCGCGGTTTCAGACTGGGAGGAGCGCGAGGCCCAGTTGGAGGATGTTGGAAAAGTAAGGGGAGGACCCATAGAAGGAGGACGATTGGAGGCATCGGGAGTGCTGTGAGTTTCGTCAGGAATGTTAGACAAGGACGAATGCGAGGGTTTCTTGGCGGGACGAGGGTCAAGCGAGTGGGAAGCGGTAGGAGAGACCTCCGATACTTTGCGCTTTTCTCCTGGATTATGCGCCTTCTTGGTACTCACGTCGGGGGTGTCGATAATTTGAAGATCTTCGTCGTCTAGTGCTGGGTCGGCTTTGGAACCAGAACCGGTCAGACTACAGCCCCTCCTGGCCTTCGCACAACGAGTACATCTCAATTTCGTCGGAGCGTACATTTCGCGCATACATGGTTGACCATCAGCAACACAGCGATCGCACTGAACCAAAAATTGAATAATGGGATAGGAAATTAGAAATATAATAGCGCACCGAAACATCGCACAGAATCAGCAGTGGCGCACTAGAGGCCGCGTCCGACTTCTCCTTCCTGCCTTTTACGCGCCTTGGTCTAGTTTTTGTGGGGGGTGTCACTGGAGCGTCCTCAGCCTGAAACCCATCGTCTTCATCGGGAATATCTGGCTGCGTTCCAATTAAGGACATCTTGTATGAAAGGTCACGGAGCCCGTCGGCTAAACGGACAGTCTGGACGGTTTTAGTGGCAACGATTTCCGGAATCCAAAGCACGGGCTCGGGGAAATCATCGAATTGGAAATTGCCCAGAGGAAAATCGTGCATGCCCGTTAGGATGGTCTGAAGACTCAGCTGTAATGCGCGATTAGTTCTATACCAAAGAACGAGGACCTCTGTGACGTACTATCTCAGCAGAGAACAGCTCGTATGCCTGCCTGCGATCCTTGGATGACGCACTCAGGAAAGCGTTTTTAGAGGCGCTCAAACGATTAAAGGTCTCTTTGAAGCGTGCATGTGTCTCCTCAACGTCTGCTCGTGTCTTCTGTGGAACTCTGGGCATGATAGTGGCTGAGAAGGAAACTTGGGAAAACCCTACGCCCTAATCGATTGCTTTTATAAGCGCGCGATCGGATAAGCGTCTATTTTTGGATCACACATATC
>Ga0137412_10003702_pt1 | contig 12183 bp, 17 predicted proteins | sample CZODoug2_1_16fun_FD_122160 | JGI IMG/M metagenome (GOLD analysis project Ga0137412, IMG submission 122160) | Vadose zone soil fungal communities from Angelo Coast Range Reserve, California, USA - CZODoug2_1_16fungal (Hybrid Assembly) | ecosystem: Environmental > Terrestrial > Soil > Vadose zone...
AACACTAGCGAAAACGGGTCGACTTGCCAGGGAGATATCGCGAGCACTCACCATTCTTTGGTCTCGATTCTGCACGCTGATTTGCTTCTCTGCCGGAAGTGCTGCTTCGCATTGCAGGTTGCTGACACTTGCGTGTTGCGCTTCGCGCCAGGCCTTCGGATAGCAATCTTTCGCGCCAGTTCTCCGTGTGGCATTTGTTCCTCGGTTGTGAGCCTCGTGTCCGACTAGTCTCTCTACGGCAGACTGTGAATTCGTTCGGCGACCACACTCTGTCCTTTCCAGACTCGAGTCGTCCGCCAGCGAATGGGGATCCCCGTTATGTGCGCTCCGTCGAGCATCACTTCCCAATCGCTATTGAATTCTCCATGAGGTCCTTGGTGAGTGGCTGTCACACGAAAAATTTCGATCGTGGCCATACCCGTTTCGAACAGCATGTAAATAAGCTCGACGGCTCCGGCCATACGCTGAAACGACGCCTGCTTGCCTTGCGTCAATTGATCTTGAAACCAAAGCACGACATCCTCGCTGTAGTATTTACCCAGACAATCGAGAAACAAGGCTTCGAGGTCAAAGTCCGCGAAAAGAAAGTCAGTGCCGCTAAGCACAACAATTGCATCGTTGAGTTCCGATTCCAGAGCCACTTGCCGCACCTCCATACTCCCTCCCGATAATTTCGCTCTCCTCACGGTTGAACAATATCTGGCGCCTGTGGCTGAGGTGGTGGCGGAACTGCTGTCCCACGCAGACTTGGATTTGGTCTGTCACTGCGAAGGCGGACAATGCGTGCTTTGGTTTTACGACCGCACGAAGGCACACCGGAGACGCTGGTGCAGCCCACAGTTATGCGGCAATAGGTCAAAGGTAGCGGCGTTTCGAGCGCGTGCACGACGATCATGAAGCTCGCGTTCTATTAGGACGCCAGGGTGGCCGCCTGACTCTCTCCAACGAGACTCAGGCGCCCACACCCGAAATGGCCGTGACCCCGCCGTCGATCAAGAAGTCTGCCCCGACGACGTACGCAGAATCGTCCGACGCGAGGTAAACTGCCAGCTTCGCGATTTCCAACGGATCGGCCATCCGCTTGCTTGGATTGTTGGTTCGGAGGACGCCCTTAACCGCCTCGCCCTGCTCTTCGCCTGGGAAGCGACCGAACATCGCCGTGTCCGTAGGGCCCGGGCTTAGGGTATTCACGCGAATACCGCGGTCCACGAGTTCGGCGCTGAGGATGTGAGCCAGATGGACGACTGCTGCCTTGCAGGTCGAGACGGTCGAGGTTGTCGGCCACCCCTTGCGCGCGCCAACGGACGCATTGATGATTACAGACGAGCCTTGCCTGAGTAGCGGCAAGGCCTTTTGAATCGTGAAGTAAGCCCCTTTGAAATTGACGGCTATCACCCTGTCGAAGCTTTGCTCGGTCACGTCTTCGAACAACAGGAACTCGCTATAACCCGCATTTACGAAGACGCCGTCCAGGTGCCCGAACTCGCGCTTGATCGTGGCGTACATCGTGTCGAGGTCAGGGAGATTGCTGACGTCCGCGCGAACGGCGAGACTTCCGGGGCCGAGCGTCTCCTTAGCCGCCTGCAGCGACCCCTCATTCAAGCCGCAGATGGCAACGCGCGCGCCCTCTCGGTCGAATTCCTGCGCTGCGGCCAGCCCGATTCCGCTATTGCCGCCGGTGATGAGGATATTCTTGTCCGCTAGCCTACCCATTGTCGTCACTCCTTCGGGTTAAACTTGTCCGTGTGAGTCACAAACACTTAGATGTCATACACAATCTAAACGATTCAACGACACTTTTATATTTATCGCCGGGGGTAGGCTCCTTCTACTATGCGGCTTGATCTGTTGCGACGAAGCAATCACACCAGAACCGTGCGGCTGAAACATTTCGACGATGGTATCGGCAATACCTTCATAGCGGTCGAGGCAGTGAGCAATCTGCTCTTTCTGAGCAGAATCCCCGCAGATGGCCACAGGGATAGCACTCTCAAGCGCTTCAGCAATTGCTGTTGTGAGACGCTCCTGCACCTGCAGTCGGCGCGCAAACACATCCACTAGTCGAGGCATCTTGCTGAGGCCAATCAATGTTGTTGCTCTTTCTCTTGGCAGTGGCTTTTGGCTCGCCTAAGACTTAGAGGTCGTGTATAATCTTAACTAAGAAGCAGGGCTGGCGTTAGGAGGACTATGCGAAAATCCCGGAAGGAAACAGCGAAGACACGCGAACGCATTGTCAAAAAGGCCGCGCACGCCTTCATGCGAGATGGAATCGCGGAGAGCGGGCTGTTGAACGTTATGGCATCCGCCGGACTCACCCAAGGCGGGTTCTATCGGCACTTCGCGTCAAAAGATCAGTTGGTCAGCGAAGCGGTCGAAAAGAATCTTGACGCCGTGCTACGCCACTTGGAGGAGAAAGGTGGCGACGAAGCGCTGGCGGAGATTCTGCACGACTATCTCTCGCAGAAACATCGCGACCATTACAATGGGGCGTGTCCGCTGGCGGCATTGGGTACGGAATTGCCGCGTGCGGATAAAAAGACTCGTGCCGCCGCCTCCGCCGGGCTCGACCGATTCATTGCTGCAATTGAACATAAGCTAAGTAGCTCCCACAAAGATGCGCAGGCGCGCGCTCGGGCGATTGCAGCAGCGATGGTAGGCGGCATAGTCATTTCCCGCATCACAACCGATGAGAAGCTTTCCAATAGTATTCTGAGAGATACGAAAGCTTTTGTCCTCGAAGCGCAGTGAACTGCCCTATCATCGATTTATGCTGCGACGAACGAATATTGCCAACGTAAACTCGATTCCTTCGGTAGCTCCGACACGTTCCAGCCGCCACAGACTGCTTTGATCAGCAAACAGGCTGGCGTCGATGCGGCGCCGCAGGATATCTGCATGGTTCCTTCCGTTTGCGAGAACCGAAGCCTGCGCGATGGTAACTTGAAGACAGTTGTCGACCCTCCCTGATAACTGTTCATCGAAACGTTTAACGTTCTCGCACGGCCGGGATTGGCTAACGATCGACATATCGATAAAGAGTCACCGCGGGAACTCTATTTAGTTTGCTTCCGCCGGAAAATGCGAGCGGCAATTTCGTCAAAGTTGTTCAACGGCTACCGGTTCGCATCCGCTTTGATCGAGACCAGGACCCGCAGCACACGTTGCGCCCCGGTATGTCTGTTGAGCCGAAGGTCAAGGTGCGATGAAAAGGCGACCGAGTGGGCTTGGAGGAGCGAGCCAGATCAGTCTGGCGAGCTCTGAGATGGTATCGCAACTTGCCTTGCGACAGCCGTACAGCGGTGTTTGATGGGGAGAAACTTACCAGGAATTACTTGGGCATCAAAGCCACTTGCCCGAGGTGATGGGACACATGATTCGTGCGGCTCAGCAGGACCGCGAAACGGTTTCGATGCGGTTCCTTCGCGAAGTCTTCCGCCGATACCGCACCATGCTTCTGTAGCCAGTCGGCGGTCGAAAGCGTTGCAAACCCCTCGAACAATTTGCTGTTAACATCCTTCCAAGCGTTCCCTATATCCGCTGCCGATGGAACACTCGCCTGCGTGTTATCGGGATTTGAAATGAAGGCTGCATCGAATTCTGGATGGAGCCGTTTCCCAAAACCAAATAGTGGGAGCATCGCATCGTGAACCGCGGTGAGATGGCCCCAGAGGTAGACCAAGCGATTTTTCCCCGGTGCAACTTCTTGCAGTAATTGCTTGGACGTGAGACTTCCAAATGTTTTGTCCGCTCTTTCAATATTTGATCTCCATGCGTTCAAGGCTACTGATATGAAAAGGTCTGTACTTAACACAAGAACCTGCATTTGATCGTGATTGACAAATTTCTCGACTCGGGCACCGGAAGATTTGACTCACCGCGTCAAGAGGGCTGGTGAGTCCCTAGCGCGGGCTTAACCGCATTAAAACTCAGGTCATTCAAGGTGAGTGGCCCGCCGATTTGCTGCTCGTCGTAGTGATGCTCGTACACTACGCGCGACCCGTGCCATTTCCGGAAGACGCGCCAGCTCAGAGTGCAGGTCGTTCCGGACGCCCCGACGAGGTCGACCGTCCAGGCGGAGTGCGTCTCGACAGTGGCGTCTGCAGGGATCGCGGTGTGGCGAATCGAGACGAGCAGCCCCCCGACTTCCGCCATTACGTGAAGCGGAAACAGGAAGCTCGTGAGGAGGGAACGCGCTGCCGCCTTTCCACGGATCGGCTCCTCCTGGCTTTCGCTGCTTACCTCTACATCGTCGGCGTAGAACGCGTCAAAGATCTCAAGAAACTGTTCGTACCCTTCGCCGATCTCAGCCTGAACGATGGCCGCGTTTAGCGCCCGTTCCTGGCTCTGCGAGCTTGCGTACGAATCACGATAAAGTTCATTGGCAGTGACAAAGCTCAGTTTGTTGGTCATTGTTACTCCTCGAATCGAAGTCTGCGTGGAACGAATCCTTCTGCTCTCCTGGCCGCGGAGTCCGCTCATTCTTTTGCCGGCTTCTTTCAAGGCCTGAGCTCAAGCTGCTGGCGTGGCGACTGTTCGATTTCACCGAGTGCCAGGCAGCGGATGCCCCATTTGTCAGCACTTAGATCCCTTGCTGGTCCACCCACGCCAGGGCCTCTATTCGTTCTGCGATGACGACCCGTTGTTTCCACACACGGACCGTGCGCCAACGAATCGCAGCCCCGGTCGAGTAAGGTCCGCCAAGGACCGCTTCCCACTCGCTGATCAAATCGCCTTGAGAATCCTGGGAACTGGAAAGCACGCGAAAGAGACCAACGCAGGCCATTCCCATTTCAAGAAACGTATGCACAGGCGCCAGTACATCCGCCAGAGGTTGAAAGAAGGCATGCTTTCCGTTGGTCAATTCGGCTCCAAGCCACAACACAACCTCATCGCTGTAGTAGCGGCTCAAGGACTCGGAAAAAAGTGACTTCAAATCGAAATTGTCGAGAAGGAAGTCTTCCTCCCCGATTTCCAGAATTGCTGCGTTCAGCTCAGACTCAAGCGCTTCCGCGCGCAACCGTGTCGGAATGAAGCCGACAAGCTGGGAAGCTCTCCAGCGTTCGATCTGTTCAATATGTTCGTTAAACCGGGTTACGCAGGCTTCGGTAAGAGTGCTGTATTGTCCTTGGTTTCCTACACCCTGTTTAACCAAACGGATGCTAGCGGATCGCACAACATCGAACTCGGCTAGCAGGCTTTCAATCGAACCGTTGGAGTCGGCCCGCAGTGTTCTCTCCACAAACCGTGTTCGCGGCTGGACGCCGGTGGATTGCTTTCCTTCGGAACGAGAGGGTTCCTCGCACACTTCCTCTAGCGCCAGGAACTCATTACTGATCAGGCGCGAAACAACCATGCTGATCGAATCCGACCGCACAGCCCCGGCCATCCAACACTGTTCGTTCGTGAGACCGTGAAGCACGAGCTCCAAGCGTTTTTTCCCAGCCTTCAACTCCATCGCGAGATTGGATCTCTCAAATTTTTTCGAAATCACAAGGCTTCCCCCTGCGACATCAAGTTCAAAGCGACAGGCGCCACCATAACCAGCGTCGCTATCCAACCGGGGCAGCTATTGCCTGTCCAAATTCCGTCACCCATCTAATTCCTTGGTAAAATCCGCCCGTGGGCATTCCGCTCCAGCTTATGGACGATAAAAACGCTGTAAGTATCTTCACCACAGAGGGTGCAGCAACCCAAGTTCCCACAGACGACTATGCCTTCCCAGTGAATACCGAAGATGCATAGAAGTCGGGTCACCGCGTACCTCCAAAAGACTCGAAAGTCTTCGTCGCCCTCGCCGCGTGGTGCTCAACCGATCTCGGACGGTACCCCTTCGCAGCCAAGACCGCGTTCTTTCGTTCCATTCCTCCGCGCTCTTATATGATGATCATAATCTAAGTATGATTCACGACTTTATGTGGCGCAGGAAGAGACCAAATGGTCCTGGATAACGTATTCTGGCTGGATTAGGACCAGCTGGTCTCCTTTCGAGAACCAACAATGCCGTTGGGCGTTACTGCGGACTAGGACGAAAGGACGGTAGAATAATGGGTGGTGTGTGGCGGCGCGTGGTCGTTACAGGAATTGGACTGGTCTCTCCAACCGGCATCGGAACCGACGCGGCCTGGAGCGCGATCTTGGCGAGCCGTTCAGGAATCGCGATGCCGCTGGACGTAAGTAGTTAGAGTTAAGAGAAGGAGTTGTTAGAGTCGAGTTGCGTGCGCCCAAGGCAGACGCGTCCTCTTACCCGGAAGGGCAGTTTCCCGTGGGACGAAGTGTGAACGAAAGATGCGCTCACGATCACCTGCTTCGTGAGCAGGAGTGCTACGTTCGAAAGATTGCGATTGAGGCAGACTCAACTCACCCCCGAGCCAACCGCAGCAAAATCAATGTCCCTCTCACGCTCATCCCCACGAAAAGTCCAAGTTTGAGCGACGTCTGAAAACCACCGACGAGCGAAGACATCGGTTTCTGCGAGGCGATGTGAGCGTTGCGTTTCGCAGACTGTACCGGTGAAGCCGCCAATCGAGGCGAGATAATGCATCCATTGCGGGGCGGGACTGTGCCCACGATTTGATCACACGTGTCGGTCTTTGATGTAACTAGAGACCGTTTGGTCTCATCCAATGAGCAATACTGTAAAGTGAGCGACCGGATTGTTGCTGAATTCCTTCTAAAGGAGTGCCAACATGCGGAAAGGCGAACAGACCCGGCGGGAAATCATCCGTAAGGCGGCTCCCATCTTCAATCAGAAAGGGTATAACGGCGCCGCTCTCTCTGACCTCATGCGAGCGACAGGACTGGAAAAAGGCGGAATCTACCGGCACTTTGAGAGCAAGCAAGAACTCGCGGGAGAAGCGTTCGACCATGCTTGGAAGATCGCGATGGATGCGCGCTTCGAAGGGACGCAGGAGATTCCGAATACCGTCGATCAGTTGAACCAAATTGTCTGGAATTTCCGTGACCGGCGGACGGGATTAATAACGGGAGGATGCCGCTGCTGAACACGGCCATCGATTCCGACGATGGCAATCCGCAGTTACGAGCGAAAGCGCGTCAGGCCCTTAGTTCGTGGCTGGATCGTCTCCAAGCTATTGCTGAGGAAGGGAAACGGCGAGGCGAGGTCCGCCCCGGCGTCGATTCTGCCGAATTAGCCATGTTGATTGTAAGCACGCTAGAAGGGAGCTTCATGATCCGTCGTCTGCAGAAGAACGACGGCCCCCTCGATCTCGCCTGCCATCATCTGGAGGAATACCTCGAGACCAAGGTTCGTGCGAGGCAAGCGAAGGCAGGGGCGGACAAGTCATGAGTACTCAAGAGAACCTCTTGCGACCCGACTTCAGGGAGCGGGCGAAGGCGAACAACGTACCGGTGGCCCGCCTGATCGGATTTGAGGCAAGTGAAGTGGCTGACGGGCACGCCACGATCACCCTGCAGCCGGGGCACAACATGCAAATTCCATGGGGACGCTGCACGGCGGAATTCGCTGCGACATTGCTGACGCCGCGATGGGTATGGCCTTTGCAGCCACACTCGCGCCAGAGGAATCCTTCACGACGGTCGAGCTAAAAATCAATTTCTTTCGGCCGGTTTGAAAGGCGCTGCCAGCTGTTCCAGTCGTCGTTGCCTGTGGACACCTTTTTCAATGAAACGACTTATGCGTGAAGAGCTACATGAGAAGCGGTTGCGTGCTGTCGTTGTCACTGGCGTCGGGCTTATCAGCCCGCTCGGTGTTGGGACTGAAGAGACTTGGCAGGCGATTCTGAAAGGGAGAGGTGGCATAGCGCCTATAACCCTTTTCTCCGCCGATAAATATGCCTGCAGATTTGCGGGTGAAGTAAAGGGTTTCGTGCCGGAAGACTTCGTAGAGCGAAAAGACGTGAAGAAAATGGGGCGGTTCATCCAATTCGCGATGGCAGCTGCCCACTACGCCATGACACAAGCTGCGATTCAAGTGACGCCGGAAAATGCTGAAAGGGTTGGAGTCTACGTTGGAAGTGGCATCGGCGCATTCGAAGTGATCGAGCGGGAACACGGCAAACTCATGGGGCAGGGTCCGTCGCGTGTATCGCCTTTCTTCATCACGGCCTCCATCGCAAACCTGGCAGCCGGCCAGATCTCCATCCGGTATGGGGCGAGAGGTCCCAATCTCACGTGCGCCACTGCATGTACGACTGGAGCGCATGCTATCGGGGAAGCCTTCCGCATTATACAGCGCGCAGATGCGGACGTGATGATCTGCGGAGGAAGTGAGGCCGCCGTGACGCCCTTGTCGGTCGCCGGCTTTTCCGCGATGAGAGCGCTGTCGACCCGAAATGATGACCCGGAGACGGCGTCCCGCCCTTGGGACCGCGATCGGGATGGATTTGTGCTCGGCGAAGGGGCGGGCGTACTTATTCTGGAGGAGCGCGAGCACGCTTTGCGCCGAGGCGCCAACGTGCTCGCGGAACTTGTTGCTTACGCCGCGAATTCAGACGCCTTTCACACCAATGCTCCGCCGGAGGATGGTCGAGGAGTTCGCCGTGTGATGGAACTGGCGTTGGAGGATGCTGGGCTCGCTCCCCCGGCGATCCAATATCTGAATGCCCACGCCACATCCACCCAACTTGGGGATCGGGCCGAGGCAAAGGCAATCTGCGATGCTTTTGGCGACCACGCAGAGAATCTGCTGGTCAGCTCAACCAAGTCAATGACGGGTCATCTGCTGGGAGCGGCCGGAAGTCTTGAGGCAGGGCTTACCGTTCTCGCGCTGAGAGACCAGGTTGCTCCACCGACGACGAACGTGCGCGAGGTAGACGACGCGTGTCGTTTCAGGTTGATACGGGAAGAAGCTATTGGGGCCGCCCTCGAGTACGCGATGACCAATTCGTTCGGCTTCGGCGGAACGAATGCATCCCTCATCTTCCGCGCTCCGACGGACTAGAGAAACGGACAGCGCAAGCCGCGACGCTAGACTTTGCCGGCACGCAAAATCCGTCCCAGGCACGCGCTTGCAACCCAGCGAGCCTCTGTGGCGCCAAGGGACCAGACGGTCTCATTCCGATGTAATGTTGACAGAATATATGCGACCGATCGGTCTCTATATGCATCAGAACCTGCAGGAGGTTGATCGACATGGTTCGATGCTCCCGCAGAAGGTCGCAAGTGGCGTTGGGACTCCTGATAGTGATGGCGCGCGATTGCCAATCGGAGACCGCCTTCTGGAGTCGGGCACCATTCCGATCAGGGGGTACAGTACGCAAGTAAGGAATACATGGAAACGCTGAGGAAGTACGGGATACTTCCCAGTATGAGCAGACCGGGCAATCCGTATGACAATGCTACGTGCGAAAACTTTCTCAAAACGCTCAAGCGTGAAGAGATCCACGCTGGCGCTTACCGGGACTTCGAAGACCTGCGGGAGCGGATGGAGGAATTCATTGAGCGGTACTACAACGTGTGTCGGCTACACTCGGCGCTAGGCTATCGTTCGCCCGAAGACTTCGAAAAAGAGTCCCAACGAGAATCCCAGAGAACATCAGCGGCGGCGATGATGACGTTCTTCGAAAGCTAATGCAGGCATCTAGCAGAGCAATTCCCTTCGAAGGAGGGTGTGATGCACATCTTTGTCTCAACGAGGGGTTCACTCTGTCGGATTTCTGTTGGAACTCGACTGTACACGAACTGTGCACGAACGAGTTGTTTTCAGCTTATTGGGGTTAGCTTTTGAGCGAAAGCAGATTCCCCGATTTGTTGGAAACATTAGTAGTTGAAGTGATAGAAAGAGTGGGTGGAGACGAGTCTGGTGCTTTGCAAGCACGAGCCCGCGTTCCAACGATTCCTTCCTTTGCTCTCGCTTTCTAGTGTTTACAACAATTTCGGGGAATCTGCTTCTCGCTCGAAGTAAGCCCCGACATTGCAATTCGATAGGGTTTTGGCACAGTTTTGGCACAGTTGATGGGGTGAACCCCTCGTTTGAGACAATTTGATCGGGAGGGTGTCGCGCGGACTCGATCCCGAAGTCTCCTGACCGAAGTTCGTCACGGAGTTTCGACTAGGAACGTCTGTTCGGATTCAGTCGCATATCTTCTGAGTTCGCCTTAATCCAGGCAGAATCGCTGAGATGACAAGATGGAGTAAATCCTCGGTTGCCCTAGCGGGCTAAACTCGAACTAGCAACCCTTCGGTTAACGGCCAACAGAGTACTTTAATCAAAACTTGCCGGAGCGAGCGCAAAGCAGAGGACTATCAGCAAGTTGTGAGCACTACTGATCAACTACTTGCTCCTTCTTTCTCACATTTAAGCAGCCGTTTTGCCACAATTTGTCACAACTACTATTACGTTTTGATGACGGCAGCACGCCTGCCTTGGGCGCAGGAGGTCCGCGGTTCAAATCCGCGCCCCCCGACCAACATCTTCGGTGACAATGACTTACAGAATGGCAATTTCGGTACTGGTGCATTGTGGTGCAACTTGGGAACAATGAGAAAAATGCGCGCCGAAAAAATCGCATGCGAACTTCGCGTAAGCAATTGGAAACATGGAGAGGGAGAGCGGGCCGCCTGCGTGCCGAGTAGGCGTCCCCGAGTTCGAGCGCACCTGCCTCGTGAGCAGGAGTGCCAGGGCGCGGGAGATTGGTGTTGATGAAGAGACTCTCTTCTGTTCGTTAGAAAGATTGAAACAGGTCCACGGCCCGCGCGGCCATTGATGTTTCGTTCATGTTGACATCCTCCTAGGGCCCGGTCTAAATGAATATTTCGAGGTCGTGCTGCGGTGACGAAGAATGTCACCCATCCCGGGGCCCTCGGGGTACTTACTGACGTGCTGCCTCGATATCCACCGAAGCGAGCGAGGGAACCCACGAAACACATTCGCGAAGCAAGACGCGCTTCAAAAAGGGGATTCGCAAATGGCTACTAATTCGTTGACAGCTCTTATTACAGGAGGAACGAGTGGTATTGGCCGAGCGACAGCCAAAAGACTGGCGAAGCTTGGCATTCACGTTTTAGTCGTAGGCCGCAACGCGAAGCGCGGCGACGAGACGCTCGCCGAAATCCGTGCGTCAGGAGGAAAAGCGGATTTTATCTCGTCTGATCTCGGAAACGCGTCGAGCGCGCGCGAAGTTGCGAAAAGGGCGTTAGAACTCGGAAGCGGCCACGTCGATATCTTGGTCAACAATGCTGGAGTCTTTCCGTTTGGCCCTACGGAACAAACCAAGGAAGAAGAATTTGACCGAGTGTACTCGCTCAATGTGAAGGTGCCGTACTTTCTTGTCGCGGAACTTGCTCCGCTGATGGCAAAGAGGGGAAAAGGTGCCATCGTTAATGTTTCGACGATGGTTGCCGACTATGGGGTGTCCGGCATGAGCCTCTATGGGTCGAGCAAGGCCGCGATTAATTTGCTGACTAAGGCGTGGGCGGCTGAATATGGTCCGCGCGGCGTTCGCGTCAATGCGGTCAGTCCCGGACCTACACGCACGGAAGGCACGGATGCAATGGGTGAAGGTCTCGAGCAACTCGCTGCTCAGGCACCCGCGGGCCGTCCGGCCACAGCCGACGAGATTGCCGAAGCCATTGTGTTTCTCGCCACGGACCGTTCCAGTTTTATCTATGGGGCAAAAATTGCCGTCAGCGGCGGCCGCACCGCCATTTGAAATATCGCAGCGATTCTACAAAGAGCGTGTCTGAGGATTGTCGCAATGCCCCTTCTCGTCACAAGCGCATCGGGTGCCAATGGGAATGGGTTTGGCGCACTGCTCGCCTTTGAATTGGACGGAACGTTCCTCGGACCATTCATTGAGGATGATCGCATTGGCGATCCCCGAGGCCTTGCAGTAGATCCGATGGAAAATTTGCTCTTTCTAAACAGTGGGGCCGATCGCGTGTTAGCGATTTCCTCGGATGGACGGGTCGTCCGCGATATCGGCCGGATTGAAGGCCTGAATCCCGGCGGTGGGATTTTGGGCCGGGATGGCCGTTATTTCGTGGGCCTGCGCGGCGAACGCACAATCGTTGCCTTTTCGACCAGCCTCGATGCTGCCCTAGAGCATGTGTTACCACCCAAAGTCATACCTTTTCCTCGAGGGTTTGCTTTCGGCGATGATGGCCGGCTTTTCCTCGCCTCGGGAATCGGCCCCGACGGCCAAGGCGATAACGCCATAGTGGCCTTCAGCCGAGGCACGCCCTCGCAGTTCTCTCGTTTGGTGT
>Ga0137412_10003703_pt1 | contig 12182 bp, 11 predicted proteins | sample CZODoug2_1_16fun_FD_122160 | JGI IMG/M metagenome (GOLD analysis project Ga0137412, IMG submission 122160) | Vadose zone soil fungal communities from Angelo Coast Range Reserve, California, USA - CZODoug2_1_16fungal (Hybrid Assembly) | ecosystem: Environmental > Terrestrial > Soil > Vadose zone...
CTCCGGACGGCAAGTTCGCGTACGTGACCAGCGTGAACACCCACAGCATCACGGTGCTCGACATGGCCACGAACGCCGTGGTCGGCAGCATCCCGATCGCCGCCGGCCCCCCGCAGTACGTGGCGTTCACCCCAGACGGCAAGACCGCGTACGTGAGCGTCTACGACGAGCTGCACAACACCGGCAACGCCATCCTGGTGCTGGACACCGCGAGCCGCACCGTGACCGCGTCCATCCCGGCGGAGAAGTTCCCGTACGCCATCGCGGTCAGCCCGGACGGCCGGCAGGTCTACGTGCCCAACCACGACGTCAACCTCGTGTCCGTGGTGAACACCGCCACCAACACGGTGGTGCAGAAGATCGCGGTCAAGCCGAACCCGCACAGCGTGGCCTACTCCGTCAACGGCCGCCGGGCCTACGTCGCCAACCACGCCTCGAACATCGTCACGGTGCTCGACACCAAGAACGGCGCGATCCTGAACGAGATCCCGGTGGGCCACAGCCCGCACGCGCTGGCCATGTCCCCGGACGGTTCCCGGGTGTACGTGGTGGACTACGACTCCGACCAGGTCTCGGTGATCGACCCGGCGAAGAACACGGTGGCCGCCACCATCCAGGTCCAGCGTGAGCCGCAGAGCATCGCGTTCGCCCCGGACTCGAAGCACGCGTACGTGGTCAACGACGGCAGCAACACCGTCTCGGTGATCGACACCGCGACCAGCCAGGTGACCGCCACCATCGGCGTCGGGCAGGACCCCACCAACGTGTTCGTCACGCCGGACGGCAAGCACGCCTACGTGACGAACATCAGCTCCAACGACGTGACGGTGCTGAACACGGCCGGCTGAGCGAGCGTCACTCGCCGAGTACGAGCGCTCCGTCCCGGAGGGTGACCGTGCGGGCGTGCAGCGGGCGCGTCGCCGGCCCGTGCACCACCGAACCGTCGGTGATGGCGAACCGGCTGCCGTGGCACGGGCAGTTGATCGTGCCGTTGGCGACCTGGCTGACCGTGCACTGCTCGTGTGTGCAGATCGCGCTGAAGGCGGCGAACCGGCCCGCGCTCGGCTGCGTGACCACGACCCGGTGCTCCGGGAACACCGCCCCGCCGCCGACCGGGACGTCGGAGCTGGGGGCCAGCTGGACGTCGCCGCCGGCCGGGATGAGCCCGCTGCCCGGCGGCACCGCGGCGGGCGCGCTCGGGGCCCGGCTGGCCGGCGCGGTCGCCGGGGCAGCGGGCGGCGTGGCGCCGCACGCGGTGAGCGCGGCGGACAGCCCCAGGAGACCCGCGCCCGCCACCACCCGGCGGCGGTCCAGCTCGCGCCACTCGGACTGCCGGCCGTTCGCCATCGCGTCTCCCCGGGGGTGCGCTATCCGCTCGTGCTCAGCCCGCGTCGCTCGGCACCGTCTCCGGCTGCTCGGCCCAGCGGCCGGAGATCAGCGACCAGAGCCCGCCGAAGGTCCCGATCACCGAGTCGGCGTTGAGCTCCTCCGCCTTGCCGTTGTGCTCGATGATGGCGAGCGCAATGGTCATGGCGGCGTACTCCTGCTGCGCCCCCGGCATGGCGTCCCGCTGGTCAGCGTCGATGACCTGCGAGGCCAGCTCGAAAGCCTTGTTCGCCATCTCATCCGATGACGGCAGCTCGTCAAAGTGAATTCCCGACTCGGCCTCACTCATGGCGAGGGCGAACCCGCCGTAGATTCCCCGAAAGACCCTGATGCTGTCGACCTCAGCCATCGCCACCACTTTCTGTCGCGCTCCAGCTGAGCGCGATCGTCGAGCGCTACCCCCGTGAGCTGTACGACGAAGGATGTGGGGAACAGTACGGTGCCCGGTGGAGATCATCCGAGCAGGCCGGCCCCCTGCACCGGGCGGCTCCGGCGACCGGTGTACCCCACGGCTGGACGCGCCTCCGTGCGCCTCGCTGGCCAGCTGATATCACTCTACCGGCCCATTCCGCCACCAGTAGTGATCATTCGCTCAGCTGGGTCTCAGCGCCGACCTCACGGGCCGACGCTCTACTGTCGTGGCAGGACTGGAGACCGCGAGAGACGAAGAGGGCCATGACGCGTGCCGACCCGCACCGGCCGCCCCACCCGGAGCCGCCGGGCGCGACCGGCAGCACGCTGCTGTACCTGATGAAGCAGCTCGAGCAGGCCGTCCGCGCGCGGTTGGACGAGCTGTTCCGGCCCGAGGGCATGACGGCACTGCAGTACACCGCGCTCACCGTGCTCGAGCGCCATCCCGACCTGACCTCGGCGCAGCTGGCCCGCAACTCGTTCGTGACGAACCAGTCGATGGCCGACATGGTCACCACGCTGGAGGGGCGCGGCCTGCTGGAGCGGCAGCGCGACCCGGCCGACCGGCGCCGCCTGGTGCTGGCCCTGACCGCGGCGGGGCGCCGGCTGCTGGACAAGTACCGCGCCGAGGTCGCCGCCCTGGAGCGGGAGATGCTGCGCGGGCTGAACGAGGCACAGGCCACCGAGCTGCGCGGCTACCTGCTCGTGTGCCGGACCAACCTGTCCGACCAACTGCCCCGCTGACCCACTGCCCCTCGCTGATCCACCGCTGATCCTCTGCCCCACCGAGCAACTGTCCGGAATCTTCACCATCGCCAACCTGTTGGAGCAGCTATGAGCGTTCACGATTTCTCGGTCACCACCGCCGACGACGACACCCTGAACCTGGGCGACTACGCCGGGCAGGTCCTGCTGCTGGTCAACGTCGCGAGCAAGTGCGGGTTCACCCCCCAGTACACGGGGCTGGAGTCGCTGTACCAGGACTCCAAGGACGCCGGCCTGCGGATTCTCGGCTTCCCGTGCAACCAGTTCGGCGACCAGGAGCCCGGCACCGACGCCGAGATCCAGCAGTTCTGCAGCACCACCTACAACGTCAGCTTCCCGGTCCTGCACAAGATCGACGTGAACGGCCCGGACGCCGACCCGCTGTACGTCTACCTGCGCGCCCAGGCCCCCGGTGACTTCGGCCCCGCGAACGGCCGGCTCTTCGAGCACCTCAGCGCCCTGCGGCCGGAGGCGATCGGCACGGACGAGGTCAAGTGGAACTTCACCAAGTTCCTGGTCGGGCCCGACGGCGCGGTCATCCGCCGGTACGAGTCCACCGACACCCCCGAGGCCATCCGCGCCGACCTCAAGGACCTGCTGCCGGCCTGAGGCCGGCCAGCTGGGACCGGAGGGAGGCCTGGTCCCACAGCACCCGGCGGCTGACCAGCCGGCCCTGCCGGAAGCCGGCGATCTCCACCACGAGCAGCTCCACGTCGACCCCGCCGACCGGTGCCCCGGGCGCGAGCCAGGGCATCGGTCGGTCGTGGCGGAACCGCCAGGTCGACTCCTGGACGAGCCGGAACTGGTCCACCGTGCGACTGACCGAGCGCCGGCCCACCGTGGCCGGCAGCGCGGGCACCAGCTGCTCGGTGTAGAACGCGCGCACCTCGTCCAGCCCCCGCCCGCCCGCCCCGGTCGGCAGGTACCGCACCTCGATCTCCCGGCCCGCCCGGTCGAGCGCGGCGGCCGGGTCCCCGCGGTCCAGCAGGGCGTCGGTGTGCTCGTCCCAGGCGCGCTCCAGTGCGCGCATGACCTCCTGGATGCCTGGCGTCATACCCGGCAGCCTGCCACGGCCGCGCCACCTCGCCCGGACCAGAACGAGACACCCCGGTTCAGGTGAGCGTGTGCTCCGCCGGCGGCACCGGGGCGACCAGGAACGCGACGGCCGGCAGCGTGAGCACCATGGTGAGCCCGCCGCCCGGGGTGTCCTCGGCGTCCAGCGTGCCGTCCATGGCCTGCGCGAGCCCCCGGGACAGCGCCAGCCCGAGCCCGACGCCCGTCTCGTTGTCGCGGTCGCCGAGGCGCTGGAACGGCACGAAGATCGACTCACGGGTCTCGGCCGGCACCCCGGGGCCCCGGTCGATCACCCGCAGCTCGACACGCTGCCCGATGGCGCTGGCGGTGATGCCGACCGGGCTGCCCGGCGGGGCGTAGTGCAGCGCGTTCGCCGCCACGTTGGCGATGATCCGCTGCAGCAGGTCGGGGTCGGCGATGACCTCGGGCAGGTCGGCCGGCAGGTCCAGCGCGATTCTGTGGCCGGCGGGACCGAGCTCGGCCAGCGCGAGCGGGATGATCTCCGAGACCGACAGCGCCCTGGGGTCCACCGGCATCGCGCCCGCCTGCAGCCGGCTGGTGTCGAGCAGGTTGTGCACGAGCGTGATCAGCCGGTCGATGGACTCGTCGGCGGTGGCCAGGAGCTCCCGGTAGTCGGCGGCCGACCAGGTGATCTCGGGGTCGGCGAGGCTGGACACGGCGGCCTTCGCGGCGGCCAGCGGGGTGCGCAGGTCGTGGCTGACGGCGGCCAGCAGGGCGGTCCGGGTGCGGTCGAGGACGGCGAGCGGGCCGGCCTGGGCGGCTTCCTCACTCAGCTCCCGCTGCTCGAGGGCGTTGCCGACCCGCGCGGCGAACGCGGCGAGGATCCGCCGGTCGGCGGCCGGCAGCGGGTGGCCGCACAGGGCCAGCACCGCGGTCTCGCCGACCGGCACCGTGGTGTCCGCCCTCCCCGGGGCCGTGCACGGGCTCTCCCCCGAGTGGGCCAGCGCGGTCCAGTCGCCGACGCCGTCCAGGGCACCGGAGACGTCCCGGCGCAACAGCGCGACCGAGTCCATCGCGAACGTCTCCCGCAGCCGGTCCAGCAGCGCGGGCAGCGCCTCCTCGCCGCCGAGCACACTGCCGGCCAGCATCGCGAGCGTGTCCGACTCGGCCGCCGCCCTCCTCGCCTTGGCGGTCCGGCGCGCGGCGAACTCCACCACCGAGCTGACCGAGGTGGCCACGAACACGAAGACGAACAGGGCGATCAGGTTGTTGTGGTCGGCGATCGCCAGGCTCCCGATGGGCGGCGTGAAGTAGTAGTCGAGCAGCAGCGAGGCGGCCACCGCGGCACCGACCCCGCTCGGCAGCCCGCCGAGCAGGGCGGCCAGGACCACGACGCTCAGGTACAGCAGGATCTGGCTGGACAGGCTGAGCGCGTCGCGGTGGCCCACCAGCGCCATGGTGAGCACCGGTAGCAGCACCACCCCGAGCACCGCCCCGGACAGCCGCCTGCGGGCGGACAGGCCCCGGCCCAGCGGCGTCAGCCGGCGCCGTCGGGCCGCCTGCTCGTGGGTCACCATGTGCACGTCGATATCGCCGGACAGCCGGGTGGTGGTCGCCCCGACGCCCGAGCCGGTGACCACCTCGCTCAGCCAGCGCCGGCGACTGGTACCCAGGACGAGCTGCGTGGCGTGCTCGGCACGGGCGAACTCGAGCAGCGCGGTGGGGATGTCGTCGCCGAGCACCTCGTGGTAGGTCCCGCCGAGCGACTGGACGAGCCGCTGTTGCTCCAGCAGCTCGGCCCGCGACACCCAGGCGAGGCCGTCGGCCCTCGCCACGTGCACGGCCAGCAGGTCCCCGCCGCTGGTCCGGGCGGCGATCCGGGCGGCCCGCCGGATCAGGGTGGAGCCCTCGGGGCCGCCGGTCAGCGCCACCACGACCCGTTCCCTGGTCTCCCAGGTGCGGGTGATCTGGTTCTCCTCGCGGTGCCGCTTGACGCCCTCGTCGACCCGGTCGGCGAGCCACAACAGCGCCAGCTCGCGCAGCGCGTGCAGGTTGCCGATCCGGAAGTAGTTGGCCAGCGCGGCGTCCACCTTGTCCGGGTGGTAGATGTTGCCGTGCGCCATCCGGCGACGCAGCGCCTCGGGACTCATGTCGACGAGCTCGATCTGGTCGGCCGCGCGCACGACTGCGTCCGGCACCGTCTCGCGCTGCGGAATGCCGGTGATTCGCTCGACGACGTCGTTCAGCGACTCCAGGTGCTGCACGTTCACCGTGGTGATCACGCTGATCCCGGCGGCCAACAGCTCCTCGATGTCCTGCCAGCGCTTCTCGTGGCGGCCACCGGGCACGTTCGTGTGCGCCAGCTCGTCGACCAGCACCACCTCGGGGCGCCGATCCAGGACCGAGGCCAGGTCCATCTCGCGGAACTCCGCGCCCCGATAGGTCCTGGTCAGCCTCGGCACGGACTCCAGGACGGACATCTGTTCCTCGGTCTTCGGGCGGCCGTGGCACTCCACGAAGCCGATCACGACGTCGGTGCCCCGGTCGGCCCGCCGCCGCCCCTCGGCGAGCATCGCGTAGGTCTTGCCGACCCCTGGCGCCGCGCCCAGGTAGACGCGCAGCCGGCCCCTTCTGGCCGACCGGGTGGGGGGTGTCGGCACGCTCTCGGTCACGACGTCAGCCGCCTCATGGCTGGTAGCGGTAGCCCATGCCGGGCTCGGTGATCAGGTACTGGGGCTGGGACGGCACCGGCTCGAGCTTGCTGCGCAGCTGCCAGAGGTAGATCCGCAGGTAGTTCGTCGCGTGCTCGTAGCCTGTGCCCCACACCTCGGTCAGCAGCTGCGTGGAGGCGACGAGCTTGCCGGGGTGGGCCAGCAGGATCTCCAGTAGCTTCCACTCGGTCGGTGTCAGGTGCGGCCGCTCCTGCTCGCCGGGCACCCGGCCGCCGCGGGTGATCGTGTGCGCGGCGAGGTCGATCACCCAGTCGCCGATCCGGTGGGCCGTCGGCCGCGGCGGCTCCGTCGCCCCTCTGCGCAGTGCCGCGCGGATCCGGGCGCCCAGCTCGTCCATCGCGAACGGCTTGGTCACGTAATCGTCCGCGCCGAGGTCCAGCGCCTCGGTCTTGGCCGCGGGGTCGGTCCGGCCGGACAGCACGATGATCGGCACGGTGCTCCAGGCCCGCAGCCCCTGGATCACCGTGGTGCCGGCCATGTCCGGCAACCCCAGATCGAGAATGACCAGGTCGAGGCGCTGACGTGCCGCAAGGTCCAGCGCCTCGGACCCGGTCGAGGTGGTGTGCACCTCGTAGTCGAACGCGCGCAGGGTGATGCTGAGCGCACGCAACAGCTTTGGCTCGTCGTCGACGATGAGCACCCGTGACATCGCATGCGCCCCATGCTTGCTTCCGGCAGTCCCACCCCAACCCGGCATCCGGCCGACCTCAACCGGTCACTGCGGGCCACCGGCCTGGGACAGTGCGAGGTTCAGGTCCACCACGTTCACCCTCGGCTCGCCGAGGAAGCCCAGCGTGCGGCCCTGGGTGTACTGGTCCACCAGCTTGTCGACCGCCGAGGGAACGAGGTGGCGCGCCTTGGCCACCCGGTTGACCTGCTCCTGTGCGTAGGCCGGCGAGATGTTGGGGTCCAGGCCCGACGCGCTCGCGGTGACGGCGTCGTCGGGCACGGACGCCGGCGGGACGCCGTCGAAGGCCGCCACGGCCGCCCGCCGGTCGTTGATCGCCTTGATCAGGTCGGTGTTGCTCGGCCCCTTGTTGCTCGGCCCGGAGAACAGTGGGTTGTAGCCGGGGTCACTGCTGTTCGAGGGGTCCGAGGCGGCGGAGGGCCGGGGCTGGAACCATTGCGGCAGCGGGTTGCCCTTGGCGTCAACGAAGGCCTGGCCGAGCAGGCTGGACCCCACCGCGGTACCACCCTTGCTGACCAGCGACCCGTTGGCCTGGTTCGGGAAGGCGAGCTGGGCGACCCCGGCCACCACGAGCGGGTAGGAGATGCCCACGATCACGGTGAACACCAGCAGGGCGCGCAGGGCGGCCAGGTGCTGGCGGACCGGGGTCGGCAGGCGGGAGGGCATGGTCATGTCAGTCACCGGATCCCTGGGATGAATTGGACGATCAGGTCGATCGCCTTGATGCCGATGAACGGCAGGATGAAACCGCCGACGCCGTAGACAAGCAGGTTGCGGCGCAGCAGTGAGGAGGCCGAGGCCGGCCGGTAACGGACGCCGCGCAGGGCGAGCGGGATCAGTGCCACGATGATCAGGGCGTTGAAGATGATCGCCGAGGTGATCGCCGAGGTCGGGCTGTGCAGGCCCATGATGTTGAGCTTGTTCAGGCCCGGGTACACCGTGGCGAACATGGCCGGGATGATCGCGAAGTACTTGGCCACGTCGTTGGTGATGGAGAATGTGGTCAGTGCGCCCCGGGTGATCAGCAACTGCTTGCCGATCTCCACGATCTCGATCAGCTTGGTCGGGTTGGAGTCCAGGTCGACCATGTTGCCGGCTTCCTTGGCCGCCGAGGTGCCGGTGTTCATGGCCACGCCGACGTCGGCCTGGGCGAGCGCCGGGGCGTCGTTCGTGCCGTCACCGGTCATCGCGACCAGCTTGTTGCCCTCCTGCTCCTTCTTGATCAGGGCCATCTTGTCCTCGGGGGTGGCCTCGGCGAGGAAGTCGTCGACCCCGGCCTCGGCCGCGATCGCCTTGGCCGTCAGCGGGTTGTCCCCGGTGATCATGATGGTCTTGATGCCCATGGCGCGCAGCTCGGCGAAGCGCTCCGCGATGCCCTCCTTGACCACGTCCTTGAGGTGGATCACGCCGAGGGCCCTCGCGGTGCCGTTGGCCCGCTCGGCTACCACCAGCGGCGTGCCGCCGGCGTTGGAGATGTCCTCCACCAGCTGTCCCAGCTCGGGCGCGGGGGTGCCACCGTTCTCCCTGATCCAGGCGCGCACCGAGTTCGTCGCGCCCTTGCGGACCTCGTGCCCGCCGGGCAGGTCGATGCCGCTCATCCGGGTCTGCGCGGTGAACTCGACGAACTCCGCGCCGGCCAGCTCACCCTCGTGGCGCTCCCGCAGCCCGTGCGCCGACTTGGCCAGCACCACGATGCTGCGCCCTTCCGGCGTCTCGTCGGCCAGGCTGGCCAGCTGCGCGGCGTCGGCCAGCTCGGCGACGTCGACGCCGGGGACCGGCAGGAACTCGCTGGCCTGGCGGTTGCCCAGGGTGATGGTGCCGGTCTTGTCCAGCAGCAGCGTGTTCACGTCACCGGCGGCCTCGACCGCCCGGCCCGACATGGCCAGCACGTTGCGCTGCACCAGCCGGTCCATGCCGGCGATGCCGATCGCGGAAAGCAGCGCGCCGATCGTGGTCGGGATCAGCGCCACCAGCAGCGCCACCAGGGTGACCAGCGTCTGCGGCGCCTTGGAGTAGAACGCTATCGGCTGCAGCGTGATGACCGCGAGCATGAAGATGATGGTCAGCGAGGCGAGCAGGATGTTCAGCGCGATCTCGTTCGGCGTCTTCTGCCGCTTGGCCCCCTCGACCAGGGCGATCATCCGGTCGATGAAGGTCTCGCCCGGCTTGGAGGTGATCCGGACCACGATCCGGTCGGACAGCACCTTGGTGCCGCCGGTCACCGCGGACCGGTCGCCGCCGGACTCGCGGATCACCGGCGCCGACTCACCGGTGATCGCCGACTCGTCCACGGACGCGACGCCTTCGACCACATCGCCGTCACCGGGGATGACCTGGCCGGCGTCGACCACCACCACGTCGCCGAGGGTCAGTCGGGCGGCCGGCACCTCCTCCTCGTCGAGCGTCTTCGCGCCCGGCCGCCAGTCGGTCAGCCGTCGGGCGGCCGTCTCGGTCCTGGTCCGGCGCAGCGTCTCGGCCTGCGCCTTGCCGCGGCCCTCGGCGACCGCCTCGGCCAGGTTGGCGAAGATCACCGTCAACCACAGCCAGACGGTGATCACCCAGGAGAAGACGCTGGGGTCCTTGATCGCCGACAACGTGGTGAGGACAGCGCCGACCTCGACGACGAACATGACCGGGTTCTTGACCATCACGCGCGGATCGAGCTTGCGCGCCGCGTCGGGCAGCGCCATGAGCAGTTGCTTGGGGTCGAGCATCCCGCCGGACACGCGGTGCGAGGACTGCGGCGGTTTCGGGTCCCCGCCGGAGGCCGAGGGTTCGCGGGTGGTCAGGGACGACATCAGTGCAGGCCTTCCGCGAGCGGACCCAGCGCGAGCGCGGGGAAGTAGGTGAGGCCCACCACGATCAGAAGGACGCCGCTGAGCAGGCCGACGAACTGCAGTCGGTGGGTGGGCAGGGTGCCGGCCGTCACCGGTACCGGTTGCTGTCTGGCCAGCGACCCGGCCAAAGCCAGGACGAACACCATCGGCAGGAAACGGCCGAAGAGCATCGCCAGACCGAGCGCGGTGTTCCACCAGTTGGAGGTCACCGTGATACCGGCGAACGCCGAGCCGTTGTTGTTGGCCGCGGACGTGAAGGCGTAGAGCACTTCGGAGAAGCCGTGCGGGCCGGAGTTGAGCATGTCCGCCCGCTCACCGGGCAGCGCCATGGCCGTACCGGCGCCGATCAGCACGATCGCGGGGGTGGTAAGGATGTACAGAGAGGCGAACTTCATCTCCCGGGCACCGAGTTTCTTCCCCAGGTACTCCGGGGTCCGGCCGACCATCAGCCCGGCCACGAACACCGCGATGATCGCCAGGATCAAGATGCCGTACAAGCCCGACCCGGTACCGCCGGGCGCGACCTCCCCCAACATCATGTTGAAGATCGTCATCCCGCCGCCGCCCGGCGTGAACGAGTCGTGGAAGGAGTTGACCGCGCCCGTGGACGTCAAGGTGGTGGACACCGCGAACAGCGCGGACCCCCAGATCCCGAACCGCTGTTCCTTGCCCTCCATCATGCCGCCGGCCGCGTGACCGGCCGTACTGCTCACGCTGTGCAGCTCGTTGACGGTGACGATGGCCACTGACGCGGCCCAGATCAGCACCATCACGGAGAGGATCGCGTAGCCCTGGCGCTTGTCGCCGACCATCTTGCCGAAGGTTCGCGGCAGCGAGAACGAGATCACCAGCAGCAGGTAGATCTCCAGCCAGTTCGTCCACGCGTTGGGGTTCTCGAAGGGGTGGGCGGAGTTGGCGTTGTAGAACCCGCCGCCGTTGGTGCCGATTTCCTTGATGGCCTCCTGCGAGGCGACCGGCCCGCCGGTGAGCGACTGCTTGTCGCCGACCAGAGTGGTGATCTCCTGCACCCCGTGGAAGTTCTGGATCACGCCAGACGCGACCAGCACGACCGCGAACACGACCGCCAGCGGCAACAGCAGCCGCACCACGACCCGGGTCAGGTCCACCCAGAAGTTCCCCACCTGGTCGGTGCGCTCACGGGTGAACCCGCGGATCAACGCGGCGACCACCGCGATACCGACAGCGGCGGACACGAAGTTCTGTACGGCCAGGCCGGCCATCTGCACGAGGTTGCCCATGGTGGACTCGCCCGAGTACGACTGCCAGTTGGTGTTGGTGACGAAGGACGCGGCGGTGTTGAACGCCTGATCGGCCTTGACCGCCGGGAAGCCCAGCGACTGCAGCAGATGGTTCTGCAGCCGCTGGAATCCGTAGAGGAAGACCACGGAGACCGCGGAGAAGGCGAGCACGCTGCGCAGATACGCCGACCACTTCTGGTCCGCCTCGCCGTCGACGCCGCCCAGCTTGTAGATGCCGCGCTCGACCCGCAGGTGCCGGGTGGTGGTGAGAATGTGGGCGATGTAGTCGCCCAGCGGGCGGATGGACAGGGCCAGCGCGCCCACCAGCGCGATGATCTGGAGCCAGCCCGCGAGAGTGTCGTTCACTAGAACTTCTCCGGGAAGATCAGGGCCAGCACCAAGTAGCCGAGCAGACCGCAGGCCACCACGAGCCCGACGATGTTCTCCGCGCTCACAGCTTCTCGACCCCCTTGACGATCAGGGCGAGAACGGCGAACACCACGACGATGACGGCGAGGAAGGCAAGATCTTGCATGAGCGGGACACCCCGGAGGTCGTAAGGAACGGAAGTCGTAGGGACGGAAGTCGTAAGGAACGGAAGTCGTAGGGGACGGAAGCGATGTCTCCGCGCCGGTGCAGACCGGCGCAGAGACAGCAAAACGGCTGGGATGCGTACCGGTAGGCCGCCTTAGCGATCCCCTGACGCCTTCATGCGGTTCCTTGACGCCTTCTTGACACCCGGCCCCCGGCCCGGCCCCGGCGGGCTCGGGCCATACGGCGCAGAGCGTCTTCAGCCGCAATCGCAGGCGGCAGATCACCGCGGCAGCGCCCGGTCGGCCCAGCAGCGGCCGACCTGCGTGGCGGGGACTTGCTCGGCGACCAGGCGCTGACCGGCGCCGCTGCCGCTCCTACACTGGGCGGATGACCGAGGACCGCTTGCCAGCACACCGTCACGACCCCGCGCAGCGGGCATCGCACGACGACCGGGAACAGGTCGCCGAGCTGCTACGGGAAGCGGCCGGGGACGGGCGGATCGACCTCGGCGAGCTCGAGGAGCGGTTGGAGCTTG
>Ga0137412_10003704_pt1 | contig 12181 bp, 11 predicted proteins | sample CZODoug2_1_16fun_FD_122160 | JGI IMG/M metagenome (GOLD analysis project Ga0137412, IMG submission 122160) | Vadose zone soil fungal communities from Angelo Coast Range Reserve, California, USA - CZODoug2_1_16fungal (Hybrid Assembly) | ecosystem: Environmental > Terrestrial > Soil > Vadose zone...
GGATTACCTAAGGAGAGACTCTTTTGTGGCCTCCTGTGCCCCCTGTGGTTAACAATTTTGACTTCGTTCACAGTCGAGTGGCGGGCTCGGGAACTGTGGCGCCCGGAACGCACGCCTTCAGAAACTCCAGCGACCACTGGGGCCGCACCGTGAACTCCCCAAGCGCTGCGGGGACGACAACCGCATCGCCTTTCGCCAGCGTTACCGGGTCGCGGCCGCTGGTTTCGACGACACCGCAGCCGTCAATGGCGACGAGGATCTGCACTGAATCTTTTCCCGACTCATCGACTGTCGAGAAATCGTGCGGGGCTTTCAATTCGAAAAGGTCAACGGTGAAGTAGGGCGCAGCGACCATGGCCGAGCGCCGGCTTTCGCCATTAATTGAGACCGGCGCCGGACGAATCACTTTGCCTGACGTTACTTTCTCTTTGACCGAAGCAAGCCCGCGTTCAAGGTGCAGTTCGCGCGGGCGGCCGTAGTCGTAAAGACGATACGTCGTATCGGACTGCTGCTGCGTCTCGACCAAAACCGCGCCGCCACCCATAGTGTGCACGGTTCCCGCGGCGACGTAAATCATCTCGCCCTGATAGATATTGATCCAGTTCAGCAACTCTTCGGCCCGCTTTTCCTGGATAGCCTGCTCGAGTTGTGCGGCGGTCACGCCGGGCCGAGCATTCTCTTTTCCGGCCGATCACGGTCCGCACCCCGAATATCGGATCGAATGGTGGTACGTGACGGCGAATCTGGCCGACAAAGACGGCAATGCCTATGGCGCGCAATGGACACTGTTTCGCCAGGCGATGGCGCCGGGCGGCGCGCAGGAGGGATGGGCCAACCAGCAGATCTGGATGGCGCATGCCGCCGTCACCCGCGCCGACACCCATCGCACCAGCGAAACTTTTGCGCGCGGCGGGGTTGGCCAAGCCGGCGTCGAGGCGGCGCCGTTTCGCGCCTGGATCGATTCATGGCAGATGCGCGGCACCGAGCGCACCGATCCCAACACCATCGCGCCGCTCGACCTCACCGCCTCAGCCAAGGATTTCTCCTACGCGCTGCATCTCGACGCCGATCGCCCATTGGTGTTGCAAGGCGATAACGGCTACAGCCGGAAATCGCTGCGCGAGCAGGCCTCCTACTACTACAGCCAGCCGTTTCTCAAGGTCACCGGCCGGATCGCGATCGACGACAAGCCCGTGGACGTCACCGGGCAGGCCTGGATGGACCGGGAATGGAGCAGCCAGCCGCTTGCGTCGGACCAGACAGGGTGGGATTGGTTCGCACTGCACTTCAATTCCGGCGAGAAGCTGATGCTGTACCGGATGCGGCAGAGCGACGGCAATAATTACGTGTCGGGCAACTGGATCTCGCCCGACGGCGCGTCGCGGCCGCTGGCGACCTCCGACATCCGTATGACGCCGAAGACGCCGATCGAGATCGAGCGGCGTAAACTTCCCGTGGAATGGCAGGTTGCGATCCCCTCGCTGTCGCTTTCGATCGAAACCGTGCCGCTCAATCCCAGAGCATGGATGGGGACGAGCTTCGCCTATTGGGAAGGGCCGATTAGCTTTCACGGCAGCCACTCGGGCGTAGGATATCTGGAGCTGACGGGCTATTGAGGCGGCGATCGTCGTCTCACTGGGGATTCGCCATGTATCATTACACTGCCATCGTCACCTGCCTGGCGATCCTGTTCTACGTCTATACCGGGATACGCGTGTCGAGGGCGCGATCTGCCTACGGCGTCAAGGTGCCAGCGATAGCGGGCCATCCCGACTTCGAACGTGTGTTCCGCGTGCAGATGAACACGCTGGAATGGATGCCGGTCGTCCTGCCCACGCTATGGCTGTTTGCCGTTTACGTCAGCGATTGGCTCGCCGCCTCGATCGGCCTGGTCTGGATAGCCGGCCGCATCCTCTATCTGATCGGCTATTCGCGTGCCGCCGAAAAGCGCGGGCCGGGATTCGGCATTCAGGCGCTCGCCGGGCTCGTGCTCCTGCTGGGCGCGCTCGGCGCGATCATCTGGCGGACGGTCCACGGCTAAAAACAGGGCTTACCGGCCACCGTGCTGTGTCCGCGAAGCGGCGGCACCATAGCCAGTCAACGCAAGAAGGCGCACCGACCCGACCGCCATGATGCAAACCGCTGCGCACGGCGCATTCGGAATGCATCTCATGAGCGACAAGGCCGTCATCACCTGCGCGCTGAACGGCGTGCTCACCGATCCGAAACAGCACCACGTGCCGGTGACGCCCGAGCAGATGGCGCGCGAAGCCAAGGCCGCGTTCGACGCCGGCGCCAGCGTGATGCATATCCATCTGCGCCAGCAGGCGCCGAACCACGGACACCTGCCGTCCTGGGAGGTCGCCGTCTCCCGCGAGGTTCAGGAGGCGATCCGCGCGGCCTGCCCCGAAATCATCATCAATCACACCACGGGTACGCCAGGCCCTAACTATCAGGGCGCCTTGGCTTGCGTGCGCGAGACGCGGCCCGAGATGGCGGCCTGCAACGCCGGCTCGCTGAACTATCTGAAGGTGAAGGCGGACAACAGCTGGGCCTGGCCGCCGATGATGTTCGACAATTCGGTCGAGAAGGTGCAGGACTATCTCGACGTCATGAAGCAAGCCGGCACGATCCCGGAATTCGAGTGCTTCGACGTCGGCATCGTGCGCTGCGTCGGCATGTACCGGCAGACCGGAATGTATGCCGGGCCGCTCGACTATAATTTCGTGATGGGCGTCGCGTCGGGCATGCCGGCCGATCCGGACCTGTTGCCGATCCTGTTGAAACTGAAATTACCGGAGGCGCATTGGCAGGTCACCGCGATCGGCCGCGCCGAGATCTGGCCGCTGCACCAGCGCTGCGCCGAACTCGGCGGACATCTGCGCACCGGGCTCGAGGATACCTTCTATCTCGCGGACGGCACCAAGGTGACGTCGAACGGCCAGTTGATCGAAGCGATCGTCGCCTGTGCCCTCCGCGCCGGGCGCGAGATCGCGAGCCCCGCGGAGGCGAGGCAGATTTTCGGGATTGGGCATTGAATCAACGCCGTCGTCATTCCGGGATGGCCCGAAGGGCCAGGCCCGGAATCCATACGCGCGGTCGTGGTCATGGATTCCGGGCTCGCCGCGGAGCCTGTCATCGGGCGCGCATTCGCGCGACCCGTTGGCGCGCCCCGGAATGACGAGCAGGAACATTTATGTCTGTAATCGAAAATACCATCTCCTCCACGAGCGACGGTTTCAAAGCCAATCGCGAGGGCATGCTGGCGCTGATTGCGCGGATGCGCGCGCTCGAGGAGCGCACGCGCGCGGCGTCTGCCGCGGCGAAGGACCGCTTTCACAAACGCGGCCAATTGCTGCCGCGCGAACGCGTCGCGCTGGTGCTCGATGCCGGCGCGCCCTTCATCGAATTGTCGACCCTGGCCGGCTACATGTTCGACGTGTCCGACGCCGCCCGAAGCGTGCCCGGCGGCGGGCTGATCGCCGGCATCGGTTTCGTCTCGGGTATCCGCTGCATGGTCAGCGCCAACGATGCCGGCATCGATGCCGGCGCGCTGCAGCCTTACGGCCTCGACAAGACGCTGCGGGTACAGGAACTCGCGCTGGAAAACAAACTGCCTTATGTGCAACTGGTCGAAAGCGCCGGCGCCAACCTGTTGCGATACCGGGTCGAGGATTTCGTGCGCGGCGGCAACATCTTTCGCAACCTGGCGCGGCTGTCAGCGGCGGGGCTGCCCGTAGTCACCGTGACGCATGGCTCATCGACCGCTGGCGGCGCCTACCAGACCGGGCTGTCGGACTACATCATCATGGTACGCGGACGCACCCGCGCGTTTCTCGCCGGCCCACCGCTGCTGAAAGCCGCGACCGGGGAAATCGCCACCGAAGAGGAACTCGGCGGGGCCGAAATGCACACCACGATCTCCGGCCTCGGCGATTATCTCGCCCAGGACGATCGCGATGCGCTGCGGATCGCGCGCGAGATCATGGCGGCGCTGGAATGGGACCGACCCGATGCGAGCGGCGCATCCCACAAGCCGCCGCGCTACGACCAGGACGAATTGCTCGGCATCATGCCGATGGACCATAAGCGTCCCGTCGATATGCGCCAGGCCATCGCGCGGATCGTCGACGATTCCGACTTCACCGAGTTCGGCGCCAATTACGGTCCCGCCACCATCTGCGGCCACGGCCGCATCGAGGGACAGGCGATCGGCATCATCACCAATAACGGCCCGCTCGATCCGGCCGGCGCCAACAAGGCGACGCATTTCATCCAGGCCTGCTGCCAGAGCCGCACGCCGCTGCTCTATCTCAACAACACCACGGGCTACATGGTCGGTCGCGCCTATGAAGAAGCCGGCATGATCAAGCACGGCTCGAAGATGATCCAGGCGGTGACCTCGGCCACCGTGCCGCAGATCACGATCTATTGCGGCGCGTCCTTTGGCGCCGGCAATTACGGCATGTGCGGCCGCGGTTTCCATCCGCGCTTCTGCTTCTCCTGGCCCAACGCCAAGACCGCCGTGATGGGCGGGGAGCAAGCTGCCGAGACCATGGCGATCGTGACTGAAGCCGCAGCCTTGCGGCGCGGCAAGCCGGTCGACAAGGATGAGATCACGGCGATGAAGGCCAAGATCATCGGCGTGTTCGACGGCCAGATGGACGTGTTTTCCACCAGCGCTCGCCTGCTCGACGACGGCGTCATCGATCCGCGCGACACCCGCGGCATCCTCGCCGAGGTGCTATCGATCTGCCGCGAGGCCGAAGCGCGGCATCCGCAAGCCGTGCAGTTCTCGGTCGCACGGCCATGAGCACGGAAATGCGCCGCACGCCGTTCTTCAAGATCCTGATCGCCAATCGCGGCGAGATCGCCCTGCGCATCATGCGCACCGCGCGCCGGCTCGGCTATGGCGTGGTCGCGGTCTATTCGGACGCCGATCGCGACGCCCTGCATGTCCGCGAGGCGGATGCGGCGGTGCGGATCGGCGAAGCGCTGCCGGCGCGTTCCTATCTGAACATCGATGCCATCATCGCGGCAGCGAAGCTGAGCCGCGCCGACGCCATTCATCCCGGCTATGGCTTCCTTGCGGAGAACGCGGCGCTGGCGCAAGCCTGCAGGGACGCAAACCTCGTCTTCATCGGCCCCTCGCCCGAGGCTATCAAGGCCATGGGCAACAAGGCCGGCGCCAAGGCCATCATGCGAAAGGCCGGCGTGCCCTGCGTACCCGGCTATCAGGGCGCCGACCAGAACGACGCCGTGATGGCCGAGGAAGCCGGCCGGATCGGCTTTCCCGTCATGATCAAGGCGGCGGCGGGCGGCGGCGGGCGCGGCATGCGGCTGGTCTCGGACGCTGCGGCATTTCCCGATGCGCTGCGCAGCGCGCGCTCGGAAGCGCAGGCCGCGTTCGGCGACGGCACCGTCATTCTCGAACGCGCCATCGCCAATCCGCGCCATATCGAAATCCAGGTGTTCGGCGACCGCCATGGCAACGCCATTCATCTCGGCGAGCGCGACTGCTCGGTGCAGCGCCGCCACCAGAAGCTGATCGAGGAAGCGCCCTCGCCGGCCGTCACGGCGGCGTTGCGGGAAAAGATGGGCGCGGTCGCGGTGGCCGCCGTCAAATCGCTTTCCTATGAGGGCGCCGGCACGTTGGAATTCCTGCTCGACCCGAACGGCGATTTCTATTTCATGGAGATGAACACCCGGCTGCAGGTCGAGCATCCCGTGACCGAGGCAATCACCGGGCTCGACCTGGTCGAATTGCAGCTCCGCGTGGCGCGCGGCGAACCGCTCGGATTGCGCCAGGAGGACATCGAGTTCTCAGGCCATGCGATCGAGGTGCGGCTGTGTTCGGAAGATCCAACCCATGATTTCGTGCCGCAATCGGGCGTGATGGCGCAGTGGCGGATGCCGCCGGATCTCCGCGTCGAGCACGCGCTGCAGCCCGGCTCGGAAATTCCGCCATTCTACGATTCCATGATCGCCAAGCTCGTCAGTCATGGCACGACGCGCGACGAGGCGCGCGCCAAACTCATTTGCGGCCTCGAACAGACGGTCGCGTTCGGCGTGCCGACCAATCAGGCCTTTCTGATGTTCTGCCTGCGGCATCCTGCCTTCGCCAGAGGTGAGGCGACGACCGGATTCATCGGGGCGCATCGCGACGGGCTCCTGGCAGCGGGCGGCGACACGGCTTCGGACGTCACGCTTGCGGCATTGTTGCTGCACATCAGCAGTCCCCATGCACGGCAGGCGCGGCAGGCGCGGCGCGGGCGGACACTGGCTGCGACCTTTGCCATTCCCATGCGCGCCGAAATCGATCGCGTCACGTATGAATTGGATATTTTGCACGAACGGGAGGGTGACTACGTCGCGACGTTCGGCGGCATCAGCCATCAATTCGAAATCCATGAAATGGGCCGCGATATGGTCCGCTTTCGCCATGACGGCGTGATGGAGAACGTGACCTTGCTGCGCGATGGCGACAGGCTTCATTTTTTGCATCGCGGCCTCACGCACACCGTTCGCGACCTGACGCTGGCCGCACCCGAGACGGCGGCGGCCGGCGGCGACGGCAAGGTGCGCGCCACCATGAACGGCCGCGTGGTCGCGGTGCTGGTGAAGAAGGGCGACCATGTCGAGGCGGACCAGCCCGTCATGACGCTGGAAGCCATGAAGATGGAGCATGTTCATCTGGCCGGGATCGCCGGCACGATTGCCGCGGTCGACGTGGCCGATGGCGAGCAGGTCATCACGGGAAAGGTCGTGATCGAGATCGAGGCGGACGAAACCAGAGCATGATAAGTTGAGGTTGATTCGAAGTTTGTCGTCATTGCGAGAAGCGAAGCGACGAAGCAATCGGGCTCGTCGTACGCGGTCCTGGATTGCTTCGCGGAGCCTGTCATCCGGCGGCGCTACGCGCCGACCGGATGGCTCGCAATGACGGAGCTGGTGATACCGAATCGCGTGGCGATGGTAAGCTCTGCCCGCGATCAGGACTTCTGCTCGCAGCCGGGGAACGGCGTATCCCATGTGTAGGTTTCGCCCGCCAGCGGCACCGCCAATTGCCCCTTCTTGCAGGAATCGATGGCTCCGCTCTCGAAGACGAACATCTTCATCCCCTTGCCCATCGCACCGATCGACTGCCGGAACATGGCTTCCAGCGCGGCCAGCATCGCGGTGTTGGTCGGAGGCAGATCGTTCCTGGCGACCGGCGTCAGCGCCTTGCCGCCCTGGTCCCTGACATCCAGCGTATCGATATCTTCAAACGACATGATGCCGGTGGTCTTGTCGAGGTGGCCATGCACCGCCACCACCAGCACGTATTTCTGCACCATGGCGACGGCCGCGGTCGCGCCGGGGGAATTTGGCTGCACCATGCGCGGCACGATCCACAACAGCATGATCAATTCGCCATTGGGGCGCGTGTCGGTGATGGTGGCGTAGTCGCGGGCGATTGCGTCGGGCGTCGCTCTCCATTGGCGCGCTGACGCTGGGCTTGGTCCTTGCGAGACAAGCAGCATCGCGGCGACGACAAACACAACATTCCTAAGCAATGCGATGGCCCTTCCGATTCATTGCTGGGTTTTGGCGGAGTTTTTAGAGCGCGCAATGTCGCATCGCCGCTTTCGACAAAAGCTACACATTGTCAGGATTCGATTCAACCACCGGCTGGAAATCAAAGAACCACACAGCCATGAATTGGCCATATGTAGGCTTACGCGAATTCTCCCGCCCGCCCGGTGCCCTCATTGAGCAGGCACGCCACCTGGTGCCCTGGTCCGGCGTCGCCCAGCGCGGGCCGCTCCATCTTGCAGCGCTCGATCGCATAGCGGCAGCGGGTGTGAAACGCGCAGCCCGATGGCGGGTTGACGGGACTCGGCACATCGCCGTCGACCAGCGGCTTGAGGCGCTTGACCCTCGGGTTCGCGATCGGGACCGAGGCCAGCAGCGCCTGGGTATAGGGGTGACGCGGATTCCTGAACAACTCTGTCTTGTCGGCGATCTCGACAATGCGTCCGAGATACATCACGGCGACGCGATGGCTGATATGGGCCACAACCGCGAGATCATGGGCGATGAACAAATAAGAGAAGCCATGCTCGCGCTGCAGGTCGATCAACAGATTGATCACCTGGGCCTGGATCGAGACGTCGAGCGCGGAGACCGGCTCATCGCACACAATCAGCCGCGGCCCGAGTGCCAAAGCACGGGCGATGCAAATGCGCTGGCGCTGGCCGCCGGAGAACTGGTGCGGGAAATTCCGCATCTGGTCCGGCCGCAAGCCCACCTGCTCGAAAAGTTTTGCGACCCGTTGCTGCTTTTCCCGGCCACTCGCAAGGCCATGCACGCTGAGCGGCTCGCCGACGATGTCACCCGCGGTCATGCGCGGATTGAGCGAGGCAAACGGGTCCTGAAACACGATCTGCATCGAGCGGCGGTGCGGCCGCATCTCGGCCTTGCTGAGATGGGTGATGTCCTCGCCATCGAGCCGGATGCTTCCACTTGAGGGCTCGACCAGCCGCAGCACGCTGCGGGCCACGGTCGATTTGCCGCAGCCGGATTCGCCGACCAGACCGAGCGTCTCGCCGACGCCGACCGAGAAGCTCACCCCATCGACCGCGTGCACGGTACCGACCGAGCGGCGCAGCACGCCGCTGCGCACCGGATAATGTTTGACGAGATCGGTGATCTCAAGCAACGCGCGCGTCTCCGTCATGACGGGCTCACCGTTTCGTCGGCACGCCAGCACGCCGCCAGATGGCTCCCGCCCCAATCCTGCAGCGGCGGGTATTCCGCGCGGCAGCGGTCGATCGCGAGCGAACAGCGCGGCGCGAAGGCGCAGCCCACCGGCAGCCTGCTCAGGGAAGGCACCATGCCGGGAATTTCGGTCAGCCGCACATCGTGGCGTGTATGCGCCGACGGCACCGCCGGGATCGACGCCATCAGCCCGCGCGTATAGGGGTGCAGCGGATTTGCGAACAGCGTGTCGACATCGGCTTCCTCGACCTTCTTGCCGGCATACATCACGATGACGCGCTGCGCGGTCTGCGCGACCACGCCGAGATCGTGCGTGATCAGCATCAGCCCCATGCCAAGTTCCTTCTGCAGATCGAGCATCAGCGCGAGGATCTGCGCCTGGATCGTGACGTCGAGCGCGGTAGTCGGCTCATCGGCGATCAGCAGCGCCGGTCGGCATGCCATAGCCATCGCGATCATCGCGCGCTGCCGCATGCCGCCGGAGAGCTGATGCGGATATTCCTGCGCGCGCCGCGCCGGCTCGGGGATGCGCACCAGGCGCAGCATCTCGACGGCCTGCTCCCAGGCCTGCTTCGCCGACATGTCGCGATGCAGCCGCACCGCCTCGGTAATCTGGTCGCCGATCCGCATCACCGGGTTGAGCGAGGTCATCGGCTCCTGGAAGATCATGGAAATCCGGTTTCCCCGGATTTCGCGCATCCTGGCCTCGTCGAGGCCGAGCAGATCGGTGCCCTCCAGCAGGATGGTGCCGCCGACGATCCGGCCCGGCGGATCGGGGACGAGGCGCATGATCGACAGCGCGCTGACGCTTTTGCCGCAGCCGGACTCGCCAACGATCGCCAGCGTCTCGCCACGGCGCACCTCGAACGAGACGTCGTCGACCGCCTTGAACAGGCCCGAATTGGTGAAGAACACCGTTTGCAGGCCCTTCACTTCCAAAACCTTGTCGTCCGAGACCTTGTCGTCCGCGGCTTTCACTTCCGAGACTCTGGCTTGCGATACTTTCACTTCGACCTGCGCTCCGCTCATCAGCCGCGCTGCCTCGGATCGAGGATGTCGCGCAGCGCATCGCCGAACAAATTGGTGCCGAATACCGCGAGGCTGATCGCAATGCCCGGAAAGATCACCAGCCACGGCGCGACGCGGACATATTCGGCGGCCGATTCCGACAGCATGCGCCCCCAGGACGGGTAAGGCTCGGGAATGCCGAGGCCGAGGAACGACAGCGACGCCTCGGTCAGGATGGTCGAGCCGAGTTGCGCGGTGCCGAGCACGATCAGCGGCGCCAGCGTGTTGGGCAGCACGTGGCGCAGTGCGATGCGCATCTCGCTCATGCCGATCGACTTGGCCGCTTCGACGAACGGCAATTCGCGCAGCGCCAGCGTGTTGGCCCGGATGACGCGGGAGACGGTAGGGATCAACGGTATCGCGATCGCGATGATGACGTTCGGCAATGACGGTCCGAGCGCGGCCGTCATCACCAGCGCCAGCACCAGCAGCGGCAAGGCCTGCAGGACGTCGGTGACGCGCTGGAACACCAGATCGACCCAGCCGGACAGATACCCCGACGTCAGTCCGACGACCACGCCGATCGAGCCGCCAAGCACGGTCGAGCCGATGCCGACCGCGAGCGAAATCCGCGCGCCATGAATGATCCTGGCCCAGACGTCGCGACCAAAGGAATCCGTGCCCATCCAGTGCGCCGCACTGGGATGGGCTAGCGCATGCGCGGAATCCACCGTGAGCGGGTCGTAGCGGCAGATCAGGTCGGCAAACAGCGCGGCGAACACGAACAGCGTCATGATGGCGAGGCCGATCGTGCCGAGAATGTGCCGCTGCGCCAGAAACCGCAGCCGGCTCCAGCCATGCGTGGCCTTGGCGCCGGCGCGCTTGAGTTCGATATCGTAGTTGATCGCGTCCACGTCGTCCCCTTTAGTCCGTGTACCGGATGCGCGGATCGAACACGGCATACAGCATGTCGACCGTGAAATTCGCGACCACTACCACGACGGCGATGAGCATCACGAGATTCTGCACGATCGGATAATCGCGCCACCTGATCGCTTCGACCAGGAAGCGCGCGACGCCCGGAATGTTGAATACCGTCTCGGTGACGATCAGCCCGCCGATCAGGAACGCGGCCTCGATGCCGATCACGGTGATGACCGGAAGAATGGCGTTCTTCAGCGCGTGATGAAAGTTGACCGAGGCGTCGGATGCGCCCTTGGCGCGGGCGGTGCGGATATAATCCTGCCGCAGGACCTCGAGCATCGAGGAACGCGTGATCCGCATCGTCAGCGCCGAGCTGCGGAAGCCGACGGCCATCGAGGGCAGCATATAGGTCGAGAACAATTCGCCAAAGGTTTTCGGGTCCGGATTGAAGATCGGGATGCTTCCGAACATCGAGACGGAGGCCATCAGGATCAACAGACCAAGCCAAAACGAAGGCAGCGACAGGCCGCTGAGGCTGACCACGCGCAGGACGTAATCCAGCCGCGATCCCTGATAGACCGCGCTGATGACGCCCAAGGGAATGCCGACCGAGGCGGAGAACAGCAGCGCCAGTCCGGCGAGCCGCGCCGTGATCGGAATCCGCGGCAGAATTTCCTGCAGCGCCGGTTTCTCCGAGACATAGGAATAACCGAGATCGCCGCGCAGCAGCCCGCCGATCCAGTGCAGATATTGCACGACGAGCGGCTGGTCGATCCCGAGCTCGCGTTCCAGATTGGCCTTGTCGGCGGGATCGACGAAGCCCGCGGCGTCGAACAGGATATCGACGATATTGCCCGGCACGATGCGCAACAGGAAGAAGATGACGATCGAGATCCCGATCAGGGTCACGAGCATCAACGCAAGGCGTCGCACGATATAAGCAAACACCTGGTTACCCCTCTTGACCGGCTTCTTGAACGATGATCCTGGACGGCAATCGCGGAATTTACTTGTCCATCCACACGTCCTCGTAACGATAGCCGTTATAGGAGCTGTTCACCATGACGGTGACGCCCTTGACGTAAGGCTGCCAGCAGGTCGCCGACCTGCCGTAGAAAATGATCGGACGCGCGACGTCGTCCTGCAGCTTCTTGTCGATCTCCCAGACCAGCGCCTTGCGCTTTGCGATGTCGGTTTCCACCGATTGCTGGTCGAACAGTTTCTCGATGTCCTTGTTGCAGTAATTGGTATAGTTGCGCTCGGACCCACAGGAATAATTCTCGTAGAACGACTGATCGGGATCATCGACCGCGTTGCCGGTCAGGTTGAGACCAAGCGTATAGTCCTTGCGCGCGACCTTCGGGAACCATTGCGCCGTATCGACCACTTCGAGCTCGGCATCGATATAGATCGTCTTGAGCTGGTCGATCAGGATCACCGCGGGATCGCGGTAGATCGGAATGTTGCGTGTCGAGATCTTGATTTGCAG
>Ga0137412_10003705_pt1 | contig 12175 bp, 11 predicted proteins | sample CZODoug2_1_16fun_FD_122160 | JGI IMG/M metagenome (GOLD analysis project Ga0137412, IMG submission 122160) | Vadose zone soil fungal communities from Angelo Coast Range Reserve, California, USA - CZODoug2_1_16fungal (Hybrid Assembly) | ecosystem: Environmental > Terrestrial > Soil > Vadose zone...
TTTTTCTGAACCTTATTACCAACGCTGAACAGGCCATCCGAGAGGTGCGTGATTCTGGCCGCATCCAAATTCGCGCCAGCCGTAATGGCAACCAACTTACGATCACCGTGCAGGATGACGGCGTAGGCATTCGTCCCGAGGCTCTGCCGCGAATCTTTGATCCCTTTTACACCACCAAACGTCCCGGCGGCGGAACCGGTCTGGGGCTGAGTATCTGCATGTCCATCATTCGTGAACATGGCGGGAACATCGAAGCTGATACATTTCCGGCCGGCGGCTCGGCGTTCACTATTTATCTGCCCGTCACTTCCGGCGAATCTCCCGAGTCTACCGCCCCTCCTCTGGCTACCGGAGTTGACTCTTCGCGGACGGCTCGTCCTACGGCTGACCTTCTCAAGGGTCGCGCGGTGCTCATTCTCGACGACGAGGAGAGTCTCCGGATGCTTCTTCAAGAGGGCTTATCAGCCCAGGGCCTTCGGGTGGACGGTGCCGCGACCACGGAGGAAGCTCTCGCGCACCTCGGGCGCTCCAGCTATGACGTGCTTCTCTGCGACTTGCACCTTTCTGCCGGCGGCTACACTGTGGATGGCCGCGAGGCTGCCAAGCGCATCCTCGAAGCTGCCGGAACACAAAAACCGCTGTTGGTGTACATGACCGGCGATCTCCTCGAAAGCACACCGGGAAGTGGGGGCGACAACGAGCCTATTTGTCTCCAAAAGCCCTTTCGCATTTCTGACGTGCTGGCTCTCCTGAGGGATGCCCTGGCAGATGCTCCGACGGAAGCGCGCTCGATCAATTGATTCTTTGCGTTCTTCTTCAGAGCGCTTGAGAGGCCCGCGGATTCGCCATTTTCGGAAGGCTCGCCGGGTGACTCCAGAGCAGAACTAGTTTTTCTTCTTTAGCGGGGTGATGCTCTTCGCACTCGAGGCGGCATCCACGCCAAAATCCCACACGAAGAGGTTCATTCCATCCGGCAGAATTTCTGCCAGCGCATATTCGCCTGGAGGAAGGGGCTCGCTGACAGTAAAGCGGAAGACCGTAGGTGCGATTTCCCATCGTTGGATCGAAATCGTATTGCGCTTTTCTTCCAATTGTTGCCCGAATAGACTCCTGATTGATTCCAGAAGCCGGTTATTGCCTTTCACCGTGGCCCGTAACAGCTCCACTTCCGGTCCTGATTCACCTGGACGGCTGCTCTTTACGATGGGCGTTGTCCGGTCCGGATCCGGTGGGGCTTCGCGCAGATAAAACTCCGCTTGCCCATTTGTCGCCCGGATACCGGCCCTCGTTCCGGGGATTTGCACGTTTCGCTTGTTCGGGACAATGGGAATGGGCGAGAGCACTTGCTTTAGAAACTGTTTCTTGTCCGTCTTGACCTGTGAGCCGGCCTGTTCCAAGGGCTTCACGGATTTTCCGTCGATCAGGAACATTCCTTCTCCGGGAGGCAGGAAGACTCCCGGCGCGACCTGCAGGCTTGCGTCCACATCCATCACCGTCTCAATTCTCTGAGCTTGCTCCTGGGCGTGGAGCTTCTTCGCGAGTGCATCTTCTTCAGCCTGGTCAGCTGCCGCCGCCTTTGCCGTCGCATCCCAATCCACCATCGAAGCTGGGATCTCTTCCCATTCGCCCCGCTCAGCGCTCAAGTAACGCACGCGCTCCCCGTTGCGCTGGTAGTCTCGAACCAGCTGAAAGTTCCCGTCCTTCAAGACGAGCTTTTTGCCCCGTGGTAAGGCGCGGACTCCCACCTGCGCGTCCTTGTTGGGGGCTGCCTGCTTCCCTGTGGATGGTTGATCTTGTCTGGTTGAGGCACGGCTCGCGGAATGGGGGTAGCCAAGCGAGCCGCCCCAGCCTGCCAGGAGGGCGCAATATGCGAGCGTGACTATTTGGGGGGATCCCATGGGCCTTTGCTGTGAGGTGCGATGCATTTGAACCGCCCCGGTTTGCCTCTATCGCGAGCATAACCCCGGGCATTGCGGACCCGCAACCTGCCCTTTTGGGTGCCCCCCAAAGAAAAATGGCTCCCCGGACAAGCCAGGGAGCCTTCGAAGAGTGAATTGCTTCTAGTCTTTTAGTGCGTGCACTTCGGAAACAAGGTCACCAAAACCATCAGATCCGAAAGTGTAAACAGCCACTGATCGGCGCTGATGCCGGCTGCTTCCGCTGCCCGCGCGATGAACCCCAAATGGCGGCTCTTCGCAAAATTGTGCACATGCTCGACGCAAATCCCCGTCAAGCTGGCGACTTCCGAATCGGTGAAGATCTTTTGGCTCGACTTCACGGTAACCATGGCCCAGCTCCTCTGCTCCGCCCCAAAACTTCTCCACGCTTACTTAGATGCTGTACCTATCGTAGGCGCTGCATTATTTCTCAGCAATAGTCGTTCCGTTCTGCCAGGTAAAAACTATCCGTCTAGTACTTTCGCTCCAAAACCCGGTTAATTCGGCCTTTTTCCACATTTTTCGACAGGTCTGAGACCCGGTAGGAAGGGGAGGCAAAGGGCCGCAGAGTGGCAAAAATATTCTACTTATGCAAAGCCTGTTACTGTTTTTGGTAGGGTGTCGGCAATCTCTCGCATCTGCTTCCTGTGCCGTATCTCGTGCGAGGCGATAAACTGTAGCCAATCATACGCGTTTAGGGTCCCCAGAAATGGGTGCGGCATGTTGTACTTGCTGAGGTCGCGGCCCTTCGTCTCTTCGATGAACGCCAGCGTTCGTTCCCGAACTCCAGGTAATTCCGCCAGCATTTCTTCCTTATCGCCGACCATCCGGGGTTCGACTGCGGCTGGGGCCTTGCGACGGATCACGCGCGCTTCCACGATCAGCATCGGCACATGAAATCGTTTATAGAAGGGCACCGGTTTCGGCGGATTTTGCAGGAGTTTGTCGGCGCGAGTGAGGATGAACCGCTCGACTGCGCTCAGATGACAGATCAATTCTCCGGCTGACCATTGCCCCTCCGCGGGCTTCGTTTTCCACTGGTCCGGGGGAATGGAATCTGCGATACGCAGGAGGTCTCTTTGCGCGCAGGCTAGATTGTCGATAATGGTCGCGAGGGCTGGCACGATTTCACCTGCGCAAACGGAAGAGACTCAGACGGCAGCTCCTCCAGCTTGCTCGAAAGCATCGGCAAGTTGTAGCACACGCGCCTCTCCAAAAGCGGCCCCGAAGATTTGCAGGCCCACAGGAAGCCCTCCATCGATCTTGCCGCAAGGCACCGAGATCCCGGGGACCCCCGCCAGTGATCCTGTAACTGTATATATATCAGCAAGATACATCTGTAGCGGATCGTCTGTGCGCTCCCCCAGCTTGAAAGGAGGGACCGGCGAAGTGGGGGTCAGGATCGCATCCACTTTGGTGAACGCATCGCGAAAGTCCTGAGCTATCAGTGCGCGAACCTTCTGCCCCTTCAAGTAGTAGGCATCGTAATATCCCGCCGAAAGCACATAAGTACCGAGCACGATGCGGCGTTTCACTTCCGCGCCAAATCCCGCACCCCTGGTTTTTCGATACATCGCCAGCAGGGAATCGTCATCCACGCGCAAACCGTAGCGCACGCCGTCATACCGTGCCAGGTTGGAACTCGCTTCCGCCGTCGCAATGATGTAGTAGGTCGCAATGGCGTAGTCCGTGTGCGGCATGCGAATTTCGACCAGTTGGCATCCCAGTTTCTTGAAAACTTCGATGCCGGCTTCAACTTTCTTTCGCACTCCTGCATGCATGCCTTCCCCGAAATACTCTTTTGGAATGCCCAGCCGCAGGCCCTTTACAGGTCTTGCAAGTTCCGCCCGGTAATCAGGGACTGCCGCGGTCGTTGAAGTCGAATCGTGCGGGTCGCGCCCGGCAATCGCTTGCAAGATCGCCGCGACATCTTTCACATTGGTAGCGAACGGCCCGATTCGGTCCAGCGAGGACGCAAAAGCAATCAATCCATACCGCGAAACGCGCCCATAGCTCCCCATCATCGCGGGGATTCCGCAAAACGAGCCCGGCTGCCGAATGGAACCGCCCGTATCCGTTCCCAGAGACGCCACTGCCAGCCCTGCCGCCACCACGGCCGCTGAGCCTCCGCTGGATCCTCCCGGAACACGGTCCGGCGACAAAGGATTCTTCACCGGCCCATAAGCGGAGTTCTCATTCGAGCTTCCCATTGCAAATTCGTCGCAATTGGTCTTGCCCAGAATGACCGCGCCCGCTGCCTCCAGACGCTCCACCGCAGTCGCATCGTAGGGAGGAACGTAGTTCTGCAGAATCTTCGAGCCACAGGTCGTCTTTATCCCTCGGGTGCTGATGACATCTTTGATGGCCACCGGCACGCCTGCCAAAGGCGGCAGTGGCTCTCCTTCAGCCACCAGCGCATCGATTCTGTCGGTTTGCCTCCGCGCCCGCTCTGGCGACAGCGTCAGGTAGGCGTTCAGTGCAGGATTCTTCACAGCGATTCGCGTGTAGAACTCCGCGGCTAGCTCCCGCGCCGAAATTTTCTTCGCCGCCAGTGCGTCTTTTACCCCGTCAATCGTCCAACTCGCAGTCATCGTTCGATAACCTTCGGTACGCGAAAATACGGCGGTTCCGGATCCGGCGCGTGCTTCAAGACGTCCTCCGCCACCGCACACGGCACAATCAAATCCTCTCTCAACGTGGCGTCGGCGGTCTGATCGTCGCTTAACACCTGCGCCATGGGCTCGACCTTGGCGGTGTCCAACTCGTTCAGCTTCCCGATATATTCCAGAATCTCGTCAATTTGCGCGCGGTACATCTCCAGCTCGGCTTCGCTCAAGTCGAGATAGGCCAGCTCCGCCACCCGCGCCACGTCTTCCCGGCTGATTTTCACTCGGAAATCCTCATGAAACCTTTGATATTAGAGTGAAAGTTTAGCACAGCACGCTGCTCGAACTTATTTGGTTGGCTTGGGTACAGGCACATTTTGCTCATTTATGAAACCACGTTGCAAAGTCTCATTTGAGAAAACCAATATGAAAGCCTTACTGTTGACACCGGCCCACGCGGCATCCCAATTCCGATCCCATCTGACTCTAGGAAACCTCCGAGAGGACTTGGACTCATGAGATTGGTCGAGATTCGCGAGTTTTTCATCGGATTCTCCAAGATAAACCCCACCCACCTCTACGTTGTGAAAGTCACCGAACGACGGGCTGCTAATGACAAGCCCAGCCGGAGTCATGGTGGCGGGGATTTCCTGTCCGAAACGAACCATGAACGTTGCGAGTATCGCGCAACGCTCCTTCACACAAGCCCACCCGAGTCTTGTTGAGTTGAAATCGCCAGACTGTTTCAATCCTGGCTCATGCAGTTTTTGTTGTAAAACTGCAAGGGTGAGGTCCGAAGGGTTCAGGTCTATGTCGCCCAATGACCAAAGTGCATTTCTCTGCGCAAGTTCATCGGCTCGACGGGGGCCGAAATCTCTCTGCAATTCTGTCTTCCATCGTAGGTTCTCGACCCCATTGTAGCCGAGATACAGAAACCCAATTCCTAACAGGACCGCGCACAATGTCAGGGTTTTCTTCGGCATGGGTTCGCTCAGCTTTGGGTGTGCTTATCAAGAAGCCTTGGAAAGCTCCGCTGCCTTGCGCGGATACTTCTTTGCGATGTAATTGTCCACGAGCGCCTGGAACGCCACGGCCAGCTCGTCGTACGTGCCTTCGAGCGTGACGTCTTTCTGACCGTCGATATACACCGGGCAGCGCGGTGCCTCGCCGGTTCCCGGAAGGCTAATGCCGATATTCGCGGCCTTCGACTCCCCCGGGCCGTTGACGATGCAACCCATCACCGCCAGCGTCATGTTCTCGACGCCTTCGTACTGCGTTTTCCAGATGGGCATGCTGTCGCGGATGTAGCCTTGGATCGCCTCGGCCAATTCCTGAAAGGTTGTGCTTGTCGTGCGCCCGCAGCCGGGACACGCCGTCACGCTGGGCGCAAACGAACGCAGCCCCAGTGCCTGCAGCAGTTCGCAAGCGGCGTAAACTTCTTCGCGCCGGTCGCCACCCGGTTTAGGGGTAAGCGAAATGCGAATCGTGTCGCCAATGCCTTCATAGAGCAGCACGCCCAGCGAAGCCGCCGACCAAATCTGCCCCTTCATGCCCATCCCGGCTTCGGTGAGCCCGAGGTGCAATGGCTGCTCCGTCTTCGCGGAGAGATCCCGATACACGGTGATGAGATCGCGCGGCCGGGAAGTCTTACACGAAATAATAATCTGGTCATGCCGCAGCCCAGACTCCAAAGCCAGCTCCGTCGATTGCAGCGCCGAAAGCACCATGCAATCGTTGATAATTTCTTCGGACTCTTTGCCCAGGTTTTTGTCGGTGTTCTCCTGCATCTTGCGCATCACCAGCTCTTGATTCAGCGAGCCGCCATTCACGCCGATGCGCACGGGCTTGCCGTTATCCACGGCGATCTTGCAGATGGTAGAGAACTGCTCATCGCGCCGCTGCCCCGCGCCGACATTCCCCGGATTGATGCGGTACTTGTCCAGCGCCTTTGCGCATTCGGGATACTTCGTCAGCAGCACGTGCCCGTTGTAGTGAAAATCGCCGATGATCGGCGCAAGGCATCCGGCATCGAGCATGCGCCTCTTAATCTCCGGCACCGCCGCCGCTGCTTCCGGCACGTTCACTGTCCAGCGCACAATCTCCGAGCCCGCCTCTGCCAGCTGCAAAGTCTGTTTCAGCGTTGTCTCGATGTCTGCGGTGTCCGTATTGGTCATGGACTGCACGACGATGGGCGCGCCCCCGCCCACGCGCACCTGCCCTACCTTCACGCCATAAGTCTTCCGTCGCGGATGGCGGCTAGCCGTAGCGTCAAATCCTTCAATCTGGGTAAGCATTCCTTACAATTCTAACGTGATTTGCCCCTTCAGCGAAATCGCCTGTGCTACTAATGCGCGAGCCAGCTTTAGCGGAGCCGCCTAATTCCTGGGACTAGGCGCAAGATATGGCGCGCCGGTCCATCAATCGCGCAACGCGCGGGCTGGATCGGTCCGCGTGGCCCGCCACGCTGGCAAGAAACACGCTGCCAGCGCGGCGACCGCCATCACCGCCAGCGCCGACCCGAAGGCCAGTGGGTCACGCGGGCTAACTTTGTACAACAGGTTCCCAAGCAGCCGCGTCAGTGCAAGCGCCACCGCCGCGCCAAGCAAAACGCCGCCCGCCGTCAACGCCAGGCCGCGCGACATCACCAGGCGCAAGAGATTGGAGGCGTCTGCCCCAAGCGCCATGCGCAGCCCCAATTCGCGTGTGCTCTGCGAAACGGCGTATGACATCACGCCATACAGGCCGACGGCGGCGAGCAGCAGCGCGACGCCGCCGAGAACGCCGACGAGCGTCACGGCGACCATTTGCGGAGACGTGGAACGCTCGAGCTGCTCCTGCAGGGTGATGAGTTCGTACGGCGCAATGTCGGGGTCGAGCGCGTGGACTTCGCGGGCGAGCGCTGCAGCCATGGTCTGCGGAGCGAGCGGCGTGCGGATGTTCAGGACACCGCCGCGCAGGTTGTTTTGCCGCAGGGCGATGAAGAAAAATGGCGTGGGCTTCTCGCGGACGCTGGAATATTTCGAGTCTTTGGCGACGCCGACGACCTGCAGCCAACGTCCCTTGAGCTGGAGCCGCTGGCCCAGCGGATTGCGGCCCTGCCAGTAGCGCTGCGCCATGGTCTCGTTGACCACGGCGACGAGCGCGACTTTTTCGTCATCGGCGCGGGTGAATTCGCGGCCGGAGACGAGCGGAATGCCCAAGGTGACGAAATAGCCGGGGCCGACTTCGTTGTAGTCGACGGTGGGCGATTCCTCCAGCGGAGGCGTGTAGCCATCGACGACGATGGGCGCGGTGGCAGAGCTGACGTAGCTGAGCGGTACCATTCTTGAGAAGGCGGCGGACTCCACGCCGGGGAGCGAGCGGACGCGCTCGAGCAGCTCGTCCTGGAAGTTCTGCGCTCGAGCCGGAGTGTAGCCGACAGAGACGAGGTCAATGCCGGTGTACTGCACGCCGCGCGCATTGAAGCCGGGGCTGGTGCTGCGAATGGTGAGCAGGCTTTGCATCAGCAGGCCTGTGCCAACGAGCAATATGAAGCTGAGCGAAACCTGCACCAGCACCAGGCCGGAGCGCACCCAAGCGCGGCCGCGACCGCCGACGACTCCGGCGGCTTCCATTTTCATGGAGCTGGCGAGATCGATCTTTGACGTTTGCAGAGCGGGGACCAGGCCCATCAGCAGGGTGGTGACGAGGCAGACGGCGGCGCTCAGGGCGAGGACGCGCCAATCGAGTTCGCCGGGAAGATACATCTGCACGCCGCCGCGCGCAGGGAAGAGCAGCACCAGCGCGTGTCGGCACCAGTACGCGACGAGGAGGCCGCCGGCGGCTCCGAACAGGGACAGCACGAGGCCTTCGGTGAGGAGCTGCCTCCAGAGGCGGGCGGTGCCGGCGCCGATGGCGAGACGCACGCTCATTTCGTGGCGGCGAGCGAAGGAGCGGACGAGGAGCAAATTGCCGACGTTGGCGCAGGCGATGAGCAGGACGCAGACGACGACGACGAGCATGGTTTCCAAGGTGGGGAGCAGGGTGGCGGCGTTGTTGAACGGTGTTTGCCACAAGGGCCAGAGTCGCACGCCGCGTCCGCGATTGGTGGCGGGGTAGGTGGCTTCCAGGCGCTGCGAGATCGCGGCGAACTCTTGCTGAGCCTGCTGCTGGGTGACGCCGGGCTTGAGCCGCGCGTAGGATTCTATCCAGCGCGCACCGCGATCTTCGAGCTTGTAGCCGCCGCCCTCGAAGGTGTCTTCCATGGAAACGGGCACCCAGAAGTTCATGCGCCAGCCGACAAAGGTGCCGTAAAAGCCTTCGGGCGCGACGCCGACGATGGTGTGCACGGCGCCGTCGAGGCGCTCCGTCTTGCCGATGATTTGCGGGTCGCCACGGAAGCGGCCTCGCCACAGCTGATAGCTGATCACCGCGACGGGATGCGCGCTTGGCCCCTGATCTTCGCCAGGGAGGAAGCCACGGCCGAGCATGGGGGGAACACCGATGGCGTCGAAGTAGTTGGCGGAGACGATGCTGCCGGTGGTGCGCTCGGCACGATCGCCGATACTGAGCGTGGTGCCGGTGATTTTGCTGACGAAGAGCGTCTCGCAGAGGGTGCAGCTTCGCTGCAGATCCAGGAAATCGGGCCAGGAGAGCGGGGTGCCCCGGGGTTCGTCGCGTGAGGTGCCGCCGACGGCGACGAGGCTCTCCTGATGCGCGACGGCGGGATAGGGGCGGAAGAGGATGCCCTCGATCCAGCTGAAGACGGCCGCGTTTGCGCCGATGCCTAAAGTCAGGCAAAGGATTGCGAGGATCGAAAAGCCGGGACTGCGCCGCAACATGCGCAAACCGAAGCGGAGATCTTGAAGCATTGTCTCGATCATGGGCAGTCCTCTCTGGTCGCGATAAGCTTCCTTAGTTTGTTCAACGCCGCCGAAGCTGCGACGCGCCTCGCTGCGGGCGTCCTCAGGGGCCATGCCTTTTCGCACGTTCAGTTCAACAGCCATCTCCAAGTGCGAGCGCAGTTCCTCGTCCAGGTCGTCTTCGAGACCACGCCGGCGGAACAGCGAGGCAAGACGGCGGAGGAAGACCTGGACAAATTCAAGCATGAGCTAAGTTGTCCTCAACACTCGGTTAATCATCGTGGACATGCGTCCCCAGCTTTCGGCTTCCTCCTCAAGCTGCTTCCGTCCGGCACGAGTCAGAGAGTAGAACTTCGCCCGGCGATTGTTCTCCGAGATCCCCCACTTGGAAGTGATCCAGCCACGCTGCTCCTGGCGCAGCAGGGCGGGATAAAGCGTTCCCTGGTTCAATTGCAGCAGGTCTTCGGATACTTGCTGGATACGCAAGGCGATCCCGAAGCCGTGCATCGGCCCCATGGAATCGAGGGTCTTCAACACCAACAAATCGAGTGTTCCTTGAAGAACTTCGGATTTGGCAGCAGGCATACATTCCTTTAGACGATCAACAGGAGAAAGGGCGAGCCTATCACATTGCTCTTGGCGGTCAACAGGTGTTTTGAGGGGACGGCCATCCGCAGCGGCCCGGCACGGAGTATTACCAAGAGCGAGATCGGTGGACTCCGCACGATCCTGCCCGCGGGTTTGAATCGTGGAAGTTCCTAAGATTGCCTGGGCGTCGCGCCTGAGTTCAATTCTCGGGCGGTTTTTTGAGGGGAGTCTTTCGCAAGCTATTACCGCACAGCAAGATTAAGGCTGGTTCGTTGCAAGAGCAGGAGTCTCTTTTCCAGTCTTTCCCATGCCAAAGGCCACATGAGCGAGTCTTTCCAATTCACCCCGCAGCCTGATCCAATACTCGGAGCCGATCGCCGCTACGAAACGTTCGTGCGCTTTCTGCCAGGCGGGAAGGGCGCGAGCGAGAGCTTGTTGTCCTCTGTCGGTAATCGCCAAAAACCGCTGCCGCTTCGCAGCGCGATTTGAAACAGCGATGAGCCCTGCTTTCTTCAAGACCCGCAGACTCCTCGTCATTGTCGTGCTGTCAATGCCCAACAAATCCCCGAGCGCCCCGATCGAAAGCGGCTGATTTTTCGCGACGCCTACTAAGATGGCAAACTGCGTTGACCGAATACCCGACTCTTGCAATGCCATGTCATAAAGACGCGTCACGGCGCGCGCGGTCCTTCGAAAGTTGAACGAACCGCAGTAGGCCGTTCCGCTCAGGTCCAAGGGGAAGGAATTCTTTTGCATTTTCCAACATTCCAGTCTTGACTTGTATATGCATCTCAAGATATAACTGTTCACAACGCGATGTCAAGCATTGGCATCCATGGCCAGGTCGGGGGCCATTCCGCGAGTGGAATAATTCAAGTCTTGAATCGGCCTAGTGTTCTGGTCAAGGGTGATTTTATGAGCACGCAAATGGTTGCCGTGCATTCGCCGGAAGAGCCCGGAGGCTCTCATCTCGCCCCAGTAGCTCCCTCGCGGTACCTCTGTTTTGGCGCGTTTCATCTGGATTTAGAGAAAGGAGAGCTTCTTAAGGACAGTTCCCGAGTTAAGCTGCAGGGCAAAGTTTATCAAGCGCTCGTCGCCCTGCTTCAAAAGCCCGGAGAAATCGTGACCCGTGAAGAGCTGCGCTTGCAGCTCTGGCCGTCGGGTACGCATGTCAACTACGATGCCAACGTGAACACCACGGTGAACAAGCTGCGGCAGGCGCTCGGTGATTCGCCGGAGCAGCCGGTTTTCGTGGAGACTATTCCTCGCAAGGGTTACAGTTTTATTGCCGGAGTGAGTTATGTCGATGAACCTCTCGGGCTCCAGGCGCCGCCGGCAGAAGATCTCTGGCCCGTCACTCGTGGAGCGGAGCAGGGGATTGGCGAGGCTTCATTTTTCAGGATGGCCATGCGTTCCAGATGGTTCACTGCTGGCGTAGTCGCTCTGGTGATCACTAGCATGTTATTCGGCGCGGCGCTGGTTTTGTACACGCACCGCTGATTCTGACCTAACTGTTCCGTCACTACAGTCTGTCTCATGAATGTTTTTCGGTCGGAGCTTTAGCTCCGACATGGAAGCCCGCGGTCATTGGGCTTTAGCCCTGAGGAGTTTTTTTTCAGCCCCACGGCAGCATTCGTGAAATTGCTTCTAGTCGTGCTGAATCTTAAAGCGTTCCACGCAGACCTAGCGCGTCAGCATTTTCGCGCAGGGCCGCGATGCAGAAGCCGATGTGCTCTTCCAGCGGCACTCCAAGTTCTTGCGCGCCTTTGCGCACGTCCTCGCGCGAGACACCTTTCGCAAAAAGTTTGTCTTTCATGCGGCGCTTCACGGAATCCACTTCCAGGTCCAAAATACTCTTTGACGGGCGCACGTACGCGCAAGCCGTCAGGAAGCCGGCCAGCTCGTCGCAAGCGAAGAGTGTGTGTTCGAGTGCGGTCTGGCGCGGCACGCCGCAATAATCCGCATGCGTGATGATCGCGCGAACGATCTGTTCGGAGTAGCCCTGCTCGCGCAGAATCTTCGCACCTTCCGAAGGATGCCCCTGATCCGGCGAGTGCTCCTGATTCGGCCACCGTTCGTAATCGAAATCATGCAGCAGCGCCGCCAGCCCCCAGGTTTCTTCGTCCGCTCCGGCTTTGCGCGCATAAGCGCGCACACAGGCTTCCACCGCCAGCATGTGTTTGCGCAAGCTCTCCGAAGCCGT
>Ga0137412_10003706_pt1 | contig 12175 bp, 11 predicted proteins | sample CZODoug2_1_16fun_FD_122160 | JGI IMG/M metagenome (GOLD analysis project Ga0137412, IMG submission 122160) | Vadose zone soil fungal communities from Angelo Coast Range Reserve, California, USA - CZODoug2_1_16fungal (Hybrid Assembly) | ecosystem: Environmental > Terrestrial > Soil > Vadose zone...
CGCGTTCAGCATCATCGAGGACGTCGTCTACGTCGGCATGGGCCTGCTGCTCGCCTTCAGCGCCATCGCCCTGCTGGTCACGGGCGCCATCGAGCTGTTCCGTCTGACGACGCAAGGCACATCGCTCCAGGCCGTCATCGGGCTCCTGGACAGGACGCTGCTGGTGCTGATGCTCGTCGAGTTGCTGTACACGGTGCGGGTCTCGTTCCGGCAACATGCGCTCCTGCCCGAGCCCTTCCTCATCGTCGGTCTGATCGTCACTTTCTGGCTGATGACTTGGTTCTACATGGCGAGCATCCCGGCCGACACGGCGTCAATCACGGACAATCGATGATGTTCCCGCATGACCTAAGTGCCGGTCTCATCGTGCCCTTCGCCGGCGTTCTGCTCCTGTCCGTCGCCATTTTGGTTTGGAGCGCCCGCCGAACTCGTACCGCGTCGGATTTCTTCATTGCGGGAGAGCGCATTGGCCCTTGGCAGAACGCCTTGGCGCTGGCGGGAGATTTTGTGGCGGCGGCGGGCCTTCTCGGTATCACCGGCCTGATCGCGCTTTACGGCGCCGACGGAATGGTGTTCGCGGTCGGCATCGTCGCCGGCTGGCCGCTGATCGTGTTCCTGTTCGCGGCTCCGTTGAAGCAGCTCGGAAAGTATACATTGGCTGACGTGTTGACCACGAAGCTCGGCGACGATCGACTGCGCTCGCTGGTCGCGATCAATCAGCTCATCGTGGCGCTGACGTACCTCACGGCGCAGTTCGTGGGCGCGGGCGCCATCCTTCACCTTCTTTTCGGCGTCTCGGAAACGACCGGTCTGCTGGTTGTGGCGGTGATCATGCTTGTCTTCATGCTGATGGGCGGCATGCTGGCTGCGACGTGGCTGCAAATCATCAAGGCCACCGCGATGATCTGCGTGGCGATGCTCGTGCTGGGCGCGTGTCTTGCGCGCTTCGACTTCAATCCCGTGAGTCTCTTGCACGACGCTGTTTCGGTTCGCGGCCCCGGCATCATGCTTCCGGGTCGACTATTCCAAAGCCCATGGGAAACAATCTCACTATTGCTGGGGTTGGCATTGGGCGGGGCGAGCCTCCCGCACGTGTTGATGCGCATGAATACGGTGGCGGATGCTCGCACCGCACGCAAGTCGGCCTTTCTGGCGACCAGCATCATCGTCGTCTTTCATCTGATCATCCTTATGCTCGGATTTGCCGCCGTCGCGTTGCTGCAGCCCGACGCGATCCGGGCTGCGGATCCGGGAGGCAACATGGCATTGCCTCTGCTAGCGCAGCTGGTGGGCGGGGATTTCCTCTTGGGGCTCGTCGCCTCCATCGCGCTCACCACAATTTTGGCGGTGGTGGCGGGTCTGTGCATCTCCGGTGCCGCGACCCTGGCGCATGATGTTTGGGGCAAGGTGATCCGGATGGGCAAAGCCGACGCCAGCGAGGAGTTGATGGTCGGCCGCGTGGCCAGCATGCTCTTGATTCTCGCGGCGCTGGGGACGGGCGTCATATTCCAAGGTCAGAACATCGGCTACATGTCCGCCTTCGGACTCGCGATAGCGGCGAGCGCAAACTTTCCAGCCCTCCTGCTTGCGATTTTTTGGCGTCCATTCACGCCAGCGGGCGCCTTTGCCGGGATGCTGAGTGGTCTCGTGCTCAGCCTGACGCTGATTGCACTCTCGCCACTCGTCCAGATCGGCGTGTTGCATCGGCCTGACACGATATTCCCGCTGCAAAATCCGGGCATCGTCGCCATTCCCACGGCCTTCATCGTTTCGGTTCTCGTGTCGCTGTTGAGCCGTCGCCACCGCCTGGCGCCACAAGGCCTGTGAGAGGGCAGATGTCCGGCGATTTTCCCATTCGACGCGGATTCGTAGACGCGTCTTTCGGCCAGGTTCACTATCGCACAGGCGGGTCGGACGGCGATCTGCCGCTCGTCATGCTGCACAGCTCGGCAAGCTCCAGCCGCATGATGCTGCCGCTGATCAGAGAGCTCGTCCGCCGCCGTCGCGTGTTCGCACTGGACACGCCGGGAAACGGGGAATCGGACCCGTTGCCGATGGAGGCGCCGGAGATGACCAATTTTGTTGAGGCGGCCTGGGAGGCGCTCGACGGCTTGAAGATCAACCGCTTCGATCTCTACGGCACGCATTTCGGTACCAGGCTTGCGACGGAGATGGCGATCCAGCAGCCAAACAGGATTCGCAAGCTCGTGCTGGATGGCGAGGGGCTTCCTTCCGATGCCTTGTTGCAGACGTTGCTCCAGCGTGTGGCGCCGGACATCATTCCGGATCACCAGGCGATCTACCTCACGCGGACCTGGCACTACATCCGCGACTATTATTTGTTTTTTCCTTGGTACGAGACCGGCACGGAAAATCGCCGGCCGACGGGCCTGCCATCGGCGGAGACCTTGCACGAGAAGCTGCTCGAGGTGCTGCACAACGGAAGGACATATGGGAGATCGTACCGCGCCGGCCTGCGCTATCCGCTCGAGCAGCGGCTACCGCTGGTGCCGGTGCCGACGCTGATCGCGACCGCCGTCACCGACAACGCGCTCCCCTGTCTGGATCAGTTGGCGGCTTGTCTTCCCCATGCGCGGAAGCTGCGCACCCCGGGTTTCCTGACGCCGGACGCCGCCGCCCAGACCGCCACGATGTTCCTCGATTTTCTATCAGAGCCGGAAGTTCATGCCTGATCAAATCCGTAACAATGCTTTCCTAGACAGGCTGCGTCATGGCGAGCTCACTCTGATGATCGGGATCCGGAGCTCACGGACGACCGAGGTCGTCCGGATTGCGCGAGAAACCGGCCACCACGCCATCATGGTCGACCTTGAGCACAGCGCCATGCCATTGAGTGTCGCCGCGGAGATGTGTGCCACGGCGAATGACCTCGGCATGGCCGCGTTCGTGCGCATACCCGAACGCGATTACGGAATTATCGGGAGGCTTCTCGACGGCGGGGCAACCGGCATCATCGCTCCTCGCATCGAGACCGTCGAGCAGGCCGCCTCCGTTGCCAGGGCCTGCCGCTTTCCGCCGCAAGGCCAGCGGTCGCAGCTTGCCATGGTGCCGCAGCTGGGCATGCGGCCAACGCCAGCCAAGGATCTCAATCCGCGGCTCGATGACGCGACGATCGTGCATATATTGATCGAGACGCCGGAGGGAATAGCGAACGCAGACGCGATTGCCGCGCTCCCCGGAACCGACATCATTGCGATCGGCGCCAACGATCTCTGCGCTGAACTCGGGATGCCGGGCGTATTTGGGGATCATCGGCTGAAGGAATGCGTGGCAAAAGCGGCGGCCGCTTGCCGGCGACACGGCAAATTGCTGATGCTGGGCGGCGTCGGCGACTTGGCAATTCTCCGCGAGCTGATGCAGCTTGGGGTATCGCCGCTGCAACTCACCGGCACCGATACCGACATGATCTTTGGTGCGGCCGAAGACCGTTGCCGCCGGTTGATAGCGTGGCACGGACAGAATGAGTTCGATCGATCGTCGATGTCGCCCCATTCGTCGCCGAGCGCAATCCATGAATAAGAACATTCTCGTTACGACGCCGATGCGTCCTGCCGCGACCAACACGCGGCCGGCGTTCGTCCTCCCGGCCAAGAGTTGCGATGCCCATTTTCACGTGTTCGAATCGGGCTACCCGCATGTCGCGACGCCGCTCTACACTTTTCCGGACGCCACGCTGCACCAATATCTCGCACTTTGTGATTTCCTCGGAATAGAGCGGATGGTGCTCGTTCAGCCGACTTTCTATGGCAACGACAATGGTCTGACGTTGGATACCTTGCGCAGAGTGGGGCCGCGTTGCCGCGGGGTCGTGCGGCTCGAGGAGGACGTCACCGAAGCTGAACTCGATCAGCAGCATCGTCTGGGTGTTCGTGCTATCCGACTCGACCTTTTCGCGCGGGCGTCGTGGCCGACCTCCGACATCATAGCGTACGTCAAGCGGATGGCGGCGCGAGCGCGTCCGCGCGGCTGGCACGTCCAGTTTTACACGCCCGGCGTGATCGTGCGTGACCTTCTTCCGTTTATGGCCGATCTCGAAGACGATTTCGTCGTCGATCACATGGGCTACATGTTGGAATCCGATGGCCTGACGCGAAGTGACTTCGACCGATTGCTGGACGTTCTTAGCCTGGGCAAGTGCTGGATCAAGTTGTCGGGGCCGTACCGGATAGCCAAGCAGAAGGGTCTGGACTATGTCGCACCGATTGGTCGCGCTCTGATCGAGACCCGTCCAGATCGATTGATATGGGGATCCGATTGGCCGCATTTGCCGGACGGGCAGCGAAATACCGGCGATCTGCTCAATCTCTTGGCGGATTGGGCGCCGGACCCCGAAGTTCGCCGGAAAATCCTCGTCGATGCGCCCGAACGACTATTCTATTTCGACTGACCGGAATGCGTTGATGCGCCGGACCTTGCGATCGGACGCGGGGGCAGGACGAGCGACAGCGGGCAACGCGACATTCGCCCAATGCTACACCCCACGGCGGATGCTCCGGATCAGGGGGATCGTTCCGTGCCACAATCTGTCTCGGCGATGTCGCTACGTGCGGCGTCAGCTCGGCATCCCGGTGCCGAAGCCTCCGATGAGCGCGCCGCCGCGGTCATAGAGTGGTGCCACGGTGCGAGTCTGATAGCATTCTTTGCCATCTTTGGAGAGAAGCTTGACGCGGCTCGACCATTGGCCGTGCTCGCATGCGCGCCTGAAGACGTTGTCCGCCAACGACTGATCTCTCTTCGGCGCATAGACCAGTGTCGGTGACTGCCCGAACATGAAGTCTTTGCTGAAGCCGAATTGCTCTTCTGCGGCCTTGTTCCATCCGACGATCTGACTTGATGGATCGGTCACGACGACGCAATGCACCATCTGCTCCAGAACAAAAGCATAGTCCGCGAGCGTGTCCAGCGGCGGTTGGGCCACACGGTTCGCTGAAAGGTCCTGGTAGAGGTCGATTGTCTCCTCGTCGGGTCCTACGCCGAGCTCGCGGCGTAACAGCGCCGAGAAGTCCTGGAAATGATGGAGCGCCGACGGAATCCGCCCCTGTCGCGCATAGAATCGCATCAAGGCACGGTGAGCCGTCTCGTCGAATGGATCGAGTTTGACCAGAGATCTGGCGGCGGCAATCGCCTGCTGCATGTCCTGATCACGGCTACGCCTGACGAGAATGTTGGCGAGATTTGTCCGGGCGATGTCCTTCAGCCGTTCCCGTTCGATTTGCAGCCATTCGTCGAACGCGTGCTGCTCGAACTCGTGGCCTTGCAGCAGGTCGCCCGTGTAGATGGCGGTTGCCCGCTCCGCCGCGGTGAGGGTTTCCTGCCGAGCGAAGGATTCAAAGTCCTCCACGTCGCTGCGGAAGGTGCCTTTCGGAACCAGGACATATTCGTCGTCGCTCGCGATCGCGTTCGGTCCTGCCGCGGATCGAATCGCCGACAGCGCCTGCCGCAGACTCTGGCGCGCAAAGCGCTCGTCTTGGTCTCCCCACAGGAGGTTGGACAGGTGGCTGCGATCGAAGCGCTTGCCGGGGTGCAGCGCGAGATATGCCATCAATGCGCGCGACTTTCGCGTCGGCAGCCGCACCATCTTGCCGTCGCCGTCCACGATCGAGAAATCGCCGAGGACGTTGATCCGCAGTGTGTTGGTCACGCAGCCTCCCTCAAGTCTTTGTTCGCCACCTTATTCTCCCTGGGCCGCGACTATAGCGCGTTCGAGGCGACTCGGCAGCGGCTGGGCCTGCGCCGCCTGGCCGCAAGAATCCTCAGTGAAATCAATGATTTGACGTTGTCTTCACGGGCGCCTCGTAGGCCGGGGCGATGTTGCAGCTTGCGGACATCCTGGCACGCGCGGTTTGGCTTTTTGCCGACCGTCCGGGCGTCAGGCAAGGGGCCTTCGCCCTTAACTACGCCGAGCTCGGTGGCCGCGTCGTGCGGCTGGCCGGCGCCATGCTGGGGGTGGGGTTGGCGCCGGGGGACCGGGTCGCGGTCCTCGGCCGCAATAGTTTCAGAAACCTGGAAATCCACCTGGCTTGCGCCCACGCGGGCCTTGTGCTCGTCCCAATCAACATCCGGCTTGCCGCCAACGAAATCGACCGGATCGTCCGGATGACGCGCACGCGCCTGCTGTTCCAGGCGCTGGCTTACGAGGGCGGCGATGTGCCGCGCGTCCGGTGGAACGACGACGATCCGCCCGATGCAGACAACGACTACGAGAAGCTGATCGCGCGAGGACCCGTCGCTCCGGCGTATGCGCGCGGCCCCGCCGACATCGCAGAGATCTATTTTACCAGCGGCACCACCGGGGAGCCGAAGGGGGCGTGCCTCACCGAGCAGAACCTGCTTGCGTCCGCGCTCGATGCGATCGTCACGCTGGAGCTGTCCGGCGGCTCGGTCTGGTTTCATGCCCCGCCGATGTTTCATCTGGTCGATGCCTTCGCGATCTGGGCGCTGACGCTGGTCGGAGGTTGCCACGTCACCGAGCACTTCGATCCCGCCCAATTCTGCGAGGTCGTGCAGTCGACGCGCGTGACGACGGTGAGTCTGCCGCCGACTTTGCTTGACATGATCGTGCGGGATCCGCGCTTTGGCGACTACGATCTCAGCTCGCTCGATCGCATCAGCTACGGCGGCGCGCCGATGCCGGAGCCGGTCTACCGCCGCTGCGCCGCCGCTTTTCCCTGCCCGCTGGTGCAGTCCTACGGAACGACGGAGACGTCCGGCACCGTATGCCAGCAGATGCCGCGCGACGTGACCGAAGTGCCGTGGCGAAACTCGATCGGGCAACCCCTCCCGCACATCAAGATCCAGGTGTTCGACGACGCCATGCGCTCGCTACCTGCCGGGGCGGTCGGCGAGATCGCGATCGGCGGCGCGCGCGTGATGTCCGGATATTGGGAGAATCCCGGCGCGACGCAAGCGGCCTTCCACAACGGTCTCTATCTGACCGGCGACCTCGGGTTCTGCGATCCGACCGGACACTTCACGATCCTGGGCCGGAAGAAAGACATGATCATTTCCGGCGGAGAGAACGTGTATCCCGCCGAAGTCGAAAAGGCGCTGCTATCCCATCCCGAAGTGATCGAGGCCGCCGTCTTCGGCGTTCCACATGAGCATTGGGGCGAGGAGGTGCGGGCGGTCGTGGTGCTCGCGGATCGAAGCTGCGCGTCGCCGGAGGATCTGATCGCGCACTGCCGAACCTTGATCGGCGGCTACAAGGTCCCGAAGGCGGTGGAGATATCGCCGGAAGCCCTGCCGATGACCGGGCCCGGCAAGATCGCCAAGACAGTCATTCGGCAACGATATCTCGAGAGGCGTTCGCATGGCGCAGCATGACATGGAGCGGTTTCGTCTGCGGAATTTCATGCATCTCCTACTCGAGAATGACGAATGCGTCGTTCATGAGCAGCCGATCGAGCTGATCGACGTCGCCGAGGTGCTCGACGGTAATCACAAGGCGGTCTGGTTCAGGAACGTCGGACCCGAGCGGGCCGAGCTCGTCGGCAACGTCATGGGCTCGCGCCGGCGGCTAGCACTGGCGCTGGGCGCATCGGACGCGGAATTTGCCGCAACGTTGCGCGGCAGGTTCGCAAATCGGCTGGAGCCGGTCGAGGTGCCGGCTGCACAGGCGCCGGTCCAGCAGGTGGTGCTGCGCGGCGACGATGCAGATTTGAGCACGCTGCCGGTTCACCTTCAGCACGGGCTGGACGGTGCCCCCTACATTTCGGCGAGCATCGATTTCTCGCGCGATCCCGCCAACGGTTTCACCAACGTCGGCTGCCGCCGGATGATGTTGCGCGGGCCGCGTTCGGCGGGCATCGACCTCAACGCGCCGAGCGATCTGCGGATGATCTACCAGGCGACCGCCGCCAAGGGCGAAAAGCTGCCGGTCGCGTTCACCATCGGCAATCATCCCGCCGACTTTCTCGCGGCCGTGGCGTCGGCCGCGCCGATGGACGAATTGCATGTTATCGGTGCGATCCGCGCTTCGCCGGTGCCGATCGTCAAATGCTGCACGATCGACGTCTACGTACCGGCCGATGCCGAATTCGTGCTGGAAGGATATTTGGATCAGGCCGGCCTGTCGGAGCCGGAAGGACCCTACGGCGAGTATCTCGGATACTACGGCGAGGTGAAGCGCAATCCGGTGTTCCATCTCACCGCGATCACGCGTCGGGCGGATGCGCTGTTCCAGACGGTGACGATCGGTGGCCGGTTTCTCAGCCGAACCGACACGGCGCAAATCGTCGCGGCCAAGACCGAGGCAACCGTATGGGAGGCCCTGCGACAGGCGATCCGGGAGCCGGTCGCCGTCTGCTGCACGGCGTCGTGCGGCGGCATGTACAATGTCCGTCTCTCGATGCGCCAGCGCTACCCGGGCGAAGCGCGCAATGCCATTGCAGCGGCCTTCGCTTCGCTGGGCGACGTCAAGCACGTGTTCGTGGTGGACGAAGATATCGACGTCTTCTCCGACGAGCAGATCGACTGGGCGCTCGCCACGCGTTTCCAGGCGGACCGGGACTTCGTGATCGCGTCGGGATTCCGCGCGGTTCCCATCGACCCTTCGCTCGTGGGCAGTCGGACTGGAGCGAAGGGCGGCTTCGACTGCACGAAGCCGTTCGGACAGGCGCGCGGGCTCGGATACGCGCTACCCGAGCCGCCGCGAATGCCGAAAGCCAAGCCGACATCCGTGGAAGAACGGCTCGGTGCCGGCCCAGCCACCTACCTCGAGCTGATGGCGGCGGTCGGGACGCGGGACGGCAGGGAGCTCCTGCGGACCTTGGACGCATTCTACGCCGCCGGTCGCCTGGGGCGGTCGGAGGATGGTCGCTACGTTCTTACGGGAGGAACAAGAAAATGAGACTTCTGGCCGCTGTTATTTTGGTGGCGCTGACGAATATCGCACATGCCGCCGAACCGTACGTCATCGGAATCGTGGCGCCGACAACCGGACCGCTGACCACTGTCGGGGTCCGTCAGCTCTATGCGGTTCAATGGTGGGAACGTACGACCAATGCCGCGGGCGGCATCAACGGTCGCGCCGTGCAGGTGGTGCATTGCAACGACGAGGGCAGCCCGGAGAAATCCGCCGCCTGCGTGCGTGATCTGATCGCCAAGAAGAGCGTCCTTCTGCTCAACGCGTCGGTGACCGGACCGATCCGCGCCGCGATGCCGTTGGTGCAGAACGGGCCGGCGATGATCACGCCGTCTCCCAATATCGTACCGGATCCGTCGAGCTACGTGTTTCAGACCAGCCCTTCGGACATCGATCTCACGCGGGCGATCGCGTTGTTCCTCAAGCGCAACAACACCGATCAGCTGGCGATGCTGGCGTCCACCGATGCCAGTGGCGAGGTCGGTGTCGCGAGCGCCGCCGCCGTCTTTCCGGCGGAGGGCATCAAATACGAGCTGGCGCGCATCGATCTCAAGGCGAACGACGCCTCCATCCAGCTGGCGAACATCGTGAAGCCGGGCATCAAGGTAGTGTTCTCCAACTACTCCGGTGGTGGGGCTGCGGCTGTGGTCAAGAGCTACAGCAATCTTGGCCTGACCCAGCCGCTGATCGTGAGCTACGCGAATATCTCGGACGCTTTCATCAACGTCATCAAGAATGACCTGCCGAAACGCCTGCTCGGGACCGGCGTCAAGGCGGTGGTGCCCGAGCTCCTCGACGACCCGGCTCAACGCAAGCATGTCGAGGACTTCATGGTGTCCTACAAGCAGATGAACAAAGACAATGCGGACATGCTGACGCTGCTGGGATTGACGCTCGCGGACACGGCGGACGCCGTCCTGCGAAACGTCAAGACCCCGGACGATGCGGCGGCCGTTCGCGCTTTTTTGGAGACCTCGGTCATCCAAAGCGTCCAGACCATCCGCTGGTCGAAAACCCGACACGTGGGGATGACGGCTGATGATGTCGCGATCCTGGAATACAGAAACGGCAGGTGGACCAACGCCGATCCCATTCAATGAATCCTCTGACGCAATCGATCATCAGCGGGACGATGTCCGGCGCGGTCTATGCCCTGCTCGCCGTCGGGCTCGTCCTCGCCTTTCATACGTCGCGCGTGGTCAATCTCGCGCACGGCGAATCCTTCGCGGTCGGCGGACTGACGGCGGCGACGTTGTCCGAGGCCGGGCAGCCGTTCTACGTCTACGTCCCGGTGGCGATCGGCGCCTCGATCCTGTTCCTGCTCGCCATTGAACGTCTGCTGTTGCGGCCGCGGCGCACGTGGCCGACCGGAAGCCTCATCCTCGTGACCTTGGCTGCTGCGTTCCTGACCAGGGGCGTGCTGCAACTGATCATGGGGGTCGATCCGCTATCCTTCCCGCGGCTGTTCGCCGGCGCTCCCTTCCGATTGGCGGGCGGCGTCCTGCCCCAGCAGGGGCTGGCTCTGATAGCGATCGGCGCGCTGGCGGCGGTGTCGGTGACGCTGTTCCTGCTCTTTACCCCGTTGGGACACCGCCTGCGCGCGGTCGCGGAAAACCCGGATGCCGCCGAGCTGCTCGGCGTGAACGTCGACCGCGCGCGCGCCTTGGCCTTCGGCATCGCCGGCGCCTTGGGAGGGCTGAGCGCGGTTCTGCTCGTACCTCTCGTATCGGTCGACTACCAGGCCGGGCTCGGCATGACGCTGCGCGGCTTCATCGCCGCGGCGCTCGCCGGAATGGCGCCGTCGCTCGCGGTTCTGGCCGGGTTCGGCCTTGGCCTGTCGGAAGCGCTGGTCACCAACTATGGGGGCGCACTGCTGCAGGATCCGATCGTGTTCCTCGCCCTCATCGGCATCGCCGTCTGGCAGAGCCGCAACATCGCTTTCGGCGGCACGGGCCGCGCATGAGCACACGAACCCTTCTCATCGCGACCGGGATCTGTGCCGTTCTGGTCGGGCTCGCTGTGACCGGATGGATTCCGGGCCTGACGCCCGGCACGGTCTGCGTAATCCCGCTGGGCCATCGAATCTCCAGTTGTACGCTGCTCTCCTTACCTAGCCCGAAGTGTACGCCCGCGTAACTGGACGACGCATACCCCACCGCGGTCGTCATGTGATTATGCTGGTTGCCGATCCGGATCGTGATCGGCAGGATGACGAGTCGGTTGTCCCGATAAAATTCCGGCGGCAGATCGCACGCCGAATCCACTACGAGCCCGATTCTCATCGACTCCCCCTGAGCTGCTTTTGTTCTGGTACTGCGTTTTAGTGCGCAGAGTCTAGCGTCTGCGACAGTGCCACGTCACTCCAACTCGCCGCGCTTTTCGGCCTGCTTGGCCGCTTCAGGCTTGTCTTCGTGCTTGGGTGGACGGCCGCCGGGAATGGCGCCGTTGGCCCGCGCGCGCAAGTACACGTAGATGTCGTCGAGGAAGCACATCACGTTCGAGTTTTCGGCGAACGGCGGCATGACCTTGTCGTTGGCGGCATCGACGTTCTTGCGGCCGTTGGTCACGACATTGTTGAAGTCGACATAGCTGAGCGTCTTCAGCGACTCGGCCAAGGCCGGCGCGTAGCTCGATCCCTCGCCGTTCGGACCGTGGCAGACGTGGCAGTCCGAATGATAGCGGCGAAAGCCGGAATAGGTGTACCAGTCGACGGTTCCGTCCTCGCTGACCTTGTAGGTTGGATTGCCGTCCTTGTCGGCGTATTTGCCGTTGTCGGATGAAGCCACCGCCGGATCGCCCGATCCGTCGGCACAAGCGGCCGTGCCGGCAAAGGCGATCGCCAGGACGACGAACGCGAATTTCCAGGGATTGATCCTCACGCAACTGTCCTTGTGCATTTCCGAATTGGGGGCCGGATAAAAAATCGGCGCGCAGCAGAACCGCGGCGCGCCGATCCATGGTTATCTTGCCGTGCCGTCGCACCACCTATTGGTTAGGCAATGCAAATACCGTCAACGTCCCGCCCAGCGAGGTATAGGACGCCAGACCCGCATAGCCGCCGACGGCGCCAAGGCCCGCCGTATCGACGGTCTTGTCCTTGGTCGGCAACTTGCCCTGATCGACCGCGCCATGCCAGGCGGCGGCGTTTTCAGGCTGCAGCAGACCGGCCGCAAGACCGATACCGGCCCAGCCGCCGACCCCGGACAGCACCGCGACGTATTGCTTGCCGCCGTGTTCGTAGGTCATGACGTTGCCGATGATCCCGGACGGGGTCTTGAATTTGTAGAGTTC
>Ga0137412_10003707_pt1 | contig 12173 bp, 14 predicted proteins | sample CZODoug2_1_16fun_FD_122160 | JGI IMG/M metagenome (GOLD analysis project Ga0137412, IMG submission 122160) | Vadose zone soil fungal communities from Angelo Coast Range Reserve, California, USA - CZODoug2_1_16fungal (Hybrid Assembly) | ecosystem: Environmental > Terrestrial > Soil > Vadose zone...
TTCCGGGGGTTTCAGGCTTCTGTCGCGGGTGTTGGGTTTGGATGATCGCGGCGCCGGCTGCTAGTCCCGTGATCACGGGAGATGCCGCGTAATCGCTGGCCCGCCGACCTTTCAATGCCTTTCAACGCCTGCCCGCATTGTCCGACTTCTCGCGGACGATCGACGGACGAGACGGACGGCCGAAAGATCATCGGCACGTCTAATGTCAGGCCGAACTTTGGCCGGCATATGGCCGCACTCAGGCCGTGGTCTGCGATGATGGTAGTGCGATCGATTCAGGAAGGTGGTGGACGTGGTGAGCGTTGCGGACTTCGCTGAGGCTAGCAGCGACTACACGGCTGCCCTCGATGAGCAAGCGCGCCGTAAGGGCGTGCGCCCGGTCCTGTCAGTCGACGAGCTGCGAGCCGATGTATTCGAGTCCGACGACGAGCTCGACGAGTTCCTTGCGGACCTGGATCGGTTTCGTCACGAGCACATGGCATAGGTCGTGGCCCGGATCGTCCTGGACACCGACGTTGCCTCGCTCGGCTACAAGGGCCGCCTCCCGGATCCGCTTGCGCGCCGCCTGATCGGACACGAGCTGGCCGTCACCTTCGTGACCGTAGCCGAGCTAGCCAGGTGGGCTGAGAAACGCCAATGGGGGCGGCGGTCCCGCGGCGAGTTGGCGCACTGGCTTGCCCGTCGGGTCGTGTTGCCCTACGACGAGCAGGTCGCCTGGCGGTGGGGTCAGCTCAGCGTCGCTGCCGAGCTGCGCGGCCGACCCCGGCCGATCAACGACATGTGGATTGCCGCGTGCTGCCTGGTCGCTGATCTGCCATTGGCGACTCTGAACATCAAAGACTTCGCCGACTTCGCCGAGCACGAGGGCCTTCGGTTGGTCACCTGAGCGCCAGATGACATCTTGATCCGTAGGTGCCGGCAGTCAAGTGCTGGCAAGGTTGCGGCGAGCGTCCGTCTCGATCGGCCGCGCGTGTGGATGTGGGTTCGTAGGCGGCTGTTAGGGTCGCGCTGGGGTCACCGGCAGCGCCGGGGAAACGTCGCCTCTCTCAGCTATCGTGCTGACGCATGGAGGCCGATGAGTTGCCGGTTGAGGTCTTCACCGAGCTGGGGCGGGTCACATGGGCTGCGATCCGGTTGGAGGACTACACCGAGAGCGTCTGTCAGTGCGTGGATCCTCATAACCCACGGACGGACCATAGGCAGATCGGGCGGAAGGTAAAGGAAGCGACGGCGACGTTGCACACTTGGCCGCCGTCTAGACCCCGCGACGACGCGCTCGCCTGGCTAGCTAGAGCAACGGCTGCTCTAGACCGGCGGAACGCCATCCTGCACGCAACGCCCGTTGTATTGCTCGGAGCGCCGGGGAGTCAACCGACTCAGATGTTGGGTGCGATGCCTCGGAAGGGATCGGCGTACACACAGCATCCGCTAACGGCCGACCACCTTGGCGGTCTCGAAGCCACGCTCCGAGGCGCAACCCAGGGATGGATGGACGTTCAGCTGGCAGCGTCAGAGGAGTGTTCAAGGCCTCGATCGGTTCAGCGCGGCCAGTAATAACGGCCTCTGGCCCAGACCTGTGCCTGCCCTCCGTAGCTGCCGCCTGCTCGGTCGGGCGGGCGGGTCAAGCGTGGCGCTCGCGCCATCGCGCAGCGACGCCGTCAGGCGCCCTTGATGCGGCTGTCCGTCCGTGGATGATCCGGGCTGCGGAGGGCAGACATCGCTACTGAGTCGACCTCTTGCCGTCAGGCGCTCTATTCGATTGCGGCGCCGAGGACGGCGCCCCAGCGCCGCCCACAGACGCCGCGCGGCCGAAGGCCGCGCCTTGACCCAAGAGAGGTTAACTCAGCAGTGCGAGGTGACGACCGGGTGACGACCGGGGTCAGTGGCCGGTCGCGCGGACAAGAGCCTCAGCGTCCTGCAGGAGTCCAGTCGCCGCAGCGGTCATAGCAGTCACGGTGGCGGCTGTGCCGGCCTTCTTGGTGCAGTCGATGACCCATTCGTGGAACCGACGGACTGCCTTGGCATCGGGACGGTCGCTCGTCACGTCGGCAATGGCAGCTTCCCGCAGCTCGTTGAGTTCCGCGTCATCATGGGCGACGCCGGTTGCTTGCAGCAGCTCCGCGACGCGGTTGATCAAGAGAACGAGGTGATCGGCTGTCTGACCGATCGTCATGGTCTGATGGGACCGATCGCCGGTCGCGATCTGCACGTTGGTCGCCTGGACGTGGAACGTTGTCGTCATCGGCGTGGTGATGCGCTGAGGTGCAGTCGTCGCGAAGTGAGCCTCAGTGTGATCGAGGTCGTGACTTCCGAAGGGGCTTTGCAGGACCGCCACCTTGGTGATGTGGATCGTCCGGGTCTTGCCGCTCGGTAGTCTGCTCGACCCGGTCCCCCTCCTCGATGTCGGCGTTGACCGGAAGAAAATCACCTCGGTGTCCACGATCGGCTTCATGTCCACGCGGGACTCACCGGAGTCCGTGTCGCGGACGACGACGATCGGGATGTTGCAGCTGAACACGAAGGGGGTCGTACGGCTGCGATCACCCGGACTCGCGTCGTGCCGCCTCTTCGCCCTCTTTGTGCTACCTGAGCAGTGCGGTATGCCGGATGGCGTCGACCAGGTCGTGCATGCTGTCAATCAAAGCGTCGGCTCCGGCGTCACGTAGTTCGCGACCGCCGCCCGGGCCGGATGCTTACCTGTTCACTGCGCCGAACGGTGGCCCGATCCGTCGAACGAACTTCATGCGCTCGTACTGGAACCCTGCCGCTCGTGCCGTCGACATCCCGGTGGGTACTGCCCTCCACGCATTGCGCCACTACTTCGCGTCCGTGCTGATCGCGTCCGGCCTGTCGGTCAAGGTGGTATCCGATCTGCTCGGTCACAAGAACGCGGCCGAGACTCTGAACACCTACGCGCACCTGTGGCCGACCGACGATGACCGGGCCAGGGACGCCCTGGACGATGTCCTTGGCGACGACCAGACGGACGCAGGACGGACAGACGAAGCCTCGAACGAATAGAGCCCCCGGAATCCGGGGGCTCCACTGCTTGTGGCGGGTGTTGGGTTTGAACCAACGTAGGCTGAGCCGGCGGTTTTACAGACCGCTCCCTTTGACCACTCGGGCAACCCGCCGCGGGTTTCTAGTGTGCCACCGGATAGACCGGCAACGGCACGCCACCTTACCGGATGGGGGCGCCGATTCGGTCACGGTATCCCCCTCCGCTACCGTCGAGGCCACAGCCGATCCAGGAGGACCGTAACCGTGGCCGACTCGTCGTTCGACGTGGTGAGCAAGATCGACCGCCAAGAGGCGGACAACGCGCTCAACCAGGCGGCGAAGGAGCTTGCGCAACGCTTCGATTTTCGCGGGACGAACACGTCGATCGCGTGGTCGGGCGAGCTGGGCGTCACGATCAAGGCTGACACCGAGGAACGGGCCAAGGCGGCGCTGGACGTCTTCAAGGACAAGCTCATCAAGCGATCCATCTCACTCAAGGCGCTCGACGCCGACGAGCCGAAGTCGTCGGGCAAGCAGCACGTGATCACCGCGTCGCTCAAGCAGGGCATCGAATCGGACGAGGCGAAGAAGATCGCGAAGCTGATCCGCGACGAGGGGCCGAAGGGCGTCCAGGCGCAGATCCAGGGTGATCAGCTGCGCGTCAGCGCCAAGAAGCGCGACGACCTGCAGTCGGTTATTGCCATGCTCAAGGGCGCTGACCTCGGTGTCGCCCTCCAGTTCATCAACTACCGCTAGGACACATCAGTGAAAGGCATCATCCTGGCCGGCGGGGCCGGCACCCGTCTGCATCCGATTACGCGCGCCGTCAGCAAGCAGCTGTTGCCGGTCTACGACAAGCCGATGATCTACTACCCGCTCTCGACGCTCATGTTGGCCGGCATCCGCGACATCTTGATCATCACCACGCCGCACGAACAGGAACAATTCATCCGGCTGCTCGGCGACGGCGGCGAGCTCGGCATCGACATCAGCTACGCGGTGCAGCCCGAGCCGAACGGACTGGCCGAGGCTTTCATCATCGGCGCCGACCACGTGGGCAGTGACACGGCAGCCCTGGTGCTGGGCGACAACATCTTCTACGGTCACGGGCTGGGCGGTCAGCTCACCGAGGCGGCTGATCTACAGGACGGCTGTGTGCTGTTCGGCTACCAGGTGCGCGACCCCGAGCGATACGGCGTCGCCGAGGCGTCCGACGACGGCCGGCTGCTGTCGATCGAGGAGAAGCCGGTTCATCCCAAGTCGAACCTCGCGGTGACCGGCCTGTACTTCTACGACAACGAGGTCATCGAGATCGCGAACTCGCTGCAGCCCTCGGCCCGCGGCGAGCTGGAGATCACCGATCTCAACAATGTCTACGTCAAGAACGGCAAGGCGAAGCTGGTCGACCTCGGTCGCGGTACGGCCTGGCTCGATACCGGCACCCACGATTCGATGCTCGAGGCCGGGCAATTCGTCCAGGTGCTCGAGCACCGGCAGGGCGTGCGCATCGCCTGCGTCGAGGAGATCGCGCTGCGGCAAGGGTTCATCGACGCCGACCAGGCGCACAAGCTCGGCGCGGCGCTGGCCAAGTCCGGCTACGGCCAGTACGTCATGGACGTCGCCCGCGGCTTCGTCGCCGACTGATCAACGACGGTTTTGGTCGTTCAGGTGGCCTATAGCCGCCTGAACGACCAAAACCGGGTCAGGACCAGTAGCGCGGATCGTCCTTAGCCATCGACTCCAGCCGGGCGATGCGCTTCTCCATCGGCGGGTGGGTCGAGAAGAGGTTCGACAGGCCCGGGCCGCCGCGGAACGGGTTCGCGATCATGAGGTGGCTCGTCGTCACCAGTGACGGCTCCTGAGGCAGCGGGGCCGCCTGCGTGCCGGCCTGCAGCTTTCGCAAGGCGCTCGCCAGCGCGAGCGGGTCGTTGGACAGCTTCGCGCCGGACGCGTCGGCCTGGTACTCACGCGAGCGGCTGATCGCCAGCTGGATGAGCCCGGCGGCGATCGGGCCGACGATGAGCATCGCCAGCTCGGCGAACGGGTTGCGGTCACGGTCGTTGCCGCCGAAGAAGAACGCCAGTTGCGCGACCCAGGTGATCGCCGCCGCCACTGTGCCGGCCACCGACGAGATCAGGATGTCGCGGTTGTAGACGTGACTGAGCTCGTGGCCGAGAACGGCGCGCAGCTCACGCCGGTCGAGGATCTGCAGGATGCCTTCGGTGCAGCACACCGCCGCGTGGCGGGGGTTGCGGCCGGTGGCGAACGCGTTGGGCTGCATCGTCGGCGAGAGGTACAGCCGGGGCATCGGCTGGTGGGCCGACGTGGCCAGCTCGCGCACGATCGAGTACATCCCCGGCTGCTCGGCCTCACTCACCGGGCGGGCCGCCATCGAGCGAAGGGCGATGCGGTCGGAGAAGAAGTAGCTGAATCCGTTCATAGCGACGGCGAGAACCACGCCGATCGTCAGGCCGCGCGAGCCACCGATAGCGCCGCCGCCGAACACGAGCAGGGCGGACAGCGCACCGAGCAGTACGGCGGTCTTCAATCCATTAGTTGCACTGTGCACATGGACTCAACGAATTATGGGCCCGCTCGCGTTCCCGATGTGTCCTACCCGGGAACGACGTGCTCGATCGGCGTCCCGCCGTGGGTGGTCGGCCGGCCGGCGGCCTGCCAAGCCGTGAACCCGCCGACGATGTCGGTCGCGGGAATGCCGAGCGACAGCAGCGCGGCGGCGGCCAGGGAGGAGGTGTAGCCCTCCGAGCAGACGACGATCCAGCGCTGCCCCTCGGCGGCCAGCGGCACCCGGGCATCCGAGCCAGGATGCAGGCGCCATTCCAGGTGGTTGCGCTCAACGATGATCGACCCGGGGATCTCGCCCTCCTGGCCGCGCTGCCAGGCCGGCCTGATGTCGACGATCAGCGCCCCGGCCAGTACCTCGCCGTATGCCTCGTCCGGCTCCAGCCGAGTCAGCCGCGAGCGGGCATCGGCGAGCAATTCGTCCACCGACGCGAACGGCGCACTCATCGCAGGCTGACCCCAGGTTCTGGATCGTCGGTGGCCAGCGTGGCCAACTCGACGAGCTCGCCGGCCTCGACGTCGTAGTACGTCATCGACGTCAAGGCGGGGGAATAGGCGTGCACGCTGACCGCCGGTGCATCGGACAGGTTGCGGACGTCGTGCACGTATCGGCCGTCGAATCCGACGCTGCGGCCCGCCTTGTGCTCGCGCTCGCGCAGCTGTCCGGCGAGGCGTCCCGACCGGACGTAGACCGCCTCGGAGAGCTGGCCGGAGATGACGGTGAAGGACCCGCTCGAGCCGCCGTGGTCGTGCAACTGTGTGCCCTGATCGGGTAGCCAGCTGATCAACCAGACGTCGACGCGCTGATCGCGGTAGATGCGCTGGTGCCAGCGGGTCTGTTCGTCGAACTTGACGAACGGATACTGACCGGAACGCACCTCGCCGGCGACGAACCGACTGAACTCGACGAGCTCGATGGGGTTGAGTGGGGCGCCGTGCCCGGAAAGGGATTCGGCAGTAGTAATGGCGGTCATGACGTGACTCCGCGGATGACTGAACGAATGGAGGGTGCGGCGCAGCGCCTCAGGCGCTAAGCGCAGCGACACCCCTCGTCGAACTCATCGGCGCGCCGGTCGGACCAGAACACGTCAAGCAGCCCGCCCTCAGCGGGGGAGCCGTGCTCGGTCGGGGTCACCCACCCAGTATGCCCCACGAATCGCTTCTTGGCTATGCCTATAGCCTCAGTAGAGATAGCTATGAGCGAGTGGTGGTCAGGGAATCCGCCTTCGGCGGATGAGCTACAGAGTCCAGCGGAACGAGGCCATCAGGGCCTTGATGCGCTGCCGTAGCTCACGGTCGCCGCTGTCGGTGCTGAACTCGGCCAGCAGCGCGAGTCGGCCGTCCGGCGAGGGAACCAGGTAGCGCACCGAACGCTCGTCGGCATCTGGATCAATCACCTCGGCGGCGACGCACCCGCGGAGGGGGGGAACCGCAGGCGGTGCGTCGTCGTCGAGCAGGCCGACCGTGAGGACGGCGCTGGCTGAGGAGAAGTCATCGGTTCCGATCACCGCGGTGCTGAGCACGGCTAGCAGCGGCGCACCGGCTATCTCTTCGGGAATTCCGGCTCCATCAGGAGTCACGACAAGCCAGTCACGACAGTCCATCTCGAACGCGGGCAAGACCAAATCGCCTTGCATCATCTCAACTCCTCCGCTCGACCTGCCCCGTGACTTGACCGTGATCTGGGACGCCTCAGACCCCCGTCAGCGCCCCTCCTATACCCAAACGCTCCACGGCTATCACGGCTTTGGCGAAACTCGTGGATCAATTCCCTACGATTCCGACAGTCGTCCTGGCCAGCTCAATCCAGACGACACCTAATCGACCCCGGAATGTCACCTTGCAGTACCGCAGCGCTCTGACCGACGCTGTCATGTCGCTGGGCGCGCTCAGGTTATCCGCGACCCGCGCAGGGCGGGACCGCGTCCTGGCGGCAACAACAGGACTGACCTGTGCTGTCCAGAGTTATACCGGGCATCCACTGTCGGAATGGACAACTCGTGCACCCGACACGACGCGGGCCACCTCGGCGACAACGCCTTTAACACCGTGGATCTCGGAGGTTTCGGCCACCACGAAAGTGATGACAATGCACATGCTCGGTGCGCAAATGAAATAGGAGACATGCAGCATCGGCGAATGCGGTGGATCATCCGCCGGCGTACGCCGGACGTGGGAGACGATCGGGATACCGTCAAGATCGCCCAGCGCCACGGCCTCACCGTCCGCGTCGAGCGCGGCGAACAGAACGTCGCCGGCAACGGGGAGCGGGTCGCGAACGAACACGCCGCCGCAGATCGCCGTGGCCAACGCATCGTTGCCCGGCCGCAGCAAGGCGATGCTCGCGCCCTCGCCGTGCAGCCAGTTCGCCAGTGCAATGGCGTTCTGCTCGGCCGCCGCGGTGGCCGGCCGACCCGCCTCGCGTAGCGCCCCGTAGAGCCGCGCCACCTGGTCGGACAGCGCGGACTCATTCAGGTCGAGGCACCACCACCCGTCCGGCAGGTCGACGCTGAGCCGAGCAACGGCGCGCTCGGCGAAAGCGGACGTCACGGCACCACGCCCGGATAGGCCAGCCGCGGAAGGCCCCCGACGTTCTTGATCGCGGTGTTCGTCGCCCCGACCAGGAGCGGACCGGCCGGCCCCAGCACGACCTCGAAGGCGGCCTGCTCGACGGCGCGGGCGCCTCGCTTGCGGTTGTCGTACGCCTCGGTGCCCGCTTGCGCGGCGTTGACCCCCCAGTCTTGCGCTGCCCCCGGACCGTCGAACGCCGCCCGGCCCGCCTTCAGGTCGGGACGGGCCTTCGTCGTCCGAAGGCCGCGTAGGACGTCCTTCGCCCCTGGCCCGAACGTGCCTCTGAGGTCGGATCCGACCGAGGTCGCGAACTTCGCGCCGACGGCGCGGAACTTGCCCACCACCCCAGCACCCTTCAGCGCCCGACCTCCCTTGAGCGCCTCGGATCCCGGCTTGGCCAACGGGATCGTTCCGAGCGCGTCGAAAGCCAGATCGCCCAGGCTGACGTTCTCGTGGTACTGCAGCTTGCGGTCGACGTCGGCCAGGAGCTGGACGCCCGAGGCCACGGTCGACACCAGCAGGAACATTGCCGCAGCGGGCGGCCAGGGAATGGTCAGCACGGCCAACGCCGCGGTCAACGTGGACACGAGCCCGGCGACATCAGCCGTCGCGTCCACGAAGGCATGGAAGGCGCCGTCGATCGCCGCGCCGGCGGCGCTGGCGCCGTGCGGGTTGTGCAGCTTGTCGCCGTCGACCGCCTTAACGGCACGCTGGCAGCGTCGGGCCGAGTCGATCCACGCGTTGTACGCGGTCTGAAACCGGACCACCGCCGCCCGGCAGTCGTGCGCGGCGGCTCGCTCGAGAAACGTCGGGTCGACAACGGGCCCGACCGGTGGGGCGCTCGGGGGAAACCGGAGCGCGGGGTTTCGGGGGAACGCAGGCGCGGCCGCGGCGGCACGCAGCCGATACGTGTCGAGTGTCGATCCGACGGCGGCCCGCGCGCTGTCGATGGCGCTCTGGTGGCCGTCGAGCGTGGACGCGTACTCGCGCAGGGCGCGCGCATAGCCGTCGTAGCGGGCGGGTACCTGGTCGGCGTGGGTGCGCTGAGGGTCTTCGAGCACCGTCCGGAAGGAGTCGGCCGCCTCGCCCGTCCAGGCCGAGTCGTCGGCCGCGATCCTGGCCAGGGCGCCCAGCGCGTCCCGGAACGCCTGGGCGAAGAGCGACAGCCGGCCGGCCGCCGCGTAGAACTCGCACGAGGAGCCGGGCGGGCGCGGCGGGTCGACGCTCAGGCAGGCGTTGGCCGCCGCGACGAGGTCGGCCGGCAGCTCTAGGTGCTCGTACCACTTGATGCCGCCCATCAGTGCCTCGCCGCCGTCGCGATCTGGTGCTCGGTCTGCGCGTAGGCGTTGGCGGCGGCTTGCGCAGCCTGTCCCACGCCCTTCAGGTAGCCGACGAACTCGCCCCGCTTATGGGACCAATCGTGCTGGATGTTCTTGAGCGCGGTACGGATCTTGGGATCACTGATCCAGTCGCCGATGCCCGTGCCGTCCTTGTTGTCGGCGTCGAGCTGGGCGGCCAGGCCGACGAGGTCGGCGGCCAGCCGGCGCAGTACGTCGATGTCAACGTCAATTGCTCCACCCATGGGCATGACCGTAGGCAATTCGGACGACTCGCGTTGGAAGTTATCCACAACCCGGGTGGCCTGTCCTCGTGAGGCATACCACCAGCGCGTCCGGGCCGATCATCCGTACGATGGGAAGGCGCCCGCAGGTTGACGCTGGCGCCGGTACCTGGGCTTGCTGACCCTTTCAGCAGCTCAAAGGAACGCCATGGAGGCGGACAGCCAGATGTCCAAGGACGTCAAACAACTCGATCGCGTGGTCATTCGCATCGCCGGCGACTCCGGCGACGGCATGCAGCTGACCGGCGATCGCTTCACCCAGGAGACGGCCACCTTCGGCAACGACCTGTCGACGCAGCCCAACTTTCCGGCCGAGATCCGCGCCCCGGCCGGGACGCTGGCCGGCGTCTCGTCGTTCCAGCTGCACTTCGCCGACCACGACATCCTGACCCCGGGCGATCGCCCCGATGTCCTCGTCGCGATGAATCCCGCGGCGTTGAAGGCCAACCTCGGCGACCTGCCCGGTGGCGGCACGATCATCGTCGACACCCACGACTTCACCGAGCGCGCGCTGGCCCGGGTGGGGTGGAAGAGCAACCCCCTCGAGGACGGCACGCTCGACGCCTTCATCGTCCACGCGGTCGACCTGACCCAGCTCACGCTCGACGCGCTGGCCGACACCGAGCTGTCCCGCAAGGACGCCGGCCGGTCGAAGAACATGTTCTCCCTCGGCTTGCTGTCCTGGATCTATTCGCGACCGGTCGAGGGCACGCTGCGGTTCCTCCGGCAGAAGTTCGCGAACAAGCCGGCCATCGCCGAGGCCAACATCACCGCGTTCAACGCGGGCTGGAACTACGGCGAGACCACCGAGGCGTTCGCCGTCCACTACGAGATCAAGCCCGCGCCCCTGCCGGCCGGCACCTACCGCAACATCACCGGCAACACGGCGCTGGCCTACGGGCTGGTCACCGCATCGCAACGAGCCGAGCTGCCCCTCTACCTCGGCGCCTACCCGATCACGCCGGCCTCCGACATCCTGCACGAGCTGTCCAAGCACAAGCGCTTCGGCGTCCGGACGTTCCAGGCCGAGGACGAGATCGCCGGTATCGGCGCGGCCATCGGGGCCTCGTTCGGCGGGGCCTTGGCGGTGACCTCGTCGTCCGGGCCGGGCATCGCCTTGAAGGGCGAGGCGATCGGGCTGGCGGTGTCGCTCGAGATCCCGTTGATCATCTGCGACATCCAGCGCGGCGGACCGTCAACGGGGCTACCGACCAAGACCGAGCAGTCCGACCTGCTGCAGGCGATGTACGGACGAAACGGCGAGGCGCCGGTACCGATCGTGGCGGCCCAGTCGCCGGGCGATTGCTTCGACGCGATCCTCGAGGCGGTGCGCATCGCGTTGACGTATCGCACGCCGGTGTTCTTCCTGTCCGACGGGTACCTGGCCAACGGCTCCGAGCCGTGGAAGATCCCCTCGATCGACGACCTGCCCGACCTGCGCGTCGAGTTCGCGACCGAGCCGAACGGCACCGGCGAGTCGGCCGGCGAGTTCCTGCCCTACCTGCGCGATCCCGAGACGCTGGCCCGGCCGTGGGCGGTGCCGGGCACGCCCGGGCTGCAGCACCGGGTCGGCGGCATCGAGAAGGCCGACAAGACCGGCAACATCAGCTACGACCCCGACAACCACGACTTCATGGTGCGGACCCGGCAGGCCAAGGTCGACGGCATCGCGCGCTCGATCCCGCCGCTGGAGGTCGACGACCCCGACGGTGACGCCCGGGTGCTGGCCCTCGGCTGGGGGTCGACGTACGGCCCGATCGGGGCGGCGGCCCGCCGGGTACGTCGCGCCGGGTACTCCGTCGCGCAGGCGCATCTGCGCCACCTCAACCCGTTCCCGGCCGACCTCGGCGAGGTACTCGCCCGCTACGACAAGGTCGTCATCCCCGAGATGAACCTCGGGCAGTTGGCGCAGCTGATCCGGGCTCGGTACCTGGTCGACGCCATCAGCGTCACCCAGGTGCGCGGCATGCCGTTCCGCGCCGAAGAGCTCGCCGACATGCTGACTGGAGTGATCACCCATGACTGATCTGGGTTTGAAGGCGAAGGATTTCAAGACCGACCAGGAAGTTCGCTGGTGCCCCGGCTGTGGCGACTACGCCATCCTCGCCGCCGTTCAGGGTTTCATGCCCGAGCTGGGCATCGCCCGCGAGAACATCGTGTTCGTGTCGGGCATCGGCTGCTCGTCTCGGTTCCCGTACTACATGAACACCTACGGCATGCACTCGATCCACGGCCGCGCGCCGGCCATCGCGACGGGGCTGTCGTCCTCGCGTCCGGATCTCTCGGTGTGGGTCGTGACCGGTGACGGCGACGCGCTCTCGATCGGCGGCAACCACCTGATCCACGCGCTGCGCCGCAACGTCAACCTCAAGATCCTGCTGTTCAACAACCGGATCTA
>Ga0137412_10003708_pt1 | contig 12172 bp, 8 predicted proteins | sample CZODoug2_1_16fun_FD_122160 | JGI IMG/M metagenome (GOLD analysis project Ga0137412, IMG submission 122160) | Vadose zone soil fungal communities from Angelo Coast Range Reserve, California, USA - CZODoug2_1_16fungal (Hybrid Assembly) | ecosystem: Environmental > Terrestrial > Soil > Vadose zone...
GGCGAAACTTTCTCGGAGCGGAAATTGAGTGTTCACGATGTTTCCATTCATGTTTTCGGGGACGCGGCTCGGGCCGAGTTCTATTGGGATTTCGCCGCCAAGTTCAGAAAAGACGGCTCCCCTCTCACGACTCACGGCCGGGAAACACAGCTCTATCAAAGAGAACAGGGCCGGTGGCGACTGGTCCACGTCCACTATTCCGGAATGCCAGCGACTGCGGAGCGCCAGGGCTTCTAAAGCGAGTAATCATTATCTTTCCCAACAAGCCTCTCCGCCTGCGGAGAAAGCGGATTGACCATGGGAAACATGCCCCTTTATACTGTTGTTTCGCGCTGGAGACGGATTTCCCTCCGGCGTGCCTCGAGTCATTCCGGATGCGGCCGTGTTCCTGGCCCGCCTGAATTTCCGAAATTGGCAAACTTTCTAGGGAGCAATCGGCCCGACCCGGTCGGGACCGCAAAAATAATGAGCAGCGTCAAAGCGACTCAACTCCGCCCCGGCATGGTCATCCGGCACGAGGGTCAACTTTTTACTATTTTCAGCGTCGATCATCGCACGCCCGGGAATAAGCGCGGCTCGATGCAGACGCGCATGAGAAACCTCCGCACCGGCGCAATCATCGATTACCGGTTCCGCGCCGAAGAATTCGTCGAACGCGCTATCCTGGATGAAGTTGAATTCGAATACCTTTACAACGAGGGCGACGATTTTCACTTCATGAACACGGAAAACTACGAGCAGATGCAGATGAGCCGCGAAGAGCTGGGCGAATCCGTCTACTACCTGATTCCCAGCACCAAGGTGAAAGTGGAGTTTTTCGAAGAAAAAGCCATTGGCGTGGACTTGCCGGATACCATGGATATGAAGGTGATCCAGACCGAACCGACGCTGCAGAAGGCCACCGCTAGCGCGGTTATGAAGCCGGCAACGTTGGAGACCGGCTTGGTCGTTCAGGTGCCGCCGTTCGTGAATGAAGGCGACAGAATTAAAGTGGACACATCGGAAGCGCGTTACGTTCAACGCGTGGAGTAATTTCTTAGCTCTCTGCTTTTGTTCGTTGCTGATAGATGGCAGATCGAATTTCCGCCTCCGCAGCTAATTTCAGCGCAAGCCGGAATTAGAAGAGGCAGAACGGCGCCCCGGTGCAAACCTGGGCGCCTTTTGTTTTTCTCCTAGGGTTTTCCTGCCGACCCCGCGGCAGATTTCTCACCGGTTGGATGCGGGCCAAAGACGCGGTCGAAGATGGCGTCCACATGGCGAAGCTGGCGCTGCAGATCGAAGGTGCGAGCGAGCGCTTTCGAATCGAGATACTTTGCGATGCGCGCGTCATTCGAAACACGTTCATGGAAACTAGTGTCTGACTCCCACGCCGCCATGGCGTTTTCCTGCACCGCCTTGTAGGCATCGTCCCGCGGCATGCCCTTTTCCACCAGATCCTGCAGCAATTCACCCGAGTAAACCAGGCCGTGCGTGGATTCGAGATTTCGCATCATGCGCTCGGGGAAAACGCGCATCTGGCCGATGATAGCGGTCATCTTTGAAAGCATGTAGTCCACCAGAATGGTGGAATCAGGAAGAATGATCCTTTCGACGGAACTGTGGGAGATGTCGCGCTCGTGCCAAAGGCCGACGTTTTCAAAGGCAGCGAGCATGTTAGAGCGCACGACGCGCGCTAAGCCGCAAATTTGTTCGCAAGTGACGGGGTTGCGCTTGTGCGGCATGGCGGAACTGCCACGCTGCTCGCCGCTGAACGGCTCTTCAACTTCGCGGACTTCGGTGCGCTGGAGATGGCGAATTTCAAGAGCGATTTTTTCCAGCGTGGCGGCGATGAGCGCGAGGGCGCTGAGAAATTGCGCGTGGCGGTCGCGCTGAATAACCTGGGAAGCAACGGGTGCGACACTGAGCCCAAGACGTTTGCAGATGCGCTCTTCCATTTCCGGCCCGAGATGCGAAGCGTTGCCGACGGCGCCAGAAATTTTGCCGACGGCCATTTGCGCGGCGGCGTCGCGGAAGCGCGCGATGTTGCGCTGATTCTCCGCGAACCAATTGGCGATTTTCAGGCCAAATGTGATGGGCTCGGCATGAATGCCATGTGTACGGCCAATCTGCGGGGTGCAGCGGAACTCGTGCGCTCGAAGATCGAGGATTTCTCCAAACATCACTAAGCCGCGCTCGATTAGCTTTGAGGCGTCGCGAATCTGGAGTGCTTGTGCGGTATCCACTACGTCATTGGATGTCATGCCGTAGTGCAACCAGCGCGCGGCGGCGGGATCACCGATCGACTCGCCCACGGCCATGGTGAAAGCGATGACATCGTGCTTTACGCGGGCTTCGATCTGATGGATTTGCGCGACATCGATTTTGGCTCGGGCTCGGATTGCGGCCGCCGCATCCTTGGGAACCTGGCCCGTTTCGGCGAGAGTCTCGGTGGCCGCCAGTTCGACTTCCAGCCACTTTGCAAACTTATTCGCATCGCTCCAAACGTGACCCATCTCCTGCCCTGTGTAGCGTGAAATCAATTCATTCTCCTAAGAGCGGAACGAAGAATACGGAGATCTTTGTTCTAATTCCTCCTTCCATGATACCGCAGATGGAGAGCGGATCGCTGGGCGGCAATCGTTGGCCGAAGTGTCCGAAATTGGGATAAACAATGGCGGAAGCGGGCAATCGCGAAGTATGGGCTAACGGGGCAGACTGGATAAGAACCTGGGCAGCAAGGGTTTGTGGGCGGATTCGGAGCGGCACAAGAGTTGCACGAAGGCAGGATGTAGGTTGTCTACAGCCTGGGGGTAGGATGTCGACAGCCTTGGATGGAACAAAAAGGCGGGTTCAGTCGTCAATAGGGAAGACTGGGACCGGGCCAGCAGGACACATTAGGCGGAAAGACATAACCCAAGGATGAAGACGATGGGCGAGAAGAAAGAACGGTACCAGAACCGGATTGAGCTGCTACAAGGAACGCTGGACCTGCTAATTCTGCAGACCCTCCAATGGGGGCCTCAACATGGCTATGGAATCAGCGTGGCGATTCGGAATCGCTCCGGCGAGCTGCTGCAGGTGGATACGGGTTCGCTTTATCCGGCGCTGCACCGGCTGGAGAAACAGAAGTGGGTCAAGGCGGAATGGCGAATTTCGGAGAACAAGCAACGGGCAAAGTTTTACCAATTGACGTCCGCCGGAAAGAAACAACTGGCTAGAGAGCGCTCCAAGTGGTCACAACTCTCGGACGCGATTGCCGGTGTTTTGCAACCGGAAGAGTAATGAAGACGCAAAGAAATATGAAGTAAAGATTTAAGGAAATGCAGACGTGACCTGTGAGTTTTTGGCGGCGGAAGAGGCGGGAAGCTGAGCTTGACGAGGAAGTGCGGAGCCATCTGGAGATGGCGGCGCGGGAACGCGGGGAGAAAAGCGAAGAGAAGAAAGAAGCGGAGCACGCGGCGCGGCGGGAGTTTGGAAACGTAGGTTTGGTGAAGGAGATAACGCGGGATGTGTGGGGCCGGAGATGGCTGAGAGACATCGCCGAAGATGCGCGTTACGGATTGAGGATGTTAGGTAAAAATCCGGGATTCGCGGTCGTCGCCATCCTTTCGCTGGCTCTAGGGATCGGCGCCACGACGGCCATGTTCAGCGTGGTCTACGCCGTCTTGGTGAATCCGTATCCTTACGCCAATTCGGACCGGATGGTTCACTTGGTGGTCCACGACACTAACGGCAACCGCCGTTATGTAAACCTCAATGGGCCGCAATTGCAACAGCTTCGGGAGGCCACCTCGGTCGAAAGCTCTGCCGCCATGGATGGGTGGGACCTCACCACGACGGAAGGCGATCTTCCTGAAAACGTCCAGGGCGTGTATTTGACTTCCAACGCCTTCGTCCATTTTGGCGTGCCGACTCTACTGGGGCGTGGACTGCTGCCATCGGACGCGCCCGAGGGTCAGGATCCCGAGAATGTGGTCGTGCTAGGTTATCAATTTTGGCAAAGGCATTACGGCGGCGATCCTGACATCGTCGGTAAGAATATTCAGTTAGTCCATAAGAGCTACGCGATTGTGGGAGTGGTTCGGCCGCGGTTTACGTGGGGAGATGGCGAAGTCTATCTGCCGCTAAAGGTCACTGCCGATCCGGTGCGCACTTATTTCCCGATGATTCGGCTCAAGCCAGGAGTCACGCGCGCGGCGGCGAACGCGGAGTTTCAGTCGCTCCTCGAGCAATTCGCGAAGCAAACTCCGACGCATTTCCCTGAGCACTTCCGCATGGCCATAGAAGGATTGAACGACCACTTCGTAACTGATATCGGCGGGACATTGTACCTGCTGCTCGCTGCCGTAGCTTTGTTGCTGCTGATCGGTTGCGGAAATGTTTCGATTCTACTGTTGGCCCGAGGAACAGCGCGGCAGCATGAGTTGGCGGTCCGCTCGGCAATCGGGGCAGACGGCTCTCGCATCTTGCGGCAGTTGCTGACGGAAGCCCTGATGCTGTCGTTTACCGGGGCCGTTGTTGGCATTGCATTGGCGAATAGCCTGGTGAAACTGATCGTGAACTGGCTCCCGGAATTCTCTTTCCCGCATGAAGCAGCCATAAGCATCAATCTGCCGGTACTGATCTTCAGTGTCGGTCTTGCGCTGCTGACGGGCATCGTCTTTGGCATCTCACCGGCTCTTCAATCCGCGCGTCCGGATGTAGCTCAGGTGATGCAAGCGAACACGCGCAAGATTACGGCTGGGGTTCATGGCCGCAGGACTTACAGCGTCCTGATCGCGGGCCAGATTGCACTGACACTTCTGCTGCTGGCGGGAGCCGGCGTCGCCATGCGAGGCTTCGTCCGTATGATGCGCGTGAACCTCGGCTACGACCCGCACAACACCATGTCGGTAGGAATCCCGGTGCACGACAACACCTACACCACGTGGGAGGCCAGGAGAGCGTACTTCAGCCAGCTGCTTCAGAAGGTGGGCGCGATGCCGGAAGTAGTTTCGGCCGGCCTTTCGACAAATGCTACTCCGCCGAACAACGGATGGGAACAGCGCTTCGAGATTTCCGGAAAGCCAGTGGCAGAACAACAGCGAGCGCGTATCAACTTCATCAGTCCGGGCTATTTCTCCGTGCTCCACATTCCTTTGCTGCAAGGACGAATCTGGGATGAAAGCGAGACGACGCACGGATCCAAGCTCGCATTGATCAACCAGACCCTGGCTCGCCAATATTTTCCGAATGGCGACGCCATTGGCAGCGAGATCCGCGTGCCGGAACTGAAGGGTGAGCCTCCGTTTCAACTGGCGGTCGCTGGGAGCGACAATTGGTTTCAGATCGTTGGCATAGTCGGCGATGCCCGCGATGATGGCCTGCGCAATCCCATCAAGCCCTCCGTGTTTGTGCCGTACACGATCAGCATGCCGGTTTGGACCCAGATCCTCGTGCGAACCAGGGTTCGCCCGCTCCAGATTCTCCGTGCTGTGCGCGAGCAGATTCATGCCGTTGATCCCGACCAGCAAGCATCGAGAAATGTTCGCGATCTCGATGGGTGGATTACCGGACAGCCGGAATGGCAACAGGGACATCTGGTAGCGACCCTGTTTGCGGGATTTGCAATCCTGGCACTGGCGCTCGCCGCCACTGGACTCTACAGCGTGATTTCCTACACCGTCGCTCAAAGAACAGGTGAATTCGGCATACGCATGGCCCTGGGAGCCGAGCGCCGAGATGTTCTGCTGATGGTGTTTCACTCTGCGGCGACGAGCGTCGCTGGCGGCGTTCTGACGGGACTACTTCTGACGGTCACGCTCAATCGCGTGCTGGCGCGCTGGATTCAGGACGGTTCACTCGATGCGCTGGTCCTTTTGGGCGTGATCCTGCTGCTGGTTGCCACTTCTGGACTGTCCTGCTTCATACCAGCGCGAAGGGCATCGTCGGTCGATCCCGTGGTTGCGCTGAGATATGAATAGAGGCTGAAAAATGGAAATCAGGAATTGGAAATTGAAAGAAATGAGGCCGCGATGAACTGGTTGAGCAGACTGTCCGGCAGACGGAAACGAGAGAAGGAACTCGATGAAGAAGTTCGGAGCCATCTGGAGATGGCGGCACGGGAGCGCATGGAACGAGGCGACACGGCCAGGGAGGCGGAGCATGCGGCGCGGCGGGAGTTCGGGAATGTAGGACTGGTGCAGGAAGTGACCCACGATGCGTGGGGCTGGGGATTCCTCGACCGGCTGGCGCAGGACGTGCGCTTTGGCATGCGGATGCTCGCGAAGTCACCGGGATTCACGACAGTGGCGATCCTGACGCTGGCGCTGGGAATTGGCGCGAACACGGCGCTATTTTCCATAGTGAACGGCGTACTGCTGAATCCGCTGCCCTATCCCGAGCCCGAGCAACTCGTGGAGCTGCGCGAAAGCAAGCCGAATTTCGCCACGGGCTCGATTTCGTATCCGAATTTTCTGGATTGGCAGAAAGACAATCGCACGTTTGCATCCATGGCGATCCTGCGGGGCAATCGGTCGTTCATCCTCACGGGCTTGGGTGAAGCGGAGCAGGTGGACGCAGTTTTTGTGAGCACGGGGTTCTTCGAGCAGTTGGGCGTAAATCCAGTCCTCGGGCGTGCGTTTGCGCCAGGCGAGGATGGCATCGGAGCGGCGCCGACGGTAATGATTACCGGTGGATTCTGGAAGCGCAAATTCGGATCGGCGCAGGACGTTTTGGGGAAGAGCCTCACGCTGGACGGCAAGGACTACACGATCATCGGCGTGATTCCCGCAACGTTTGATCTCCTGGGGAGTCTCCATACAAGACAGGTATATGTGCCGATTGGGCAATGGAACAATCCGCTGCTGATGAACCGGGCCGCGGGACTTGGCATCGCTGGAATCGGGCGCTTGAAACCGGGCATCACGGTTCAACAGGCGCGCGCGGACATGGAACGCGTGACACAGAATTTGGCGGCGGCGTACCCGGAGGCCGACAAAGGCATTGGGGCTGCAGTGATTCCTCTACGGAAGTGGTTGCTCGGATCCGTCGAGCCATTCCTGCTGGTGCTGTTCGGAGCGGTGGGTTTTGTATTGCTGATTGCGTGCGTGAACGTGGCGAATCTGCTGCTGGCCCGCTCGACAGGGCGGGCGCAAGAATTTGCAATCCGTGCGGCTCTGGGCGCCGGGCAAGGACGAATCGTCCGGCAACTTCTGACGGAGAGCACTTTGCTCGCGGCCATTGGCGGAGGTCTTGGTGTGCTGCTGGCCGCCGCCGGGACACGGGCTGCGCTGGGCGTCCTGCCGACCACGCTGCCGCGCGCGACGGATGTAGTCGTGGACGGGCGGGTTCTACTTTTTGCGGGAGCAATATCACTGCTCGCGGGAATTTGCTTCGGCTTGGTGCCGGCGCTGAAAACAAGGAAGCCCGACGTGCATGAAACACTTAAAGAAGGCGGACGCGAAGGAAGTGGAACGCGTCATCGGGCGCAGGGTGCGCTGGTCGCGGCGGAGATGGCTCTGGCTCTCGTCTTGCTGATCGGGGCGGGATTGATGATCCGCACGCTGGCGGCCCTGTGGAATGTGAATCCGGGCTTCGAGGCGAGCAAGGTTATGACCTTCGGGTTCTCCCTTCCGCCGTCGATGACAAATGCAAGCCCGGAGGCCATTCGGGCGGCACTGCGCGAAGTGCACGACAAATTTCAGTCCGCGCCTGGCGTGCAAGGGGTTGCATTCTCTTGGGGTGCTGCACCTCTACAGGGAGATGATGAATGGCAGTTCTGGATTGATGGCCAGCCTAAACCTGCAAGCGAGAACGACATGAATTGGGCGATTGACTACGTCGTGGACTACGACTACCTGAAAATCATGGGCATCCCGCTCAAGAGCGGCCGCTTCTTTACCGCACAAGACGATGAGCACGCGGCTCGCGTGGCTGTCGTTGACGAGGTTCTAGCGAATCAATTTTTTGCGGGGCAGAATGTCGTCGGCAAGCGACTGCACCTGAACAACGGCGAAATCGTGGAGATCATAGGCGTCGTGGGACACGTGAAACAGTGGGGGCTCGATACCGACGACAAAGAAACGCTGCGGGCACAACTCTATACTCCATTCATGCAACTGCCCGCCGAGGGGATTGGGGGAGGTGCCGGTGTGGTGGTGCGTTCGGATCAACCAGCGAAGGTGTTTGAGTCCATCCGCCAGGCGAACAACCAGATGAGCAGTGATCAGGTCGTGTCCGGCGCACAAACGATGAGCGAAGTGATTGCGAGTTCCTTGGCGGAGCGGCAGTTCTCGATGGTCTTGTTCGGCATTTTCGCGGCGCTGGCGCTGCTGCTGGCAAGCATCGGGATTTACGGAGTGGTGTCCTATCTCGCCGGCCAGCGAACACACGAAATCGGCGTGAGAATGGCCATGGGAGCGCGACGAAGAGATGTGCTGCGGCTGGTCCTCGGGCAGGGACTAAGAATGGCCTTCCTGGGAGTCGCGGTCGGCATAGCTGCCGCGCTGGCACTGACTCGCCTGATGGCGAATTTACTCTTCGGAGTCAGTGCCACCGATCCAATTACGTTCGCAGGCGTGGGAATTATCTTGAGCTTCGTTGCATTGGCTGCATGTTTCGTGCCTGCCAGAAGAGCGACGCGAGTCGATCCGATGGTGGCGCTTAGGTACGAGTGAGCGTAAGAAGCAATGTAGCAACGAACTGAAGTTGCCCGACTAGGGCCTGCTAAGTTTCGACTATCATTAAGCCAAAGCCCGTCCCTCCTTCCACTTGTGCCCATGCATGACCCAAGAAGGGCTATGTTATTGATGCGTAAGGTCTAAGCACGACCTAACCGCAAGCCTCAAACCCTGTCTAATGAATCGGATGCAACCGAGCCCCGCTAGCACCCAGGCCATCGCCGACAGCGACGCTATCGCCGTGGAGCGCACGCTCGCGGGCGATCGCGATGCCTATCGCGTCCTGGTTGAGCGGCACAGCCACAACGTCTTCCGGCTGGCTTATCGCATGACCGGGAACCGACACGATGCTGAAGAGGTGGTCCAGGAGGCGTTCTTGCGCGGCTATCAAAAACTTGGGCAGTTTGCGGCTCGAGCGAATTTCGGGACGTGGGTCTATCGAATCGCAGCGAATTACGCGATTGACCGCATGCGTCAACGTCAGAAGGAAGAATCACGGCGAGAAGCGCCCAGAGTGGAAGACCACAACGGAATGGAAAACGATCCCTTGAATCGCGTCAAAGACGAGGCGCCAACGCCGGAACGATTGACGCAGAGCCTCGAGCTGCGAAAACAGATGGAACAGGCACTCGCCGCTCTTTCGGACGCCGAGCGAACCGCTTTTGTCATGCGTCATTGGGAAGGCTGCGGGATCGAAGAAATCGCGGGAGTCTTGAAGTCCAGTTCAAACGCAACGAAAAACACCGTCTTTCGAGCGGTGCACAAACTGCGGCATGCGTTGCAACCCTTTGTGGAAACAAGAACGCAGGCCCGCGCGATGGGAACTGAATCATGAAACACCTGAAGGAAGAAGAGTTGATTGCTTACCGTGAGGGAGTCGCCGAACAGCGAACGACAATTTCCGAGCATTTGGCCGCCTGCGAAGAGTGCCGCGGAGAGTTGCAACGAATCGAGGCGGTGCTCGCGGCCCTGGATACTCTGCCCGTGCCGGAACCGGGAGCAGACTACGGGCGACAAGTCTGGAAGGAGATTGCCCCGCGGCTAGCGGACAAGCCGGGGCGGTGGTGGCAAGTCTGGCTCGAACCCCGTCGGCTCGTAGCGGCAGCCGCAGTTATGGCTCTGATTGTCGCGGCGTTCGTCGCTGGGCGGTTCACAAAGCGGGATGGTACGGATGACAACGTCGCCAGCAAGGAACAGGTACGGGAACGCGTTTTAGTTGTCGCCGTGGGCGAACACCTGGGCCACTCCGAGCGGATGCTGATCGAGCTCTCGAACGAGGCGCCGAACGACGCAAAGCAGAAACAAGTGGATATCTCGGCCGAGCAACGCCGCGCGGAAGACTTGCTTCAAGAAAATCGGCTGTATCGGCAGACCGCGCTGCAAGAGGGCGATGCGGGTCTCGCCAGTGTGCTGGACGAACTGGAGCGCGTGTTGCTGGACGTGGCGCACAGCCCGGGGGAAGTCACGCCGGCGCAACTGGAAACGATTCGCAAAAAGATTCAAGCACGAGGAATTCTGTTCAAAGTTCGGGTGGTCAGCAAGGAACTGCAACAACGGCAAGAGGCCACCAAGCCCGCGCCGGCTCAAAACGAATCCACGAAAAGAGAGAGGAATAAAGTATGACCATGGGAAATTCGATTCGAAAGATAAGCACGGCTTGGCTGGCCATAGCTCTGCTCTCGGTGGCGCCCGCCGCTACGCGCGCGCGTGGGCTTAAGGCCATCCCTCAGCAAACTGCGGATTCTTTGCAGGACTCACAGGAGGCTCGGGACAAGGAGCAGGAACGCCGCGAGCGTGAGCAAGAAGCGAAAGAGCGCGAAGACGAAAAGCGCGAGCGGGAGCAGGAAGCCCGGGAACGGGAGCAGGAAAAAATCGAGCGGCTGCAAGAATTGTATGACGACGGCCGTGAAGATTTGGATGAAGACCGCTACGACAGGGCGGCGGCGAAATTCAAACAATTGGCGGACATGAACGGCCCGCAATCCGACGCGGCGCTTTACTGGAAGGCATACGCGGAAAACCGGATGGGCAAGCGAGATATGGCGCTAGGGACGATCGCCGACTTCAAGCGGCGATTTCCCCAGAGCCGATGGCAAAAGGACGCCGGCGCCCTTGAAATCGAAGTGCGTCAGTCGACCGGCCAACCCGGAAAGCCAGCGGACCAGAGCGACGAGGAATTGAAATTACTGGTGATCCAAGGACTAATGAACAGCGACTCCGAACGCGCTTTGCCCCTGCTCGAGAAAGTGATTAATGGTTCCGCTACTCCGAAAGAGAAATCAAAAGCGTTATTCGTACTGGCACAAAGCGGGTCGCCGCAAGCACGAGAGATTCTGGGCAGAATCGCGCGAGGCCAGACCAACCCGGACCTGCAGCGCAAGGCAGTTGAATACCTGGGAATCTTCGGCGGTTCTGAAGCGCGCAAGACGCTGGCCGACGTTTACGCATCAAGCAGCGATGCTTCGGTGAAGCACGCCATTCTGCGCAGCTATATGATCGGAGGAGATCATGACCGCCTTTTTGCCGCCGCCAAGAGCGAGAAAGACGAGTCGTTGCGCCGTGAAGCCATCCGGCAGCTGGGACTGGTTCACGGCACTAGCGAATTAGAGCAGTTGTATAAGACGGAAAATTTGCCGGATGTGCGCCGGGAAATTCTGCAGGCATTCTTCCTGGCGGGCGATTCGGGAAGGCTCGTGCAAGCCGCGCAGGGAGAAAAAGATCCAGACTTGCGGCGCGCAGCGATTCGAAACCTCGGGCTCATAAATTCGGACGATTCGGGAAAGGCGCTGCAAGAAATCTATAGCAAGGAAACAGACCACTCGGTCAAAGCCGAAGTATTGAACGCGTATTTCCTGCAGGGAAATGCGAAAGCGTTGGTGGCCATTGCACGAAGTGAGAAAGACCCGGAGCTTAAAAAGACAGCGGTTTCCAAGTTGAGTCTGATGAATTCCAAGGAAGGCACCGATTACCTGATGGAGCTGCTGCAGAAGTAAGGGGGAACGATGCGAGATGAGCGCAATGTTACGGTGCGGAGAATACTCGGGCTCTTGCTGATCCTCGGAGGGATTAGCAGCGCCGCTGTGCAACTGGCGAATGGCGGTGCTCCGCCCCGGTCGGGACAAGCCAGCCCCGCTGCCGCGCAAGCGGCGGAAGCTCCGCGCGTTGAAAATGCGAAGCTGGAGACGCGGACAGTCGGCGCAAGTCTCGATGCGGCCTTTCGCGAGATCTTAAACGCTGCGGAAAAAGCGGTATGGGTCGGCTACTCCGTCGACCAAGTAGCTGGAAATCGTGAAGCCTGCTGCAACAACAATTGGAATGACGGCAATTGCGGGACCTGTAGGCTGGAAAAAGAAAACAACGGGACGACTGGCACAGCGCACGCGGATGGAAACGTTAAACTGGAAAGCGGGCGCCAACTCGTCGTGCTCTATCGCCTGGAAGCCAAGCAGGTCGTGAAGATTCGCGTTGCATCAAACGACTGCACGCTGGATGCTGGCGGGCTGCCCTTCTTCTGGCTGACGGGAGTGAAACCG
>Ga0137412_10003709_pt1 | contig 12172 bp, 12 predicted proteins | sample CZODoug2_1_16fun_FD_122160 | JGI IMG/M metagenome (GOLD analysis project Ga0137412, IMG submission 122160) | Vadose zone soil fungal communities from Angelo Coast Range Reserve, California, USA - CZODoug2_1_16fungal (Hybrid Assembly) | ecosystem: Environmental > Terrestrial > Soil > Vadose zone...
GAACCTTGTTCAAGTTCGAAACCGCGAGCTTTTTTCCTTCAACGACGAGTTCAACTTTCTCTGGCATACAATTCTAAGCTGCCGTCATCCCGGACTTCTTCACGCAAAAAATCGCTCCGGCGTCAGTAGAGGTTGCGGTTTACAAATGCGGGCTACGCAATGTTCCCAGGTTTCATGCCCACTTAGAATTTCGATTTCCACCCGTAAGAAAAAGATGGGAACTTCTGTCTTTGCCAGCAAGGGAAACCGGACCGCGTCTTTCTCAGTTGTCACCACCATTTCCAGGTCACGGCGGATACATCGATTGATGAAGCTTCGCAGTTCCGCGTCAGTGTAACGGTGGTGATCAATGTAACGCTTGGCGATTTCGATTTTGGCGCCCAGTTTACGCAAGCCGTCTTCGAAGCTGTCGGGCACGGCGATCGCGCAAATGGACCCGATGAAGGCGCCGCGCAATTTCTCCAGCGGCGCAATCTCGCCGGTCACGACATTTTGGAGATGCAAGGGCTTGTGCGCGCACTCGATAATCTCTGCAGTGCGATTATAACGTCGGATTCGCTTGATCAATTGCTCGTTCGATTCGCCGGTGCTTTTGGTGATAAAGATATAACTGGCGCGCCGTAAATTACGCGGCGGTTCACGCAAGGTTCCGCGCGGCAGCAGAAATTCGTTCCCAAAAGGCGCCTGCCGATCGATCAGCACGATATCGAGCCGATGTTTGAGATGAAGATATTGCAGACCGTCGTCGAGCAGCAAGGTGTCGGCATTCATTTTTTCGATCGCGAATAACCCGCTCTTCACCCGATCCTTGTCCACCAGGACGGCAACACTCTTCAAGTTGTGTGCCAGCATATAGGGCTCGTCGCCCGCGGTAAGAGAATCAAGCAGCAGCGATTTTCCGTCGGAGACGACGCGTGGCGGATCGGGATTGTCGCCGCGTAATTTCGCCAACAAACCCCGTTTGCTCGGTCGCGGCACGCTTTTGTAACCACGGCTGAGAATGGCCACGTGGCGTCCTCCTTTTTGCAAAGCGCGGGCAAATTTTTCGACAATTGGAGTTTTCCCCGTGCCGCCAACGGTGAGGTTACCGATGCTGATGACGAGACAGCCGAGGGCGCTCCCGGAAAATACGCTTGCGATAAAGAAACAATCGAAACTGCACCAGCCGCTCGTAAATGAGCGACAGCAAATAAAGAAATGAACGCAAAAGGGCCGCACGAACTCCACCGCGCCGTTCGAGAATTACGTCGATCGCAAATTGCTCCAGGTTTTCCAGAGAACGGCCCATTAGATTTTTAATTTCAGATTACAGATCGCGGATTTCAGAACTTGGACGCCTTGATTGTCGGCCCAGGTAACGATGATGCCTGCATCTTTCTGACGCGACGCGCGCATCATGGCGCCGGCGATTTTTCTGGGATTGCGCAGGGTAATAGCACAAATGGCGGAACCCGACCCGCTTAAAAAGGCGCCGAGTGCGCCTTCCCCTTCTGCTGAGCGAATCGTGTCCTCAAGAAACGGGACTAATTTTTTCCGAAACGGTTGATGCAGATAATCTACAAAACAGCCACGCAGTCTTTCGTAATCCCGGGTCGCGAACGCGGCCGTGATGGCCGATGCATTTGCGACGTTTCGGACCGCGCCCGTGCGCGCAATCTTGGAAGGCAGTAGTCGACGAGCTTCGTTCGTAGCGATTTCGAAATTTGGAATGAGCAGAACGAAGCGAAGCTGCGGAGAAACATTGAAACGTTGGATCTCCAGGCCCGGGGCGACGGTGAATCCGCCAAAGCTCGCGGGCGCGCTATTGTCCGCATGACCTTCCAATTCGGCACAAAGCGTGAACAAATCGTGCCGGGTGAGATTTGTCCGCGCAATTTGGTTCAAGGCATGAAGCACGCCGAGTCGCACGGTTACACTGCTGCCAAGGCCCCGAGCAATTGGAATATCGCCTCTAATATCGCAGGAAAACTCAAAGGCCTTGCATTGTGTGGTTGCGAAAAATTTTCTTGCTGCATCTCGAACCATTCCGCTGACTGCGCCGCCTTTTCCTCGGCTGACCGTTATCTTGTTATAAAGAGAAAGGGCCACCCCAAGACAATCGAAGCCGGGCCCGAGATTCGAAGTACTGGCGGGAACGCGCACCGTGACTTGCTGCACTCGCCGAGCTTATCGTGCGCGCCGAGCGCGGCAAGACAGGCGATAATGCGCGATTAAATTACAACGAAACGTGAAATCGACCTGGATCGACCGCGAATTGATGAGCGATTTGGAAGCGGAGGGAACGGATGCCTATCGTCTTTCGACGATCACGGATGGCTGGGTGGAGCGATTCGGGCACGATGTTCTGATTTCCTTTAAGAACCAGGCGGCACGGGAGCGGTTGACCACGGAATATTTTCTCTGGGCGGAAGCAATGGGCTTCAATACGCAACGAATGTTTGAGCGTCTTTTGCCGAAGCGCAATGACGAGCGTAAAGCGCCAAAACTAATTCTGGGTGATTCCAATACCGGCTTACGCAGCGTTGTAATGGAGCGCGGTCTGCGATTCGAAATCGATTTTAGCGGCGGCTATTCCGTGGGACTGTTTATCGATCAACGCGAAAATCGGAGCTTTATTCGCACGAGTGCGCCGAAGCGAATGCTTAATTGCTTCGCTTACACCTGCTCATTTTCGGTGGCGGCGGCAATAGCTGGCGGGAACACGGTGAGCGTGGATTTGTCCCAGAAATCTCTTGAACGCGGGTGCGCAAACTTTGTGCTCAACAACGTGCCGGCAACAGGACACCATTTTATTGCCGACGACGTTTTTGAGGTTTTCCCGCGACTATCGCGCAAAGGCGAAAAGTTCGATTTAATTGTGCTTGATCCGCCAACATTTTCGCGTTCACACCGCGGAAAAACTTTCCAGATCGAATCGGATTTCGAGGGGTTGGTTCTGGCGGCGTTGGAGGTAGCTGATCGCGATTGCCGGATCCTGCTTTCGACCAACTGTGCCGCGCTCGACGGACGCGCCTTGGAAGTTATGGCGCGGTATTGCTTGAAAACATCGCGTCGAGCGGGCAGCTTTCATGCTGAACCCCGGCCGGTTGAGTTTCCTCCCAACAGCGGCGCCAGCACGACGTGGCTGACGTTGCGCTAGCGGGATAAGAACACGCAAAGCGGCCCTGGCAACCGAAACAAAGTTATGGACGAAAACACTGACATTGCATTGCGCGGCGTGCGCTACGCCCAGGACCAATTTTCCGAAGTGGTAACCCAGGCGGAAGAATTCGTGCGTGAAAAGCCGGGACAGTCGCTTCTCATCGCTCTTCTTGCTGGATTTATCCTCAATCGCCTGCCGATCGGTCGCCTTTTCGGTGGCGTGGTTCGCTTGCTCGTGTTCGCGCTCAAGCCGGCGCTGCTGCTTTACGGCGCAACCAAAGTCTACGAGGTCATCCAGGAAGAAGAATAAGTCGAAACCTACGTCGTCCTGAGTGAAGCGCAGCGGAATCGAAAGATCCCGCTGCGCCCGGTAAAGATTTCAATTCGGGATCCCTCGGCTGCGCTGGGGATGAGGAGGCTAAGCTTCCAGGGTAAAGCCAACTTTAACCGCCACCTGCCAATGATCAATTTTGCCGTTTTCAATGTGACCGCGTGTTTCCGTAACCTCTAACCAGCGCATGTTGCGGATTGTTTTTTTGGCACGCGCCAATGCGTTCTCCACCGCCGCTTCGATCGATTCCGGTGAAGAACCAACCAGTTCGATTTTCTTGTAGACGTGATCGCTCATGAGGAATCCTTCCACGAGGAGATCGAATAGGACAATGCCAAAAGAACATGGAAGCGTTGAACAGCTTAAGCGTTAAAGCGGTTGCAAATTGGTTCGCTTCAACGCTTCAATCCGCCACCTGCGCGAGCTTGCTCTACAAAACGGCCCGCGATATTAGGAAGCTCGCATGGAAACCAACATCGAATCGCATCTGATCGAGAAGCGCGTCTTCAAGCCCGCGAAGGATTTTTCAAAGAAAGCGCGGATCAAATCGCTTGCCCAGTATCGAAAAATGTACCGCGAATCGATGCGACGACCGGACGCATTTTGGGCGCGAGAGGCGAAGGAACTGGTTTGGCGAAAGCCGTGGAAAAAAGTGCTCGATTGGAAAGCGCCCTTCGCGAAATGGTTCGTCGGCGGACAACTCAATCTTTCAGAAAATTGCCTCGATCGTCATCTTGACGGTCCGCGACGAAACAAAGCTGCCATCATTTGGGAAGGCGAACCGGGCGAGAAACGCACCCTCACTTATCAGCAATTACATCGCGAAGTCTGTCATTTCGCCAACGTGCTGAAGCGAAACAAAATTCGGAAAGGCGATCGCGTTATCATTTATCTCCCCACGATCCCAGAGGCCGCCATTGCGATGCTGGCATGCGCACGGATCGGTGCGGTCCATTCTGTTGTTTTCGGTGGATTCAGCGCGGAGAGCATTCGCGATCGCATCGCGGACTGCGGGGCGATCGCGTTGATTACCGCGGATGGTAGCTACCGGCGCGGGGCAATCGTACCGTTAAAAAATAATGTCGACCACGCTCTGAGTGGCGGTACCTCGGTAAAACGTGTGATCGTTTTCAAACGCGTCGGCAATGAAATTCACATGGAGGAAGGGCGCGACGTTTGGTGGCATCGCGAGCTGGAATACGTCAGCGCAAATTGTGAGCCCGTTGCCCTCGATTCCGAGCATCCGCTTTACATTCTTTATACCAGCGGCTCGACCGGAAAACCGAAGGGAATTCTGCATACCACCGGTGGCTATTTGCTCGGCATTTATTCGACGATGAAATATGTTTTCGATGTCCGCGACGAAGATCTTTTCTGGTGCACTGCGGACGTGGGCTGGGTCACTGGCCACAGTTACGTCGTTTACGGTCCGCTCACACTGGGAGCGACCACTTTGATGTATGAGGGCGCGCCCAACTGGCCGCAACCAGACCGATTTTGGAAAATCGTCGAAGATTATAGAGTTACGATTTTATATACCGCACCCACAGCGATTCGCGCGTTCATTCGCTGGGGCGATGAGTGGGTGAAGAAGCACGATCTTTCGTCCTTGCGCCTCCTTGGTTCGGTGGGCGAGCCGATCAATCCCGAGGCATGGATGTGGTATCAGAAGACGATTGGGGGCGGGCGCTGCCCGATTGTTGATACTTGGTGGCAGACTGAGACTGGCGCAATCATGATCACGCCATTGCCAGGCGCAATCCCGACCAAACCCGGAAGCGCAACGTTGCCGTTCTTTGGTGTCGATGCCGCAGTAGTGGACGAACGTGGCGAAGAGGTCGGCGCAAATGTGGGCGGGAAATTAATCATCCGAAAGCCATGGCCATCGATGTTGCGCACGATCTATGGGGACAAGGAACGTTACCAAAAACAGTACTGGAGCGAGTTCAAAGGATGCTATCTTACCGGAGACGGAGCACGGCGCGATCGCGATGGATATTTTTGGATTGTTGGCCGCATTGACGACGTCCTCAATGTCGCGGGACATCGTCTCGGCACCTCGGAAATCGAGAGCGCATTGGTCGCGCACGCGAAAGTGGCGGAAGCAGCCGTGGTAGGTCGACCTGATGAAATGAAAGGGCAGGCCGTCGTCGCATTCGTTACCTTGAAAGGAATCGCCAGCCCATCGGCCGGGTTAAAAACAGAATTGCGCGATCATGTCGGCGTTCACATCGGCGCGATCGCGAAGCCAGATGAAATCCGATTCGCGGATGCATTGCCGAAAACGCGCAGCGGCAAGATTATGCGGCGTTTACTGAAGGAAATTGCCAGCGGCAAAACCGTGACCGGCGACACGACGACTCTCGAGGATTTTAGTGTCCTGGCGAAATTGAGCGAAGAGGAATGATTTACGGAACGGGTAATTGCCTCTCGATCCAATGGCGGTAGATCGTGAAAGCGTTGTCATCCCGAGCGCAGCGAGGGACCTCGCATTTGAAGGTTGGGACATACAAGTTAGCTCGCGTGCTCAATCTTCGTTTGTGAGGTCCTTCACTTCGTTCAGGATGACCTGCGCGGTCTGTTTGGACAGTGCTTGTAAAAGGCGCGGTTGTTCTTACGGAGCTTCCTCAGGAGTGAATTGCTCTTTTTCAAAAGAGTTGTTCGGTTAGCATTCGCTTGTGAGTTTCATTCGCACCGGTCTGCGCGAGCTTGGGTTGAAAGTGCGACGGCAACGCACGCGCATGGCGCTGCGACACGTAAAGCGCCAGCTGCAGCGCAGCGAAATTTATCTCGGACGCGAAGGCACCGCCCAGGCCGCGAGCTTCCCGGAAGTCCGCAACGAGATCGTCGCACTTAAGAAACTCGAGCAGGAGCAAAAGGAAGTGGCACTGCGCATCACGCAAATCGAAGTTGCGGTCAAGCAAATCGAAGCCGAGCGGACAGAAAATGCGCGTGCCCAGGACGAAGCGATTAGTAAATTGGAGACGGAGAAAAAGCCAATCCTGCAGCGGCGCGACGACGCGAAAAACGCCGCTGCTATTTGTGAGCGCGAGCTGGCAAGTGTGGAATCACGCTTGCAAGCAAATGATTCAGCCGATCGCGAACTACTCAAACAACTTTCAGCCTTGCAGGCGCAGGCGCCGCCCCCGGCCGACCTGGATGCACGCACGGCGGCGCTCGCCAGCAAACGCGCGCGGCTGCCGCAGGAGCGCGCGGAAATTGTTCGCGCTCGTGAGGGAAGCGCAGAAGCGTGCCGGCAGGCAACACAAAAGCTGGCCACGGCGGAGGAAGAATTGTCGGCCGCGGAGCGAAACATCACGCGCGTACGCGAGCGATTCGAAGCGACCGATCGCGCCTTGGCTGAAAAGGTACGGACACAGCAAGATGCATTGCGGGATGCAAGAGCGCAGCACCAGACGGTCGAGGAACGGAAGAATCCGGCTTACCTGAACATCGGTCGCCATCTCGCTACGCGCGGCATCGCCCCGCCGAATGCGCCGTATTTACTGCATGATGTCCTGCGTCACCGCCAATCGGTTCAACGTCATAATGACCATAGGGAACAACTTAGCGTTCTCTCCGCGCAAATCGATAAGCAGGAATTGCGAAAATTTTATTTCGTTATCGCCTCGATTCTCGTCTTGCTGGCAATTGTCCTGCCCCTGGTCTTTCACTCCCCGCCCAAACGTGAATGGCTGCCGCGCGAAACCGATGCCATTCTCTCGTTAAATGCAGAGCGGTTTGATCGCGATGATTTGCCGAAGAAATGGCGGAACGAAGATTTTTGGCTGCAAACCTGGCCCGGCCTAATCGGCGCCGCTTCGCAGATACCGCGCCTAAGAATTCCCGGCGACGCTGCGCGCGTCACCCGGGCCCTGACCACGGTTGAAAATTCGCCGCCACGAGAATTTCTGCTGGTGGAAGCGCGCGATAATGTTTCGACGGTCGTGCGGACAATAGCGGAAGATAAGCAATTCGAACGACGTACAATTAGCGGCCTTCCTGTCTGGCAGCAATCCGACTTCAGCATCGCGCGCGTGGGCCCCAAAACGCTCGCCGTCGGCATGCCCGATGGAGTGGACGAGTTGGTGCGAGTGCGTCTCGGACTGGAGGCAGATCTGCAAATTACGGGCGAATTTTTCGATCGCTACCAGGCGCTCGATCGGGAAACAACCTTACGTTTGATTTCGCGCGATCCGCCTGGATTGGCTCGCGCGTTTCATCCCATTTTCCCGCGAGAACTTCTAGACAGCGCGCAATTGCTCGGACTGGGCGTTTCCCTCCAGACGCCGGCGAAAGCGCGTCTCCTTTTGAGACTGCCATCGGAAAACGCGGCAACTGATCTGGCCAAGAACATTCATGATGATCCGCAGCGTTGGCTACGAATCGAGCAATCCGATCTCCCCCTTTTCGCCAGTCCGCCCGAAATCAATCGCCAGCATGCTGATCTGGAAATCCGCTTCAACATTCCGGAAAACAGCGCACGACTTCTGCTCCAACGCATCGCCAAGACTGATGCACCGCCAGCCGCGACCGCAGCAAACTAATCCCGCGATGGCCCTCATCGTTTTCGCAACCTTTTTGCTCGGCCCACCGATTGTTCGCGCGCAAATTTCGGCGCTTCCCACAAGCGATTTCGCGTGGGTTGATCTCACAACCATTGCGCCGGCCATTCGGATCGAATTGCGTTATGCGACTTCAGAGAACATCGCGCATCGTCCCCTCTATCCGTCGAGGATGCAGCCACTAATCCGGGCGGGTGTGGCGCGAAGATTGATCACCGCTCAGGCAATCCTCCGACGCTACAATTGCGGCCTGAAAATCTGGGACGCTTATCGGCCGCGTGATGCCCAGGCACAATTGTGGCGACTCGCTCCGAGAAATGATTACGTGGTCAATCCACACGGTGGTTCCGGTTCGTTCCACAGCTGGGGCGTGGCGGTTGATGCAACTCTGGTAGACGATTGGGGGCGGCCACTCTCGATGCCAACCGATTTCGATGACTTCACACCGGCGGCGATGCTCCGTTACACTGGCCGCGATCCGCTCGTGCGCAATCACTTGTATCTTCTGCAAACAACAATGGCGGACGCCGGCTTCTATGGATTGCGCACCGAATGGTGGCATTTCACTACTAGTGACTGGAAGCGTTACGTTCCAGAACGGCTTGCGAAACTTAGTAACGCCGTCGTCCTCGCCGCAACTAAATGACCGCCTTTCTTCACGCCCTCCAGCGGCAACCGGAATACGTTCACATCCTCATCAATCCTCTACCGATCTACGGCTTGGCGATAAGTTGGATCGGATTGGTAATTGCATTTTGTCTGCGGAGCCGGCGTGCGCAAATCGCAACGCTAGCTCTCGTTTTAATCAGTGCCGCTGCGGCCTGGCCGGTCTATGAATTCGGCGAGGAAGGTTACGATCGTGTCTTGTCGATGACTGATGACGACGGACACGCCTGGCTTGATGAACACCAGCGTCGCGCTGAGCTACTGATTTATTTCTTCTACGCCTTGGCGGGACTGAGCGCGGTCGCGATCGCTATCCCGATAAAATGGCCCAAGACTTCAACCTCGCTCGTCATCACCACCATTCTGCTCGGCGCAGTTGTTCTCGGAATGGGCGGCTACATCGCCTACGCCGGCGGTAAAATTCGGCACAGGGAATTTCGAACCGAGCCGCCACCGAAGAAATCGACCGAGGGGTAGTCGCGCCAAAGGGCGCTCTCCAAATTTTCACGCGCGACAATGGCTAACGAATTAGACCGTGCGGAACAAAAAGTCGAAGACCGCAGCGCTGCTCTCAAAAAGGAACTTGGCCTGCGCGACCTCGTGCTCACCCAAATCTTGTTTATTGTCGGCTCAAGCTGGGTCGGGACCGCTGCAAAGCTCGGGCAATCACATCTCTTCTTCTGGCTGCTTGCTATCTTACTTTTCTACATTCCCCAGGCGGCAGTCGTAATTTACTTAAATCGCCTTATGCCGCTTGAGGGGGGCATCTATCAATGGGCTAAAATCGGGTTCAACGAATTTGCCGGCTTCATCGTGGCGTGGAATCTCTGGCTACTCTCCATCACCGTCATCGCGCTTGGAGGAATGTTTGTCACGACCAACATCTCCTACGCCATCGGTGAAAGCGCCGCCTGGATGCCGAACAGCAAATGGTGCGTGTCATTGATCAGTTCCATCCTCGTGATTGGCCTTGGCTGGACGGCTATACGAGGTCTGGCTTTAGGCAAGTGGGTTCATAACATCGGCGGCCTTGTCATGCTTCTGGTTTACAGCGCGCTCATCGCATTGCCGTTTATCGCCCTTGCCCGCGGTGAGCTGAGACAATACCAACCGCTCCAGATCGCAGCGCCGACGGTATCGATGTTCTACTGCCTTAATATCTTCAGCAAAATGGCGATCGGCGCGCTAAGCGGATTCGAATACGTCGCAATCCTTGCCGGCGAAACGCGCTCGCCCGCACGGGACATCGGTCGCTCGGTCATCATCGCCTCTCCCATTATTGCTTTGGCATTTATTCTGGGCACGAGCTCAGTCCTGGCATTCGTTGGCAATAATCCCATCGATTTAATTGGGCCCGTTCCGCAGACATTGCGTCTTGGGTTGCGCTCATTCCCCATCGCTGGCGCGATCGCCTCCGCCGGCATCATCCTGATGACAGTGCGAACCATTTCCTCAACGAGTGTTCATTTTACCGGCACCTCGCGCTTGCCCATGGTGGCGGGCTGGGACCGGCTGCTGCCGGTCTGGTTCACGCGGTTGCATCCAAAATACAAAACGCCAATCAACTCTGTGGTTTTTGTCGGCATCGTCACGCTGGTCATTGCTATTTCCAGCCAGATTGGCGCTGGAATTCAGGAAGCGTTTCAACTCGTCGACAACGCAGCCAATGTTTTCTACGCTATAGTCTACTTGAGCTTGTTCGCCCTCCCAATTTTCGGGACTTCTGCTGTTCGTTCCGGCGCACCGGTGTGGCTGCGAGTCGCATCGGCCTGTGGCTGTAGTGTTTCATTGCTTGCCATTTTCTTCACCGTCTATCCCATCATCGACGTCCCGAACCCCCTAATCTTCGGCACGAAAATCGCCGTCGTTGCCTTTATCGCGAACGCCATCGGTGCCGCCATCTTCGCCGGTGCACGCCGAAAGCGTCCCGCCTAGTACAAACGTCGCGCCCGGGAAATTACTCTGTCATCCCGAACGAAGTGAGGGACCTCACCGAAGCTGCTGGAACAGGCTTTAACTCAGTTGCGTAATCATTCAGCTATTGTGAGGTCCCTCGCCCCGGAAGCATTCGGGGCTCGGGATGACGTCGCACGCGTTTCTTAATTTCGCCCGCAACTCTCGCCGATCCAACGAAGATACTCGGCCGAGCCCTCGGCGATGTTCAACCGTACGATTTCCGGAACATCATACGGATGCAACTTGCGCAACCGCGATTCGAATTCCGGATAACGGGCCGCCGTCATTTTGAAAATCGCGAATACTTCCGCACTCGTCTCCACCTTCTCATTCCAGAAATAAATTGATTCCACTGAAGGCACAAGGTTCGCGCAGGCGACGATCGCATTTTCGACAAGATCGCGTGCGATCTTCTGCGCTATTTCTTTGTCAGGAAACGTGCTGAACGCGATGACAAACTGTTCGTTCACGCCGCTACCAATTCCGCCTGCCGGCAAATCCAGCCGCCGCCAAGGACAAGGTCATCATCGTAAAACACCGCCGCCTGTCCTGGGGTAACGGCTTTTTGCGGGTCGTGCAGACGGATGCGCGCGCGTTGATTTTCCATCGGCATTAGTGTTGCCCGCGTCCCCGGATGATTATAACGAATCTTGACCGTTACTTCGCGCGACATTGTAGGTGCGGTCGCTGACCGCGGACCGGGGTCATCGTTCCCGGCTCCAGAAATCCAATTGACGCGATCGATCTCGAACTCTTCCACCAGCAAATTTTCCGCCTGACCAACGATCACCCGGTTCGTTTCCGGATCGAGATCGACGACATACCGCGGCTGTGCCGACCCGCCCGGCAAACCTTTGCGCTGGCCAATGGTAAACATCTCAATCCCGTCGTGCGTCGCAATGAAGTTACCGTCGAGATCGTAAATTTCGCCGGGATGAAATTGGTTCTCGCCAAGATGCGACCGGAGGAATGCTTTGTAATCCTGGCCCGGCACAAAACAAATCTCCTGGCTATCCGGCTTGTCGGCCACTCTTAGGCCGATTTTTCGAGCAATCGCACGGATTTCGGATTTCGACATTCGACCCAGTGGAGTGAGTGCACGCTGCAATTGCTCCTGCCGCAAACTAAATAAGAAATATGACTGATCCTTGCGTGAATCGACCCCTTTGCGCAACGCCGCGCGCTTGTAGCCGCGGTCGCTGGCCGCGGCATCGTGATGTTCAATGATCGCGTAGTGTCCGGTCGCGATATAGTCACATCCGAGCACCTCTGCCTTTTGCCAAAGATTTCCGAATTTCAATTTCTCGTTGCACATCACGCACGGATTCGGCGTCCGACCGGCCTGGTATTCGCTCGAAAAATAATTGATCACGAGTTTTTCGAACTGGTCCGCTTCATCGATCACGTAATGAGGGATGCCTAGCATGTGCGCGACGCCGCGCGCGTCCGCCACGGCCTGTGGGCCGCAACATTTATCCTCCGCCCGCGAAATACAGTCCTGCGGCCACACTTT
>Ga0137412_10003712_pt1 | contig 12166 bp, 10 predicted proteins | sample CZODoug2_1_16fun_FD_122160 | JGI IMG/M metagenome (GOLD analysis project Ga0137412, IMG submission 122160) | Vadose zone soil fungal communities from Angelo Coast Range Reserve, California, USA - CZODoug2_1_16fungal (Hybrid Assembly) | ecosystem: Environmental > Terrestrial > Soil > Vadose zone...
ACAAACGCGAAGATCAGTGCAGCGACGATGTTACCGAGCGGAACAAGGTTCATCTTATTTGCCTCCTGTGTAATGGTGATAGCCGCTGTAAACCGAGCGGTACGAGCCGGGATTATCGCGGACAGACTTCGGAACATTCTTTAACTGATTGACGGTGTCGAGGCTCCAGCCACGGTACTGGCCAAAAGCGGCGGTGCCCAGAGTCAACAATCCATAGAGAAGATAGAGTTTTCGGAACATTATTCATCGTCTCCTGAGCTGCTGGACATTTGCACAGGCGGGTGGTCGCTTTCGGACCAGCGGGATCGCTCGAAGGTGTAAGCCCTCCAAGAAATGAGCAGGGCTGGCAAGAGCAACGCGACAAAGGCAATTCCGTAGATGCCGAGGACCGGCACGTCGCGAATCACATCCACCGTGTAAGAAATAGTGGCGAGAGAAGGGTCAACCTCCGGCTCAATGCGCAGATAGTAGTGGCCGGCAGGGACGCTGGGGATTGTTACATCATCGGCCTGTTTTCCTTCGTGCCAAGAACCATCGCTGTCGTAACCGTGGTAGTAGCTGACCTCGCGGCCGAAGTCCCAGGCTTGCCCGCTGTCCTGATTGATGAGCGCGTAGTTCAGGTAGATCCAATGATTGTCAACGGCAGCGTAGCTTTTCACTTCCACGGTCGCGGTCCCGCCGGTAAGCTCGAATTCATCGCTTACAAAAGAAGGTTCGTTCTTCGCCTCAGCGCGATTGAACTGATAGGTGTGATTGAAGACCGGTGCTTTTTTTGCGTGCATGTCGAAGACCGCCATAAGGACGAGCAGGAAAACAGCAAAGCCGGCAAAGGCGACCCAAACACCGGTGACATTAGTGGCAACGGTCGAAGGCTGATTTTCGTAAACACCCCACGCTTTGGGCGGATCTCCGGGCAGCTTGAAGGAGTCCCAGATTTCCCGGCCGTACATGTACTCGCCGATGGACCAAGTGACTTCCTTGTCCAGCTTTTCGCTGGCGAGGACGCGAGGCGGATGCACATAGTCGGTGACGGCGGCTTTTTCGCCAACGCGAACTTGCCAAGGAAATTCACCAAGGACGAAGTCCGTGTTGGCTTCTGCGGACTGAAAGTGCTTGTAGTTTTCACCAAGATAAGTCGCTCCGCCAAAATCCGCCGTGGGCAGAGTCTTGCAGATGCTGATGTCGTTCCAATGCCCGTTGTATTCGCTCAGGTATCGAATGCCCTTGTATGGATTGAAGAGAACGTATTCTTGCCAGGTGTACGAGATTCCGTCGACTTGGATGCTGCGCCGCTGGAAACCCGTGACTTCATAGTCCGTGCCGCGAAGCTTGCCGCGCGCGCCCAGCGGAATAAGAGGCTTTGCAACACTCGTAATGGCTTCGAATTGCTGGAGAATCGCGAGATTAGGGTCTTTGGCGTCGAGGATGGAATGGCAGCCTCCGCACACGACCGTTATGGCCTGCCCGAAGGAACGTAGGCTGATGGCAGCTCCGCACTTGGGACAATTCAGCCCCGCCGTCCGCGGCCTTGGCGAAAGAGGAGGAGGCGGAGGAGGGGGAGCACTTGTACTCATCACCAGCCCTCGAAATTGCGCAGGTTTTTCAGTTTCAGATCGTCGAATTCCACGAATTCACCAAGGTACAATGCCGGCTCGGGATCGCTGTAATCGAGCGTGGCAAATTTTCTGGACTCGGTGCGCAGATCGGCGAATGTTACGTCCGTCTTATCCCAATACTGAAAGGGCAGTTCACCTTCGACGCCGCGGTAATGCGCTGGCGTGATCACGCTGACGGTATAGCGTTGATTGTTCCACGTGAATTGCTGGCCCACCTGGACCTGCGAGGCTGCGGGAAGATTCAGCGGCTTTGAAGACGAAGAGAGAGCGTATTCGCTTTGCGCGTCGGAGAGCCAAGCACTTGTGCCGTCGTTCATCATGACGTGCCACTCGTTCCAGCCGCCTTGATCGTACTCATAAAGGATGCGGCCAACTACAACAAACGACTTGTTGCCGTACTTACCTTCGGTATTGATTTGGATGGGTGAGCTGTCCGGCGGGAGATCGGCGACTTGGCCAACTTTTTTCAGGTCCACATCGGTGCGGACAAGGATGCTCTTGCAATAATCGCAAACGGTCTGGACGCTGCTGGACCAACGAAACACGATCTTGGCGCCGCAGTTGGGACAGTTGGCGACGGGCTGGCTCATTGTCGATGCCTAACCCCGGTTGTGGCGAGGGCATTTGCCTCAGTCACTGGCGACCTGCTTCCATCTGGATTCGTAAGGCCGCTGCAGCCGGCGGATCGAAACGGAATGCGCATCAAAAAGTTGACGGAAAACAGTCTCGAAATCCCATTCCGCTCGTGGAACACAGCAAAAGAGATTGAGACAGAGCGAGCCGTGCTCTGGAAATGTGTGGCAAGCGAGATGTGACTCCGCCAGAAGGCAAAGGCCGGTAATCCCCCCGGTGCCGGGAAACTGATGCCACTGTGTTTCGCCGACGGGTCGAAGCTTCATTTCCCGAATGATGCTGCTAAATAGATCCTGCAAGACAGCAAGTTCACGCAACGGCTGCGACGAGCATCCGAAGGCTTCGACAACCCATTCGATTCCGCTCATGGCAGGCGTCGGCATTACACCTGGGGCTTCCCGCATTCCGGACAAAATTTGGCGCTCCGCGGAATGGTTTTGCCGCATTCGCTGCAGAATTTGGTTTCAGCAGCGGGAACTCCGGCCGCGGGGGCTGGCGCCGCCCCAGCAACTGGCGCGGAGGTCGATTGCTTGACGGCATCCATCATGGCTTGGCCCATGGCCACGCCGGCGCCGAGACCTGCGCCGATTCCGACCGCTCCTCCGCCTTCATTACCGGCAGCGATGGGGATGGCTTGCGCGACCTGATATTGCGTGAACTTGCCCATGTCGCCGAGCACGTTCATGCTGATGCGCTGATCGAGGACTTTCTGCAATTCTTCCGGCAGCGAAAGGTTTTCAACCACAAAACTGTCGAGGGTGAGTCCGTAATCTGTGAAGGAGGGTTTAAGGGCTTCGCTGATTTTATCGGCGAGTGCTCCCTGGTTTGCAGCCATATCAAGGAAGGGTACCTGGCTGGCGGCGAAGGCGTCGGTCATCTTGGCGATGATGGTGTTGCGCAACTGGCCTTCGAGATCGGGGACGCGATAAATGTCGCGAGTGCCGCTGATCTTGCTGTAGAAAGTCTTGGCGTCGCTCAAGTGATAGGAATAAATGCCGAATCCGCGAAGGCGGACAGCGCCGAATTCCTTGTCGCGAATGGTAATGGGATTTTGCGTGCCCCAATGCTGGTCGGTCTGGATTCTCGCGGAGAAGAAGTAGACATCGGACTTGAAAGGGGACTTGAACGCTTTGTCCCAGTTTTTCAGATACGTGAGGATTGGCAGCGTCTGAGTGGTCAGGGTATAGAGACCGGGCCCGAAGGAGTCCGCCACTTTACCTTCATTCACGAAAAGGGCCGCTTGCGACTCGCGAACGGTCAGCTTGCCGCCGTTCTGGATTTCGCGATCCTGCATGGGGTAGCGGTAGGCCAGTATGCCTTCTTCCGGTTCAACCCACTCAATGACGTCAATCCACTGCTTGGCGATGAAGTCGCGAAGGCTCATGAGAGGCCTCTTTTCCGGCGCGCTTGTGAGCGAGAATGGCGGCCGATGGAAGCGATGCTACGGTGCGACGCACGGCGTGTCAATGGTTCGCATAAGAATGCAATTGCGCGAATATAGCTGGGCGCAATAGCGAAAAAGCACTCTGCATTAGCCCCTGCAAACACAAGGAGTTACTCCCCACCCGAGATTGCGGAAGTATTACAAATCTTTCATGAATCCGGCTGTAGCTAAAATCCATATCTTGCGAGCACTGACTTCTTACTTTTTCCGATGAGTGGCATGGCAGTGCGTTGCGCGGTGAGGTTTCGCATTGCGCCCAATTGTGTCATTATCGCCCGCGACTTGAGCCGCCGGAATTATTCTCCGAGTGGGGCCACATTGGATGTGAGAACCGGCCGCGGCGGCTCGTCTTGGGAAGAATGGGCGTGATAGCCGATGGCAAACGTAAGCGTTAGCAGTTCTGCTACAACGAGCGAAACATCAGGCAGTTATGGCCGCCCACTGACGATTGTCACCAGCTTGTTCTTCATGTGGGGCTTTCTCACCTGCCTGAACGACATTCTCGTTCCCCACCTGAAATCCATTTTTGACCTGAGCTACGCGCGAGTGATGCTGATCCAGTTCGCATTCTTTGGAGCCTATTTCATTTTCTCTCTACCCTCCGCCAAGATCATTGACTGGATCGGTTACCAGCGGTCCATGGTGCTCGGCTTGCTCATGATGGGCTTGGGTGCGTTCCTGTTCGTACCGGCGGCGAGTGTCCCGTCTTACCCGCTGTTCCTGGGAGCGCTGATTGTCTTAGCCGCTGGCATCACCTGCTTGCAGGTGGCTGCGAATCCCTACGTGACGGTACTGGGCAGGCCGCAGACCGCTTCCAGTCGCTTGAATCTGACGCAGGCGTTCAACTCCCTGGGCACATTTCTGGCTCCGTTCTTCGGCGGACTGCTCATTCTGAGCGCGGCGCCCAAAGCCATGGACGAAATACGGGCAATGGCGCCGGACGCCTTGCAGGCTTACCGTTTGCACGAGGCGGCCACGGTCAAAACTCCATACGTGGGCCTCGGCATCGCATTAGTACTGCTTGCCATCGCCATCGGCAGTTTCACGTTGCCTAAAATCGAACATGCGCAACACAAAGTCGGCGAAAAGGTGAACGACTCCATCTGGAACCATCCGAACCTCGTCTTCGGGGCGATCGCCATCTTCGTGTATGTCGGAGCGGAAGTCTCTATCGGGAGCTTTTTGGTGAACTACTTCGGCCAGCCCGAGATTGGCGGGTTGACAGAGAGGGTTGCGGCTAGTTTTGTAGCCTTCTACTGGGGTGGTGCGATGGTCGGTCGTTTCATCGGCTCCGGTCTACTGCAAAAAGTCAAAACCGGAAAGTTGCTCGGGATGTGCGCAATTTGCACCGCGGGACTGGTCGCGATCTCGATGCTGACCACGGGACACGTTGCCATGTGGAGTATCATCTTCGTCGGTTTCTTCAACTCCATCATGTTTCCGAGTATTTTCACGCTGGGTGTGGCGGAGCTCGGACCTCTCACTGGCGATGGCTCTGGAATCATGATCATGGCCATCGTTGGCGGCGCCATTATTCCGCTGGCACAAGGCTGGATCGCAGACAAGATCGGGATTCATCACGCTTTCTTTTTGCCCGTGATCTGCTACCTCTACATCCTGTTTTTCGCGCTCAGCGGATCAAAACCGAACAGCGAGCGTCATGCCCAGGCACAGTAGCTGGCCTTTTTGCAGACCGTAATGACCCAAATCGAGACACGCGTGCTGTTGATTGGCGTCGATGCAGACCGCGGGGCCCCGAGTAGGCAAAGGAGTCCCGCTAGCCAACTGACTACGCTAGAATGAAAGGCGGAGGAGTGGGTGAGCGGTTGAAACCGGCGGTCTTGAAAACCGTTAGACTCGAAAGGGTCTCGGGGGTTCGAATCCCTCCTCCTCCGCCAGAAATTCTTAGTTACGAGTCGCGCCCTTAAGCAGTTGCCGAGAGGCTTCCGTTTATTCTTAGGCCAAGCCGGAATGATTGCCGGCTCGCATCCCTGCCCTACGCGCCTACACTGGAAATACTCATAGAATGTCTTCATCTCGCAGAATCGCCTGGTTAGTCGGAACTTGGATTTCCGTCCTCGTCGTCTATACCGCCGTGTCGCTGGCGCTGAAGAGGGGTTCGGAACCGCTCAGCACTTTTGGAAATCTAACGCAGTGCCTAGTGCCGCTCCTGGCCAACGCCGGCCTGCTCCTGAACGCCGGTACGCCGAATTGGAGGCGCAACCTCTTCTGGATGCTGATCGCCATGAGTTGCACCCTTTGGATGGCTGGACAGTTCCAGTGGACCTATTACGAGGTGTACCTGCACAAGCCGGTTCCCGATCTGAACGGTTGGGATATCGTTTTCTTTCTGCGCGGCATTCCGATGATGGCGGCGCTTGCGTTGCGCCCGCATCGCCGGCGCGGCGAAATCCAGTTGCGATTTGGGTATCTGGATTTAGTGCTCTTATTTACCTGGTGGACCTTCCTTTATGCCTTTGCTGTCTTACCGTGGATTTATGCGTCGCCAGTGGCCGCGCAATACAACTACAACTACAATCTGCTGGCTAACATTCAGAGCTTGGTGATCGTGGGCGGCCTGGCGGCCTTGTGGCTGACATCCGGCGGAATCTGGCGGATTATTTACGCCAATCTCTTTGGTGGCGCAACTCTTTACATGCTCACCTCTCTGGTGATTAACGTCGCCATTCCAGCGCATACCTATTACACGGGAAGTTTGTATGACCTGCCTCTGCTTTCGCATTTCCTCTGGTATGCCCTGGCAGGAGTAATCGCCTACGAGAATCGGGACCGGCTGGACGCTCTTTCCGAAAACGCCTATGACTCGGACCCCGATTCAACTTCGGAAGAAAATGTCTGGCCGGCTCGAATGGCGATGGTCGCGGTGATTTCGCTTCCGGTCTTTGCGATTTATACGCTGCGGTTTAGCCATGACGATCCCGCGGTTCGCGATTTCCGACTGATGGCGACTCTGATCGCCTCCGTCCCGCTCGCGTTCTTGATTTTCTTGCGCACCCACTTGGCTGACCGGGACCGCTCGCTGCTGCTCGCCCGATCGGAACAATCCATCGAGAATCTGAAACGGCTGCAGGCACAAATTGTGCAATCGGAAAAACTTGTTTCTCTGGGCCAGCTAGCTGCCGGCGCGGCGCACGAAATCAACAACCCGCTCGCAGCGATCCTCGGTTTTTCCGATCTGCTCGCCGACGATCTGACGGTTCCGGATAAAGCTCGCGCCACCGCATCAAAGATCCGCGACCAGGCGCGCCGTACAAAAACGCTGGTCGGCAATCTCTTGAGTTTCGCGCGCCAGGTGCCGGCCGAGCGCACGCTCCTTGACATAAACACCGTGGTGAACAATGCGGTGCAACTTCGTGCTCTCGACCTGCGGTCGGGGACCACACGCATCGAGTTGCAACTCGAGTCCGTCCTTCCAGGCGTTCGCGGAGACGGAAATCAGTTGATGCAGGTTTTCTTTAATATCATCAGCAATGCCTTGGAAGCAATGGAAGCGGCCAGCGGCGGCGTTCTGACCATCAAAACGATTCGCGACCGCGGCAACGTCGTCATCTTGTTCTCCGACACCGGTCCCGGACTCAAGGACCCACAGCGCGTTTTCGATCCTTTCTACACGACGAAGCCAGTGGGCAAAGGCACCGGCCTGGGCCTTAGCATTTGCTTTGGCATCGTGCAGGAGCATGGCGGAAAAATTCTTTCCTACAACCGGCAGGAAGGCGGGGCGGTATTTCGTGTGGAGTTGCCTGCCGTCTTGGCAGCCTTGCCGGCTAAAGAATTGCAGCTCAGCACAGCCTCAACGCCTCCTCAGAAACCTTCCTGAGAGAACTTCACTCCGGACGCAGCTCTCCGCCACGCGACTGTCGATCAACACGACTCATGTTAGAGTCTTGCATTCTACTCCCGAGACGGCCCAAGGAGAGTCGCGATGCCGGATATTGCTATTCAGACGCAGAAGCTGACACGCAGGTTTGGGAACCTCACCGCCGTCGACGGCATCGATCTTCAGGTAACGGCGGGACAGTTCTTCGGTTTTCTCGGACCAAACGGCGCCGGGAAATCGACGACCATCAAGATTTTGACTGGTTTGCTTGCGCCAACCTCCGGCAGTATGCAGCTTCTCGGCATGGACTTTGCAGCGAACCCCGTTGACGTGAAGCGCCAGATTGGCGTTGTTCCAGAAGGCATGGGCCTTTTCGAGCGCTTGACAGGCGCAGAGTATCTGAAGTTCGTCGGCCGGATGTATAGCCTCGACCGGGCTACAACCAAGCGCCGCTCGGAGGAACTGCTTGAATTCATGCAGCTCGCCGATCGTCCCAAAACCCTGATCGCTGATTACTCCCACGGAATGCAGAAGAAGCTCGCTCTCGCCGCGGCAGTGATTCACGGACCGCGTATTTTGTTCCTCGATGAACCATTTGAAGGTGTGGACGCCCTAGCAGCGGGTGCGCTGAAGGCGCTGCTGGCGCGCATGACAGAACGTGGCACAACTATTTTCCTCACGTCCCACGTCCTGGAAATCGTCGAGCGGCTGTGCAGCCACGTGGCCATCATTCACAAGGGGCGGCTCGTCGCGCAAGGTTCGCTGGAAGAATTGCGCGCGGGGATTGCGGGCGAAGCCGGAAGCAAGACCACGCTCGAGCAGATCTTCCTTTCCATCGTTGGCCAGGACGGCACGGAACGCCCGCAGCTCGAGGAGCTTTCATGGCTGACGTGACTCAATCCGTCAGCGTGTTCGAGCAGATCCGCCTAGTTGCCGGACTGCGTTGGCTCATTCTGCGGAACAGCCTGCGTAAGAAAAATAATCGTTTGGACCTGATCGGTCTGATCTTTACCGGCGTCTTCAGCGGGATCTTGGTGGCCGGCTTGTGCTTCGCATTTTACGCCGGCGGCTACTACTTTGTTTCCCGAGGCCGCCCGGAACGGATAGCTCTGCTTTTCTGGGGCATTTTTCTTTTCTGGCAGCTCTTCCCGGTCTTTGTTGCGGGCTTCGGTGCAAATTTTGAATTCCGCACCCTGCTTAGATTTCCGCTGCGCCTTCACGTGTTCTACGCCATTGGCTTAGCTTATGGGTTTGCCGATTTCTCTGCCCTAGCATCGGTGTGCTGGCTGCTGGCAATGACCGCCGGAGCAACGGCCGCCAAACCAGGCGTGCTCCCCGCCATGTTGCTGATCGTCGGCGTGTTCATGCTGCTCAACGTAACAATTGAGCGCCTCATCGGTTCCTGGCTGGAGCGCTTGCTATCTCGGCGGCGGACCCGGGAGCTTTTCCTCGGCCTCTTCGTTATTTCGATGGTTTCGCTGAATTTCATTGCGCCTCTGACGCAGCGCTATGGCGCGTCGGCGCGGCCGGTGTTCCTACGCCTCATGCCATATTTCGCGTGGCTTCCGCCTTCGCTTGCGGGCCACGCGCTGGCGGCAATGGTGCGCCTTCAACCCGCGGCATTTTTGTTGAGCTTCGCGCTTCTTCTGCTTTACCTGATATTGTTCAGCGGACTTTTGTGGCGTCGCTTTGCCGCACAGTATCGCGGCGAAGAACTTAGCGAAACCGCGGCGCCGGCTCGTGCCGCCACCCGTACAATCCAAGTGAAGCACGATGGCCCCGATCGATTGAGTTTGCTTTCGCCTCAGGTAGCCGCGATCGTGCGCAAAGAGTTCCGCTACCTCACTCGCAACAGTTTTGCCTATCTCTCGCTGTTGCTGCCCCCGATGTTAATCCTGATTTTCAGCATGAATCTTGGCGCATGGCATCTCAGTCGAGGCGGCAAGGCCGTCTCCCCCGATCTATTTTTCCCCGGCATGATGGCGTACCTCATCTTGATTTTGATGGCCCCGGCCTACAACAGCTTTGCTTACGAAGGCCGCGGCATTCAAACCTATTTCACCGCCCCGCTGCGTTTCCGCGATGTGCTGCTCGGGAAAAATTTGCTGCTCCTCTCCGTGCTCTCTCTGGAGATCGTACTATCCATGGCGATGCTCTTGTGGCGCGTCGGGCTTCCTACAGCCCGCATGTTTGTCGCCACTTGCGCTGCCATCATTTTCACCGTCGTGGGCCAACTCACCATCGCCAATTGGTCCTCGATAACGTTTCCGCGCAAAATGGAGTTTGGCAAGATGCATGGCCAGCGCCAATCCGGCATGGCGGTGCTGGTGGCATTCGGTGCGCAGATTTTAATGGGAACGATTTCCGCCACGATTCTTTTTACCGGAAATTGGACCGGCAATCTGTGGCTTCCCGCCGAGGCATTTATCTTCCTTGCTGCCGCAGCAGTGGCCGGATACTTCGCGTCCCTCGACGCTTTGACCAAACTTGCCGAAAACAAAAAGGAAAGCTTGATAGAGGCGTTGTGCAGGTAGTTCCTGTAACCACGCTCGATGCCCGCCTTGCTACATCCCTCGGCGCATGAATTCTGCATACTGCGCTGCAATCACGTGCCACGAAAAATATTGCCGCTGCGCCACCAAGCTCCGCTGCGCCAGCGAAGCGCGGTAATGCTCGTCCTGTAGAACACGGAGCAGCACGTCCCCGAGGTCGCCTTTCCTGTGAGGCGAAAAAATCGCCAGTCCCGCTTCGGTAATTGGCGCCGCCGTCTCCGGCCCCTCAAACGCAATCACCGGCAAACCGCAGGCAATCCCAGCAATAGCGCTTCCCCGCCGCGTGGAAATTGGCCCGCGCACAAATAGCAAAACATCCGAGATGGAGAGGCTGCGCACAACATCTTCCGGAGGCAGAACTCCCAGCACATGGAGTTCAACGCCGCTATCGCTAAAACGTTTCGTCAGTTCCTTCTCAGCGCTTTGCGCATTCCGCCCAAAAACGATCAGTCGCAAATTGCCCGCGCGTGTAGCAGCAAACCGAACAGCCTCGACGATGTTATCGATTTCCCAGCGCCCCGCTTCCCCTCCGGTGAGGCTGTAAACCGCGATGCTCAATTTTCCGCCCGTCGAAATGCCCTGCCTCGAATTCGCGTCGCTTGAGGTAGGCAGATTGGCGCCGACGGGAATGAAATATCCTTTGCGAGGATCGTGCTTCATCCAGGAGTTTTTTTGCAGTGGTACCGTAAAAACAGCGGCGTCGCTTAGACGCAGCGCCGTGCGCATGACCCGCAACTGCGCGCGGCGCCGCACCGCGTCGATCGTTCGCTTTCCCGCGTAAGCTTCAACGTCATGAAAGACCACACCCAAGCGGACACCGGCCGCTTTGAGAATCTTCAGAACTTGAAGAAATCGCAGTGGGAAACCGCGCGCGGACCAAGCCAGTGCCGTGTACTGCACCAACACCCACGCTCCGCGCCAGCCTTGTGCGCGGTCCCGGAGCGAACTGGCAGCGCTTCTCCACCCGCTTTCTCGCCATGCGACGCGCTCGATGTTCAAATCGAATTCCTCGGCGATCAATGCTTCGCCGAGGTAGCGACAGTATTCCTCGACCGCGTCCGTGGGCGCGTCTCGCCGTCCGAGGAGCGCGATGATGCGCTGCCCGCTCATCGCAGGATGCTCATTTTTCGACGAGGAAGCTCCCGATCACCAGCGCGTCCATGCCGGAACTGAAAAATGTCCGTATCGCGTCGGTCGGTGTGTGCACGATAGCTTCCCCGCGCAAATTGAACGACGTATTCATAATGACCGGCACGCCCGTGCGTTTTCCGAATTCATCGATCAGCCGCCAGTACAACGGGTTGACCTCTTTTTCGACAGTCTGCGGGCGAGCGCTGCCGTCCACGTGCGTGACGGAAGGAATTACGCTGCGTTTTTCCGGGCGCACTTGCGCCGTCAAAATCATAAACGGCGAATCCGTCGCACTCTCAAGAAATTCGCCCGCCGCTTCCTTTTTAAACGAAGGCGCAAACGGCCGCCACCATTCCCGGAATTTCACCGCATTATTGACCTTGGCGTTCATTTCCGGGTCGCGCGGATCGGCCAGAATCGAGCGGCTTCCGAGAGCGCGTGGGCCAAATTCCATGCGCCCCTGGAACCATCCGAGAATTTTGCCATTCGAAAGCAATTCTGCCGCAGTTGACGCCGGATCCGGCAACCTTGTGTAGCGCAACTTATAGGTACTTAGCGCGCTTTCTATCGCCTCGTCCCCAAAACTTGGTCCCCAGTATCCGTGCCGCATTGGCTTGTTGGGCAGTTTTCCATTGCCGTCGAGATAGGGGGCAAGCGCCGCGCCGAGCGCCACGCCATCATCCGATGCCGCGGGTTGCACAAAGAATCTGTCCACGAGGCCAGACGCCGCGATTTTTCCATTGGCTTTGGAATTCAGCGCCACGCCGCCTGCGAGGCAAACATTCCGCGACCCGGTTTTTTCAATCGCCATCCGCACCACATTCATCATCGCGATCTCACAAGCGTCCTGGACAGCATACGCAATATTTTTGTGGCGCTCGTCGATGTCGGTCTCCGCAACTCGGGCGGGGCCCAGAAGCGCCGCCATGCCGGCGGACGCGGTCGTGCCGTT